>Ga0209636_10000160_pt1 | contig 55905 bp, 47 predicted proteins | sample DeeMarSWOR152_54_FD_187464 | JGI IMG/M metagenome (GOLD analysis project Ga0209636, IMG submission 187464) | Marine sediment microbial communities from White Oak River estuary, North Carolina - WOR-1-52-54 (SPAdes) (version 2) | ecosystem: Environmental > Aquatic > Marine > Intertidal zone >...
TGGTACTCTTTATACTCTTTTTGTTACACGTGTAACCAGTAGACCGGAACCAGTGCTGTCTCATTTGTACCATTCCCTTCTCTTTGAGAGTTCATCTCGTTTCCTTCTTTCCTATATGTTATTTTATAATAGAATAATAGTGATTTTGAGGATTATAGAGAAAATTAGAATAAGTGAGCGAGAGCTCACGCTCCATGGTTTGGGCGCTCAGGGGCGCCTTGGTGAATGCTTTCTTCAATTTCTCTGGATTTTCATCTATTGATTTGTTAAAGAGCAAAACAATGAACATACGGATTGTTATCCAGTAGCTGTAGCCGTATTCATTTATCATGAACGTATTGATTACCATCCAGGCAAAACAGCATATAACAGCAATTCTCATCAAATAATCTCGAATGGGCATGTGGAGAGATGTTGTATTGATCAAAAAGGGGTGTCGTGTACTTCTGATGTTGGTTTCAATCTGCCATCTTCTCTTGTAGATGGAGAAAAGTTCCCTCGGGTTTTCCACTTGTATGTTGGTGGCAAAGGGGCGTAACTCACCCTCGTCATTATATGCTATCACCAGGGTAAAGTGAGCACGTTTTCTCTTTTTGTTTGTTATATGGTGAGGGTATGAAAAGATGATCCTCAAGCACAATACTTAAATACTCATTACAAATCCCCACTATGGAACGAGAAGAATACAAAAGGAAAGCCATCCATATTGGGATGGGTTTGTGGGCTTTCTATCCGTTACTGGTTACAAAGTATTACGCTTTTGTTATCTTGATTATCTTTTTGTTATTAGTGCTTTTCGTTTTCCGAGAACATAGATGGAAAGCTGCCTTTGATGCAATGGCCCGCACAGAAGACTACACCCACGGGTACTTGATTGGTCCCTTAATCTACATACTGGCCGTCATGTTCTGCGTGGGATTTTATCCACCGTATATTGCAGCAGCATCCTTTGCCATCATGGCGTTTGGAGATGGGTTTGCTACCATTGTGGGCAGAACCATTGGAAACCACACATATCCTTACTCAGATAAGTCAGTGGAAGGTTCACTCGCTTTTGTAGTGGTTGCTTTCGTGATGACTGTAGTAGTTCTACTGGTGCTGACGCATGTGAAATCTTTTGAAGGAGTGGAGACTTCTGTGGTCAACCTCGCAAGGATTGCATTACTGGGATCACTTGTTGGGGCTGTTGTGGAGACATTACCTTTTGAGTACCACAGAAAAGGCGGCATCATTAAAAGAGCGATTATAGATGATAACTTTGTTGTCCCTGTTGTCGCAGGGTTGGCCATGAGTGTGTATGTTCTATGAAGGCTGATCTCCACTTCCATACTACTGTCAGCGATGGGATTGCCTCCCCTGAGGTCATGATTAAGATGGTCAAGAAAAGAGGGTTAACTGGATTTTCAGTGACTGATCATGACAAAACAGGGAATATCCACGAGTATACAAGGCTGGCTCGAAAGTACGATCTACTGTATGTGAGCGGTATGGAGATCACGTCAGAAAGAGGTCACCTACTGGCATACTGTCTACCAGAGGAGGCAGAAGTACTCCAGAAGTTCAGACCGTTTCAACCCATAGAATACTACGTGGAAAAAGCAGAAGAGTGCAACGTGGTCTTATCACCTGCCCATCCTTTTGACTATTTCAGACACGGCATGGGAACTAACATTTTTTACCATAAGTGGTCTGCTTTAGAGACGTTTAATGGTTCTACTGTTTTTCCTTTTTCCAACAGAAGAGCTCAAAAGGCTGCCAGAACCCTTAATCTGCCAGAAATTGCAGGAAGCGATGCACACACCCACTACTATGTGGGGCTCACCTACACGGAGGCGGAAGCTTCTTGTGCAGAAGAGTTGTTAACCAAGATCAAGAAAGGGGAAACGTCTGTAGGCGGGAAACACTTGAATGTGTTCCAATTTTCCCGCAGAATGTTCAAATCCAAAATACTTAAATAGGTGAATTGAGGAAGTAGCTCATGCTCCCGATACGAGATCATCTTCGCACCAGGATTTTCCCTGTGGTTACCTACACTATTATTGCTGTAAATGTTGTGGTGTTTATCCTGGAATTTTACTTAGATCTTACAGGGTACTTGGAGTGGTTCTTCTATGAATTTGCTATTACTCCTGCTTTGATTGTACAGGGAGAAAAGCTATATACCTTGGTTACTGCCATGTTCATGCACGGCGGCTTCGCGCACATCTTCTTTAACATGCTTTACCTGTATATTTTTGGAAACAATGTGGAGGACAGCATGGGGAGTGGGCGCTTCGTCCTCTTTTACCTCATGTGTGGATTAATAGCTTCCTTTGCCCACATCTACATAGATCCGTCCTCAACCATACCAACTTTGGGTGCTTCAGGAGCTATTGCAGGTGTTCTGGGAGCATACATGGTGCTGTACCCCAGAGAGCGTGTCGATGCTCTACTCGGGTATATCTACGTGAGAGTTCCAGCCGTTGTGGTGCTTTTGTCGTGGTTTGTGCTCCAGTTGTTCAGTGGATTCCTCTCGCTTGGAGGTACAGGTGGTGGAGTTGCCTTTTTTGCTCACATTGGAGGGTTCATAGCAGGAGCGATTCTGATTTTCATCTTTAGAAAGCGGCAAAGAGACTAATGGTAGAGTGTGAAAAATCTGAACCTGATGAAAAGATTAATAAAGTACAATTCCAATTGGAAGAGGATTACCATGGGTGTCGGAAAAGGATTCGTCGACAAGGTGCTGGGAGATGTATTTCATCCTGGCGGACTGAAACTCACATCTGAACTTGCGAAATTAGCAGGAATCGACAAAGACACTGATGTGTTGGTTTTAGCGTGCGGAGAAGGTGAAAATGCTATTTTTCTTGGCCAAGAGTATGATGCCAAGGTGTACGCGGTGGACATTGCACCTGAGAAGATCAAGGAAGGTACCAAGAGAGCACGAAAGTTACGATTATTGAAGCGGGTCTTCTTCAAGAATGCGTCTGCTTACAAGCTGCCCTTTTTGGAAGACATGTTTGACGTGGTCTTATGTGAGATGACTATTTGTTTGTTCCCGGATCGGGTGAAAGCATTAAGAGAGGCTTACCGGGTTTTACGAACGCATGGGACAGTCATTTTTTCTGGCGTGATCATTCATGACATTCCTGAGGAGACTGAATTAAAATTTAGGGAGTTAACCTGTTTGTTCAGTGCTCCTTCTATTCCAGAATACATTGAATTATTCAAGAAGGCAGGATTCAAGGATGTGAAGGGCATTGACAGGTCAGAGATAGCAGTAGAGCAGTACGATGATCTGAAAAAGAAATGGTCGAAGTTACGGTTCTTTTCCAAGATATTTTTACAGGACACAGTGGTCAACGAGAAGGAGTTCACCGATTTGATCAGGGAGGGGGAGCGGTTAATAGAAGAGAGAAAAGTGGGGTACGCCATCTTTATTGGGAAGAAGTAGGTTGTCAGTTCTGTTCTGAGTGTTATTGTGGTCTCACTTTGTATTTTTGTGTCAGAGTAGGAGATTCCAGTAATACAAGTCAAGTTGTTTTTCATATCGTCTCTTCACTGCCACTTCTTAGAGAACCATTCCACAATGTTACACGTGTAACAAATGGACGCCGACTAGTGTTGGGTAGAATTATGAGCTCTCAAATTTGAGCAGTGAATAATTGAACTATTGGTTTAATAGGTTCAGAGAAAAGAGATATTGGCAATAATTTTCAGGACTACTTTGAAACCCAAAAGGTTTATAAGCAATGGAAGAAAGAAGAGTATACTCACAAAAAAGGAGGTGACCAAATGGAACCCAGAGTTGAAGACTACTTGGACTCTACCTGTGTAGCTTCTACTGGTGGTGGCGGAGTCGTCATCATGGCTGCCTAAAAAAGTAGCCACCAGTTGAGGCGGAAATTAGAATCAAATTCCCTTTTTCTTTTTGCTTTTTGACTGCATTTTTTGCAGGTTCCAGATTTATACTTCAATAGTTGAAAATGTATCTTCATAGCCATTTTGAAGTTAAGAAAAACATACTAAGGAGAACCTAACCAAATAGGATATCCTGTCATTTCTTGTCCTTTTACACAAGGTCCTTTGCCAGAGGAGGTACAGGTATAGGGGTTAACAGGATCATCAGGAGTTGTCAAGGTTGGTAGTTCAGATTTTTGATCTTTTTTGATCAAAAATAACACGAAAATTAAAGAGATTGTTACACGTGTAACATGCTGAGAAAGTCACTAACGATGGAACAATCCTCCATCCCAAACCTATATAAAGCAATTGTAAAAGGTAGAAAAGGTGAGATAATGAACAACATCTTTTTCACAGAGGAAGAAAATGCTTTCCGTAAAGAGTTGCAGGAATTTATTGAAGCTGAGATTACTCCTCATGCTCGAGATATTGAAGAGAACAACAGGTATCCTCGAGAACTTATCAAAAAATTAGGAGATGCTGGATACTTAGCAGTGTTCCATCCTTCTGAGTACGGTGGGTCAGGAAAGGGATTATCCACTGAGATCATTGTGTGTGAAGAAATATCAGCTGTCAGCCCGTCACTGGACATGGGACGGATGTCATCTGTCACGTTGTGTGGGGCTCCATTGAGGCGGTTTGCCACAGAAGAGCAGAAACAGAACTATTTGGTTCCCATTATTAAAGGAGAAAAGATTGGTGCTATTGGTATTACAGAGCCTGACGTGGGATCAGATACAGCAGGAATGAAGACAAGAGCTGTAAAAGATGGCGATGAGTATATTATTAATGGAGAGAAAAAATTTATCACCAATGGTTCGCAGGCAGACTACATTTGTTTGTTTGCCATTACAAATCCTGACGTCCACCCGAAAGATGGCATGTCTGCTTTCATATTTCCCACAGATACCAAAGGATTTTCTGTGGTAGAAGATCACCAGATGATGGGGATGTCTGGAGCCAGGGTCTCTCAGTTAAAATTTGAAGACTGCAGAATACCTGCTGAGAACTTGGTGGGTGAAGAGAACAGTGGATTCAGAGTGTTGATGGATGAATTGGATTCTGAAAGGACAGCTATAGCTGCAGAAGCGGTAGGATACTGCAGGGTGCCCTTTGAGGAGGCAGTGAAATGGTCGTGTGAGCGAATTCAGTTTGACAGGCCCATACGGTATTTTGAGGGCGTGTCCTTTAAGATAGCTGAAATGGCTACCGAGATTGAAGCTGCTCGGTTACTAGTCTTGAAGGCTGCCAGAATGTACGATAAGGGAATGAAAATTACGAAAGAAGCTGCCATGGCCAAGATATTTGCTACTGAAGCTTCAGTGGATGTGGCACATAAAGCGCTGCAGATTCTGGGTGGAAATGGGTATACCAAGAATTACAGAGTGGAGCAGTTTTTAAGGGATGCGCGATTGATGATGATTGGTGGTGGGACGGCAGAGATTCTGCGGTTTTTGGTTCAGAGAGAAATCTACAAGGAGAGAAAATCATAACCTTTTTTATTTCTTTAATTTTTGAAGCCAAATTGAATGTAATTTTAAGTTCTTAAATTTTTCATTGGGTTAATAAGTATTCACGATTTGCTATACTATCCACAATTAGACCGTATCTAGATATAGACATAATCAACTAAGATCCTTGAGTGTTACACAGGTTATTGCCAAGGACATATTGTCTCAGTGTTTTCTGGCCGTTTTTCACGGTTAGACAGTCTCGAGACGTAACTTATAAAAGACTGTCGTGGATTCTACAACTATGTACCAGTACTCAAACAGAGTTGTATGGGAAAGAGAAAAGCGAGGAAAACTTAAAATTGAAGGAAAACCAGATTTAGACATAGCAACGCCTCCAGAATTCAGAGGTCATGAAGGTATACACTCCCCAGAGGATCTGTTTGTAGCTTCCTTGAATGGTTGTATTATGTCCACATTTTTGACCTTTGCGGAAAGGACCAGAACCGAATTTATTAGTTTTGAATGTTCTGCTGAAGGCACGTTAGATAAAGTGGAAGGACAATTACAGTTTACCAGAATTGTAGTAACCCCAGAAGTGCAGGTTCCTTCAGAACGGGAGAAAAAACATGCGTTACACACTCTGGAACTAGTGGACAAACATTGTCTGGTCACTAACTCCATGAAGTGTGTAGTGGAAATGCATCCAGAGGTGACAATTGTCTAATTTTGGATCTTTCAGCAGTGGTAACCCAGATTAACAGCATGTTGAGAACCTATTTATACAGAGAATCACTATGAGTACCATGGAGTACTACGAGGTTTGCAAGAGACTGGCTGAAGAAATTGAATCAGGAGCTATTACCACTAAGAAACAGCTCGATCACCGGAAACTACAACTCTCAAGGGAATACCATCTCCACAAGTTAATTGCAAACCCAGATATACTATCAGTATCTCAAAGTAAAAAAGTGGCAGCCTTGGTCCAGAGAAAGCCCACCCGGACCATTTCTGGCGTGGCTGTCATTGCGGTCATGACCAGACCCCATTCATGTCCCCATGGGAGGTGCATCTACTGCCCCGGTGGGGTAACTACTCCCCAGTCCTACACAGGGAGAGAACCGGCTGCCATGCGAGGAATCCAGTACAATTATGATCCCTATCTCCAGGTTCAGGCCCGGTTGAACCAGTTGCACGCAATCGGGCATCCTACCGACAAATGTGAACTCATCATCATGGGCGGTACCTTCACCTCTGAAGATTTAGACTATCAAGAATATGTAGTAAAAAGATGTTTTGATGCATTTAATGAAAAAGATTCATTATATGTGGAGGATGCATTACAGATGAATGAAACAGCTGATAACAGGGTTATTGGAGTAACCTTTGAAACTAGACCTGACTGGTGTCGAAAACATCACATCCAAAGAATGCTGCAATTTGGAGCCACCAGAGTGGAATTGGGCGTTCAAAATTTGTACGATTTCATCTACAAAAAAGTGGAACGAGGACATACTGTATTTGATGTCATTGAAGCTACACGATATGTAAAAGATGCAGGCCTAAAAGTAGGATACCACATGATGCCCGGATTACCTGGATCTGATTTTGAAAGGGATCTAAAGGCGTTCCACAGGCTGTTTTCAGACCCTCAGTTTAGACCAGACATGTTAAAGGTGTACCCCTGCCAGGTTTTGGAAGATACTCCCTTGTATGAACTGTACAAAAAAGGAGAGTATCACCCCTATTCTGAAGAAGATTTAATTGATTTATTAATAGAAATCAAAAAGATGTTACCAAAATACGTGAGAATCATGCGGATTGGAAGAGATATCCCTTCTCCTTTGATTGTGGCTGGCGTCAAGAGAACCAATATTGGCCAGATCGTTGAAAAAGAGTTAGCCGATTTAGAGATTCGTTGCCAGTGCATCAGATGCAGGGAAGTAGGTCGAAACATGTTAAGAGGCATATGCCCAGATGTTGATAACATTAAATTGGTAAAAGAAGAGTACCACGCATCTTCAGGAAAGGAAATTTTTTTGAGCTTTGAAGATGTTGAAAATAACCTATTAATAGCTTTTTTAAGATTGAGAATACCTGAAAATTCATGGAAAAAAGAAATCGGTAGCCATGCAGCCATTGTCAGAGAATTACACGTCTATGGTCCTCTCGTCCCCTTAGGAATGAAACCTGTAAAGGAGTGGCAGCACAGAGGATTTGGAGAAGATTTATTAAGGGAAGCTGAGAAACTGTCTCTCAAGCACAAAAAAGATACCCTTTTAGTGTGTTCTGGTGTTGGTGTGAACCCCTACTACGAAACCCTGGGATATTCAAGAGTTGGCCCATACATGGGATGTGATCTTCATGAACTGGGATAGCTTGCTCAAAGAAGTGAAGAAGAAAGCTCGTGAAGGAGATCAAAAATGTCTGGAGTTTCTGGAGTTGTTCGAAGACCTACCGTACGGTCTGAAGGAGAGAGCGATGAAGTGTGCGATCGAAATCAACGTCTACTGCGGGAAGCACGGCGGCATTACAGAAAAAAAGATTTTAGAAATTGGAGAGAAATGGGGAGTCAAAAACCTGTTAGAGGAAGAAATCTTTGCAGTACAATTACAGAAGTTCACCAGCGTGGGAAGAGAACCGAAAAAAGGTGAATTAGCATGAAAGAAGTGGTGACCGCCATTCTAAAAAGAGGAGAAAAGATTCTAATTGTAAAAAGGGGGAATCGGGTGAATACCTTCATTGGAAAATGGTCTGGTATTTCGGGGAGAATGGAGAGGACTCCCTTAGAGAGTGTACTGCGAGAGATAGAAGAAGAGACTGGCATCCCTCAAGAAAAAGTAGCACTGATAAAAGAGGGTAACCCTATATGTGCTAAAGGGGAAAATCTGGAGTTTAAGGTTTATCCCTTTTTGTTTGAGGTAGAAGAGGAGAACATTAAATTGAACTGGGAAAATATTGAATACAGATGGATAACCCCCGAAAAAATCAGAAAATATAAAACAGTTCCAAAACTAAGGGAAGTCATTGAAGAAGTTCTAAAATAACTGTGTGCTGCTTTCAATTTCGTAAGAATTACAAAATGATCGATTTCTTTCATAAAAATATGATAATTTCTCTTTTTTATGATTGTTCAGTGATGTATGATTTTATACAGGCTCCAATTCAAGAAGATGAATTGCTCTCAATACGCTTCAGGATATTAATGTTCGCACCTCAAAGACAATTTGAAATCTCAACACATGTTCAAAGAAAAAAATAAAAAAAGAGAACTACCCCGCCAAGGGCAGCAGCTTATATTCCATGCAGTTTACCGGGTGTTTTGGACTCACATCTTCCAGTTCTTCAATTCTAAAATCCATTTTTCTCACCTCACTTCTCATACCTGAACAAACAGTTATAAGCTTTTCGGATTTTAACTCAGCAGACTGTCTATGTCAATATATTCGGAGTACAAAAAAAGGAGCATATCACAGTTTGATCTGTTCACTCTTCATAAATTGATCATCTCAAGAAATAAGATCTGCATTTTTTGGAATTATTTGGAATCAATTTCAAACAGAGGAGCATGTCCCACCCCACTGCATGGAAGACTCTAAAATACTATGAAATGGGATCGTCAACTTTTCAGGTGCTAAAGATCTTCAATCTCTTAGTATCATAATATTCCTAGAATAGTTGATAAAAAACAATAATTTGTTACACGTGTAACAAAATTCACCCAATGACTTGATAATTTCTATGAAAATCAAAAAATAAAAGAAGAATTAACCTACAAAGTCCCCACTGTAAACCTGATAGTATTACATCCTGGGTGCTTAGGGTTGATATCTTCAAGTTCTTCAATTCCAAAATCCATTTTCTTCACCTCTGCATTGAATGTGCAGGGACATTTATAACCTTTCGGATGTAGACAATGTGATAGAATAGAAAAGCGATAAAAAATGATAGAATTTTGCGAGTTCTTTCCTTTTATGACATATTAACCTTGGTGTACAATTGTCCAAGGTTGAGCTGATGTTACACGTGTAACAGAGAGACTGCAAATAACCAATTCAACAATGACGTTAAACGACAGGATCAGCAATCTGTGCGCAATGTATATAAACGAGTGGAACCACCCGATGTCATGAAAGGGTACCCTGTATTAAGAGAGGATATCTTCTTTGCAAAGATATGCACTGATTCAGGGGAAACTGTGAAAATCCGCAACACCACCACAGAAAAGGATTTCAATCCAACACCTGATACTGTTTCTCTACTGGAATTATGTACAGGTACCAACACAATAGAAGAGATTATTGGTAAACTCTCTGAGCAATCTGGTGAGTCTGTTGAAGAATTAACTGAAGGTGTCAATACGATTTTGAAGATACTGCAGCAAAAAGGTGTCATAGTCCTATCTAATACTCCTTTAGGCCAGGGTATTTCACCAGCAAAAGAAGTGCGCCAGAAGTATCTTACCGAGACTGCCCAGATCGAAATTACCAACAAATGTAATTTATCCTGTTTACACTGTTTCAACAATTCAGGAGAACCTTTGTCAGATGAATTAACCACAGAAGAGATCTGTTCTTTAATTGATGTATTGAGTTCCATGGGTGTACATAGACTGACCTTAACAGGGGGTGAACCGCTGGTGCATCCTGATCTCTTTGAAATCGTAGAACATGCGAGAAAAGCTCCCATGACTGTGACTATCTTCACCAATGGTACCTTGATAACTGAAGAACACGTAGAAAAATTCAAGAAAGTGGGTGTTAAGGTTGCTGTCAGTGTTGATAGTTGTAATGAACAAACGCACGATACTTTCAGAGGGAAAAAGGGAGCCCTAAAAAGGACATTGCAGGGTATAACCCTCTTGAGAGCGGCAGGGTTGTCTGTGACTGTGTCTGTATCATTGAGTCAGTTGAATAAGAATGAACTTGTGGATACGTTAAAATATTTTAGAGAACATAATTTGACAGATTATCAGGTGGCAGAGGTCAGTACATCTGGGAGGGGGTTAGATGAGGTGGTCATAACACCAGAGGAATACTACCAGGTCCTGGTGGAACAGCTTACCTACGAAAAGGGAGTAAAAAAAGTCAAAGGACTTGCACCAAAACGAGAGGACGGGTGCGGCATAGCACAGTCTCTGATTTATGTTAAGGCGGATGGGACAATTCTCCCGTGTCATACGTGTTGCAAGGATATGGGTGTAGGAAATGTGAGAGATGTGGATTTAGCAGAGTTCTGGGATACGAATGAAACTCTTGAGATGCTCAGGAGGATACGGGCAGAAGATGACAGTAATTGCAGGGGCTGTCAATACTTACATTTCTGTGACGGCTGTATTGGCAATGCATTTATTTTTGAGAAGAAAATCTGTACTTATGATCTGTATGCCTGTGCTCGCCAAAAAGCATATGAGACAGTAGGACTCCTGAAATGAATGGTTGCTTTTAAAGTCCATATTTCTTTGATTATCGGGTTATCTGTGGGCATTACATTTAGAGAGAGCAAAAAGAACTAATGTTACACGTGTAACAAATTTGAGAGAAATACTAATGATTAAATGTCTTGCAGGAACCCACAACGTATAAAAAGAATGAAGAAAAAGAGAGGTGATGAATAATGAGATTTCGAAAGCTGGAGGTCTCGCAGAAGTTTATAATACATTTTCATTGGAAAGAGAAGATATCTTAGACGAAGTAACATTGCTGGTAAAGGCGGTGGAAATTTCTCAGGGAAGAGGAAATTTGATAATTCTTGTTGTCAATGAGCCGTACATAAGAAATCTGTTTGTGGATGCTATCAGTGAGAAATTCAAAACAAAGGAGGTCGTGGTGACAAAGAGAGAACAGATTTCAAGAAAGAGCATAGATGAAGAATCTGATGTTTATTTTTGGCAGCTACCTGAAAGTGTCGATCCAGATATTCTCAATGCATTAAATTTCAGGAGGGAGCTCTTTTATGAAACTGATTTTCCACATGTCGTTATCTGTAATGAAGGAGTTTTAAACGCTATTATAAGGGACGCACCTGATTTCTGGAGATATAAAGCAAGTTTTCACATAGTAAAGGGGAAACCAGTTCAGACTGTTCCAGATTTGCTGCTATTCGGTTGCGAGAGATGGGAAAAGAATGTACCCAGAGAGATTAAAATTAATGAGTATCTTTTGGAAAAAGTGAAAAGTGATGGCCAGAGAGCGTATTTATTTTTTGAGAGAGCGCAACTGTATTTAAGGTTGTCCGAATATGAGAAGGCACTAGAGTACTACAGAAAGAGTCTTGAAATTTTTGAGAGCCTTGATAATCTATATGAAATTGCTGTGGCATATCGTCAAATTGGAGTCATTTACCAGGTGCAAGGAGAGTACGACAAGGCACTAGAGTACTACAGAAAGAGTCTTGAAATTTTTAAGAATCTTAAAGATGTGCAGGCTATTGCAAAAACGTACCACAATATGGGATCAATCTATCAGATACAAGGAGAATACAGTAAGGCACTGGAGTACTACAGAAAGAGCCTTGAAATTTTCGAGAACCTCCATGATACGCATTCCATTGCGAAAATATATCACAATATGGGATCAATCTATCAGATACAAGGAGAATACAGTAAGGCACTGGAGTACTACAGAAAGAGCCTTGAGATTTTCGAGAACTTTAAGGATGTACAAGGTGTTGCAAAGACGTACCACAATATTGGAATAGTCAATCAGATACAAGGAGAATATACTAAGGCACTAGAATACTACAACAAGAGTCTTGAAATCAAAGAAAAGATTTATGATATAAAAGGTATTGCTGCAACAGGTCGCCAGATTAGGATGGTTCACGAAGATAGAGAAAAATATGGGGGGGCAAGCACTGATCAAAAGGTTTCAAAGGTTTAGTAATCTTGCTGCCTAAATAAGAGATGCTTACAATGAAGTGTTGTCAAGAATCTGGTGCTGAAGGTTTTGATTCTCAATATCTCCTACCTTCGGACATAGCTTAAAATTGTTACACGTGTAACAAACCTGAAACAGACGCCAACAATTTAACAACCCGAGTGAACCAAAGCTTAAAAGGCTAGAAGTGACTCTTATATATGGACTCGGTAAAGGGTAACCCAATCTCCGCTTTATCTGACACTGAGAGGTACTGTCCTTATTGTGGAACTAGGCTCAAAATTGATGATGCGTTCTGCTCAAATTGTGGAAAGAAAATCTATTTACCATCTGCAGAAACACAGAAAAAATCTATGTCTTTAATGGATCTTATAAGAAAGATTCTACGACTTTTTTCATTTGAAAAAAAGGACAAAATTAAGATTTTCGATGAGTTATTGTATTCAAATAAATGGAATGAAGCATTAGAATATTATAACTACTTAAAATCTGGGGAAAAGGTACCTCAAGCTATCAATGAAAAAGTTACTTTAATAAAGGAAAATCTAAAATTTCCGCTCTTGATTTATTTAGATATTGAATCTGATCCAGCAGTCGATGAGATTTGGGAGATTGCGGCAGTAAAAGTGAGGGGGGCTGTAAGACTCGGACGATTCCATTCATTTGTAAGGTCATCCTCGAAAATTCCGTTTGAAAGGCTTCCTCCACATGAGTTGAACTCCTACAGAAAAGCTCCACCAATAGAAAAAGCGATAGAATCATTTGACTCATTTCTAGGTGATCAACCACTCATGCTGGTTGGACACAACATTATGTTTGATATTGAGAAAGTGTCAAGTCATCTTAAAAAGATCGTAGCATATCCGTCACTAGACACCTTACCATTGTCACGTTTCTGCTGGCCATTGCATTACTCACATACGCTTTCAGATCTCATGGAGGTGAAAGAAACACATCGAGCCAGTGATGATGTGGAGACAAATATATTGCTCATTGACAAGATTATTGAAAAAATCAAATCATTTGACTATCTTGAAAAATCTCTTCTTTTAACTTTGCTGGATAAAAAGACAGCCAGTTTCATTAGATTATTCCTTGGAAAGATACCACATTTTGATTTCTCTCAATTGAAAGAAGCCACTGAAGCCCTGCTTTCAAGACATAGAAGTACTCATTTCATTCGTAAGAACCATGAGACAAGAGTGACTTTTTTCGATAAAATTGATTCAATCAAAGACAAAAACATATTCATCGACATTGATGGATATTTGCCGAGAGAGGAGTACTACAAGAACATACTGAATGTATCTGATTCTATTACTACTCCATTACCAAGAAATCATATCCTTAATGAGAGAAGGTATATATCAGAGCTAATAGGGGAAAAAGAACCAAGTCCTTATGTGTCACTGTCATTAGATGCATTGGAAGGGTTTTGCCTTTACAGGTTCTGGAAAGCATTTCCATCTGATCCAGATTCTCTGGATCTATCCTATAGAAGGGCTTTGTTATACCTCATTTTGTGGTCAGTCAGCACTAGAGATGGAGTCATAGACCCGAATCTGATATACTGGGTTCTTCAGTCATGTCCAGATATCCAGGTACTGCTGCAAAAATCAACGTACCAGAACGAATGTTCACCAGAATGCCCACTAAAAAACCAGTCGTGTCCAATAGTAAATCCTCGAACGAATCCCAATTTGATTTTTACCGATTTTTCAACTGCAATAAAATTGAGAGGCAGTAGACTCATTATCAATGAAGTGCACAACCTGGATGAATATCTTACTGAAGGAGTAACGACAACAATTTCTCAAAAAGATTTCGAAGCATTAAAAAATGAGCTTTCTGGTCAGGTTGAGCTCACTTTTCTTGAGCATGCACTTCAACAAATGGAGAAGGCAGTTGTAGATTTTGTTGAGAAAAGGGATTTGATTCAACAGAGGAGATTTACTAAGAGACTGAGGATTTTAGAATCTTTCCAGAAAAGTAATGACTGGAAAGAACTCCATGAAGCAAAAAATTGTCTCATAAAGGAAATTTCTAGGATATCAGACAAAATAGATGGAGATAAAATATGCTGTCAGTTGTTAACGAAGATCTGTCATGATCTATCGGGGATTTTGCCAGAAGACTATGAAGAAACTGAATACGTAACATGGATATCAATTCAATATAGTGATGAGTACAGTGTGGGAAGTTGGTCAATAAATAGAACCCTCATTGATATGACACAGGTTAGAGAAACCCTATTCAGAGAGAATTGTATAGTGCTTGTTTCCGACTTAGCTATGGAAAGTGAACCTTTTCCTGGCTCTCTTGATTTAGAAGATAATATCTGCGTGATAACCGTCTCTGGTATCACACGTGAAAGTCACCTCCTAATTACCGGGCACCTTCCCAGACCCACACGATTCAATGTGTTATCATTTTTATCGAATTTTGGAGAACTTGTCTATGAGCTTTTTGAGACAGGACTTCCCATGGAAATTATTAGTCCGTCATACATGGATGCTAAAATACTCTCTGAGCTCTTGAAGGAAAATGAACGTATCAAAGTAGTAAGTCACCCACTGTTTGAATCTCGGAGGAGAATGCTGTCCTATACAAGAAGACTCTTGGAAGAAGAAAATACCAATTTCATATTTATTGACACCATTCGGAATATGAGGAGAAAGGATATTACCTCTCAAATCCTATTAATAGAGCGTGTACCTTTTCCCAATTTTTTCGATCCTGTCACATCTGCACGATTGTTGAGGTTAATCAAATCTGCAGAAGACTATGAAAGAGTTGTTATTCCTGAGATAGCTGCAAAACTAAACGAAATCATCACTTACGCACATGCTGTCTCCGAAGGTGCTGTCATTACGGATTTACGGTTTTCCACAGGGTACTACGCTGGCATTGTCAATCGTATGCTCTCAAAAAATTTTCGCGTCTATAAAGATGAAGACCAGTTCTTTTTTGCATTGGAAAAGGTAGTACACAAAAGGCATTCAAAGAATCTGGAACGTCTGCACCACATCTCTGATAAATTGAAAGAGATTCTTGCAAAAGAAGGGTTGGCCCCTGAAATTGACTTATCAGCCATAGATTCATTATCATATCTTAAAACATTCTTTGGATTCGATGAATTCAAGCCAAAACAAAGGGAGGTGATAGAACACATTTTCGCTCATGAGGATGTCTTTGCAGTAATGCCCACAGGATATGGGAAATCATTGTGTTACCAGATACCTGCCATTGCATTTTCAGTTCTAATGGAAGGGTTAACAGTCATTATTTCACCGCTGCAAGCCTTAATGAGGGATCAAGTTCAGAATCTTCACAATAATGGGGTATTAAGAGCTGCCTATATCAATTCAAGTTTATCAGTACTGGAGAGAAATGACAGACTAAAGGGTATACAGAATGGATGGTATGATATCGTGTACATATCCCCCGAGCAATTGAGAAACCGAAAAACACGGGATGCTCTCGCCTCACGAGAAATATCTCTTTTCGTCATAGATGAAGCTCATTGTCTGTCGCAATGGGGCCATGATTTCAGACCTGATTACTTTTATATTCCTCAATTCATAGAAGAACTCCCTCAAAGACCGACGATAGCAGCTTTTACTGCCACAGCAACGCAGAAGGTAATTGCTGATGTGTGTAAAGCCCTAGAGATTAGGAGTCCGCCCTTTACTTCTGAAGTCACACGCAAAAATTTGAACCTTTACGTTGAAAAAATAGAAACTGGAACTTCCTTGGATGTTGAAAATGTGAAACGAAACCTACTGCTGGAGTACTTAGCTTCTCAAGGAAAAGGAAAGAGTGGGATTATCTACTGCACCTATACAAGAACAACAGAAGAGCTGTGTTACTTCCTCAAAGCCAATGCAGAAATTATTGGGAGAACTCCTGACGAAATAGAGTATTTTCACGGGAAAATGGATGGTCAACGGAAAATGAGAGTACAGGACGGATTTATGGGAAAAGGGAAAGTTTCTCAGATTTCCCTCATAACTGCCACCAATGCTTTTGGCATGGGGATTGATAAGGATGATATCCATTTTATAATCCATTATGACATCCCAGGATCAATAGAGACATTCTACCAAGAAATAGGGAGAGCAGGAAGAGATGAATCTATTCATGCAGACTGTCTCCTTTTATACTGGAAAGGTGACCTTGAAAAACAGAGAAAATTGGTCACAATTGTGACTGAAAGAGATCTAATCGCTATCCACGAAAAATTGAAACAGTATGGATTGGATGAATCTCAAATCTACGTATCTGAAGATAATCTCGCAAACGATACAGGTATGGACACTACAACAGTGAGGGTAGCCATATCCCAGCTTGAAAAAAATGGATACGTGAAAAGAGGCACTAACGCCTGGAGAACTATGACACTGCGGTTAGCTGCACTTCCAGAACCCGCAACAACTGACCAGGAAAAGTTGATTTCTGCCCTTGATTTGAATGCTGGTTGGAAGACCATTCACATAGATGTTGTTGCCTCGAATTTGAGGTGGACTGTTAACAAAACGGAGGATGAATTGGAAACCCTTCTGACAAGTGATCCTCCTGTTTTACAAGAGAGAAAAGAAGTACAGGGTACAATCTCTGATCATCCAGAAAATGATCTGAATTCTACATATGGTCTTCAAGAGGAACTATTGAGATACCTTATGAACAGATCGCATGAATTTGAAGCTGGCCACTGGACTTCAATTTACTCAAGAGAGTGGGGACAACTTGCTGCCATTATTTCCAGTAACCTGAGTATTGCGGTTTATCCTACCATGTGTCGTGAGGTTATCTACCAATGGCACAAACAGAATCTTATTTCTCTTCATGAGGGAATCTCTAAAACATCGCTCATATTGAGGAGTACTCCAGAAGACATCTTTGCCTTCTTAAGGAAGAAAAAGGAGATCGACCTTCTACTCTTGAGAGAACTTGTTTCATGTTCTGAAAATGGATCCTTTTCATTCAATATTTCTGATATTTCGAGCAGAATTAAGATGCATCGATTTGAACTCAGAGATTCGCTTCTGCGATTGCATATTTTCCAGGTTATCTCACTCAAAAGAATACAGAACACAGGGAATTGCATGACACTCAGACTACAAACTCCTCACCCAGACGTGAGACCTCACGATGTTGTATTAAGGCCGAAAGATTTAGATCTAGAAGATTTACGAAAATTACAACTAGAAAAAGAGACAAAAATTAAAATTATCCGGAAATATGCTGAAAAAACTGATTTTTCAGAAGAAAGATGGCAGTTCCTGGAAGACTACTTTCGTGGAGACATTGAAATAGAGTTACCTGAACTCCAAGAGATAACCAAGGGGTTAAACGAAAGGCAGGTAGAAGTGGTCACATCTCCTGCAGGGTATTTATTGGTGAATGCTGGAGCTGGAACTGGAAAAACATTAACAGTAGCGCGAAGGATATTGTATGCCACAGAAATGCTCGGTGTACCAAGCTTTAACATTTTGGCACTCACCTTCAGTAGGTCAGGAGTAAGACAATTGAGAGAAAAAGTAAAGCAAGTGATGCCAATGCGGAAAATAGATGTGAGAACATATCATTCACTTGCCTATCAGATACTGTGGCAGCATGTGGGAGAACCTCCTCTTTGGGTTGCCCCCGGGTTCGAAGTACAAGCTATAGATAGACTGATCTACAATTTCAAACCGATTGTTCACAAATTTGCTGATGGGTTACCTTCCGAAGGCAAACTGAAACTGTACCAGTACGCCATAGAAAAGCTTCAAAGTGAAAGAGAACCAGTATTCCCCGAAGATATCAAAGACACAAATCATGTTATCATAGAAAGAAGTGTAATAAAGGGAGTGCACCTAAAAGAGCTGTACAGTGCATACCTGGATTATTTGAAATCGAATAATTTAATCGATTTTGGATTTATGCTCTCTCAAGTGGTACACTTGTTTAAATCCCGCCCAGATGTTTTACAGTATTACCAGAGGAGGGTGAACTACATCATTGTTGATGAATACCAAGATACTACACCAGTCCAGGACGAGCTATTGCGGCTGCTGTCAGACTGGTATGGTAATTTAACAGTCGTAGGAGATAATGACCAAAACATTTTTGCATGGAACTTTGCTGACGTTGAAAATATATTGAAATTTGACAAAAGATATTCTGGTACAAGAGTTGTTAACCTTGAAAGGAATTACCGTTCAACAAAAAAGATTCTGGATGTTTCAAATGAATCAATAATTCATAATCAAATGAGAATCCCAAAGAATCTTTACCCCTACAGGGAAGACACAGGCGCACCTGTTAAGGTCTATTATACAGAATCCAAGGATGATATTGGTGCAGACTACATAATCAAGGAAATTAAGAGAATCCAAGATCGAAAAACATATGGATTGCATGAGATTGCGGTTCTTACCAAGACTGGAGCTCAACAAACAGCTATTCTGGACGCCTTACAAAGTGCTGACATTCCTGCAAGTTCACCAGAAGAAGAAATCAAAATGTTGAGGAGTTCTCCTGCAAGCCACATTCTTGAGGTAATGAAAAAAATATCTGAAGAGAACCCAGATATCACTGCCTACAATTGCTATGTTGAAGCGCTGCATGCCCTGAAGAAGGAACATACTACGACTGGGATTGCTGATTTTGTCCGGGAGTTTGAGGACAGTGCAGAAGATAGTTCAGCATCAGCGTTTATTCAGTATGCAAGATCTGTCTCAAAAAGTGATTTCAGATCAAAAGATGATAGAGCAGTGAATGTTCTCACGATCCATAAATCTAAGGGATTAGAGTTTAAGGTAGTCTTTGTTACTCATCTCCGTAGGTCCAGTTTCCCTATGTGGAAAGGTGATGTAGAAGAAGAAAGAAGAGTGTTTTACGTTGCCTTGACGAGGGCTATGGATACACTGTACCTGATAGGTTCTACAGAGAAATCAAAGTTCATAGGAGAAATAGAGCATTTACTAGCATCTTCTGAAATTACAGAGAATATTAGGATGGAAGAAACTCAAGAAAAATAGAAATGAAAGCGAAAGGAAACATGAGCACAGAAATAGGTGGTACAGTAAGAACCTTGGAAAAAGGAATTTTCTGCTCCTTAATGTGGCTTAACCTTATCAGGGCATTCCACTTTCTCTAAGGATCTTCTATCCTCATCTTACCTTCTTTGAAATTCATGTGAAGATCAAAATGTTTCAGAAAACTCAGGCCTATCAACCCATCTACCGTACTGATTTCTGGAATATTGTGACATATGGTGTCAACGTTTCTCGCTTCCAATTCTCCAATAGATATCGAATCTACTTTGATTAAGGGAACCTCTGTTACACCATTTGCAGTTATTATCTCTACTCTTCTTTCAGAAATTGCAGGATCATATCCTATGTCCTTTGCTATATCCCATGAGATGCATGTACAACCTGCCCCGGTATCCAGCACAGCATCTATTTCCCTTCTACCCTTTGGACCCTCAACTTTGACTCTCAATGTTATAGGGAGTTTTATTTCAACTTCCATGGAACATCACTACATATCCTGGTTCTAATTCTCCTGCAAAGGTAATGTAGGCATCCTTCACTTCTTTCTCTCTTAACTCTTTATGCAACTTTGTTTTTTCTCTGTTGTGGGCAATTAACTCACATTCTAAGATATTTCCTGTTTTATCTTCTTCCAGAATTTTGAGAGCAATCCATTCTCTTTCATATTTTTTCTTTAGCTCTTCAAGGTTCATCGTTCTCACCTCTTTCTATATGAATATATGTGAATGTCCTTTTATTAAGGTTTTGCAAGGAGCAAGATGTGATATCACCACACATAGGTAACACTTTTGACACAGGACATAGGTAACTTCCTTATAGAATTCATGGTATCCCTCCTGGTATCGTGCATGAGGGGTACATCCACTAGTGCCCAAGGGAGGCCCTTTATATTAGTAGTTCATATATCTATCCAATGCTGGCAGAGCTTCTCCTATGCTGTCAAATGCATAAAGATACAAAACCTCTTCATGGCAGTTAACACAGAATTGCCAATTTGTTGTTACACGTGTAACAAATGTGAGACAGAAACTAACAATTTGACAGTTCTCTAACGAGAAACCTTATAAAGAAATGGAACCCTACAAACTCAAGAGTATACACGATACAAAGTCCTGAACATGAAAATCCCAATGGAGGTGTAGAAATGGGAACCCTATCAGTAAAAGACCTCATATCCATAAATGATCTGACCACAAAAGATATAGAAGCAATTTTTGAAAAATCCATAGAATTAAAAGAGAACCTAAGAAAGAGAGAAGAGTGCACAGAGTTAAAAGGGAAAACCTTAGCAATGGTGTTCGAAAAGAGGTCCACCCGGACCCGGATCAGCTTTGAAGTGGGAATGACCCAATTGGGCGGCCATGCCATTTTCTTGTCTAGAGAAGACACCCACATAGGAAAGGGAGAACCCATAAAGGATTTTGCTGGCGTCGTATCTGGTTACTGTGAAGGGATTATGGCCCGCACCTTTGAGCATTCCACTGTTACTGAACTTGGCAAATATGCAGATATTCCTGTGATCAACGGGTTAACCGACTTCAATCATCCCTGCCAGATATTAGCCGATTTTTTAACCATAAAAGAACACAGAGGGAACTTCGATGACATGAAGGTGGCATGGTTTGGTGACGGCAACAATGTGTGCCACAGTTTTATGTATATATGTGCAAAATTGAATGTGGATTTAGCAATAGCCACTCCAGAAGGATATCAACCCTCACAGACCGTCTGGGATGACATACAACAATACAAGAAATCAGATATTTGCTGGACAGCCGATGCAAAAGAAGCAGCTTCAAATGCAGATATTGTGGTGACTGACACCTGGATTAGCATGGGTGATCCTGAATACCAGGATGAGGAATTACGAAAGAAAAAAATTGCTCAATTCAGCCCCTATCAAGTCAATAAAGATTTAGTGAAGCACGCAAAAAAGGACTACTACTTCTTGCACTGTCTTCCAGCCTACAGGGATTTTGAGGTTACCCCAGATATTATCGATGGACCTCGATCATTAATATATCCTGAAGCGCACAATAGGTTGCACGCTCAAAAGGGTGTAATGGCTCTGCTCATGAAATGATTCTTTCAGGGCATCGAATTTGGTTATACTTCAACTGTTTATATCTGGAGATCTGCCCATGACATTCAGTAGCTGCTTCTGTTACACGTGTAACATTCCCTTTATTAATGGCATTTGGATTTTGTGATGTTAAGATTGAATTCTTATACCTTCAATGATTTCAATCTGAGCCTGAAACAGTTGTAAAAGAATTCAGTAATATCACTTCTCCCTAGCTTGGTTTCACCTTTTTTCCGGTCGTAGAATACGAGAGGGATCTCACACACCCGCGTGTTCTGACGGTAGACCTCCCACAAACAGGTGGTCACAAATGCATATCCTTTGTTGGATAATCTCTGGAGCGGAATCTTTCTTAACACTGATGTCCGATATGCACGGTAATTTGAGGTACAATCATGAACAGTGTACAATCCTGCCACCGTTCTTGCAACAACATTGGCAAAAGAGCTGATCATCCGTCTTTTCAACGGCCAGTCAGGTGCTCCTCCCCCTTTGATGTACCGGGAACCAATAACCATGTCACATCCAGAGTCAATCTTGGTTAAAAAATCAGGAATCATCTCTGGTGGATGGGAAAAATCTGCATCCATGGTAACAACCACATCATAGGAATCCAGAATGTGAGAGAAAGCCCGCACGTAAGCTGCACCCATCCCTTCTCTTTCACCCAGAAGCAAATGAACATTCTTGTATTTCTGTGCTACTTCTTTAACGATATCGCCTGTACCATCAGGACTGGTATCATCTGCCACCACAATGTGTATATCATACTCGGAAACATTGGTAAAAGCAGCTTCCAGTTTCTCCAGTAAAGATTTAATATTTTCTGCCTCATTGTACGTGGGTATGACCACGCATGCCTTTTTGTTTTGCATCATGTTGCGATGTACCATGCCTCTTTTAAGTCTTTCTAACCGTGAGGGTTATCCAGTAATCGGCGTATGTCTCGCTTTGTTACACGTGTAACAATTCGTTTTTCTCTCTGGTTTAGTGTTCTACTATCCAAAGAGATCCAAAATCTCTATCCCTGATTTCCCTAAAACTATCAGCAGAGACGCACATCGGTTGGTGGAGTCTATGCAGGTTCCCTTTGATAGTTATGTTTGTGGAAGCGATGAAACTTCCAGTAGTTATTACAGATTTAGAACCAGCCTTCTCTGAAGAAGTACTTCTCCCTTTCACCTGAGTTGTACAACCAGTAACTCAATGCCAACATTCCCCGCGAGAAGATGTATATGCACAGAATGGGCGGAATCACCTGCCAGAAATACACCTTCAGCATGCGCCCAAAATGGATACAGAAATGCACTATCGCTCCCCATGTTACATTCAAAGGAAAGTTAACGCCCATAACACCCATCATGGCATCGTACAGCGTAACATATGAGAAGATGAGTGCTGCTCCACTTAAGAGCAGCCGTTTGGATAGAGTTCCCTTTCTGAGCCTTCTTTCAAGCTCATTGCCCACCGCAAACCATGCAAGAAGGGCAAAAAGAGGTGTCAAAACGAGTGTCAAATTCCACAGGAGGAAGCTCAAACTCGATTCACGTACATAGCTGAAGATGAAATAAATAACAGTTATGACCAAGGGGAAGATACTGAACCGGATATACCTGTTGAAGAGTGTATCTTTGAATTGGGGTGTTTCTTCTCGGAGTTGTGCGAGAACAACAGCCGCAGCAGCCAGAAGTGGCACACCTATAAGAGACCACACAACCCCATGCAGAAGAGCATAGTATGCTCCTACACACAGTTGACTGAATAAATCTCTTCCAAAAGGGTCTGTTCCCAGTACATGCTGTGCCGAAGGTGGTGAGTTCCTGATCTCCAGACTCAAATCATTAGGATCGTACATTTTTACACCGGGCAGGACAAAGGAAGCGGCAGCCAACCCTATGAAGACCACCAATACTGCAATACCCACTATTCTTAATTTTGACATATCCTTGTATGTATGGGGAAGGTTAAATATCTTTTCGTATAGGTTCCAAGGGTGTGCAGCTGATGTTATTCCCAACCCTTAATAGGGGCTTTTCATCTCTTTATAACACTCTGCAAAAGAAACTACATGTCTCGAATGCAATTATTAACCTATGGACATTAATTATTGCCAAAATCTTTAAATACAGTTCAAAACAAAGTTTTAATAGAAAGAAGTGAGTTGCAGTTGCATGTATACCTTTAACCCGAAGAAGATATTCATCCTTGAAGAGGTGAAAGATAATCCCATCACCAAAAAGGTAGTCTCCAGACTTTGTCATTCAGACGTAGAATATATCAAGAGCCAACGCCCATCTGTTATCAGAGGGTCGGTAAAGGAATTCTCTACCATGAAAGAGGAGAATCTCAATGCTGGGTATGCTCGTATTTCGAAACATATTTTAGTCATAGGAAAATCTCAACCGAGTCAGTTTGTGGACAAATTCGTTAATAAGCAAGATTGTTACTGCCCTGAGTTTTACAGTATAACACCCATGAACAATGGATGCTTTTATTCTTGTCAGTACTGTTTTCTTCAAATGACATACCGAGGTATTTTTCCCTATGTTAAATTGAATGTGAATGTGAAAGATTTGCAAAGGAGAATCATTAAAATTTCACACAAAGAAAAAAAGAGAGATCCAAATAAAATTGTAGTTTTTAATGGTGGAGAAAAGCTGGATTCTCTTTCTTTTGATTATATAACAGATTACAGTAAATTGTTAGTGCCATTTTTTGCTGAAGCTCCGGAATTGGATAATTCTCGGTTGTTGTTCGTCTCAAAGAGTACGAATGTTAAAAATCTCTTGGAACTTGCTAGAGGAAATCCCAAAGTTACTGAGAGGATAATTCTGTCCTGGAGTATTAATTGTGATCAATTTGCCAAAAAGTATGAGAATGGGAGTCCTTTACCGAGTGAAAGGCTTGCTGCTGCTCAGAAATGCCAAAAAGTTGGATATACTATACGGCTGAGAATCGACCCTTTGATGCGAGTATGGGGGTGGAAAGAGTACTACTCAAAATTGATAGATTCGATATTCAACAAATACCAGTTGAAACCAGAAGTAATTACTTTGGGTTCTTTACGATTCAACCATGGTCTTGTTTCTTTGTGTAAAGCTCGATTTCCCAATTCTGATCTTTTTGACTATGAGTTCATTGTCCAGGGGAATGATAAGGAAAGATACGGAGTCGAAGATAGAATTGAACTCTATAGATTTGTTTTGGATCAGTTGGAGCACTATACAGTAGATTATGATGACAACAACTTGGGGATAGGACTGTGCAAAGAAAAACCAAGGGTCTGGGAGAAAGTGGGTCTGGATATCAGTCACAGTTCTTGTAACTGCATAGCATGAACTAATGGTGGTACACAATGAAAAAGGTGAACCCATACCTTTTTAGACTCTTGTGGTAAATAATGCTGAGGTGAAGAATATGAAACTAAAAGGATGGCCTTTCGAACCACTTGGTGGAGACATTGTCACTGATGGAGACCCACCAGGTGGAGGTGGAATCCCTGGATAGCCTTTATCACTCTCTCCGAGGTAGATAGTCATAGCAAATCGTATATGAATACTCTTTTGTACGTTTTTGCTCCAATAAGGTATGGAAGGCGATGAACTTCTCACAAGATTAATCCTTGAGGACTATGAGCTTGCTGCTTCACCAAATGTAATAGAAGAATCCTTCTACAAATGCCTGTATTTAAGAATAGAAGTTCTCTTAGGAAAATCGGGAATCCAGGATTTACCTAAAAGGAAAATGATGCTCTGATTGCCGCTACTTGTAAGTTTTATGGAATCAAAAGGATTGCTACCTTTGACAAAGATTTTGAGAGAGTGAAATTTCTTGAAGTCTCTATTTTGTGAAAAAGTGGAAAAAATGAGATTAATCATTCCTTAATTCCGAATGGATACGATTGTCTGCAGCTTCGGTTCTTAGAAATACAATTATCACCATCTATATTTTTATAATTTTTTATAGCGAAAACTTTATTAATTACCTATACTTTACACACATAAAGCTTATAAGGAGAGGTTCGATGAGTGAACCTGTAAGGTGATTTCATGATAGGAGTCTTCTTGTGCGACTGCGGTACCAATATCGCAGGAAATGTAGACATGGAATATCTAAAAAGGGAATTGGAAAAAGAAGACGATTTAATAGTTCACGAATCCTTATTCTTGTGCTCCCAAATAGGACAGGATTTAATAAAGGAGACTATAGAAAAAGAGAACCTGGATAGAGTTGTTGTGTGCTCCTGTTCACCCAAACATCACGGTGATATCTTCAAAGAGTGCATTGGAGAAAAGATGAACCCTTACTTATGGGAAATGGCCAATATTAGGGAACAGTGTTCCTGGGCAACAGAAGACAAAGAAGAAGCCACCCAGAAGGCGTTATCTTTGATAAAAGGATCTATTGAGGCTTCTCGGACCTTGCAGGAGATCGGTCAGGCAAAAATTCCCGTAATAAAAGATGTCATGATTATCGGCGGCGGTATTGCAGGAATGCATACTGCAATAGAGTTGGGTGACAAGGGATTCCACGTGTATTTAGTGGAACAGAAGCCCAACATTGGCGGGAACATGTGCAAATTAGACAGAACATTCCCTACTGATGATTGTTCCATGTGTACTATATCTCCCATTTTGAATGAGACAGCCATGCACAAGAACATTGATTTAATCACTATGGCAGATGTGGAGGACGTTTCAGGGCACCCCGGTGAATATATTGTAAAAATTAGGAAAAGACCCCGTTATGTAGACATGGAAGTGTGCACGGGATGCGGGGATTGCGCACAAACTGATTTCGTCATGGAAAAACCCAAATTGGATGGAATGCTGTGGTTAGACCGCATCAAAATTGATGAAGAGTTGTGCAACGGGTGCGGAGCCTGTGCGAAACTGTGTGCAAAGCAGAATGATCCACCCGCTTTAACACAGAAAGAAAAGGGGGACATCCCAGAGTACAATACCAAAAATTGTGTGGGATGCTGGGTGTGTGTTGAAAAGTGTCCGAAAAACGCTGTTGAAATTGTTAATGTATGCCCCATTGTGGTGCCTAGTGAGTACAGTTTTGGGTTGGGATTCAGAAAAGCCATATATGTGCCAGATTCACAGGCAGTCCCTTTGAAATACTTACGAGACCCTGAAACGTGTCTAAAATTGAACGGTACCATGGACTGCCAGGGATGTATCAACATTTGTCAGGCCAAGGCTCTCTGTGACGATGAAGAAGAAGAGTTAGAATTAAAAGTGGGAGCCATCGTGGTAGCCACAGGCTACGACCAGTACGATTTGTCAGGGACAGAATATAACCTGGAACATCCAAACGTCATTACTGGATTAGAGCTCGAACGGTTACTAAGCCCTTCAGGTCCCACTCTTGGTGAATTAAAAAGACCATCTGATGGGAAGATACCAGAATCTGTGGTATTTGTGCAGTGCGCAGGTTCCAGAGATCGTCGATATGCAGAATACTGTTCCAAGATCTGTTGCATGTATGCCACCAAGAATGCACAGTTAATCAAGGCAGATCACCCAGAAATTGACGTGACCATCTGTTACATCGATTTGCGAGCTGCAGGCAGAGGATATGAGGAGTACTTTGATCGGGCCAGAGAAATGGGCATCAAGTACATACGGGGGAATGTCTCAGAGATCTTATCAGATGGCGATGAATTATTAGTGAGAACGGAAAATACGTTATTGAATGAGCCCTTGCTGTTAGAAACAGGCTTAGTGGTGTTATCCACTGCTATGGTACCATCCAAAGGTACTCAGCACATGATTGAGACTATTCCCTTAGTCCCTGGAAGAGATGGATTCATTGCACCATACCACGTGAAAATTGCTCCCGTCGATACTGCCACCACTGGCATATACATAGCAGGAACTGCAGAAGCACCCAAACCCATCCAAGAGTGTATCACAGACGCTGGGGCAGTAGCATCCAGGGTAGCCACATTTTTAAAAGATGACGAAATCACGGTAGACTTAATTACCTCTTATATTAACCCAGATATCTGCATCAAATGTGGTGAATGCGCAGAAATTTGCAACTACGACGCCATCGATACAGAAGGTGACTCGTACGAGGTGGTGGATGTGTCCTGCCACGCTTGCGGCATGTGCACCACAGTTTGTCCCACCAATGCTATGGAATTACGATACTTCTCAGATATTCAGCTTGAAAAGACAGTAGATGGCATTTTAGAAAAAGATAAAGACTCCGTCATTGCTTACTGCTGCAATCAGTGTGGGTATAATGCAGCAGACCTAGCAGGAACTGCCAAGATGCGTTACTCTCCAGAGATCAAGATTGTGAGAATCCCCTGTTCAGGAAGGGTGACCTTGTCTCAAATGTTATACCCCTTCACCAAGGGAGCGAAGGGCGTGATGATTGGTGCATGCCTGGAAGGAACGTGCCACTACATTGACGGGAATATCAAAGAAAAGGAAAAAGTAGTACTAGCTAAAAAGATTTTGGACTTGATGGGTGTTGGCAGTGAGAAACTGGAGTTGTATAACATCTCTTCAGCTGAAGGAGGGAAATTTGTTGAATCAGCAGAAAGGATGGTGAGCCAATGTTGACCTGTGAAGTGACTGAAGGCGTTCCTGACTGCACAAGCTGCAAATTATGTTTTTCTACCTGTCCTTCTGAGTTAAAGCTGGAAGAAGTCATGCGGTACAGACGGTACTTACATGAGCCCAAAGGGTCGCACCGAGATGTATTCAGGCTAGCAGGGAAGTTAGCAGCTCAAACAGATATTTCTGGGTGGTTGAAAGATGTGAAGACCAATCCTGATTCAGAAATAGCGTATTTCCCCGGGTGTGGACCAGTATTTGATGTGCTGTTGATGAGAGATACCAACTATTCGGGTGCAGCTCAAGCTGCTGTGAAGGTCATGAACAAGTTAGGGATAGAACCTGATGTCATTTATGGGTGCTGCGGTCACGATCTGTACTACTCTGGCGGACTGGATGAGTTTGAGGCAGTTAAGGAAAAACTGCAGAAAAAATTAGAAGGCAAAAAGATTGTGGTGGGCTGTGCAGAATGCTACCAGATGTTGAAAAATGTGTATAATGCTGATGTGCAGCACTTTTCAGAATTTCTAGAAGAGAACTGCCCTGATCTTCCCAACCTAGATGTGAAAACTACGTTTCACGATCCGTGCAGACTGGGACGATACAACCAGATGTATGATGCCCCTCGTTCAGTCATGGAGAAGGTATCAGACTTTCAGGAGATGGAACACTCTAAAGAGGAAGCCCAGTGCTGCGGCGTGTCTTCCTGGTTAAACTGCAATAAAGAGTCCAGAGAACTGCGGGAACAGCGCATAAAAGAAGCTTTGGACACAAAAGCTGAAATCCTGGTGACCTCATGCAACAAATGCGGCATCCACTTAGACTGCATCTACCACGAGAAGAATTACCAGGGCGATCCTCCCCAGTTAAAAATCATGGATCTGCAAGAGTTAGCGGGATATGCTCTCGGTGTGTATGATCCTTATTCTGAGGAGAAATCCTTTGTCATAGAGAAAGCAGAGAGCAGCAGATTGCCCGGATTTGACACACCCAAGGACCCTGAACGCCACTTCACTGATGAAATTTTCGAGAACACCTTCCAGTGTACCTTATGTAAAACATGCACGGAACGGTGCCCCTTCGACCTGGAAATGTACAAAATCATAAAAGACGCCAGAAAGGATTTAGTCAGTTTAGGACACTACATCGAAGGGCATAAAATCATGAGGGACACTGTACTGCAGCACGGGAACATCTATGGAGAAGAAAGGCCAGAAATAGGCCACAAAAAAGAAAATCCTGACTATGCGTTGTTTGTTGGATGTGTAGGCACGTATAGAGAACAGGAGACTGCAGAGAAAATCATGAAGTTACTGGATAAGCTGGGTATAGACTACTCAAGAGTGGATGAAGTGTGCTGCGGCGGTGTATTCCCGGATGTGGGATTTGAGGCCAGTGAAGAGCACGCCAACCAGAATATAGATGTGATAAGAAAGACAGGAGCCAAGAAATTACTGTGTACCTGTCCTAAATGTTATCGTACATTCAAGGATGACCCCCGATACAGCACTTTAGACATGGACGTCATCCATGTTGTAGAGTTGTTGTCCCAGTTTGACTTTGATCACATAACAGACAAAAAAGTGACCTACCACGATCCCTGCGATCTCGGAAGACATTCCGGCATATACGAGGAACCGAGAAAAATCTTGAAGCAGATTGCACCCAACTTTGTGGAAATGTCGAGAAATAAAGAATTAGCCAAGTGCTGCGGAGCAGGAGGAGGAGTCAGGGGAGCGTACGGTGTCAAATCAGTACAGATAGCACGAGATAGGGTCACTGAAGCTAACGATACTGCTGATATCCTTTTGACGGAGTGCTTCTCGTGTTTACACAACTTCAAGAACGCCAAAAAGAGAAAGCAGCCTATACAGATTTACAGTCTTTCAGAATTCATCTACGACGCTCTGGAGGGTGACCATGAATCCAATTGAGGAAGCAGCCTGGGCCAGCGATGTGGAAAAGTGTGTGCAGTGCGGCAAGTGTACGGCAGGATGCCCTTCAGGAAGGCAGTCCCGATTGCGGACCAGAGCATTAGTACAGATGGCCTACCAGGGATATGATGTTACTGATTTAAAGGAGCTGTGGGACTGCACCACCTGCTACAACTGTGCTGAGAGATGCCCCAAAGGGGTGAATACGGTCGATGCCATAATAAAGCTGCGGAATTTAGCAGTGAGGAGAGGAAACTTCCCGAAAGTGCATTTGAATGCTATTGAGAATTTATACAACACAGGGAATGGATTTCCCTTGTCACCAGAAGTGGCCAAGATACGTTCCATCATTGGACTGAATAAGGAACCCTACGATGTGTCCACAGATGAAGAAGAACTTTCAAAGGTAAAGAAGCTCATGGATATTACAGGATTCTTAAAGCTCGTGAGAGGTGCTGACCCATGAGGTTCTCTCTATTTCCAGGATGTATTGCCAAGAACATGTATGCTTCCATTGAGAAATCTACCCGGTTCGTCTTTGATAGACTGGGCATAGAGTTGTTGGATCACCGGTACACGTGCTGTCCAGCACCTGGTGTCTTCAGGGGGTACGACATTGACACCTGGTTAACCTTGGGTGCGAGAAACCTGGCAGAGGCTGAACGTGACCACGTGGATGTCTTAACTATCTGTAATGGGTGCTACGGTTCTCTCTTTGGTTCAAATCACATACTACAGGAAGATCCAGAAAAGAGAGAAGAGATCAACGAGATTCTAAAAGAGGTGGGAAAACAGTACAATGGTACCATACAAGTGGTGCACTTTGCAGATGTGTTGTCCCAGTTACATGAGAGAATTTTAGAACAGAAAATGTACGATTTAGGATTGAGGCTGGCTGTTCACTACGGGTGCCATTACTTGAGGCCGTCTCACCACCATGAGTCCATGAATGTGGAAAATCCACGCATTGTGGAAGATATTATCGAGCTTGTGGGCTGTGAACCAGTGGAATTCAAGAACAGGTTATCCTGCTGTGGTGCAGGTGGTGGGGTTTGGAGTGGTGATGAACAGGTAGCTTTGGATGTTTTGGAGGAGAAATTAACTTTCATGTCGGAGGGTGAACCTGATGCTATTTTAAATATATGTCCTTTCTGCCATTTGCAGTTTGACCAGGGACAGAAGAAGCTGCAGAAGTTCCAGATTCCAGTTCTCCATTTGAATCAAGTTTTGGGGTTAGCCTTTGGAGAGCGGCCAAAGAAACTGGCAATCCACACGCATCTGGTGACTACCAGGGAGATTGAGAGAAAAGTGAAGAAATTGAAGAAAAAATAGTTGTCTAGAGAGCGTTCTTTCCACTGTCGTTTTCAGCAGGTTCTGCATCACATCTTTAATGTCTGAAAGACCATTCTCTTCAATGTTTCCTCCTTTGAATTCAGGGAACTGCAGCGTGGAACAGGGAAAAAACGTCTCCATTGGCCTTGGTATAGATAGTTTCTATTGAGAATAGTAACCCTCGAAACAGATATGGTGTGGGTTTTCCAGGTTCTGAAAAAGATGCTGCACCATTGAATTCTCTTCTGCATCCAAGAGTACGTCCTCAGTAGCTCTTCCCAAAGGAGAACCAGAGCAGATACCTTCCACCTGTTGTGTTAAGCAATTTTGTATTATCTCCTTAAATATCAAAAATTCATTACATGGTTAATAAAAGACAATTTACTGTTACACGTGTAACAAAGACTGAATAACCACCCAAAATTTACAACCCCAAAAACGAAAGTTTTTAAAAGAACGTACCAATCCACAAGTATGAAATCGCTTATCAACTTAAGTATCATGGCCCTCTTATTGTTTTCCTTGTGTATGGGTCAGACCTCCACTTCCGCATTGAAGACATCTGTAACTCTGGAAGTAGGTACTACTCATACGTTTGAGTTTCACGATAATGGAGAATACGTCGGATACAACACATACACTGTCACCAAAAAAGAAATGTATAATGAAAGAGAAGCTTACTTCATTGAGTCTGTGGTCGATCTAACCACAGATGAACTCACCCTCCACATGGATGCTTCCTACATCGTCGATACCCTCGGCAGATGTCTTCACTACGAATTTTCTGGCACTATCAATGGTGAACCTCATACCATGAATGCAGATTTTGCAGAAGGCACTGTCCACATCACTGCTTCCACACCAGGGGAAGAATTTGACAAAACCATAACAATAGCACAAAATACATTTACGCTGGACAACAACATGATCTGCCAATGGGACATCACATTTTCAACAGTTGTTCTCGAAAAAGAAGGGATCTTTGCAGTTTACATGTTCGCAGCCCAACCCATGAAGACAGCTTATATTAGAGCATCCATATCCTCTGAATCAGTCTCAGTCCACACTGCTGGACGAACTTGGGAATGCCTCAAACTGGAATTTTCAACACCCGCAGATTACACCATGTACGTTACACAGGACGGACAGTTGGTAAAAATGGAAAATGAAAGCGGCCTCGTGGTTACCCTTAAAGAGTAATACCAGTTAGGTTTTATCTTCTAATTCCCTCAATTTCTTTTCATATTCTTTCCGATTGATTTCACCATAGACGAACTTGGCCTTTAACTTACGAATCTCTTCTGCCTTCGTCTTTGAAGGCTCTACAGGAGGAACAGGTTTCTTCTCTTCAGCTTTCGGTTCTCCCCCTCTGAACTTCCAGAAGTACACTCCCACTCCCACGAGGAAAACCACAGCCAACACGAACAGTAATCCGCCAGCTCCACTTCCCTCTCTCGGTCTGGTAGGCTGTTCAGTTCCTGGTGGCCTCTCGGGCACAGGTGATACAGGTCTCCCTGTTAACTCACTCAGCTCGTGTAACCGATTCTCACACGTATCTACCATATCCAGATTACCCACTAACACAAAATCTTTCCTCGCCCTATCATAGGCTTCCATAGCCTTGGTATACTCTTTATTCTCATAGAATTCTTCACCTTTCTCATAATTGAACCACGCCCTGCTTTCCTTTGCTCTTGAATCCATTTCTTGTGCCTTCTCTCGATTACGCATCCGCTCGTACAATGATTTTGCTTCCTGATAGTACTTCTCTGCCTTTTCGTAGTCACCATTGTTGAAGTATCTATCTGCCAGTTCTTCAGAATTTTGAGCAGCCTCCCCCATTTGAGCTTCATCTATGTCTGGAACTCCATTATCATTGAGATCTGTCAAAGCAATAAATCTGTCAATGTTCACTTTTGCTGTAGCAGGCCCTCCTGCTGCCATTAAAAAAGAGATCGTTTTAACATCTTCAGGAGCTAAAGGTTCAGATTGTTCTTCAGATTTGAATTGTTCAAAAGAAACAGTGATTAAATTCCATCTCGTGTTATCCAGAGGCACCGGATAGAGGTAGTCCCCTTTATCAGATCCTAAATGTATTCCTAATAACGCTTTTGAAGGTTGATCTGGTCTCACCCACAGCCGCAAAAAGGCGTAACCAGTAAGATTAGGTGCTTCACGAGATATACCCGCAAAACATCCACTTTCATAGGAGTCTGTAAGTTCTGCTTCCAATCGAAGTGAGGCCTGACCATCCCTCACATTGAGCCGATCCAGCAATACTGTGATAGTGCATTCTCCAGGTTCTGCAGGTAACCAACCTCCCTCAGTCTCAAAATCGTCGATCACCAGAAGTTCTGCGGGCTGTGCAAGCAGCTGTGCAAGCAGCAGCACACATAGGCAGAAAAGCCACATTCCTCGCATAAAGCATGTAAGAACCTCTGTTATATATAGCTTTTGCTTCAATGGGTGTGCATCTGATTGAGAGAAGTCATAACAGCGAAGTTACCGCATACTGTTACCCGTTGAAAATGTGAATTTCAACAGTTATAGGAGCTTTTAGATTCATATGTGGCTAATTATTTCAATTCACAATAAAAAAAGTATCTTTACAGTTGTTACTATCTTTATTTTACTACCACTATACCTATTTCTCTCTTACAATCTGTATAACCCAGAATCTTGTGATATCAAAAAAGAAAAAGCGAGTCAGGCATTAAGCCCAACTTATGGAGGAAAGAATATGGATTCAAATTGGAACGTGTTTACTTACTATTGTAATAGTAACTTCCCTTTATAAACTTTTCGGTTTTCAAGAAGTTCACATGTTGGTAGTTGTCTCACTTTTGTTACACGTGTAACATTTTTTTCCTTTTATTTGTTTTTTGTTAGACATTAGATATTTAAGGAAATGTATGGCTGTTGTGTCAATGGTGAGATTCAAGCTAGACTATCAATTGGAGGTTAACCGTCAACGTGGACAGCGCTTCAGTCACAGCTTCAAGAGATGGTGATTCCGCAATAAATACTTGGTTACCTCTCTGGACTAAGGCTAGAAATCCTGTAGGAGTCTCGTACATGTTTTCTGAGATCTTTTCTATGTTTTCTTCGCTCCATGACAGTGTGAAATCGTAGTACGCTTCAAAGAACTCTGCTGCATCCTCTTGTGTATCCCAGAAAGTGTTCATGAGAAAGAGGTAATTGTCTCCTTTTTCGTAATACCCGTACGAATCTCCGCCCCAGCCTTGTGCAGCTTCTGCAGCAGTTTGTACATCGATGTGTTCTTTCAGAATTGTTTGCAGGACAGCCTCTCCTAGAACATTGTGTGCGAGTTGTTCCCATCCAGGAATTGAAGGGATTTCAACTAGTATCGGACGTTCGTACGTTCTGTACTTTTCTGGATGCATGACCTGCTCAGTAGATAGAGGGAGCTTTTCGTACAGGTTATCTATGCCAGATATACTCATCTCAACGACAAATTTCAACCCTAAATCGTATCTCAGCATGATCAAGTTCTCCAGGAGAACGTTGACTACTGGTATGTCCAGGTTACCTATGTAGGTGAAAAGGTTCCTTGTTTCCATTGAGGTCATTTCGTCTAAATACATGTACTGGTGGAACACGGCATCTCCTTCCACCACACAGAGGAAAGCTAACTGCTCATCATCGTTGTCGAATTCGTGGTCTAAATAGTGATACTGGTCCTGTAAGGCGTGGACGAACTCGTGGGCTGCTATGAACTCCCGGTATATTACTGGTTCATCTGGATCGACGACCTCGTAAAAGGTGTGATCTTCTGTATCGTAGTAGCTTGCCACCTGGGTGGTTAATAAATCGATATAAACCTGGTAGAGGTCTGTTCCGGGTTCCATGACGTGGAGTGCCACGTATATGTTTTTTTCTATTTCAATATCTTCGCGATCTTCTTCGAGATCAATCATTAAGTTTTGTCGTAGTTGGGTTCTGTCAATGACTATTCTGTTGACTGGCTCTAGGAATTTCAGGCCTCGGATGCGTTCTAACCTGTTCTGTACTTTCTCAAAATTGGGCGAACCTAAAACGGTGACATCCCATTGACGGGAAATGATGGTTGTTCCATCTGATACTTCTAGTGAGACAGTGTACTCTCCTGCATCCATGGTAAAGTTGTACCACTGGTTGTCTGACACTTCTTCTCCATTGACGTACCAGGTGTATTCTAACTCTTCTGTGTCTGGATCAGAAGCTACACACGAAAATGCAATGGTTTCTTCTTGGTTTACAGAGAGTACAACATCTTCAGGTGAGCATTCTCCAAAGTGAGGGGGTTGTTGAGCAATACATCCTATGGTGATCAGGAGGAGAATGACATAAATACGTTTCATGTGGGTGGTGGTGAGATGGGGAATATAAATGTTTGCTTTTAGAAATTTTCTGTTAGTTGGTGTTTACTTTGTTACACGTGTAACATCTTTTTTCCTTAAAGCTTCTATTGCAATAGAAAGTTTTATATATGTAGGCATGAAGAGAAGTGTATGGAGCTGTCTCCAAATGCTGTGAGAGTTTTAGAAAGACGATACCTAAAAAGAGATGAAAAAGGAAATCCTGCAGAGACGCCGGAGGAACTCTTGAGAAGAGTAGCAGATAACGTGGCTAGTGCAGATAACCTCTACAACAAAAATGCAGATATAAAAGCAGTCTCTGATGAATTTTACTCTGTCATGGTAAACCTCGAATTTTTACCCAATTCTCCTACTTTGATGAATGCAGGAAGGAAGCTCCAGCAGTTGTCAGCGTGCTTTGTACTCTCTATAGAGGATTCCATGGAAAGCATTTTTCAAACTGTCAGAGATGCAGCCATCATACACAAGACAGGCGGGGGAACAGGCTTTTCTTTCTCCCGGTTGAGACCAAAAGGGGATATTGTTCACTCAACTGATGGGAAAGCGTCAGGGCCTGTCTCATTTATGTCTGTTGTCGATGCTGCCACCGAGGTCATCACCCAGGGAGGAAAGAGAAGAGGAGCTAACATGGGAGTTCTACGCATAGACCATCCCGATATTATGGAGTTTATCACCTGTAAAAAGGAAGAAGGCAAATTCAATAATTTTAACATCTCTGTTGCTGTTACAGAAGAATTTATGGAAGCTTTGCAAAATGGTAAAGATTTTGATTTAGTAAACCCTCGGAATAGAGAAGTTACAAAGAGATTGAAGGCGGAAAAACTTTTTAGCAAAATTGTAGAGCAAGCGTGGACCAATGGAGAACCAGGAATTATCTTCATTGATAGAATAAATGAGACCCAGCCCACACCCAAACTAGGTGAAATAGAGTCTACCAACCCCTGTGGGGAACAGCCATTATTACCTTATGAGTCCTGTAACTTGGGGAGTATAAATCTAGCTCGAATGGTCAAAAACAAAAATGGAAAGATTGTGATCGACTGGGATAAATTGAGAAAAACTATTCAAACAGTTGTTCATTTTTTGGATAATGTCATCGATGTAAACAAATTTCCCCTCAAAAAAATCGAAGAAATCACCAAGGGAAACAGAAAGATCGGATTAGGTGTCATGGGGTTTGCAGATCTTTTAGTGCAACTACAGATACCCTATGATTCTGATGAAGGGTTAACTACAGGAGAAGAGTTGATGAAATTCATTGAAGAAGAATCCAACAAAGCTTCTCAAACCCTGGCAGAAAAGAGGGGTTCTTTCCCCACTATCAAAAAATCTATTCACATACCTCCTATGAGGAATGCCACTACCACTACCATTGCCCCTACTGGATCATTAAGCATTATTGCCAACTGCTCTTCAGGTATTGAACCCTTGTACGCTCTCGCCTACACGCGGAAAGCAGTAGAAGAAGAATTACCAGTGATCAACGCATATCTGGAAGAAATAGCCAGAAAAGAGGGGTTCTACACTGAAGAATTAATGAAAGAAATTGCTGAAACAGGGACAATTCAAAATAATGAGAACGTGCCAGAGAATATCCAGAGACTATTTAAAACTGCCCCTGAAATAAATTATGAGTGGCACGTGAAAATGCAAGCAGCTTTTCAGAAGTACACAGACAATGCAGTGTCCAAAACCATCAATATGCCAAATTCTGCCACGAAAGAAGACATCAGAGATGCTTTCTTACTAGCGTACGAATTGGGCTGCAAAGGAATAACAGTATACAGGGACAAAAGCAGGTTGGAACAGGTGCTTTCCACAGGAAGAAAGCCGCGGAAAAGACCACAGATCATGAAAGGTACAACCACAAAATTCATAATCGGCAACTGCGGAAACTTGTATGTCACTGTTAATGAGGATGAAAAGGGAGTTTGCGAGGTCTTTGTGAACATTGGAGGTGAAGGCTGTCCTCCCCTTTCAGAGGCTGTGGGTCGGTTGATCAGTTTAGCATTACGTTCAGGAATCGATGTCAATGCAGTATTAAAGCAGATCAGAAGTATCCGGTGCATTGGATGTGTATCAGATGAGAATACTGTAGTTCTATCCTGCCCTGAGGCCATATCTAGAGCAGTTGAGAAGCAAGTTAAAGGCTCAGTGAAATTCAACCCAAAGATTGGGGCAAGACCTACACCTCTGGATATCTGCCCAGAATGTAACAACATGCTAGAACGAGAAGGGGAATGCTTAGTATGCAGATACTGTGGATATACTCAGTGTGAGTGAATCCTAGTTCCCACTTTTCGTTAGAAAGACCCATTCTTGATGTGAAAAACACATTCTGCGACATATTTCCTTATTAATCACTATTACGCAGATCTTTGGCCTTTCATAAGGATTTTTTCTCTTTCCAATATTCTTCGACATCTTTTCTCAATCTGTCTTCTGAGCAGAAAACTCGTATCTTCCATACAGATGTCTCAAACAAGTTCTCAATAGCCTTTGTGAGTGCTGAAATCCTTGCATCAGCAAAATTCACTGGGTCCTTTCCCTTTATTGGATTCTCGGCTTTGAAATCGATATTCAGTTTCCATTTGGGAAGATTTGGGATATCTATTAGAATTTCATGATCCTTGATTGTTTCTTCACCTGCTCTTTTATCGTTAATAAAATTGATAATCTTCTTCTCGCTATGTCGTCGCAACTTCGTATCCTTGAAAAGTTCAATCCGATAATAGTACTCATTGCTATTAATCTCTTTTTCGTGCATGCCCGATGTTTTGCCCCTCTTATAGAGTTTTCTGCAACGAATTCTATTCACTAAGTCTTCCGAACTTTCAACACCACTTTTCTCTAGTTTTGAGAGAAGCTGCTCATCAGTCAATTTGAGAATTTCCTTTCTATTGAGTTTCTTTGCACGAAATGCATCTTCTACTGCTCTTTTAGCCATAGAGGTTACACTTCGATGAGCATGATGCCAATAAAGAACACGAAACATCTCATAGTAGGAAAAAAGAGCATGTTCAACTAGGGGTATCCCTTTTTCGGTCACAATCATCTCGTAACATTCATCCTCACTTCTAAACCTCAGACAATCAATAAGCCTTTCTGCATCATAAAATCCGTGTTTTGCACCTGAAAAGTATGCGTCTCTTTTGAGATAGTCAAGTTTATCAGGACCTATCTGGCTGTGAAGCACATTACTAAAGAAGGAATCTGTTGAAGAAGAATCCCCAATTATATTTTCTAGTCTCTGACGTTCTTCTTCGGGATAGGAAGGGTCTGAGGAGGGTTTACTCCCAATGACAGTCGCTATTCTTCTGGGTTTAATACACCATTCCTCCTCTAGTATTGCTCTAATTTCGCCCTCCATCACAGCTTCAGCTGAAAGAATATCATGATTTGACACCTCAGGAAGATCTTCTAAAACATGAGAAAAGGGAGCATGTCCAACATCATGAAGAAGACATGCAGCCAAGAACACTTCCTGATCTTCAACGCTGATTTCTATATCGCATGTTAGGATGATTTGTCTCAGAAAACTTCTGCCGAGTTGCATGACGCCTAGCGAGTGAATAAACCTTGTGTGAAGACCACCAGGATATACCTTGTCTGCGAATCCTAATTGTTTTATTCCTCTAAGTCTTTGAAATTCTTCAGTATCAATCAATTTGACTATCTTGTCATCGATAGGTATATAGCCTTGAACGGGATCATTGATTACTTTTTCGGATTTGTAGAAGCAGAGTTTCGAGTACCTCATCATACTTCTCAGTTTGGCATTTACATTTTTCAGTTGTGCATTCTCTTCTTGAAGCTTCCAGATCTTATTTCTGACCGTTTTACGAGGAATTCTCTCATCTTCATTCTCTTTCAATCTTCTACACCTCCTCTTCTAGGATCTTAGGGACTTCTTTAATGGATTTCTCAAGGTCTTCCCAGATACAAGGATCATGTGCCATGAGTATGCTCTCCTTGATTTCGTTCAATTGGATACCCCGAATATACATGTCAACGGCAAGCTCACATGAACCTTGTTTTTCAATATCTCTTATCTTTCTCAGCAAGCTGTCGATTTCTAGGATATCATGTCGATTTGACTCAAATTTCCACAATTTGAGCAGAGGATCCAGTTTGTAGTTGAAAAATCTCTTTTTTTCTAAATTTTCCTTGCTAATCGAGGATAATATCGTTTGTATATCCTCCTGCAATAGGGAGTTTTCCTTGTAGGCACTTTCCGTTTTTTTCTTAAGTATGTCAGTAGTAGCACAAAAAGGGCATTCAGGCAGTGAATGCTCATGAGGTGATTCAAGTATAAAATAGTAAAAATCTCTAAAGGATGCTGAAAAACTCTGGGAATGAATATCTCCCTGATATGACATCCTATTCAGGATTAGATCCACATCCTCCTTTTTCCATGTGAGGATTTTGCTTTCCTTTACGGGAGGGTACTGAGGTTCAAAAAGATATACTACCCCTTCATCATTTACAGACGAAAGAATTGTATCAAATGTATCAAGGATCAAATGTTGGTTACCAAGTTCATGCAAGACATTAATACATGACACTAAGTCAAAACTTCGTTTTTTCTGTATTATTTTTTGGATATTCCCTCTGCTAAATTTTATATTAATTCCTTTTTCACTTCGGTAACTTCCCCACGTTTTCTCAGCGACATCCAAATAATCCTTATTAGTATCAATTCCAGCATACTCCACGGAAGCGCCTGTTTTGACAAGATCCTCAATGCATAATAAGCAACATAGGGCTCTTCCAGACCCGCATCCAAGATCTAGCCACTTAATTCCGTTTTGTCTTACCAAAAGGTAACGGATAACAGCCAGAAGTGGTCTCAAGCTCGGATTTTTCTCACAATAAGACAGGTCCAATCTAAAATCTTCTAATTGCCGAGGAGACTGTTCTTCAAAAATCGAGAATTTCAAAGTTGCTATCAGATCTTCATAGAGATCGGGGTATTTGTTTGCTATATCGGATAATGTGTTGCCATTCTGCATGCTGCTAATTCTTTCCCTCGAGTCTCTATGAGTCACGATAGATATTGGTAATGCCACGTTTTTAAACTTTTCGGATGGGAAGGAGGCATGGAAGTAGTGTATGGAAATTCTCTACTCAGTGATCCTGTATAAGAGCAATCTCGCAATAACAGAAAAAGTTATAAGCATAATAAAGCTAAAATCTGCTCATGTATAAGATGCAAACCTACTTAAAAAAAGCAGATATTCTGACTTTTCTTAATATTTCGCTGGGATTTGCTGCAATGGTCTTCATTCTTAACAATAACATCGATTCAGCAGCTCGCCTCATTATAGTGGCAGTGGTGGCAGACGGGTTTGACGGTTATTTTGCAAGAAGATCAAAGACAGAATCAGAATTCGGCATGAACTTTGATTCTTTATCAGACTGCATCTCCTTTGGAGTAGCTCCCGCATTGTTGATCTACTCGTACGTTTCTGAATGGTGGGTAACCATCATTTCCATATTATATATGGCGGCAGGCGTTCTGCGACTAGCCCGCTACAATGTGAGCTTCAGAGGCATGGAAGAAGGCACCTTCATTGGCATGCCCATACCGATTGGTGCTCTCCTGATGGTGCTCGCTGTTTTTGGCGATCTTCCTGTAGTGCTCTTGGCTGGTGCAGCCCTCTTCGTGTCGTACTTAATGGTGTGCAGTATAAATTTCACCAAGATTTCCACGAAACGATTCCCTGTTCAGAATCTGGCTGTCCTCTTACTGATAGCAGTCCCTGTATCCTATATGGTTTTAGTATCCCGCATCGTCTTTGCAGGTTCTGTGGCAGGAATTCTCATGAAAAAAAAGAAGGAATAACTACCTCTGTGCAAATAACTCCGTCTTGTACCCTCTTTCTTTTAAAAACTCTCTGGTCTTACCGGTGATTACAATAGGGGCCTTTTTTAACTCAGGAATAGTACGACACCCACACAAGAACATGGCAATTTTCAACTCATGGCACATCTTTTCAACCAGTGACATCAACGTGTTCTCTCCCTGGGCAGCTGCTTTCAAAAAAGGAAGAGCAATCCCGCAGCAATCAGCACCTAACGCAATCGCTTTGGCCACATCAATTCCTGTACGGATTCCTCCTGAAGCAATCAGCGTGTTGACCCCTCTGCACTCCACGATGGAGACTGCAGTGGGTATGCCCCAGCTCCAGAATTCAGCAGCTATCTCCTTTCCTTCTCCCGTGTTCCTGTAGTATTCTACAGCTGAAAAAGAGGTACCTCCAACCCCTCCCACATCCAATCCGTCGAGAAATTGCAGCTTCTGCATGATCTCTCTAGAGATTCCCGCTCCTGTCTCCTTGACAATCACAGGATAATCACACTCTTTCTTTAACGTTCTTAAAGTGGACACGCCTGATTCAAATACAGAATCCCCTTCGGGTTGGACCGCTTCCTGCAGTGGATTCAAATGAACTGCTAAACAATCTGCCTCTATAGTATTAACAGCAAAATCTGCTTCCTTACTAGTGTAACCCAAAATAAACTGGGGTAACCCCAAATTGGCAAATAAGAGGATATCAGGAGCGTGCGATCTCACATCATAGGACGATGCAAGATCAGGTTCTTCAACCATGGCTCTCTGGCTGCCCACCCCCATACCCAGTCCACGCTTCTGGCAGACAGTGGCTATGACTTCATTGATCCTTTGGGCTCGTTCTGTTCCTCCAGTCATTCCTTCAATCAATAAAGGTGCCTTCAATTTCTTGCCAAAAAGGTCAGCCTCTACGTTAACACTGGAGAGATTTATTTCCGGCATTGATTGGTGAACCAAAAAGAGATCGTCGAACCCTGAACTTATTTGAGACTGCACATTCAGCTCAAGGCAGATATTAATGTGATCTTCTTTTCTCTGTTTGGTGGAGGAAGAGAGCTTTTGTTCCATGATGAAACTAAAAGTAGTTACTATTTAAAACTGTTCCTTGGATTGTCCAGTGAGGTGTCCATGTTACACGTGTAACAGGAAAATTTGTTCCACTATAGTTGACAATAGTAGACCTCCTCAAGACCCGAAATTGACAACTCGACCACTCATACCAACTACGAAGAGGGTTCTCTACCACCTACTTCTTGGCCCTGCCAGGAGGATACAAAAGAGACTAAAGGTGTCCATTAAATTCTCTCAAAACGCGTCCTGCTAGAAGACCCAGGAAAGGAACATTTGTGGAACCCTCAGAAACGACTCCGAGAATGTAATCCTCGAACACGAACGCAGTAAACCGATCTTCAGCCTGGAATACTAACGATGTAACATCCTTGCTGCTGTTTCGAATCTGATCTACGAGGAAGAAGAGCGTGGACGAAATGTATTCCGAACTGCACTGGTCTTCAGTGATAACGCTATCTTTCTTTGCCAAGAAAGATCCTCTTACTCCATGGACACTTTCTCTCAATTCGTTGAGGGTTTGGTTCACTTCTTCTAGATCCATTATGTCACCTTCTTTCATATTTCAATTATGTCCACTAGTCTCTCACCATCCCTTGTACCTTTCCTTCTTTCTAGTATAAAAAGGTATTTGTGAAAACGTGTGATTTCTTGTGAATCTATGTGATGTGAAAGAGACTTTACAATTTCCAAAAGAATGTCAATAAAGAGATAGCGAAAATCGCAAGAAAATTATTTCACTTTTGGTGAACATCGCAATAATTGAGAAAAGAAATTGCGTTGCTGCAGTTGGACTACATCATAACAGATGAGTGAATATGCATAACAGACGAATAAATATCTGAAGTTGAATTGAAGAGTGGATATATCTATGTGCTTAAGCAGTTGGAATGAACTACAGGAACCTCCATTTTGCCAAGAACTGTACCAGCTACCATGCGAACAGGGTTATTCCATCTCCAGGTGCGATCTGGCTCTTACAAAAATTGTTTTTTTTCCCATTTTTTTTAACTTCTTTCTTAAATTTCTATCATTGGTACACACAATGCAGTCATGCAGTTGTGCATATTCTAGAAGCGATGCATCCACCTTGTTGTGCAGTGGGAGTACAGGGTAGCGGTTCAAGATGGTGAGCATGGTTTTGCGGGCTTCTTCATCTTTTCCTTTCAGGTTCAAGTGCTTTAATTCTCTGAGCACATTCTCAGGTACGACAATTTCATGCGCTTCATCGACGATCCGATCTATCTCTTCCAGGTTGATTCCAAATTTGTAACAGCTCAAGACAAAATTGGTGTCCAGTAAAACAAGCTTATTTAATGATGCCATATCCAATCAATCGCCAGCGGGCTCCAATTCTTCTGGAAATTGCAGCTCTCTCCCCAATTTCTGCACAGACAGGGAGCTTTAGATCCATTTCAATTTCTTCTCCTGGTTTGGTGACTGTTCCTATAGTCTTAGAGGTCCCCACGTTCAGCATCAAGACCTCATCCCGCCTGATTTCCGTGATCTCTACTTCGTCTTTGGTACCAATAGCCCTCTCCAGAAGATGCACCTGCAGCCTCAGTTTTCTCCATAGCGGAGGGAGTGTACCGGGAGGACCCACTACTGACCCTGAAAGAGAGTCAGATTTCGTTAACGAGGGATCCAGTCTCGTCCCAATAGCCACCAACCCCCCTGGCGTGGCTACATCAATCTTGGTAGTTCCTGCATGGAGGCTGTACACATCTGCTTCCAGTATTTCTGAAGATATGCCCGGTTTGATCTCAATTTCATCTCCTTTTTTGAGCTGCCCACACAGTAAAGAGCCTCCTATGACGCCTCCCACCAATTTTTTGGGTGGAATCCCTGGTTTGTTCACATCGAAGGAGCGCGCAATGTGCATGCGGGGGGGCTTTTCCGTATCCCTGGGTGGAGTGGGAATGTATGTTTCTATAGCCTGAACTAACAGATCAATATTCACTGCATGCATGGCTGAAACAGGGATTATTGGGGCATTTTCAGCAATTGTTCCTTTGACAAACTCTTTTATTTCATTGTAATTTTGTATTACCTTTTCTTTGGGAATGAGCTCAATTTTGTTCTGGACAATGACCAAATTTTTGATTTCGCAGATTTCCAGCCCCATCAAATGTTCCTTGGTTTGAGGTTGAGGACAGGGCTCATTGGTTGCAATAACCAGGACTGCCCCATCCATGATGGAGGCTCCTGACAACATAGTGGCCATTAGGGTTTCATGACCAGGAGCATCCACGAAAGAAACCCGTCTCAACACTTCAGTGGCAGCACCACATTCTTGACAGGTCTTTTCAGCAGTGTAGCACTGGGGGGGAGGACAGTTAGGACACTTTCTGAAGGTGGTATCAGCATAGCCTAATCTGATGGTAATACCCCTTCGCAGTTCTTCAGAATGGGTATCTGTCCATATTCCAGATAACGCTTTTGTTAACGTGGTCTTTCCGTGATCTACATGACCGATCATGCCTATGTTAATCTCCGATTGATTTGGATCTCCTATGTGAATCACCCCATTACTTCTTGGGCATCTGCTTTCATCTTTTCAAGCTTCGCAGTGCTTAACCCAGTCTTCTTGGCTAATTTTGCTGTATCTGCTTTGAGAAACTCCTGGACAGACGTAACTCCTGCAGTAGCTAATAGTTCTGCAGTCCTCTTTCCCACGCCTCTTACTTTGGTTAATGCTATGGGTCTCTCTTCTGCTTCTACTTTCTCTACTACTTTCTCTTCTACTTTCTCTTCTACTTTCTCTACTACTTTCTCTTCTACTTTCTCTTCTACTTTCTCTTCTACTTTCTCTTCTACTTTCTCTACTTTGACTTCTTCAGCTTTCTCCACCTTTTCTTTCTCTTTCTCTATTTTCTTCACCTTCTTTTCTTTCTTTTCCTTTATTTCTTTCTTTGTCTCTTTTACTTCCTTTACTTCTTTTACTTCTTCTTCAGGTTTCATCTCCTTTTCTTTCTCTTCCTCTTTCTTCTTTTCTTTTTTCTTGATCACTTTTGTGTTGATCTGAACAATATCTTCGGAGATGGTATCCCCGCGCACCCGTTTCTTTCTCCTCTCTCCTGCAGTCTTGGGAATGAATCCGGGACCTGCTCTCACCAAAATTTTCATTCTCCTCGAACCAGGAATCCCTCTCCGCATGGGGAATCCGTCCTTGTCTGTTCCTCCCGTAATCTGGAGCTGTCCCGATTCTCCAATCAATCCACCATCGAATACCTCACCAATGCGCAACCCCACTAAACGGTCCGCTTCGTCTCCTTTGATCTCTTTTTGATAGGTGTTACCACCATCCGATATGATTACCTTGAATTCCAATAGATCACCTCTACAGATACCAGAACTCATTCTCCTTTCTCTTGATCTGGTCAATTTCTTCCAGAGCCTGGCGTTCATCCTCTGAAAGATCAGATTTCATCAGGATTGTATAATCTCCCTTCGGCAGATCGGTATATAAAACTTCCTCTTCTGAAATCTGCCTGCCTATTGTAGGACCTTCAATAGATACTGCTACTTGGTCTCCTTTTACAGCCTGCGACAGAAATTCATCTCTGCTCTTTATGCTCTTAATCGTACCCACGCGCTTTCCCTCAGCAGTCATCACGTTGTACTTGGGCTTTAGTGTCCCTAGCAAAACTTCCACTCCCACGATGGCAGGTTTAGCAGTTCTAAATATGTATTCAGGAAGTATCTTAAACTTGCAGGGGAATACTAACTCTTCTCGTTTGCGAGTAATATCTCGAAGTTTTTCTTGTTCCACCCATTCAGTATACTCTTCATTCAACCGATAGATAACATCATCCTGGAATATCTTCACATTGTTATCCTCTGCCACCCGTTGTGCTTCTTCTGTCACTTTTGTGTTAAAGGCAAAGATAACACCCACGTAGGGATCTTCCTTCTTCACAGATAAGGCTTCCATCACATCCGTTTTTTTAACCTCTCCTACGTCTGCCTTTCTGATCTTGACCATATCTTGTAACTCTGATACTAAAGCTTCTAGCGTCCCCAGTGTATCTGCCCGCAATACAACGCCTAAAGCTTCTTTTTGAATACGTATCTTCTGGATTTCTTCTTTAATCTTCTCTTCATTTTCTGGAGTATCCACATACAATGGAGCCCCTGCCAGTGCTGTTTCTAAATTGGGAGCAGATATTTTAATTCCACAGGCAGCAGCTACTGTGTCCAAATAGTCGAACCGCTGCCGAGGATCGCGTATCTCATCCAGTGGCTTGGGCTTCAAGAGCGCTCTCACCTTTGTAAAAATAATGTCGTCTAACCCTCCCAGAATGATGGAATCCCCCTTGTTTAGTGTCCCATCATACAAAATCACATCTACAGTAGTACCTAACCCCACTTCTTCTTTCACTTCCAGAATAGTCCCCTTGGCCTCACCCTTCAAGTGCAATGCCAGCTTTTCCTCCAAGAACCTTTGGGATAATCCAGAAATTAGCATCAAGACCTCAGATACTCCCACCCCGTTCTTGGCAGATACAGGGATGATGGCCACCTTCTTTCTGAAGTCTGTAATTCTGTCAAATCGATCTGCTTCAAATCCATTTGTGGACAGATCACCAATCAATTCCCATAATTTCTCTTCTAGTACTTGTAAAGCCCTTTCTGTCTGCTCTTTTTCAGATTCAGCAAAGGATATATCCTCCCCTTTCCAGCCCAGTCTGTCAATTTTATTGGCTGCCACAATGAAAGGTGTTTTGAACCGTTTTAAAATGCCTACAGACTCCAAGGTCTGGGGCTGGAACCCATCGTTTATGTCCACAATGAGCACTGCTAAATCCGCTAGAGAACCTCCCCTCGTGCGTAAATTGACAAATGCTCTGTGTCCGGGAGTGTCAATGAAGAGTAACCCAGGAATTTTGATCTCCCACTGTTTGAGCACGTCACCGCAGATAGTCTTGACCACTGCTATGGGGACTTCTGTAGCCCCGATGTGCTGAGTAATACCGCCAGATTCCCTTTGTGCTACTGCACTCTTTCTGATGTAATCTAGTAAGGTGGTCTTACCATGGTCTACATGACCCAACACCGATATAATGGGTTGTCGTATCATATTTACCTATCCATAGATAATTTCTGCATCCACTCTTTCGTAGTCATGGATTTCTTTTTCAGTGAACCACAACCTGATTTCGTGTTGCGCCTCTTCAGGGTCTCCTGATGCATGCACCAAATTTCTAATGGGGCGGTGTTTCATATTGGCCAGATCAGGTGAATCACAGGTAAAATCACCCCTGATAGTACCAGGGTTGGCCTTTATGGGCAAAGTATTCCCCACCAAGCGCCTCACATTTCGGATCGCGTGATTCCCCTCCCACACCATGCACACCACACAGCTTGAGGAGATAAACTCTTTGAGCCATCCCTTGACGATTTTCCCAATCTCTAAAGCTGAATCTGTTCCTAAGTGCTCTTGAGGGTCCATACCCAATTCCCTGTAGGATGACAGCGTTTTCTCACCTACTGTTGTAAACCATTTCTCTGTGGATGGGTAGTGCTTTTCTACCATTTCTCTTGTGGGATGAACCATCTTCAAAGCTACCAATTTGAGGCCAGTCCGTTCAAACCGGGCAATAATCTGACCTGTTAGCCCGCGTTTGACACCATCTGGCTTTACCATGACGAAAGTTCTCTCCATAGTATCCCTCTATTCCTGTTCTGGCCGTGCCCATTTGAACTTGCGTGGTTTTCTCCTCAGCTTCACCATGTTCTTTTCACACTTACTTGAGCAAAAGTACAGGACTGAGCCATCCTTTCTGACATACATTTTCCCTGTTCCTTTTTCGATATCTTTCTCGCAGAAATTGCACTTCACCTTCTCACCTTCATTTTTTTGCTCTCTTCCCCTTTTTGCTTTATCGGGGCACTTTAATCTCTTTAGCTTCTCGTTCTGTCTCCATGAGCATCAGAACATCGCCCACCTGGATGGGTCCTTTGACATTTCGAGTTCTCACGCCTCCTTTGTCAGAGCCATCCATGATCTTGCACTTGATCTGAAAGATATCTCCTGTGGCACCTGTACGGGTTCTCACCTCCACAACTTCTGCAGGAGTTCCTAATTTTTCATCCATAGTATCACGATCTCAATTCTTTAATCTGGCTTACTAGAGCTTTCACCTCTTTCTTGCCTTTCCCCTCCTGGACGATCGCACCGGATGCAGTTCCCACATCCAGTCCGCAGGCGGCACCTAATTCCCCTTTCTTGGGAACATACACGAAGGGTATCTTCCTCTCATCACACAGTAAAGGAAGATGTGCCACGATCTCTTCAGGAGTTACATCTTCAGCAATCAACACCAGTTTAGCAACGCCTCTTTCTATGGCTTTGGTGGTTTCATTGGTTCCTTTACTGATTCTACCAGTATCACGTGCTAACTCTAGTGTTTCATATGCTTTTTCTGCTACTTCTTTGGGCACCTTGAACTTCACATAACTAGGCATAAGATCACCTCATCCTTCATGAACAAGTTTATCTTGTTTCTGTCAGTACTCAAGTGAATAAACAACGCTTTATAAATCTTTTGCCAAAAAGGTTGTTCACTTGTTGGGTGGTTCTCACAACTTTGTTACACGTGTAACAACAAATCGTTTCTTGATATGTATAGTTACACCAGTTACGGGGTATTACTTAAGAGTTGCGAGCCTGTAAAAGCTTTTCTGCTGCACTGTAACAATCTATTTCCCTCTGCACTATACAATCCACCAAGGTTTCAAATTCATTAGTTTTCTTGGCCTTTTCCAGAATGTCCTTAACAATGTACTTGTTCAAAACTTCGAGCAATTCTACTTCCACTTTCACTCTCCTTTTCTCCTCAAGCAATCCTTCTCTCTTTACATACTCTATGTGAGACTGGATGGCCTCTGCTACTTCTTCAATGCCTTCCCCCATGTTGGCCACAGTCTTTAAAACGGGAGGGCGCCACTTCTTCTGTAAATTAAAATCAAGCATCATTTCTAATTCCATAACTGCCTTATCAGCATAGTCCAAATCTGACTTATTCACCACGAAGATGTCACCAATCTCTAAAATTCCAGCCTTTATGGCCTGGATATCATCTCCCATGGACGGCATGGTCACCACCAAAATAGTATCTGCTGCTCTGATAATATCCACTTCATCCTGGCCTGTACCCACTGTTTCCACCACAATGATATCCTTTCCAAAAGCATCCAGTATCTTTATAGCATCCTTGGTAGCTGATGCTAGCCCCCCCATGTGGCCGCGGGTGCCCATGCTTCTGATGAAAACACCGGGATCTGTGGCCCTGTCCTGCATTCTGATTCTGTCACCCAGTAGGGCACCTCCTGTAAAGGGGGAAGAAGGATCAATTGCAATAATTCCTATTGTTTTGTGCTGATCTCTATAGTATTGAGTCAACTTATCCACTAAAGTGGATTTCCCTGCTCCTGGAGGTCCTGTAACCCCAATAATGTGGGCTTTTCCCGTATACGGGTACAGCTCCTTTAAAGCTTGTCTCGCTTCTGGAGCATCGTTCTCCACTAGAGTGATCAGCCGTGCACAGGCTCTCTTGTCTTTCTGGAGGAGTCGTTTCACCAGTTCCATATTAAGCACTTACATGTGATTGAATGAATTGAATGATATCCTGTGTTGTTGTTCCTGGACCGAAGACTTCTGCCACCCCCAACGTTTTCAAGGTAGGTACATCCTCATCAGGGATGATGCCGCCCACAGTAATGAGAATATCTTCTGCCTTGTTCTCTCTTAACAGGTTAATGACTTTAGGGACTAATGTCATGTGAGCTCCAGACAATATGGATAACCCCACGCAGTCCACATCTTCCTGGAGGGCAGCTTCTACAATCTGTTCAGGTGTCTGTCTCAATCCGGTGTAGATGACTTCCATTCCTGCATCTCTCAACGCTCTGGCCACTACTTTGGCTCCTCTGTCGTGGCCGTCCAGTCCAGGTTTTGCTACAAGCACTCGAATCCTTTTCATTGAAGTCACCGTACTTTCTTTTGATATGACTTTATAAATGTATGCAGTAAATGGGCTTTCACATCAGTAGTGGTTCTCTCACTCTGTTACACGTGTAACATCTTGCTTTTTAGTGTTCTCCAGAATTGATAGGTGAAAAGGTTGTAGCACAAAGATTGAAAATACAAAAATGTCTCTTTATGAAGGTTATGAAGGTGACCTTTTGAATTATTAACCACAAAGTAATGAAGAGCAATCGGTGAATTGGTATGGAATTGATTAGTATGAGCGCAAATTATATAAATGAAGTAATTCCTCCTTACACACGGTGACACCATGTGGATGTACTACCAAGATCCGTATTTGAAAGAATTTGAGACTACTGTAATGAAAGTCGATGATAACACGGTGGTTCTCCAAGATACTATCTTTTACCCTACAGGTGGTGGGCAGCCTCACGACAGAGGGACTGTATCTGGTCATGTTGTTACAGACGTTTTCGAGGAAGAAGATTTAGTCACCCACTTCGTGGAGGATGCACTATTCTCCCCAAAAGAGACTGTGACATGTGTTTTGGACTGGGAGTACCGCTACAAAGTGATGCGCATGCACTCTGCTCTTCATTTGCTGTATGATGTTGCTGGAGAGTTATTTGGAATCTCGGCCAGTGCAGGTTCAAATGTGGGGGCTGACAAGAGCAGACTGGATTTTGTGTACGATGAAGTCTTTGACGAAGAGAAGAGAAGGTTATTACAGGAAAAATGCGCTGCAGTCGTAGATGAGGATAGGCCCATCAATGTGTGGTGGGAAGACACCAACCGGTTGGTGCAAATCCAGGGGTACGAAGCCATGCCCTGCGGTGGACTACACGTCAAATCCACAAAGGAAATTGGATATTTATCAAAGTTGAAGCGAAAGAATGTTGGAAAAGGAAAAGAAAGACTGGAGGTGTTTTTATGAAAGCAGAAGATCTCGTCTTAATAATCATTGCCATTGTCCTGGCAGCAGTACTGTTCGTGTTTGTCAGAGCCTTCTGGTGGTTAATCATTATCTTGATTTTAGCATATATTATCTATAAACTGTTGAAGCAACAATGATCATCATAAAATTAGGCGGTTCTGCCATCACGGACAAGACACAGGATTTCACGCCGAGGTTAGAAGTAATTGAGAATGCTGCTGCCCAGATATCCCGTATTCAAGAACAAGTGATTCTCGTACACGGGGGCGGCAGCTATGGACACCCTCTCGCCAGAGAGTTTGAGCTGCACCGAGGGTTCAAGGACAAATCCCAGCTGAAAGGAGTCTCTCAAACGAGATATGCTATGACAGAATTGAACCAGTTAATTGTTTCACACTTGATAATGAAAGGGGTCCCTGCAGTAGCTGTACAGCCTTCAGCGTGCTTTTTATGTGAAAATAAGAGAATTAAACGTTCTTTTCTGGACCCTGTTGAGAAGTTACTGGAGTTGCAGTGTGTTCCAGTGTTATACGGAGACGTGGGCACTGATTTAGAAATGGGCTTCTGCATTTTATCAGGTGATCAGATCGTCTCGTATCTGGCTGAAAAGGTTAGCCCAAAGAAGGTAATCTTCGGGTTAGATGTGGATGGACTGTACACCAAAGATCCGAATCATGAAGATGCAGAACTAATAAGGGATATCACTTTTTCTGATCTCAATTCTATATCTGGAGGAGAAACAGGGGACGTCACCAAGGGTATGAAAGGGAAACTCGCAGAAATTATGAGAATGAAAGGAATCGAGGTGGACCTGATCAATTTGTTAAAGGATAAAACCCTTATAAAGGCGGTCACCGACGAAGTGGAAGGTACGAGAATCAGATAACTTTTTAAACTGTTGAAAAGAGCACCTGCAATGGAAGGAAGACCATCTTACAGAGAACTTTTGAGAATTAGAAACTTCCTGCTGTTGTGGACAGGACAGGCAGTTTCGTATTTGGGAGATCAATTCCATTACATTGCCATCATGGGACTGCTCTTATACGAGTACAATGTTTCAGCTGTTGAGGTGGGTACCTTACTGGTTGCCTTGTCTGCCCCTTCTTTGATAATTGGCCCTATAGCAGGCGTGTACGTGGATAGGTGGAGCAGAAAATGGGTGATGATCTTCTCAGATATTATTAGAGGAATCCTGGTTATTTTAATACCCTTTACTACTGGATTGTGGCAGATTTATGTGATCATGTTTTTGGTATCATCTGTTTCTCGATTTTTCTTTCCTGCGTACACATCTACTGTACCGAATATTGTTCACAAGGAACAGTTATTGGTGGCTAACTCGCTTTCCCAGACCACCTTTAATATTACCTTGGTGGTGGGTCCTGCTACAGGTGCTCTCATGATTGGCATCATGGGTTATACTGCTGCATTCTTCATTGATGGGTTGACTTTCTTTTTTTCTGCTCTCATGATCTTAAGGATCCACCTACTGGAGGAGAAAAAAATTGGAAAAGGAGGTATCAAAGAGGTTTTCACGCAAATGAAAGAGGGATTCGTCTTAATCAGAGGGACAAGACCAGTTTTATTTGTAATTTCTGTATTTTCTGGGATAATGTTCTTCATTGGAGGGATTAATGTGTTACTTTTGATATTTGTGAGAGATGTTCTCGGCATGGAAATTATGCATTTGGGTGTCCTTTCTGGATTTCAGGGTGCTGGGATGATTTTAGGGGCTTTAGCTGTTGGGTTTATAGGGGGGAGGTTTCAGAAGAGGTCATTGATGCTGGTGGGAACATTTTTTGTAGGGATTTTTTTGGCTGTTTTTGGAGTGAACCCGTATATGTTAGTATCATACGGGTTGATGTTGTTAATTGGAGTGTCTGTTTCAACGCTGAATATTCCAGCTACCACGTTGCTGCAGGAAGTGATCCCAGACGAGATACGGGGGAGGGTCTTTGGGGTTCAGGGGACATTGATACAGACCTTTACTATTCTTTCTATAGGCTGGGAGAGTGCAGTAGCAAATATTATAGGTGCACGGACCCTGATCATTTTGGTAGGATTGTTCTGTGCTGGTATAGGTGTCGTGGGAAGGTTTTTCCCTGAGTTTACATCATAAGTCCTCTGAGAAGTTGTAGAGACTTTTCATCGATTTAAGATAACCTTCTTTGAAAACAATTCATGAACCCACATAAATTCCATTCCTCGAGAATTTGACAATCCCGCTTAAAAGAATTCTAATACACCTGAGTGGAGAAGTACCAGTTACCACCTTGACCTTCCCTGGTAGACCATTACGTCTCCTTTTCCTTCTCAAGAAGGCGAGCTACCCAAATACTGATCTCATACAGTGCATACAAGGGTACACCCACAATGGTCTGGGACACCACAGTGGGATCTGGAGTGATGATACCTGCCACCACAAAGATGACGACAAGTGCATATTTCCTCTTTGTTGCCAAGAACTCGTGGGTGACCACACCCAGCCGTGCTAACACTGCTATCACTAACGGAAACTGGAAAACCACACCAAAGATGAACAGCATGGAAAACACGAAAGACAACGTCTGATCCAGCCCAAAAAGAGGGGTAGACATCTTGTATGAGAAGCTGAAGAAGAACTTTAATGTTACTGGTAGAATGATAAAGTACGCAAAGGCAGCTCCCGCCAAAAAGAGAAGAACAGTAGGTATTAAGGCGGTAATGACCATCTTTCTCTCTTTCTTGGTTAATCCAGGAGATATAAATGCCCACACCTCATAGATGATAACAGGAGAAGAGATCACCACTCCAGCGTATATGGATGCTTTGAAGGTGACAAATATAGCCTCCATGGGGGAGAATACGTGGAGGGGAACTTCAATTAATTCCTGCCGCAAAATCTCAATCAGGTTAGGCATGAAAGGGAAGAGTGCAGCAGATGAGATGACCACTGCCAGTATTACAGCGATTGCTCTGTTTCGTAACTCCTGTAAATGATCGAAGAAAGACATTTCTTTTTCCATTGTCTTCCTCATTCTTCTGGTTCTTCAATTTCTTTCATGGCCTTTTTGAATTCTCTTACTGAAACTCCAAGAGAACGTGCCAATTCGGGAAGTTTATTCGCTCCAAAGAGGAGTAATGCAATAACCAGTATGAGTATGAGTTCTTGTGTTCCAAGTCCGAACATATAATCACCAGTTATGTTATCCAGTGGATATTTATATAGGTTTTGAAGGTGCACACAATGACGTGAGGTGCTGCCGATAGGCTTATTTTTTTCTTACATTTTTTTGACAGATACCAGGGTGAAATTTGAATTGGTGACTCTAAAGAGTTTTTAGGGTCAAATGTGAATATTTTCATAATTTCTGGTGGTTAATTATTGTCTACTGTACTGTTGATTTAGGTCCTCTCAAATGAACCTATATTGATGTGCAATGTTACACGTGTAACAAGAGTCCAGATGAACAACCTATGGGCATCGAAAGACTTAAATACAGTTGTTCCGGTAAGAAAACAGGGACCCGTAGCCTAGCGGATATGGCGGCAGCCTTCTATTGTGTACAGAAGATAGCTGCAGATCGGGGGTTCGAATCCCTCCGGGTCCGTAAAGCCGGGTAGGGTAGGGGACAATCCTGCGGGACTCTGGATCCTGCGACCGCGGTTCGAATCCGCGCCCGGCTATCTTTTTTCTATAAATGTGGATTTATGACCTTTAATATAATGAATTAGCAGACAAAATAATAGAAAGCTGAAACCAAACCCACAAAAGAAAAAAAAGAAAAAAAAGAAAAAGAAAAGAATTATGGAATTCCAGAGCATTCGATCTCCTCTACGAATTTTCTACTGCCAAACAGTTCATAAAGGAGCTTTCTCCTGCCCTTCTCCATCATGTCCCTCAAGCTATCACCAGAGCACATTTCATCCTAGCTGATAAAAAGGTTGGGTTTGTGCCCAATAACACAAACCAATAGAAGACGAAAGCAAAACCTCTTATACTTTACTGTAAAGACATTTCCATGAAGCTGAAAGGCAATCTAGTTAACGTGTTCACTGAAGATATTTACCCGGTAGAAGTCACCTTTAGCAAAGAGATTGTATCTGTTGCAAAAATAAATGAAGAGCATTCCCGATACATTCTGCCTGGCTTCATCGATTCTCACATTCACATAGAGAGCTCCATGCTGTGTCCGTCTCGCTTTGCTGAAGCTGTCATTCCCCATGGAACAACCTGTACAGTGTCTGACCCTCACGAGATTGCTAATGTTATGGGAATAGAAGGTATTACCTACATGCTGGCAGATACCCACCTTCTCAAAGTATACTATACCGCACCATCCTGTGTACCTGCCACCGTATTTGAAACAGCAGGAGCTCAGATTACTGCTTCAGACATTGAGGAACTGTTCAAGACATATGGGTTGATTGGGTTGGGGGAAGTCATGAATTTTCCAGGCGTG
>Ga0209636_10000161_pt1 | contig 55712 bp, 65 predicted proteins | sample DeeMarSWOR152_54_FD_187464 | JGI IMG/M metagenome (GOLD analysis project Ga0209636, IMG submission 187464) | Marine sediment microbial communities from White Oak River estuary, North Carolina - WOR-1-52-54 (SPAdes) (version 2) | ecosystem: Environmental > Aquatic > Marine > Intertidal zone >...
CAATCTATTGGCAGTGAAGAGAGACAGGGGTCTATTACGGTGTTAGCAGCTATTTCGCCGCCAGGTGGTGACTTCTCAGAACCTGTAACGACTAATACTCTCAGATTAGCAAAAGTATTCTGGGCACTCGATTTTGCTTTAGCCCATCGCCGACATTTTCCAGCCATCAACTGGTTTATGAGTTATTCAGAATACCTTCCAATGCTGGAGCCGTGGTTCACTAACGTAGAACGAGATTGGCAAAAACTTTGCGGGGAGGCTAGAACTCTATTAAAGGAAGAAGAGGAACTAAGAGAAATAGTTGCGCTGATTGGAGCAGAAATTTTAGGAGATAAGCAACGAGGCGTTTTTGAAGCCGCAAAAATGTTAAAAGAATACTTTCTGTTACAAAACGCGTTTCATCCTGTCGACTCGTATTGCCCAATTGACAAAACCTACAAAATGCTTCGCACGCTTTTGAAGTTCTATGAAAAAACAAAAACGGCAATAGATGCGGGAGTACCTCTAACCAAAATACTTTCTCTTTCGGTGCGGGAGGAGTTAAGCCGACTTAAAACAACCTCTTTAAAGGAGTTTGATGAGGCAAATTTGGAAGTAAATAGGCAAATGGACGAACAATTTGAAAACATAGTTTCAGAAGCAAGTGGGAGTGAGCCAACATGAGCGCAATAACCAACGCGGGTCTAAAGTTTTTCACAGTTAAAGAAATAACTGGTCCCCTTCTTCTTTGCGAGTCTGTAACTGGCGTCGGCTATGGGGAAGTTGCAAGGGTGCTTACCCCAAAAGGCGACGAGCGAATTGGGCAAGTTATAGATACTAGCGACAAAGTTACGGTTATTCAAGTGTTCGAAGGTACATCTGGCTTAGATGTTGATACAACAGCGGTTCGTTTCACTGGCGAACCCATCAAGTTGCCAGTTTCAATGGATATGTTTGGACGGATGTTCACTGGAAGTGGCAACCCTGCAGATGGCGGCCCAGACATAATCCCAGAAGACTATCTTGATGTTCATGCCGCTACAATTAATCCATATTCAAGAGCGCATCCATCAAAGTTTATTCAAACAGGGGTTTCAGTGATTGATGGCTTGAATACATTGCTGCTAGGACAGAAACTTCCACTCCTCTCGGGAACTGGATTGCCACACAAACTCTTAGCGTCACAAATAGTAAGGCAGGCAAAGGTTATAGGAGAAGAAGAGGGTTTCACCATAGTCTTCGCTGCGATGGGCATAACCGCCGACGAAGTCAAATTCTTCAGAGACGATTTTCTGAAGATGGGCGCAATGAGCAGGGTAGTGATGTTTGTCAATCTCGCCGAAGAACCTGCAATTGAAAGAATTCTAACCCCTAGGTTGGCATTGACAACAGCAGAGTATCTTGCATTTCAACAAAATCTGCATGTACTGGTGATACTAGTCGACATGACGAATTACTGTGAAGCATTACGTGAAATCTCTGCTGCTCGCCTAGAAATTCCAGGCAGACGTGGATATCCAGGATACATGTATACTGACTTGGCCACCATATATGAAAGAGCGGGTATAATACGGGGGCAAAAGGGATCAGTTACACAAATGCCCATTCTGACAATGCCCGATGACGACGTAACTCATCCAATTGCAGATTTGACTAGTTACATAACCGAAGGGCAAATCATCTTGGACAGGGGAATGTTCAAAAGAGGCATATACCCACCCATAGACCCTTTGCCATGTTTATCCAGACTGATGGATAAAGGAATTGGCCCAAACAAAACGAGAGGAGATCACAAACAGCTTTCTGACCAGCTTTATTATGCTTATGCTGAAGGAAAAATTGTCCAAGGAACAGCCTTGGTTTCGGGAGAAAAAGCCTTGACTAACACTGATAAGCTCTACCTCAAATTTATGGAGAGGTTTGAAAAAGAATTCATAAGTCAAAGCTTTGATGAAAACCGCGACATAGAGGAGACTTTAAACATTGGTTGGAGCCTTTTATCGATACTTCCAGAGATAGAGCTCACAAGAATCGACCCTGCCATTATAAAGGAGTACCATCCCCACTACAGGCAACTAAGCAGTGGATAGAGGATACCTATGTCGGCTGAAAGACTTGAGGTGCATCCAACTCGTCTAGAACTTTTAAGGTTAAGACGGCGCAAAGCATTAGCTGAAGGAATCGCCGATATTTTACAGAAAGACCTAGAGACTTTGATTGTGGCACTTATCGAGCATAGGCAGAGGGCCCACGCCTTACGAACTCAATTATATGAAAATTTGAATAACGCCTATTCGCTCTTCATTGAGACCGAGATGATTATTGGCACCATGAAAGTCAGGGAAATATCGTTATCTGCTTCCCCTATCGAATTCGGTATCGAGGTAGGCACAACAGCGGGGGTTCTAGGAATTCAATTTCCTTCCTTTCAGCTTATAGAGGAAGAACACAGAGCTCTTAAACCTCGCTTCAATCTATTAGAGACACCGATACAATTGGAGGATGCAGTCTCAAAAATCGAAGATGAATTAAAGTCCATTGTCAAACTGGCTGAGTTAACGGCAGTAATAAGAGAAATCATAGAGATAATATCTCTGAAGAGGAGACAAATAAACAGGATTAGATTTCAGATTCTACCACAACTGGATGCTACAATACGGTATGTTGAGTTAATACTTGAAGAGATTGAGCGGCAGGATGCAGTTAGAGTGAGGGTTCTTCAACGTAAGCGGAAAGAGCGAGCGGCGAAATCAGTTTAGAGACATGTGATTATGAAACCACTCAAATACAAAGAGATAATGCCAAGAGTCGCAATTGAAAAACTTAAACTTATCGAAATAGACGATTTAGTTGGCTTAATTAACAAGGACCTTGAGTCCATTCGCTGTTTCTTACGGGAATCTCCATACCGGAATGAAATCTTAAAAATAAAGGATGAAATCGATTCAGTCTCCCTTGAGGAGGCTCTCCTTGAGAATTACGTGAAGACATTCAAAAAACTCATTAAATTTTCAGTGGGAGACATTAGAAGTTTACTATTGGCTGTTTTAAAGAAGTTTGAAGTGTCAAATGTAAAGGCTATGCTCAGAGCGGTAAAGGCCAAAATGGATGTTGATGAAGCAATGAAGCACATTATTCCAGTTGGAGCTCTGGACAAAAATAGGTGCCGAGCAATCTTGACGGGTTCTGAAGGTATTGAAGATGTAATAAACTCTCTACTCGACCTTGAATACGGTTTAATTTTGAAAGATGTGCTAAACGAACATAATATAATTGAAGAATTGTTGCCATTAGAAGTTGCTTTAGATAATGCCGTGTATCAAGGAATCTGGAAATCAGTTGAAAAGCTCAAGGGTTTAGACAAAATCGTTGCGAAAGGTGTTTTAGGAATCGAGATGGATGCTATTAATGTTAAAATTGTTTTGAGATACAAAGCGATGAGGGTTAGCCAAGATCAAATAAAGGACTACTTAATGCCCACGGCTCTTATCGATGAAGAAGCATTAGAAGAAGCAATTGAAGCAAATAATGTAAAATCCGCGATAGAATTTCTCTTAAGAGTAGCTGAAAATGCCGAGAATCCATTTTACCAAAATATTTTCACCCAACTTTTAAAGGAATGTGATGCACCATTGTCGCGATTAGAGGCGATTCTTGATAAAGCCTCGCTTAAAATGAGCCTATATATGCTGAAAAAATACACCCATTACTATAATATCGGATTTATTTTGGCATTTCTTAACTTGAAATGGTTTGAGGTTAAAAACTTGAGATGTATAATTAAAGGCGCGGAGAGAAAAAGCCCTCCTAGTCAAGTAAGAAAACTTCTGACACTTCCAGATGAATGGTGAAATTTAGAATAGTTATACGGCATTCTAAGCAACTAATACGTGCTATTGAAAGACAACCTTTATGCATTGAGCATGAAAGCTATTAGTAGACCGTAAATTGCCAAGGCTTCGGACAAAACTAAGCCCAAGATGTTAACGGTGTAGCTTTCAGGCTTCTCTACTGTGGCGGTCATTAACGCAGGACCACAATAAGAAATCCCTACGCTGGCGGCGGCTGCAGCGCTTCCCATAGATATGCCTGAAAGCAAAGCTTTAAGGCCAGCCTCTTCTGTTGTAATTGAAGGCAGTCTTGATATGATCATAAAAGCAATAAGCAGGCCATAGATGGCTAATGCTTCTCCCAATATAATAGCGATTAATAATTTGCTGCCTAATTCAGGCTTTTCAGATGTTACTGCAGCTAAAGCTGGTGCACAAGTTATAATTGCGTAGGTTGCGCTTACGGCGGAGGCTATGATTGAAACTGCTGCGCCTATCGAAGCCATAACACTAGGGTGCATGAATAACTTACTCTGCAAAACTTTTATTTAACTTTAAGGGGTTTATAAGGAATTCCTTTTCCACTATAAAATTCTGGAAGCAATTCTACCCAATGAAGCCTAAGGCAGTGCACAAATATTACTAGCCCCTCAATACTCAATGCTAAAATGCTTCCAATCATTATTATTGGGATGCTTTGCAGCGGAAAAGCTCCATGCTCAACTCCAGCGATTATGAGAAACATGTAATTCAGTGCGGTATGGGTTAGAAATAATGCGGCAAGTCGGCTAAATGATATTGTGTGGTCTAAAGATTCTATAAGAACTTCTATGCTGAAATCGATTCCTTCCATTATGCTGCCGGATGTTGCCGTAACTACACAAATGAGCAATGCGGGTAATGCTGTCAGTCCCAAGAACATGAGGGTGCCCTCACCGAACCATCGTGTGATATTAGAAATGCCACCCCAATAAACCCACATGAAAAATCCGCCTAAAAGAAGCCACATCCAACAACTCGATATAAAAGCAAGCTTAAGGCGGTGTTTTTTTATGTTATTTACCACTCTCAAAACCAAACCTAAACTTAAAATTATAACACCAATGAAAATGGCGAACCTTAACATATTAAGAGGCTCATGCATCGGATCAAAACCGCCGATTTGGAAAGGCCCGATTGTAATTAACATTATCGGATGGAGAACGCCTGAAGGACCAAAGAATTCGCCGAAAAGAAACCCGAAAAATATGGCGGAGATACCGCAGAGAACAAACAATCCACCAGCGAACAGAAAATACCGCAGTATGTCACCTACCTTGTTAATGTCAATCTTTCCTCTAAAATAGAGCAATATCACGCCCAATATTAAGAGAAGAGCGCCTTGTCCGACATCGGCGAACATTATGCCAAAAAGGAACGGGAAAGTTATAGCCATGAGGTAAACGGGGTTAACTTCTTCAGGGCGAGGATATCCAAGGGAAAAAGTTAGCTTTTCAAATGCTTCGAAAAAGCGAGGAACGGGTTTAATTATGGTGGGCACTGTGTCCTCAGGTTTTGGAGGTTCTTTCTCAATTATACATTTTCCTTTGGTTATCTTTTTTATTCCATCAGTGACTTTTATAAGGCAATGTTTTGGCACCCACGCTTCTAAGTAAACTGTTGTGGCACAGCTTCCCATGTTATTCTCGACTTTGATCACTTCCTCTAATTCTCTGGCAATCGCTCGTAGCGACAAAAGGTCAGAATGAATGGCTTTGAATTCCGGTTTGGCTTTAGTAGACTGCTTTACTAGATCAGCAAGGCTTCTTAATTCCAATGTTTGTTTTATAAGGTCAGCTTTTACCTCTGGAATTTGCTCCATTATTTTGGTAATATTGGTTTTTATAGTCATTAATTGTTTAATATGAGAATTTCTATTATCGTTTCTCGTTTTGGAAGTTTCATCAATTTCTAAAAGCGTTCGTTCGATGAACTCTAAAAATTTCTCGTCTGGTGGAAAGGGCACTTTTCCAATGGGGACCTCTGTTATTTTTACCTTTAGACTTTTACTTAATTGCGCAATTTCTGAAAGTATAATTGAACATCGAGTAGAGATTTCAACTATTTCCTTGAAACGTCTTTCGATATCAGATAGTTTTTGCTCAGCTTTTAGAAGCATTTCTCCTGTTAATTCTTCAGGCAAAGATGTATTTTCGACAAGTAGCTTTTTGGGATGTATTTTCCAAGCACTTAACATCTGGTCGATTTTTCGAACAATATTTGAAGATGAAATAAGAGTTTCAATGAGAGGTTTGGACCGACTCTCGATTTCGGATAGTTTTTGTTCCGCCTCGGTTAGTATTTCTTCTATTGTTTTCTCAGGTGGAAGTGGCTCTCTATCGATTAACTCTTCTGGTTTTAGCTCTAATTCTTCAAGTATGCGATCCACTCTTGTTAGAATATTTGAAGGTCGATTAACAATTTCACAGGGAGCCTCATATTGCTCTAAAAGACCATCAAATAACTCCAGTTCGTCATGCACATCTATACAATGGGCAACGCCCATATTACCTAAGAACAATAAGACCGGATCAATATCCTTTTTAAGGAATATAACCTCAAGTTTCCACAGTTCTTGCGCGACTATGCACCTTCGAAGACCGCGATGGTATTATACTAACTGCCTTAACGCTCTTTAAATATTTTTGGTTAATCAAAAAAATATTCATGAGCATAAACGTAAAGCACAAATTGGTGACGAGCTCGATAACAAAACTCTTTAGTTAAATCCGCAATTTATTACTCAAATTGGTGTCAGTCTTGCTTGAGGCCTTTAAAGCGATAAAGGAAAAACATCTGGAAGCCAAGAGAATAGTCGAGGAGGCTACCGCTCAGGCTGAAAAACTGAAGAACGAAGCCGAACAAAAAGCGTTAAGCGTATATGAAGAAGCGTATAAAACGACTCTAAGCCAAGCTGAACAAAAAGCTATGGATATAAAAAGAAAGGCAGTAAAAGACGCTGAACATGAACTCGAAAAATTCCTTTCTAATGCAGAAGATCAAGCGAAAGGAATCGAAGCAAAAGCAAGGAAGAATTTTAAAAAAGCGGTAGATTCTGTTCTAAATATGATTCTGCAATGAGAGATGAATAATGGAGTCGACGCGGGTAATAACTGAGATGATTTTGGAGGAGGCAAAGAAAACAGCTGAGCATGTTGTCCAAGAGGCTCAAAAATCAGCGGAAGAGACACTGGAAAAACAGAGACAGCTAGGCGTTCAAAAAGCGAACGAATCAGCTCAATTACTCTTTAAAAAAGCGGAAAGTGAAGCAGAGCTTAATAAGCTACACAGCATGGCAAACGCCAAGATTAAAGCAAACTGGGTTATTCTGTCAAAAAAAGAAGCCTGGATTGACAATGTCCTAAATGAAGCGAAAAACAAGCTCAGGACTCTGACAGAATCAAAGGAGTACCTTTCAATCCTAGAGAAGCTAATTACAGAAGCAGGTGTTATTTTAGGCGGCAAGGAATTAGAAGTTATATTGAATGAGCAAGATTCAACTTTACCGTTAAAACTTGACGATCTAGCAAAAGAAATTAGCGAAAGAACCGGGTTTGAGACGAAATTGAGGCTATCTGAAGAAAAACCTAAAGTTATAGGCGGCACTATAGTCAGAATGGCTAATGGCAAAGTTATTATGGATAACACTTTTGATGATATTCTTCGGCGAAGAGAAAAAGATCTGCGGTCTGAAATAGCGAAAATTTTGTTTTGAAAGATAACAAAAAATTGACGCTTAGCCCTAACCCTTAAAAGCGTCTTCAACAAGAATTGTTGAAAAGAAAACAGTTTTTTAACGTTCAACGTTGAGTCGCTTTAGCAAACTTGCGTATTCTTTTTATATGCGACATGTTTAGATGTAACAATTCCGGGAGAACCATCAAGTGATACGCGTTTACACAGTTAAAAACAAGGAATTGTTCGAAACAGACGTACATTCAAAGAAAGGAATGGATAACATCGTTGCTAAAGTTAAACGAGCTTGGGTTGACTGCACGGACCTAGATGAAAAAGAAATAAGGATTGTATCAGATTTGCTGGGGGTCGAAGCAACGACTTTGAATGGAATTGAAAATGGAAAAATCCGTCCGCATTACGCAAAATGCTTTGATGAAATGTGTCCTTATTACACTTGGATTTCAACCCCTGTTGTAGAGTTTACGGATGAACTGGAGCTGCATCCATTTAGCATAATCCTGAAAGAGCGTTTTCTAGTAACACTGCGTAGCAAGTATTCCGAAAGGCTTATCGAATCAACTCTCCGAACATTTAATGCGCTGTCGCCCGGGCAAAGAAAGCCCACCGTAATATTGTGTAAGCTTGTTCATAAAATAATAGACGAAAATTCAGGAGCTATGGTATCTATTAGGGACCTAATCGATAATATTGAAGCGGAGGCTATGGAGGAACCAAGTAAAAAGTCCGTTACGAAGTCAATTTTCAAGCTGAAAAGAAATCTCTCCACTCTCCACCGACTTCTATGGGCTGAAAAAGAGATGCTGTCTGACCTAGATTTAGGTGTCATACCTAACCTGGAACTTGTTACAGAAGCAAAGTTGATTGTAGAAGACGCGTCAGATGACATTGCAAGAGAGCTTGAGTTCGTAGACTCATTCAACAGAAGTCTCGATAGTATTCTAAGACTGCAAGACCTAGGATCAATTCACAGAGTTGAAACAAAGCTGGTATTTCTCACCTTGGGCCTCATCATACTGACCATTGCCTTAATACTGATTGAAATCGACGTTTTTCATCTCTTATTCGGCTAACTCAATTAATGCAACACTTTGATTGCGTGATCTTATACTCTTTCGGCATTGGCATTAAATTTTAATCCCAAACCCACGTACGCGTACGCGCGTGTGCCCCGTGCGTTTACGCCTGAACTTTCCCGCTCGCCTACCCGCTCACGCACACAACCCTAATTAATGAAACAGAGACTAACAAACGTATATGAATAAACTAATGGACATTATATTTTTTTGTTCCTCTGTTATTTTCAATATTTCAGTGAGTGTTTTATACATTGCAACAAAACTTGGTAATATGGTACTCGTACAAGTGTGTGGTGGTATTGTCATTTCTCTGATAGTTCCTTTCACTATCACATTATTAGGATATGTGAGGGAGAAGGCGAATAAAAAGACGATAATATCTCATGGGTTTATTCTCTTCTATCTCTCTCTGGAATTATTATTAGATTATATCCTAAAAATTCCATTCAGAGAAATATTGGCAATTCATGTTCCCTACATCATAGTCTTCTATGCTGCTTTGTTCAGTATGATAGGTGTTACCTTCGAGAAAAACAAGAAAATGGGATCCGTAGTGATAGTAACATTCTTGATATTAATAGGATGCCTAATATACTATCTATTACCTTTCTAACACGTATGTGCGAAACGAAAATTTAATCCCAAACCCACATAAAATTAAATTTTAATCCTATTTTGGCTAGCTGATGACTTTGACACTTGACTGATTCAACTAAAACTATAGTTTAAACCATGCGCTTTAAAAGTTCGTTGATTTTTTCCCCACGGTAGCCTGCTTCGCCACCTGCACTGTAGCTTTTCTTGGTTTTTCCCTTGAAGCCCTTGCTTGGAGGGGGCAACTTGAAAACGGGCTGAATATTCGGCAGCTTCTGGTACTCCACCTTGCAGCTTGCTATTGCATCGGCGAGCGCGTCTATTGATTTGTAACCGATTTTCTTGGCGTATTCGTCTGTCAGTTTCTTATCGCCAGCGAGTCTTCCGCGCTTTTTCAGAAGCATAGCCACAGTTTCTTTTGAGACTTCTCCCCATGTGACGTAGTTCTGTACTCTGTACAGCATGCCCATAAATGAGGGGCGGTTGTCAACGAGCACCGCATGATTACTTCTGGCTAAGTGGAGCATGTCAAGGGTTTCTCTGGCTTCACGTTGGGCGCGGATTGTCCCTCGAACTTTCACCACAGCTAAACATTTGCGCTCGCCTGCTTTTCCAGTCAACTACCTCACCCAGTCCGCCGGCGTTATGAGACTATAAGTTTTCCTTAACCCATCAAAAACTGCACAAGCATAAGACGGCACCGTCCTTGTCGAACCGTAGCTTCTTATCCAAAGATCCTTCACGCCTGCCAATCCCAAAATTACTTTCGCTACTTCGCTTGCCACCAGTCCTAAGCCTCTTGGTCCTGGAACAATAACCACCCGCACGCCGCCGCATTTTCCTTCAACCTGGAAGGGTACCGAATGTGGTTTTCCGCAACCGCATTCCCAACTTCCGCATCCACGTTTAACAGGAATAATGTTTAAACGCGCTGATGCAGCGGCTTTCTGTATCGCAGTTCGAACTTGGCTTGCCTTTCCAGAACCTAAGCCTATGTAGCCGTCCCTGTTTCCCACAGCCACGATAGCCTTAAACCTTGATTTTTCACCTGCGTCTGTTTGTTTCTGAACCAGATTAACGTTTATAACTTCTTCTTGAAGGTCTGGAATTAACGCGTCAACAATCTGAGGTTCAGAAATTTTCAAGCCGCTCAAGAAGACTTCATCCATGGACGTTATCCTGCCTTCTTGAATCATTTTACCTAACCTTGTTTTAGGAATCCATTCCTCTAAACTTGCTGCTGCTTTATCCCTACGGCTCATGCTTTCTTGTCACCCTTCTTAAATGAACTAATAATGTCAGCTTTGACCCTGGCGAAATGTTCAGGAAGTTTTTCAGGAGAAACCTTTTGCTCCAAATACTTGGAGAACTTGGCTGAGTAGCTTTCAGAACCAGGTCCTAAACTCTTCCCGTACTCTGCTATGTGTTCCCCTTTTGTTCGTTCTTCAACAATTTTCTCTTCAGTATGAGGAACGTTAACACCAGCGTCTAAGACGCCGCTTAAAGTGGCAAACACCTTTGCACCTTTTGTCGGTGCAGTCAATCCTATATCCAGAATAGCCTCTTTTACTCCTTTGGTTTTGGCTTTTAACCCGCAGAGCAAACCCGTAAGGTAGGCTGCTGGAGTATTGCCCGTTGGAGCTTTCCAACCGTACTTTTTCTTCAACTCTCGGCTGTGCGCTGAAGCTAAGACTTCGTCACCATGTGGTTTAGCGACAACTATTTGTGCAGTAACGTTTTTGATTGTGCTACGAGCCACAAGTCGCGGTTTTCTAGAAAGAACTAAAGCCCTTCGCGCTTTGTAGTCAGTTTTTCCTTCTTTTCTTCGCCTAAGCGGAACTCGATAACTGGAACCTCGCGCCATCAACGTTTCCTCCAAAGATCATGAGCTTTTAAATAGCGCTCCAAGTCGGCAACTGACTCAAATCTTCCGCTACCAGCTATCATGTATAATTTTCTGTAAGTGGCCTCTGTGATAACTCTGCTTGCCTTCAACTCGCGGAGCCTTTTCCTCAAGGAACGAATTCTGCTCATCCAAGCTTCTTTCTTGGAAATCTTCGCGTGCCCAGCGCCTGTTTTGCTGCCTGAACCTTTACGCCGCCCCTTTCTTTTCTTTTCCTGAATTGTTTTTGCACGAGCTCTGCTTACGCCTTTTTCAGGTAAAGATGTGATAACTTTTTCATGAATCAGCTTTTTAACTTCTTCTCGAGTTATGGCTGCTTCAACATCATCCATTCGTTCAGGGTTAATCCACACCCGATTTTGGCCGACTTTCAGTATTTGCGCTGCCAAGCGCCTTTGACTACTAAGTTTGGTCATTGTTTCTTAACTCCTTTCTTAGTATTAGCTTTCTTTCTCGTCTTTTTCGGTTTCTCGTCTTTTTTAACTGGTGACTTTTGCTCCTTTTGGGCAACCTTCCTTCCACCGATAAATCTGCGTTTCGGTTTCGCCTCTTTTTCCGCTTTCTTCTTTTTCTCTGTCGGCTTTTCCTCTGCTTCCTCTGCTTCCTCTGGTTTCTCCTCTTCTTTTTCTACTAACTCTTTGAGTGGTTTGAAGTTCACAATGTAAACTTTCTTCTTTTTGGCTTCAGCTATGATTTGAACACGCTTTTTCTTGCCAACCGTGTGGGCGATTCGGGCAGCTTCAGTTTTCGGGTCAATATTAGATATTTCTTTCGCGTTATGCACCAAGACTTCCTTGTATCCGGATGGGTGTAGACCTCTAGCAACTTTTGGTCCTTTGTAGCCGACGCTGACGGTGGGCGGCCACCCCTTAATCTTTCGTCGCATCTTGTGGTCTAAGCCGCGGGGTCTACGCCAGCTTTCCTTTAATTTCACATATCGCCAGCTTTCTGGCCGGACAAAGTCTGGTTTCTTCTTTTTGGCGCGTTTTCTCGCTTTTAGTGTCTTTTGCTGTAGGGATTCTTTTCTTTCTGCCATTACTCCATTCCCTCATTTCGTTCATACACGTATATGCCGTCCAAGAAAACGCGCGGGTCTTTCTTCTTCACTTTCGTGGCTTGCTCAATGTTTGCGGCGGTTTGACTTACATTCTCCAAGTTTAAGCCTTCAACAACTACGTCTTCGCTTTGGACTTTGACCTGGGTGTCACCGATTATCTTTACCCTTCGGGCACGCCTTTCGCCAGTGAAATTCTCAATCACAACTGTTTTGCCTTGAACCTTGACGGACATTGGAAAGTGAGAGAACACGATTTTGAGCTTGTACGAAAAGCCCTTTTCAACGCCAGTAATCATGTTTTGAATGTGAGAGTATATCGTGCCTACGAGGGAGGCTTCCTTCTTGCGAGGCCACTCAGCCCAAACTCGAACCGTTTTGCCGTTAGCATCAATTGATATTGGAACGTGAGAAAAGTCGCGCGTCAAAGTTCCCTTGGTGCCTTTAACTGTGACTTTTCGTCCTTCTATGTTCACTTCTACGCCGGCTGGAACTTGAATGATTTTGGAGATTTCTGGCAGCCGCATCAAAAAACACCTAGCTAATAAACGAAGGCTAACAACCTGCCCCCTATGTTCTTTTCTTCAGCTTCCCTGTGGGCGATCACGCCTTTCGAGGTTGAGACAACTATTATTCCAACATCTCTTGACGGTAGGAATTTCTTCTCCCAATTCTCGAACTCGTCAACTCCGACGGCGAAGCGTGGCTTAATAGCGCCGCACTTATTTATTCTGCCCAAAAGCTGCACTTTGAACTTTCCAGAGCGGCCATCATCAATAAATTCGAATTCTCCGATGTAACCGTTCAACTGCATTATCCTTAATACGCGACCTAAAAGCTTGGAGGCAGGGCTAATTATGCATTCGCGTTTGTTGCGCATCTCGTTGTTTATGACCGTTATCAAGCCATTTGTCAACGTATCCATCATGCTACCTCGCTACTCATATTTTTTAAACCCAAGCTTCGGCGCTGCCTCCCTAAAACAGTGCCTGCACAAATATAAATTGTAACGTCGGATAATGGGACCGTAAGAACCGCATCTGACACAAGGTCTTGCTCCTTTACCATATTTCCGTTCTTTCTTCATTTTCTGTTTAGCCATACATTCTTCTCCTGTTTTATACGATTTCAACTCCTAGAGTTTGCTTCACAAAGGCAATTGACTCTTCGGGCGTTAACAAGTGCTTGTGACCGACGTGCGTTTTCTCTTTTCTTCGGGTTTTCACGCGGTACCCTGGACGATTCACGGAGACACACACATCCATGCCGAATATACCCACATCAGGGTCGTACTTTACACCTGCTATTTCAATGTGCTCTTTTATGCCGAAAGCGAAATTACCTTGCCTGTCAAAAGACGCGCGAGAAAATTTGTTATCGACAACAGGCAGAACCTTCTTAAGGAAGTCAATCGCCGCCTGTTTTCTCAGTGTCACAACACACGCAGTTGATTCGCCTTTCCTTATTCCGAAGTCCCTTATGGTTTTCTTGGCTTTTTTCTTAACGGGATTCTGATTCGTCAACTCCTTCAATACTTTGGAAGCTTTCTCTAGCGGTTCGCCTGATTTTCCAATGTTGAGGTTGACGACAACTTTCTCTATTCTGGGTTTAAGCATAGGCTGCTCTTCCCATTTCTTAAGCATTGCGTCCTCAGACAACAGAAGGTGCCTCCGGTAAAGATATGAGGGGTTTGGCGCCACCTATAGAAAAGACGAAGTCTAAAATTGTTTGGTAACGATTGCCTTTTTCGTCCTCGATTACTACAAGGGCGTTTCTACGTTTCTTTGCTTCAGTTTTTTCAATCTCGACTATTTTGCCCTGTTTTCCAATGTTCTTTCCGCCGGTTATAATGGCTACATTGCCTTTCTTGGTTTTCAGTTGATCAAGCACTTGCTTTTCTGGAAGCCCCACCTTCAACGTGTCAAAAGTTTCATAAACGACTTCCGGCGGGCTTTCAGGGTCTTCCACTTTTACAAGCATGTTTGATCCGTCGTGGAGAGCAATTTGCGAAGCCCCATTCTTGACTATGGTTCTGCCTTCGACCCTGAACAGTTTGAAACTTGCTTCTTCTTTATTGATTGAATTGAGAAATAGACCTTTATGTGAAGGCAGTATCCTGTAAAATTTTTTCAAGTCAGGCATCGAAATGACATCCATCAAGCCGACGGGGAAATCATCTTTGCGCCTGACTTTTCCGTCAACGTAAACTTTGCCCTGCGAGATTATCTTCTTGGCTTCCTTCCTAGTCTCAGCTACTCCTAGAATGTCGCGGAGAACAACCGAGAGGGGTAAACACTTTTCGAGGGAGTGAGGCCCAGGTGAAGGTCTCACTATCCATTGAAATTCTTTTCTGTGAATCGGCCAGAACCTCGGAGCGGGCTTTCGTTTTAATCTTCCAGTTTTTCCTTTCTTGCCCAAATCTACGTTCCTCCTTCAGTTTTTGAAGTGGTTTTACGCTTGGCTCGCGGTTTTTTGGCTGCCTTTTGTTTCTTTTTCTTTTTGGCAGGTTCTTTTTCCTTGGGTTTCTTTTCTTTTTTCTTTTTGGCAACAGTTTTCTTCTGCACCCTTTTCCTTGCAGGTTTTGGCGCTTTTTCCGCAGGTTTCTCTTGAACCACGGCTTTCTTCTTGATGGCTTTTGCTTTTTTCACTTTAACAGCTTTCTTCGGAGGTTTCTCCGCTACTTTCACTACCTCTTTTTCTTTCTTAGGCAGTTCCAGTTCCTTCTTTCTTTCAACAATTCCTTTTCGCCATTTGTCGTCAAGCTTCAAGTTTTTGATCATAACCTTCGACGGATGCACTGAAACAAATATGTTTGTTCCGTCAACTTTCTCGCGTGTTAATCCTTCAATAAAGATGCGGTATCTCTTCAAGTCTATCCGGCTGACTTTTCCTTCGAATCCCTTGTGGTCTCCGCGCATTATGCGGACAGTGTCGCCTTTCCTGACTGGAAGAGTCTTGGCGCCCTTTGACAAGATAAGTTCCTGCGAGAGGGGAGCAGCCATAAACTTGTGGCGCAAGTGAGCGGGCGCGTTATAGAGACGTTTTCGCTGTTTTCCCGGTTTCTTTACTGGTTTTGTTGTTTGCATGCGCTTTCACCTACACTATTATGCTTGAGGCGCTTGCTATTCTTGGCCATCTTTCAGCAGCCTCCCTTGCCACGGGACCGCGGATTTCTGAGCCTTTCATTTCACCATCAGGAGTTATGATCACCGCTGCATTATCTTCAAACTGAACCCAGACGCCGTCAATTCTTCTGTAAGCCTTCTTCTGTCTTACAATCACCGCTTGGAAAATCTTTTTTCTCATGTCTGGTGACCCCTGCCTAACAGAAACAGTAACCTTGTCGCCCACAGTGGCGGATGGATAACGCCTTAATCGACCCTTATAACCCATGGCTTGAATTAAGCGTAATACTCGCGCTCCAGTGTTATCAGTGCATCTTAGAGTCGAGCCAGCCAAGAGTCCTCTCGTAATTTTCTGTCCGTGTGAAAGCATTCCCTTTGCGATAAGTGCCCTTTGTTTTGCCTTCGCTGCCATCTTACTTCGCCTCCAGTTTCTCCACAACAACGAAGGCTACTGTTTTGCTGATGGGGCGGCATTCCGCGATTCTTACTCTTTCGCCTTCCTTTGCATCTATGCACGGCGGATTGTGCGATGGAATGTGACCGCGTCTTCGCTCATACCTCACGAATTTAGGGGAGAATTGAAGGTACTCGCGTTCCACAACAACGGTTTTATCCATCTTCGCGGTGACGACGACACCGTCTAAAATGCGGCCTCTCACAGGCAGCGTTCCATGGAAAGGACAATTCCTATCATCGCAAGATTTCCTAGGTTTCTTAAAAGTTAGAGACATCACCATAACCTCTTCACGCTTTTTTTGAGACGGTCTTCAGGTCTCCCAACTAAAAGTCTGCCGTCGATTTCAACGACAGTTCCGTCGGAAAACTTGAAGTTAAAAACTGCCGAGTTTTTTATTACACTTTTCAGCTTCCCTTCATGTAGAATCGTGAAAGTATTTTTTGTTTCGTCAATTACCTTGCCGCGTATCCCAACATAACTGGCATGATGGCTTTTGGCGATTTTTCCTTCAGTTCCTATGAATTCGTGACGTATGATGTCGGGGGTTACCTTCACTTGGTTTTCTTCTCCTTTTTCCTTTTTGTTTTTATTGCTTTCTTTGCTGCTTTTTTCTTTGATTCTCTAAGTCCCAGTTTGTTTTCATTCTCTATTGTAAGTATCCGGGCAATTGTTTTGCGCAGTTCTCTCATTCGAGCGGGGTTCTCCACGGCACCGCCTGCTCTGATCATGGTTCTCAGCCTGGCTAGCTCTGCCCTCAGCTCAGAGAGTTTCTTTGTTCGTTCTTCAGAAGACATGCCGCTGATATCTTTCAGTCGCAATATGGGCATTTACTCTTCCGCCCCCTCGCCTTTTACGGTTTCTTCAGATGTTTCTTCCACTTTCACCTTTTCTTCGGCTTGCTCTTCAGGCAGTTCTTCCGCTTTTTGTTCTGGTAGTTTTTCCTCTATCTTTTCCTTTTTTTCTTCGACCGTTTCTTCAGGTGGCAGTTCCTCAACAATTTGGACTTTGTCTGGAAACTGTGCGTCTGGAGGCATTATCTTGACTCTCACACCAATTATGCCGGGTTTAAGTTGAACGTGAGCTTCGGCTTTTTTCATATATTTCAACGCGGGTTCTCCGCATCTAGGGAAGTAGCCCGCTCGGAACTTTTCGAAACGTGCCCTCTCGGTTCGCAGTTTGCCGCTTATCACTATTTCCGCGCCTAAGGCGCCTGCCTCCATAATTTGGTTCAGAGCCCAAAAACCAGCGCGCCTGAAGTGAACACCTCTTTGGAGGGCGAAGGCTACACGAGACGCAACAACATGAGCGTTGAATTCAGGGATTTCGATTTCTGAAACAGAAATCTGTGGGTTTGAAATTTTAAAGTTTTGTTCTAAAGTTACGGCGAGGTCTTTTATTGTTTCTCCACCGCGCCCTATTACCAAGCCGGGACGCATGGCATAAATCACCACGTGGGTTCCTAAGGGAGTTTTGGAAAGGTTAACCCCGCCGTAGCCGGCGCGTTCAAGTTTTTTTTGCAAGAACTCGTCAATTTCAGTCTTTTTGATGGATTCAGTTATAAACCGCTTGACAATGGACATTAGAATCCTTCCCCTTGTCCAGGCTTTTCGTCTAAAACAATCTCAATGTGCGTCGTGGTCTCATTTTTCGGTGTAGCTCTTCCGTGCGCTCTAGGCATGTACCGCTTAATTTTTATGCCTGGATAGGCAGCAGCGTGAAATATGCGGAGCCTGTCTACGTCCAAGCCTTTATTTTCAGCGTTTGCCTCTGCCCCTTCAACCACATGCAGTACTTTCTGCGCTGCTTTTATCGGGTATCTTCCCGCAAAAGTTTTATCTAGCCCGTGGCGGTGGCCAAGTTTCTTTTTGTATCTTCTGAAGGGAACCGCTTTTCTCTTGTCTATAACGTCTCTCAGGTACTTTTTTGCGGTAGTAAGCATCATTCCCTTTATTGCTGTGCACACTTCTCGTGCGGACTTGTGGGATACTCTAACTTCTCGACCGCTGGCTTTCGCTGTCTTTTCAGGGTCCAGTTCTTCTTCTATTACGGAGTATCCCCATTTTGGCATTTCATGTCTTCTCCAACTGCGCAATTCAACAGCGTAATGGCGATTTATATGGCTTTCCATAGCGCAACGGCGTTTTAGACTGGATTAAATCGCCTAAACACCAGCCACAGAACAGTTTTAAACACGAAGCCAGCAAAACTTTTAACTGGTAAGCTGATGGACGCTTTGCAGAGTTTTCTACGATTTGTTTATGTTTCACCCCTTAAGTATGTATTGCAGTTGAAAATGCAGGGATCGAACTGAAATGAAGGATAAGAATGGATACATTACTATGCTGCACGGAGCCGGCGGCACCGTCATGCACGACTTGGTTAAAAACTACGTTGTGAAGTATTTTGGAGGTTTAAGCAACGCTGAGGTTCCGCTTGAAGCCATGGATGACGCGGCAGTCGTGGGCGACGTGGTTTTTAAAAGTGATTCTCACGCCGTCAAGCCAATATTCTTTCCAGGCGGAGACATTGGACGCTTAGCCATCTCTGGAACCGTTAACGACATTGCGGTTTTGGGCGCTGAGCCGTACGCTTTGGCGTGCGGCTTAATTCTGGAAGAAGGTTTGGCACTTTCTGATTTGGAGAGGATATTGGTGAGCATGCAGCAGACATGCGCTGAAGCGGGCGTAGGCGTTGTTACTGGGGACACTAAGGTTGTTGAGAAAGACAGCTTAGGCGGTTGTGTGATAAACCTTGCTGGAATCGGTCGAAGAACAGTGGCGCTGGAGAATAACCTGAAGGTTGTCAAGCAATATAATAGTGGTTTCGCGGCGCGTTGGGTTCTTGACTCTAACTTGAGCGTTGGCGACAAGATAATCTTGTCTGGAACTGTAGGCGACCACGGCTTGGCTGTGCTATCGGCGCAGCAGGGATTAACCTTCGGAAGCGAGATAAAGTCAGACGTTAAACCCCTAAACCGCGTGGTCCAACGCGTGCTCGGCGAGGTTGGCGGAGTAGTAGCCATGAAAGACCCTACACGGGGCGGGTTGGCTGACGCTCTGAACGAGTTCAGCGAAAAATCGAAAGCAGGCATACTCATTTACGAGGATAAGGTTCCCGTAAGAAACGATGTGCGGGCTGCGTGCGAAATGTTGGGTTTAGACCCGTTTGAAGTTGGAAACGAAGGAAAAATAATAGTAGGCACAGTACCCGCTAAGGCGGAACAGGTCCTGAAGTTCTTGAAGGAGACGGATGAGGGCAGAAACGCGGAGATTATCGGTGAAGTTACAAAGGAGTTTGCTGGCGTGGCTATGCAGACGGCTGTTGGAGGTAAACGGATAATCGCAAGACCAGTAGGCGACCCAGTGCCAAGAATATGCTAGCAAACGCAGAAGAACATCTCTAACGGCTGCACTTTCAATTGGACAATGCCTGTTTAGAAAGAGAAAGCAACGAACATTTCTGGTTAATGGCTTTTCTTGAAATTTTGCCAGTCTACGCTGCCGCTGAACGCCTACTTCACACTAAAATTCAACCTACATTTCATGCTTTATATATGTACGTGGCTCTAATCGTAACCGCCTTATACTGTCGCCTTGTGTGTTTAATCGTACTCCTTATAAGAGAAACAAAACAAAGAGGAGGTTGAACCATATATGGACAAAATAAGTAGAATGGAAAAATCAAAAGCGTACCGAAACGACAAGTACGTTAAGTCGTGGTTAGTTGGGCTAAGTGAACGAACACAAGCAAATTACCTTGAAGGCTTTTCTGACTGGTACAGTTTCATTGGCATGACACCCACAGAAATGATTGAAAAACGGCTAAACGACACCCGCAGTGACAATATGGCTGAACGAATGTTTTTTGAGCAAAAGTTCAGAGCCTACAAAAAACACCTCGAAGACCTCGGTACCTTGAGTCCAATCGCAATCAGAACGCAGCTAACGCCAGTAGCATCGTTTTTCAGCCGAAACGGCTTAAAGCTGAATTTGAAGCGAGGTGACTGGGAAAGCAACAAAGTTCAAAAGGTGAAGACAGCCAGACTGAAGTTAGAAAAAGAAGACGTCAAAGCAATGTACACACACGGCGGTACAAGAGACAGAGCACTATTATTAGTTTTAGCTCAATCAGGATTTAGTGAAGTGGATGTTTCCAACTTCAAAATCGAAAATATGCTAAGTTTGTACACTGCCCCGGTAACTGAACACTTCTACTTAGAGAAGCCTCGTGAGAAGACAGGTGAAGATCAAGCAACGTGCTTAAGCTATGAAGCTGTACATGACATCAAGGCTTGGCTACAAGAACGAGGCAACCCAGATGAAGGATACCTGTTCACTGGCATCACCGTAAGTAAAGGCGCTAAACTTGAAGTTCGTGCCATTGGCGATGCCATGAAAGTGTTAGCTAAAAAAGCATTCAGTGCTGAAAAAGCTAAAAAGTTCAAAACGAAGATGCTCAGAAGCTTCTACAACTCAGCTTTGCTAAGAGCCAACGTCCAGCCACAAGAAATCAAAGACGTGATGATGGGACACAAACGGAAAGGCGCACGTAGCCACTACGACTATGATGAGCAGACAATCAGGGAAAACTACACCAAAGCGTTTGAATACTTGACAATTAATGGTTTGCAGACAAGAACCGACATAGCCAAGCTTAAAGAAGAAATGACTATACAAAAAGCGGAGTTTGCCGACCTGCTGAAAAAGCATCAAGACAATTTTGACAAGCAGATAAAGGACATATGGCAGCACGTGGAGGAGAAATTGGATTTGGTGAACGAAATAGCTGAATCACCTGAAGGGCAAGCGTTAATTAAGAAGACACGCCAAGACCGACAAGCCCAAAAGCTAAGGGAAGATCGGGTAGCTGAAGCCAAAGAAGGTAAGCCTGAACTGCTGAATGAAGAAAAAGACTTCAAAATTAGCGAACACCCACAGCCACCCAAGGAAGTACCTAAACGTTCAGTGAAGGGCAAGACAGTTAAGGAAATACTTGAAAACATGGGAAAAGCACGTGAAGATGAAAAGTAACTTCACTTCACTTTTTTTGCTTACGCCACAGCAACACAACTAAGAAATTCTGACCACGTGCCGTCAAATGCCTGCCATTCTTTATTTATTTGCTCACGGGTCTTTTGCCGACCTTCTGGTTTCTTAATTTTTTCAACCGTCACTTTCTTTGGCATAAACACTCTTTTATGTGTTGGAAGATGTGGACCCAGCTTAAATCTAAAATATTGATAGTGATAAACATGGTCAACTCTTGTCAATTTTTCATAAGGACTTCCCGGCTGACCAAACCTTAACTTTTCAAAAATTTGCCTTGCGCTGAATCCCTCGCTCCACAAAGCTGACAATTCAATTCTAAGTTTATTTTCAACTTCCTTTGATAACAATCTTTTTGCCAAATTTTCAACCACAAATTATAGTTAAAGTTTCCCCATATATTTTTTTTGTTAATTTATGCTCTTTTCGCCAAAACAACCTTTTTCCACTGTCTTTTGAAACTTAATTACCTAACAACAAAACAACATCAGACAACCGTTGGAAACAACACCATTAAATCCTTGTCTTCTCAATTATCGCGTTTTGATTCCAAATGATTTTTATTAAAAATGGTTAAAGCACCATTATCTGCTAAAAAGGACGACGGAAAACACATGGTTCAATTTTAATTTTTTGTTTCTTTGCTCAAAAAACAAACAAAATAACAGTTCGCACATATCACCTTATGTGTAAAAATGCGAAAAGAAGGCAGAATCGCCGTTCTTTCGCAAAACCAAGGGATTTCCCACGAGTGTATCTAATTAAAGATATATTTAATTAGAGACCATGAATTTCTTCAGTTTTTTAGTTGCGAACCGCCATCGATTATATATATAAATAATATCGCCGTTTCGCCACGCGTTTTTGTTGGAAACCGTAGTAAAACACACTTTTCACACGAGAAACCACGTGGAAACAACGAAATCCGTACCCGTCCAAGCCTGAAGATACAAAAAACTTGTAAAATCACTGGCTTTGTATGTGAATGCTGGTCTTCATTTAACCTTCGTTAAACTTGACTTTTTGGTATTACGGGAAACCATTGTCATCTTGTTCACGGAGTCTGGAAAGTAACACATGTGTTACTTTTTCCCATATGCCACATTGACGGTGGCACCCATCAAAGCTTCTTGTAAACCGTCGCAACGCTTTTATCAATCAGCCCATTGAAATAAAGTGAATCCAATATAGCATAAGTTTCATTAACATCTAACCCAGCTTTCTTCGCTACTTGAACAGGCGTAAGACGATCATTTTCGTTTTGAATGATAGATAATACTTTTTTCATATCATCACTCATTCCCATACACATCACCCCCTATCCACTTGTAGAATGTTTCAACACCCACCGTGTTATTCTTACGCTTAAACTTCCGCCTATCCGTATCAATTTCATTTCTATCGTATAATGTTTCATTAACGTCATTGAGTTTTTTTGCTGATATGTTTGTCATTCTTAAAACATCAGAACGTGAACACCATTCACCATCATGTTTCTTCAAATACTCCCGAACTCTCGCCATCTCTTTGCCCATATCAACATACTCAACGACTTCATTTGCGTACCGCAAGCATTGCTTAAGTATCCGCCATGCATCTTCAACATGACGTTTCTGCACAACCAAAGCCGTATCTGGCTTAGTTGGATTTGTTGGATTAGTTGGTTTATACGTGTTAGTTAACTTAGAATCTTTTTCTGTCTCTATCTTCTCTACTAACCTAACTAACTTAACTAATCTAACTAAATTAACTAAGTGCTTTTTCTGTTCCAATTGCATATTCAATTCCCCCAATGCCTCACTTACCAATAAACAATCTGCAAAAGTACACACATAATCCAAATACCTTCCAGCACTTGCTTTGACATGCCTGAACTCTTTGCTTAACGCCTCTTCTTCCACAACATCATTATAATACTTCAATGCCTCATCACTGAACTCAAAGTGGCAACTGCTTTTATCTATCTTCATTATTGTGTATAGTTAGTGCTTAAGATTACTTCTAATGCTTTCTACAACCTTCTTCAACCGTCCACGTTTTCGAGTTTTTATTTCACCACTTATAATAACATGTCTTGCCCAATACCCACCATTAGCAATTTCCGTTGTCACATGCTCCTTCAGCACATCCGGCGTGATAGTTGTATTCAAACACACGTAAGGCTTATCGACAACAAACAGCTGCTTCTTCTTTTTCTTTATTGTCAACCGCTTCCTAAATGGTTTACAACTTGACAAGTCATTCTTCACTTCAGCAAACGTTCCCGCATAACCACCAGTTTTAATCCCCTTCAACTCCTTACTCCACTCGCCTAAAAATTGAAATCCAACACCCGCTTTGTCAACCACATCTTCCAAAAACCCTTCTGGACTTCCACTGGTAGCCAAGTGATATTCAACAGGCACCAAATCAATCCCAATCAAACTTTGCACCGTATCCTTCCTTGCTAAAGTGCTTTCACCCAGAAACACGCTGTAGCTGTTATGATACAACTCTTTAGGTTGAATTTTATGTATAATATCACGTCCCAACGCGAAACCCAAGATTTGAATAGCTAACACTTCAGTGTATTCCAAAGGCGCATCCGTGCAGTAATTCGCATACTGCTTCGCCAACTCGACAAAAGCAAAACTGCTGCTTAACCCCTTTGGCATTCATTACACCTTCCTTGAAATAATTACATATATGAAAACTTCACCGGGTATATCACTTGTTTTAAAATGACTATTTTCAATAACAATACATTCTTTTCTCAAAAAAGTGAGAACATTTTCAATTTCTGACTTTTCGCCAGAAAATTTTGCTCTTATTCCCGTCAATTCTTTTACATCCGTTCATTTATATTCAGCTATCCTATTCTGTTCTTTTCTGTTCTGTCCTGTTCTGTTCCCTTGGCGAGAACATACTGTACTCTATGGTTGCCCATATAAGTTTTACTACAAAAAGCAGCATATTTCAGCCTTGAATTTTGAAAAGATATTTTATCTAAACTTGAATCACCAAAAGGGACATTCTTATTTAAAATTTTTTAAAAACTCCTATCACAAAAACGTTAGGATTCTTGTTATAACAAAAAGTTTAACGATTTTTTGTGTTGAGCGCGTTTGGGTGTCCAGTGCAAAAAGTCGGGCCTTCATGTGTGCTTAATATCCCTCTGGAAACATTTTGAAGCACCCTTACAATATTCACCAATAAGGATATTTTAATTAATGATATTTTTCCCTTGTATGCCTATTTTTCTCTTTCCTTCATGTTCTTAATCCAATTAAGATTTCCCCTTAAATGATTTAGAGTTCCAGCAATTTCTTGTAAGTCACGTTTATCAAACATTTTGATAGTTCCGTGTTCATCTTTTAAGTAGCTTACTTTAAGAAGTATGGCTTTGAATTCTTCAATAGTATCTGGATCAGAATTTCTAATCTTAGAAAAGATAAATGTAGCTTTTTCCACGACTGCAAGATAATTAGTGATTCCTTCTTCTAATGCTTCAAATGCTTTTTGTCTCTCTTCATTTTTCTCTGTCATTCTATCACCTCATATCGCATTGCTTAATGTGTTTATTTAAGGATTTATTCAGTCTTAAAACTACTAAAATTAACGTTACTTTGGGAGCTATTTTTTTAAATACTTCACGGAAAATAAAGAATCTGAAAGTGTAGGAAAGTTGCTTAAATGTTTATCCAGTGCAGGTGGCGACATCTCCCGAACAACATTCCCTTTTTTGCGCTAACCTGATTTCAGCTAGTGAACCATTATGGTAATAATCAGAGACTTCAAATAATCAATTCCTACTGTAAGAAACCGCTAGTGCTATAATAGTCTGCATAGTCATAACAAAAAATGAAAGTGGGAAGTTAGCTTTTGCATTTCCATGCTTTTATCTATAAGAGCTTCAGGGCTTCTTCTCTTGGGATGGCTACCATCGTTTCCATGTCTGCTTCATCTTTAACATCGATAGCCAGTTTCAGAGCTTCCTTCTCGCTGGGAGCTTCAAAAATCACGACGTCATCATATCTTCCCAGAGTCCAATAGAAACCCAGGATTTTGATGCCTTTCTTGGAAAGTTCGTCCAGCATTTTGGTGACTCGAGCAGTCGCTTCCTTAGTGGGCTTCTTCTTGTCTTTGACTAGACTTATGAAAATCAATTCAAAACACCTCCAAAACTACATTGTAAACTGGCAATATAGCTTTTTTCTCGAACAAAAAAGAAGGGGTTATTTCGGTTTTCTGAGCGCTGAACCTACGTATAGCCCAACGAAACTCAGCACCAGCGCTAAAGCTACTAACAGGAACATGAAAGCGTCCATATACATCATCTCCCAGTTCACCCACTCGGCAGTTGACAACGTAGTTCCAGGGTTACCCGCTAGGAACTCTTCCTTAGCCATCGCACCCCAATCTGCTATTCCGCCTGGCACAATCACCGCCAGCACCATCAAAAACGCTGCCCACAAAACCGTTATTTTAGCTATTGCTTTCCTACGAGCTTCCCATATCTGTCCAGCGAAGATGCAGCCTACTATGAGCGCACTGAGAAAAAGGGCGAGAAACACGCCAACATCGTACGCCCAGAGCCCCAAAGCGTAGACAAAGACTGTTTCTAAAGGAAAAGCGATTAGAGCAAAAATCACTGCCAACAATGCAACAGCCAACGCTAAATCGCCAAACTTCAACCTCTCACCTCCCCACAAATTAAAACGCAAAAAGCCTAGTTTCTTGTTCTTAGCTTAAATCACTTTTGCCACTGGCACATTCTCAGTTTCTTTTTCATCATTCGGCATTAGGAACTTTAGCTTAATTCTAAATGGCTCCTACCAAAAATGTTAGATATTCGACAAATGAACTATGAAGAGGGAAACTTTGTCTCTTATTCCAGCTTTTGAGCTAGGCTTATGGAATGCTTGGATTTTTGTTCTTCTAATGTTCTTAACTGACATCGGTTTGTCATTATTAACTATTAGATTGTTCCTAGGCAGCACTAAGAGTCAGGAAAGCTACAGACGCCATAGCACAAGACCTGAACTCAGTGATCTAGAAAAGAAAATGGACCACCTCTCCACTATAATTACGATAGCATTAATCGCCTATTCAATTGTTTTACCATTAAACCTTGGTACAGTTTGGTTTTACACTGGGCTCTTTGTTTTTGTATTTGGTTTGATCTTTGGCTTTATTGCAATGATTAATTTTGCTCTTGCTCCATCAAATAAGCCTGCCACTGGAGGAGTTTATAACGTTTCAAGAAATCCAATGTATTTTAGTATGTTTGTTGTCTTTGTTAGCATAAGTCTAGCTTGTGCATCTTGGCTTTTTCTGCTGTTGACTATTATCTATTTTATCCTTGTAGATCGAATAGTGGTAGCTGAAGAACAATTATGTCTTGAACTGTATGGGGATGCCTATCGAGAATATATGAATAGAACTCCAAAATGGATAGGACTACCAAAATCAGAGAAAAAAGACTAATGTTCGTTTGTTCAGATTCCTATGATTTGTGGAAGAGACTTCGATTAGTGAATGACATTCATACCTTCCAAAACACGAAAGCTTTTCTCCATTTCAGACAAGACTGTCTGTTTAAACCACGCCCTGTTTTCTCTATCGGAAACCTAGAAAAGTGGAAGGCTGTGGATGTGGGTTAAATTTTAATCCCCAAACCAAACCCAACACACACAACAGGATAAAGCCATGACCAGAAAATGAACTGATTACAAGGGCACGGTCACTTCTCCGAAGGCTAGCAGACAACAATCATATAATATAAAGTCTTAAGTAAAAACAAAATCTAAGAATTATGCGGAGGTTATTGGTTGGCCAAGATTGAGAGGTCGATTGTGATCGAGGCTCCAGTGGAGAAGGTCTTTGCTTTCGTGAATGATTTCGACAACTTCATCAAGACACAACCCCCAGAGATGGAGATGGAGGTTCTGAGTCGGGATGAAGGCCCCAATAGAGTCGGGCACAGAACCAAGGTGAGGACTAAGGTCGGGGACCAAGTGGTGGAATCCGAAGTCGAAACCACTGAGTTCGTGGAGAACGAGAAAGTCGTTATGGAACAGAAGGGTGGTGCAATGAAGAAGATGATCATGACGGACACGTTTGAACCCACGGATGGAGGAACCAAGTGGACAGCAATAGTAGAATACGAACTACCCTATTCCCTGCTGGGCAGGCTCATGGACAAGCTGAAGTTCCGCAAAGCCTTGGAAGGGAGCTCCGACTACTATGTGAACAAGACGAAGGAACTCATAGAGAAGGAATAAAAACATACAGATGAGCCAAGTCTCCTCTCCTCTTTTTTTATTTTAATCTCCACAACCCGACATGTAAATGCGAAGAAGAAGTTAAATTTTAGTTCTTAGCGTTTAGCAAATGCGACTAGCTTCCAGAGAAATCAAACTGGAGTCCTCATTTTCGGAACAATGACTTGATCCAACATGGTTGTGATGTATGGAGAAAAAATGGAAGGTTAAATTGATAGAGGGTAATTCTACTTTGCTACTTGCTCGATAGACATGTGGATTGCTGAAATGTAAGTCAAAGCAGTTACTTAACATCCTCTGGAAAGAGTTTCTTCCCTTTTTCCGTGTATTCGATAACACCAAGTTGTTTGAGGGAATCCAATCCGTCTGCGACTTCCCATTCTTCAACAGCCTTGCCATCAACCATGCGAAAGATCTCAACAATTTCCACTGTTATCTTTTTGCCTGTAGGGGCTAATCCACGGTATTCACCTGTATGCGTCCCTGAAAATTTGAAACGAACCCACACCTTATCCCCCTCAGCGATTATATCCTCAATAGTCTCATGAAAATCGGGAAAACCTTTGATAAACATAGTTATTCGTTGCTTATACTCTTCCATACTCTTCAAATTGTGCGTATGGTCAACGAAGTCGGTTGCAACCATATCTTCTATATGAGATAGGTCTTTATTGTTCTCAGCTTCAAACCATCTTCGTATGACAGCTTTATTCTCTTCTAACGACAGAAAATCACCTCCTTCTATTATTAACCCTAAATGCCTTCATATTTCCAATGAGCATATCTATTTCTCCAGAATGCTTTTCAAGTTCTCTAACGCTTTTTCAGAGTCCTTTTCTATCCACCTGCCTAGCACCAGTTTGTCGAGGATCTTCCAGAGAATCTTGTGGAATTCGTAGTCCATCTCATATGTAACTGCAGTTCCTGCCTCCGTGGGTTTCAGAGAAAATGTTCCAATCGCGGTCATGGTTCTAGAGGTGGTACGGGATGTCATCTTCTCGTTTTCCAGACTCTCCGTAATCTCAATATCAGATTCTATTCCTGAGTGGGTACGTGTGCGGGCAGATGCACCCACTTTAAACTTGTCCTCTACAGTGCGTAGCTCGGAAGTGTACTCCGCACTTGTCATCATGTCACCCATCCATTCTGTAGCCCTGTCGAAAGCAAGCATTTCCCAGACTTTCTCAGGTAGAGCCTTGATTATAATCGACTTTTTTATTCTACCCAAAATACTACCTCCCAATAAAGTTAAAACTCTAAAGATTATCTTTATCTTGCTTAGGTTAAATCACTTGTGCTGTTGACCTATTTTCAGTTGCTTTTTAATCCCAAAACCAACGTTTTAGATAGTAGGACTCAAATATCTAAACTCTTCTAGATGTCATTAGTATAAACACCACTGTGGGGAGGGAAACATGAGAATTAACCCACTTCAAATAGGATTCTCAATAATAATGGGGTGGGTCATCGTATTCGTTAGTTACTATGTTATCCAATCAATCATAAACCCCCGTGGAGAGGAGATGTTTTGGGTTGTACTTCTTCTAGGATTAAGTCTCATAGGTTTAAGCCTCATTAAAAAAGAAGAAATGATTAGCACTCATAGAGTAAAGACTCTGCTTCAGATAGGAGTCGTAGTAACAATAATCTGGGTCATGATTTTTATTCAGATGGAAGGTCCCTATGATCTGGGATTGCCTAAACCTTACATTACAACTGGATATACCCCTGACGGCGTACCCATAGTCACTCCGTTAGTAATAATACTTTTTCTGTTTTTCCCTGTTTTGGGATTAATTCTTTTGGTCTTGGGGATTGTGCTAAATAGAAGAAATAAGAGTTAAAATTTAATCCAACCAACCAGAAGTTCAGACCAGTAAACAAAGCCCGCGCTAAAACCCCCTCTTTATTATTTAAACTACTAACTGTAGACTTAAGGTAATTTTAATCCAACCAACCATTTTTTGTTGAATGTTAAAGCGCGCGCTATCCCCTCGCGCACAGTGCTTTTTCCAACAAAAAAAGCGCGCGCTTGTTGCGTTTATTAGTTTGTTTGTTAATTTTTAACCCTAATGTTCAGTGTCTACTTGGACGCGGAATATTGCATATACTCAAATCAACAACAAAAAAGGAGTGAAAAAAATGACGGAAGAACCAAAGAAAACGACTAAGAAACCCGTAGAGAAAAAACCAGACGTCGTTTTCATCGGAAACAAACCACCCATGAGCTATGTAATGGCAGTCATGACCGCGCTGTCTTCAGGCGCTATCACTGAGATTACGCTTAAGGCCAGAGGCAGAGCAATAACCACTGCTGTGGACGTGGCTGAAATAACCAGCAACCGTTTCATGAAAGATCTAGCAGTCACATCGGTAGGTATCGGAACTGAAGAGATGCCTCCAAGAGAAGGCGATAACAGGTCGAGAATGGTTTCAATAATAGATAGGCTGTTCGAGGATTAAAAAGATTTTTATATAGTTATTATACAGTTGTTGTTTGGAAACTTGGTGGTTATTGTATGGTTCTGCAAGTCGAAACCAAGCTTGTGCAGAGCAAGGACGCACATACACAGTATTTGGTTATTCCATCAGCCATGGTTCAGGACTCCCAATATCCGTTCAAGGAGGGAGAAAAAGTGAGGATTATGATCGATCCCTATCGTAAGATGATGATAATAAGTTCCGCTGAGGAACCCCAAATAAAAGTGTCACCTGACGGTTTTGTGATCAAAGGGAAGAAAATAGAAATAGCCAAAGGTTGACATCCATCAACCTCAGTTCAGTTTCGTTTTATAGGATGGCTAGGAGGAAAATTAGTAACTTCTGATAATTTCTTTTTGACCTCACTGAATTCACATCTATGTCTATTTAAACCTGGGATCAATCTTGCCGATCAAAACATATCTTTGAATAAAGCCCATGTACTCAATCACTAACTCCTTCAAGGTTGCAACGAATTTTTGTATGCCCTTACGCGTGAACCAATACTCAATCGAGACTTCCGAGCCTCTGTGAAGCCCTTCATATTTGATTGTGAGATGATCAAGTTCAGCTCCTACGATTATTCGTCGCTTGAGATCAGTTTCAAAGGCTAATCCTATTTTAAAAGGTTTGATATTTCCAGATGCAAGAGAGTCGAAAGTTTGGTCCCGCTCTACAAGCTCTAGGATCTTTATCAATCTTGCTATATCTCCGAGTTCCAGATTTGGAATGAAATCGTGACTACCATTAGGGTAATTCTCTGGAGAGTAAAAATCTATTCCTATTCTGGGAGGAAAGAAATAACGATACATTCCTTTGAACTGGACTCTTTCGACCTTTGTGATATGAACTACTGCGTTGGTATACTTATCATCTACTTCTCCAAACCAACCTTTATCTCTTTGACACATATAGAAAACCTCCAAGTGGAATAGGCTCAATATATCTGTAATTTGCCTAAATATTTTCTGTTTGAATTTTGTGCTCTTAACCCTTGTAAGCATATCGTCAAAATCTTCAAAAAACGCAAATGACATCAATTAGTCGCCGAAATCCTGACATTGGGACTTTATGTGCTCAATAAGTTCTTTATTCCTGCTAATACAAAGAATTGAATAAGATTTGGATGAAAACTTGCCGCAGTAGAAAATGTTGTTCTTGATTGGGTCAATTTCAGGGAAAAGAGCATGGAAATTTCCTGGAAAAACAGATATTACGAGGAGTTTTGAAATCGCTAGCAAGTTTTCAAATATATCTACCCCATCAACGTCAAAGAAGTTTTTCTTCATTTTCATATCAATTGACGGAAGGAGATAAGCCCCTTCTTCTTTCTTATGAACTTGCCTCTCGAATATGTACTTAATCGCTCTCCACGCATCCTCATGACAAGTTGACTCTGGGAAAGCCAACACGAACCCTACATTAGGGTCCTTTGCTTGCATGGTTTCAGTTAATGAAGAGCAGTATTCATTAATTGCTTTGGGTTGAAACTTGAATTCAAAGATTCCATAGCCTCCGTACATGTCGAGAACGCGATTGATAAAAGCAATGTCAAATCGCTCTTCAAGAGCTTTCAGCTCAACTATTAGTTTACGCATATCGCCTTTCCAAGACCGCGAATCAACTAACCCCACGTACGGCTCTTCAAGAAAAAGATGGCGAAAACGTTTCCCAGGATCCTGCTGGCTATCGTCATTCAAAAGAGAATAGACGCTAATTCTCTCATCAAGCGAGCATTTATCAAGCACTTTAATGAAAATTTTCTTTAGCAATGCTCCGGTTCCACAACCTAAATCCATAATTCTTAACATTTCCTTGCTAAAAGGATTGAAAGTCAAGTAAGACCAGACGACATTTATGAGTGGCTTTGTTATCAACGAGGGAGAAGTTTCTCCGGTACCTGCCAGACCTTTTATACCATATAACAACGGCCCTATTTTCTGTTCAAAGTTTTCTCTCGCATCAGCCGCTTCACGTTGGGCTGTGTTTTTATCTGCTTCAAATCTTGGTGCACGGATAAAGGCTGGATGTCCGTCTATTGTTCTGTATGGCCTAGCAAGGTTGAACGCATCTTCTTTAGGATTAAACAACAAAAACAGCGGCGGATAGTATATTTGAGATTGTTCAAAGATCTTCGTGTCTTTAATCAGCGCTAAAGAAAGACGAAGTGGGGACAGATCCAATGGGACAGCGATTGATTGGCCTGTTCTTAAAAGCTGTCTTTCTGTAGCTAAGAATTGCAAGTCGGCTGCCAGAATCGTATAGACAATTTCCGACTTCGTTCTTTCATTAACAAGCCTGTTTAGTTCTGTATTGAAATTCTCGATATAATTTAACAGAGATTTAGCTACTAATGATTCTTTTCCTTCAACCAAAATGGCGTCTCGTATCGCATCAATCAGAAGATTGCGCCTTTTGAACTGTGGTCTTATGGCACGAGAGAGTTCCCGTTGTAGGTCTCGGCTGGCGCCTATAGTAGCAAGAGACTCTTTAATTTCTTCTTGGCTTTTCCTTACTTCCTCAGCTTTGTCGATTGTAAATCTTACAAAGGACTCTACCTGTGGAACGGATTGCAGTTCTAAAAGAAAGGCTTCTCTCCTCTCAAGGAATTGCCCAAGTTCTGTCTCCATGTTGTTGGCTTTAATTTGCTTCTTCAGTGCTTTCTTTATTTGCCCAGTAGATTTTCGCACATTTCTTTCATTACTCAAGATTGAAGCTTCAATTACAAGGGGTGAGTATTCATAGGAATTCACAATAGGAAAGGGGCTCGTTGTAGAAAAAGGATCAGCCCAACAAGATGTTGATACGTGAGTGATTGACAAAGCTATTCAACTCCAAGCTTAGATAATAATTCATTAATTTTGCGAATTGGAGCTTTTGACCCTTCGACGTAAGGATCCACTACTAAGTGCTCTCCCTTCTTAATCAGTAGTTCCAGCAGCAGAGCGTCCGGGCCAAGCATCTTGATTGTTGTAAGGTCAAAGTGGAGCTCATTTGAAGTTTTACGAAACTCCGCAAGTAGAGCGTTTAATTCATTTTCGAAAAGCTTAGGCAAAATGTTGTCTTCACCAAAATCTTTTGATCTTTCCAAAACGAACTGAATTCGGTTGGGCAAGCCGGAAACCGGAGATCTTTCAAGGATAGTTCCACCGTAAATGTTAACATCATACTTTCTTTTCCTTGTTCTTCTCTCCCTCTTACCTTGCTCGAATTCAACAAAATATGCCGTCCACTTTCCCTTTTTTCCAGTATTCATTTCTTTATCAGCCACGGTAGTCAAGAGTCGGCGAAGAAGATTTAAGCCCAAGATTGAAATCGCCTTTCTTAGCCTGCCCGATCCTTTTTCATATGGAGAGGTTAAGTATATTCTCAGAATTTTTCTGTATCTCGCCAGGTATTTCTTAAAACTTTGCTCGCTAATGGCTTGTTCACCAAAAAAAGGAACATCATCAAATTCAGACGAGGGTTCCATCCCAATTTTTGTTAAGAAATACCCGACCGTAGCATTTTTATCAGAAGCGGAAATTAAGCTTTGCCTGTGTATGGTCAATGTGATCGCTTCCAATATTTTTCTTGGATGAAACCACTCAGCATAGCCACGGGATCTTTGAATGGACCTACGGGCCTCCGCAAGCAAGTATTTGAGGTTCTCAAATCGTTCAGGACTGGTGGAAGTACTAAGCTTCTCAGATATGAATTTCACTACTTGTGCCAAAACATCGCTCCTCTCAGATAACCAGATTGCGACATCAATTGGATCATGCACATCGCGAAGGCCAGGGTTTCTCGTTCTTAAAGGGCTTTCATCCAAAATCTTGAAACTAGTTGTCCATGAGGCATACTTCCCAACGTCTTCCCAATCGAGAGCTATCAAACAAGGGGCAAGAGTTTTCCTCAAGTTTGAGATTTCCTGAAGTTTTCCGGCCGGGATTATGACATCACCTTTGCAGATACTTCTAAAATAGATGGCAAGATCATTCAGTATGTCTCTGAAGCCGAGAACCAAAAACCTATGAGGGCCTTCAAGTTCTGAGACGTATTTAACCAGTAGGAAAGCGTAAGCAGAGTCCACAACATCTTCTACGCTACTCAATTCTAATCATCACATCTCCGTCAGGACGTATTGTGGCCAGTCCGAGATTCTCAAGACGTTCTGTAAAGTGCTGGTAATCCGAAATAAGATACCCTTTTGCTATTTGCAGGTCTATTCCAAGATTTCCATATTTGACAGAAGCCTTAAGGAAACTTAAAATGTCATTTGGATTTATCAATATCCTAAATTCTTTTTTGATTGCTTTGACAAAGGAATCCAAGGGCATCTGGCTGGCGGGTTTCCTTTGTTGCTGCAGAGCTTCTGCTGAAACAGATTCTCCAAAATATCTCACTAAATTGGCGAGAAGCTGATCTGGGATAGATGTAAACCGTATCCCATGCAAGAAATGCATCATTCCAAGTTTCTCAAGAGCTCGAGTAATTTCCCGAGGCATGCGGTCGCTGATTTCGTAAGGATCAACTGTGATATGATTTAGCGAAGTTTTTGAAGACTGGTTTATCCAAATTTGTAGAGGAATTCTTAAAGCGTGGTAAATTCGATAGGCCTCGTTGTATATTAGACTCGAGATCACCATCGGATTATTTGAAGACATCGCTAGGGGAACTATATGTGAGCCTTCGCAATGAACAAGGTAAGCGTCGCGCATTGTTGCAAGAACCTCTTTCGAAGAAAGTCGAGTTTTCTTATTTTGAAGGTGGCGAATCTCTTTGCCTTTGACTCTTCCACAGTAGCAATCAACTGAATGCTCAGCGTCAAGGGCGCTCAAAACAATAGCAAGGTTTTTTATTTTTCTCGCCAAGACTTTGAGGATGACCATATCTTCAAAAGACTGAGCTAAGTTTGATGACTTTGAAGCAGCTTTCAAGAAAAGAATGCCTTTTGGTCCAAAGAAAACTTTTTTCTTTCTTCTCTTTTCAATCTTGATGTCCAGCACCGCGACCTTTGGGCATTCCGCATCAATCATCCATTGTGTGAATCTCCCTCCGGCTCGTGACGATGATCCAACAAGGTCAGACAATTTGTAAAAATCTTGAACCTCACGCAGGACTTGAGGAGCTTTGCTGCTTGTTCCACATTCTTCCAATCTCTTAATAATGGAAAGAGCTAGCTTTCCGTAGTCTCTAAATGCATATCCCAGCTCATACCGTTTTCCCTTCATAGCTACCTCAAGATCTTCCAGAACAGGATAAGTCCCGATTTCAGCTCTTTTCCTCAACCCCACTCCAAAAGTTATGTGCATACTCAATTTTATCCACCTAACTCAATTGTATAGTTTTCAGCATCAATGCTGACCTGCATTTTAGCATCTCCGAATTTTACACTACAGTCTTTTCCGTGCTTCAGAGAGTAAAGGAAGAGGCCGACCTCATCATTTCTTATACTTCTTTCTTTTAGATAATCGTGCAATAAAGGTGAAACTAAGTAATCGGCAATCCCATCAAGGCTTCTTAGAAATGCACGAACCTTTCGTTCTAGTACGGGCGTCAAAGATAAATCAGGTTCTCGGATCTTTGAAGCAAAATCCCTTAGAACCTCATAATCATTCAAATTCAAACTGAAATAGGTTTGGCTCTTAGGAGATTTATCCTGCACTTTTACGTCTAGTTCTAACAATTTCTCTCGCATCTCAAAATATTTAATGTCACTTTTTACCGATCGAAATCCATGATAAGTAATATTCTGAATGAGTTTGTAATCAAACATAACCACAGGCAATCTGCGGGCTTTATGTCCTGATCTCTCTGCCTTTTGCACTAATTCCACTAAAGGGCTGAAAAGCAGTTTTTCGGGAGTCCATGTTAAGCTGATTGCATCGTCCAATTTTCGATTGGTAACAGACAGCGGTCTCATCAGTACCAATTTTAGAAGAACTTGCCCCATTTTCGATAGCAATCGTGAGGAATCTAAATACTCTTCAAGGGCTCCATCATCAATCATCTCTTTGTATCGAATGTTTTTATTGGAAAAGAAAATTTTCAGTCGTTCTCTCCTTCTTGCATCTTTGTTCAAATGAGATCTTCCATTCAGGGCAAGAATTTTGGATTCAAATATTTCGTCTCGGTATTGGTGTACTTTTGCTTCAGATAGCAAGTATTCTTCAGGCCCTCTTATTGAAGGTAATCTTGACAGGTAGAGCGCATCATAAATCAGCGACTTGTCTATTGCATTTCTATTCCCTTTCTGTTTTTCTTGTTCAACCATTTTCCAAAGGTTATAAAGACAATACCCCCAGAATAGGTTAAGGGAGCGTGGAGTAAGGTACAAATCACAATGTCTCAGCCAAAGGAAAAGCAAGAGATCATGAACTCTCGCTGCAAAATTGTTATCCATTAACATTTCTTTGAGCCCCTTAACATATTTGAGATAACTATCAGCAAGACACCCTTGACACTCAGGCCGCTCTTTCCTGTCTCGAGAGCATTTTTCGAGATATTTTTCACCCAAAAGGATCAGCGTGATTGAATATTGCTTGAAGCCGTCAAGTCCATTGGTTAGGTTAAATAGAGGTTCGTCAACACCAAACTGTTTAATCCAAAAAACATTACTTTCTTTAGGAATGCGCACGAACTCGAAACGTTGGTTTCTTGCTGCTACAATACTGCATATGGAGTGAATAACTGGGTCGTCTTTGCTGATAACATCGCCAAGAACCCCCCTATTACCGAATATGATTAACGATTCGCCCTTTCCGAGGCCAACATTCAATTTCCTTTCTAAGTCGCGCAGTGATTCTTTTACTTCAGCACTTATATCCACAAAGTCATCAATTGCCGTGGTTACCCATGCAACTCTTTTTGTTGTTGGGTAATCCCCTTTCTTTATCCGCTCATTAAAAGGCAAGATCCGTGCTACGTCCCGAAATTCGAAGGCCGCCGTGATTTTATTTATAATGGGCTTACAATTATCCGAAAAATGGCTATAGTTGAGGCCCTCAACAAATTCTTTGAGCAAAAGAGTCTTACCCGAACCTGGCATTCCAATAAGTACGAGGAGAAATCCCGCGTTCGGATAATCGGCTAGTTCACTTAACGCTTTAAGGATTTCCTCATCTGCGGGATGTGGTACGTAAGTGCGTCCGAAAGTTTGTTCGAGTTTGCCCCATGCTTCAGACTCAGCACAAAGCGCTCCTCCGCCTCTCATGAACCATCTCAAGAAGTGCTCCTTAAAGCATAACTCATTCAATTGCGTCATCAGACATTTTCACCTTGAAAGCGTCACAATGCTCTCCCGCATCAGCGATCTACCATGTTCATCCATCATCTTTTTTTGCTGTGGACTTGAAGAAAGGTTTCTAGCAACTTCAATTGTCTCTACTTTAAACCCTAGGTCTTCAGCAGCCTCTGCGAGCAACAAATCGCTCGGTATTACAATGCCTTCATAACTGCTATTGCCAATTACGAAAATGACTTTTCCATTGTTCTTTAATTTACCGTCAATTTTGGCGAGCGATGAATGTATATCGTCAAAGTATCCCCGTATCATTAGTGGGAGGCGCGAATTCCAAAGTTCCGTCGCATCCAAAGCATGACAAATTGCATCAGTTGCCGGATGTGACCATTTCGTATCGGAAGTATTAAAGGACAAATGTGAGCGAATAGTTCGATAACTTAATTCCTTAAATTCAGATCGTTGAGTTACATATCCTAAAAACCAAAGCTCAAGCTTGTACATTTCTACATAATCACTAGAGTTGCAATAAGGAGGTGAAGTAATAATTGCATCGACCATTGGAACCTTTTCCGCTTTTTCAACTTCAAGAATGCTATATGGAACAACATGAGCGCTACCGAGGTCTCTTTTTGAATTTCGAAAATTAGTGTATTCCATTCGCATTTTGCGGAGTTTATCAAGAATTAGTCTTTCAACTTCCTTCTCACAAGACTTTTCCTTAATGTGCAATCCCTTTCCATACCTTTTGGCTGATGAGCAGTTTAAAAGTTGAGACGCTAAGGCAAAAAGCAGTAATGACGCGGATTCTTTATTCTCTTCCTCAAGTGCTGCGTTTCGAAGAATTATTAGCCTCTCTAGAATCTTAGAATTAAATAGCTTTCCAAACGAAGAAAGTCGAGGGACCTCTAAGTTTACATCACCATTCCTATTCATAGCCTCCAAAACGATGCTTTCGGCTTTCTTAAAATGGTTGTCTGAATATTCACGCGTCTTTACTTGAGCAATAAATTGGAATAATGGGTTAACATCAAAGCCATAACCCTTTTTCCCGAATTCTATACAAGCGACCAGCGTGTTTCCGCTCCCGGCAAAGGGGTCCATGATTTTTTGGCTTTCTTGCAGTCCTTGCCGGTTGAACACTTTTCCGAGGAAACTAGACGTGAATGCTTGAAAGAAGGGGAACCAATTATAAACTCCTTTCTCCTCGTTCCTGGCACTCATGATTTTTTGGTATTCGCTCAAACGCCGCGTCTTGCCTATGTATTTCTTTTCAAGTTCTCGGACTGCGTTGAGTGGCATGCGCTCGCGATGTTTCTTAACAACATCTCCAGTAGTTAGCCCTACAAATCGCAAGTCTAAACCTCAACTATTCCTCAGCTATATTTAGTGAATCACGTGATAAAACTTTCTCTGTGCTGAAACCCTTTTCGAGAGCACACAGCACTTTTGTGGGAAAAAATTTAATTTCTTTAAACCTGTTTTGCCTGTATTTGAAGTCTTGTTCGTCTCTTTGTTCTATTTTTTGCACGATCGCAAGAAACTCATCGAATATTGGTTCTAAGATTTGGAGAAGATTGGACCCTTTCTCTATTAACACGTCTGAGCTAATTACCCCTGTCGAAGCTATGTCATACCATACTTGTAAGTGCACTGCATACTCTGTTATTCTCACCACATATAGTCCACGTTCCGGTACTGTCCATTTAATTTCCCTTAAAGTTTCAGTGTCAATACCTGCGTTAGGAATGACAACGTATCCCACATTTGCGTTAAGACCATGCATGTAATCGGCAACTTGCTTGATCTTTTCTCTAATAGTCCTCGAATCCTCTGTTGTCACTTCATCTGCAACAATAATTATTATAGCCTCAGTTCTTTTTGTTTTGAGAAAAAAGAAGCTTGATTTTCATAGGAGGGAAGGCAAGAGGTGAAAAAAATTGCCTTTGTCCTGTGCTTACATCCAAAAGGGAGTAAGTTTGATTATTCATGTATTACAGCTATTTCCCAAAAGCCTTTCACATGAGCTTGATATGTCAGATGCCTTTGCTCAAAACGGTAATGGAGTTTACACCTTGTATTTATAGACAGAGTCAGATGAATGTCTAACAAGCCTATCATTTTGTTGGGAACGAGGTATCTGAAATGACCATCATCACAAACATGACTTGGCACTAATTCGAGTGCTCTGAGTGTACGATAAGTGTTGTGGTTGCATAGTTTTTTGCGTTGAGAAAGGTGTAGAGGATTCATCACCAAAAATGTGACGACTTGTTGTTGGCTATTTGTCTGTCAATATTTCTTATATAGTTCAACTTTGTATTATCATGCATGGTGGCGTAAAGTGCGCACGGGTTTGCTTGATTTGGTTACTGACACCCTCAACGCCTTTTCCAACATGGCATTTGTCATTCAGCTAACCGTTTGTCTGTGGCTGGCGATAGGCTCGGTGTGCGCCAAATCAATTTATTATAGAAAAAACATCATCACTAACCTACAAGTGTTATGCAACAGCACTGTTCAAACGCGATTGGGCGGAATGTTGCACTAAACACCTTTTTCAATCCAATACTGGTTCATTTTCGCTTCCCTTGCCAAAAAGCATAGGTAATATACTTTAACTCATACTCTACAGACATAGGTAAACATAATACTGCTCTTGTCAAGAAACCTTGACTAACTGGAATTTTTGTTTGTCAAGAAATCTTGACTAAAAATCTTTGCTTCGGGCTTGTTTAGTCAAGAAACCTTGATAAAAACGTTTTTATCGCGAAAAAACCCAGTATTAAGCAGGGATTGGCTGTGGAAAAGAAGACGCTCCTAACAGCAATTATCATTTCGGCTCTTCTATTCTCAGCAGTAGCTGGTACACAGTTTGCCAATTTAGGAAAGGCGAATCCAATTATGCACTATCGGGTTAATGCAGGTGATGTGGCTCCAGACCAAAGCACGAAACCACCTACAATTTTAATACTCTCTCCCGAGAACAATACGGTGTATGGGGTAGATACTGTCGTCCTCTCCTTAAACGTGAGCATCGGAGATTCAAGCACTGCTTCTTCTCGTGTCCTAGAAGAGATTTACTATAAAACAGACTGGCAATCAAACAACATCTCTATTTATCAGTATAATCCCTTAGTCAATTCCAGTGCACCGCTAAAAATACCTGAATTCTTTGAACCCATTAAGTGGCATAACGTACTCTATCCAAGTGCACCGCCAAGAAAAACTGAATTCTCTGAAACCATTAACCTTACTGGAATACCAGACGGCAATCACACCCTGATGGTTTACGCAGTCGAAAGTGGAGAGTACTCTCTAAATGTAACGCAGTCACGAATAGACTCTCGAGAGTTTGCACATTATTACAATAGTTTCAACATAACTGGCTGTTCATTGGTTAGATTCACCGTCGACACTACTCCTCCAAAGGTTTCGATTCTTTCTCTGGAGAATAAGACCTACTATTCATCTGAAATTCAATTAAATTTCACCGTGAGCGAAAAGTCTTCTCTCACCGTCTATAGTCTTGATGGACAAAAGAATGAGACTATTACTGGAAATACAACGTTGACAAATCTACCTTATGGAGAGCACAACGTTACGGTTTATGCAACTGACATGGTGGGACACATTAGAGCTTCTGAAACAATCTACTTCACAATAGAAGAGCCTTCTCCGACAACAATGGTCACAGTTCCCATTGCATCTGTGGCTATTATTGGCTCAGGTCTTCTGGTGTACTTCAGGAAACGCAAAAATGGTCTGGGAAAAAAGCATGAGTAAAAGTGTTGCTCTGCTGCTTGTTCTCGTCTTCCTGATATCGTCGTGCGTAATGGTGGCTAAGCCTGTGTCTTCCTCCGCTGAAGTTACCGAAAATTCTTGGGTGGCGAAGGCGTCGATGCATGAGGCAAGAGGCGGCTTAGGCGTTGCAGTGGTTAACGGCAAAATCTACGCCATTGGAGGCTCCACATTAGCTGGTTCATGGCCATATACTGGCGGAATTGTAGCCACAAACGAAGAGTACGACCCAGCCACAAATACGTGGAGTTTCAAGAAGCCCATGCCAACTCCGAGAAAGAATTTTGGAATTGCCGTTTACAACAACAAGATTTACTGCATAGGCGGAGAAGAAATCTTCAAAGATGAGAGCAGAGCGCCGCTTACTAACGTAAATGAAGTCTATGACCCAGCCACAGACACGTGGGAAACAAAAGAGCCTATGCCCACGCCTAGAAGTGACTTACGAGCTAACGTTGTAAACGGAAAGATATACCTCATAGGCGGATATGATCCCAATGTACATTTTGAGCCTGGAGCGTCAACCCATAACGAGGTTTATGATCCAGGAACTGATTCATGGTTCACGAAGGAGCCTCTTATAGCTGCAGCGAGCAATTACGCTTCAGCAGTCTTTGATGATAAAATATATGTCATTGGTGGGTTTATAGAAGGGCCTTGGTTAAGATTCGATCTCAATCAAATATACAACACTAAAAACGACAGTTGGAGTTATGGGGCTCCCCTAAGCCAGGGTTACGGTGGTGTTACTGGTGTGGTTACAGCTGGATTCATGGCTCCTAAACGGATTTATGTTTTTGGAGAAATGAGGAATGGTTTTGGGGAGGAATATTATTATTCTGTTCGTTCTTATGATCCTGAGAATGACAGCTGGACAGCTGGCGCTGATATGCTCACAGGTCGAGGCGGTCTTGGGGTTGCGGTCGTAAATGATGTCATATACGTAATTGGAGGCGAAACCGCTAATGGTATGCCTTTTAGCGCCGATCCTCCTTCTCTCAAGAAATACGCGACTAACGAGCAGTACATACCCTTCGGTTACGGCACTATTCCTCCTAAAGTTTCCGTTGCTTCGCCTAAAAACGCTAATTACACTTCCAGTGAGATTAAGTTGAATTTCACAGTTAACAGGCATGTGGAGTGGATGGGTTACAGCCTTGACAGACAGGACAACGTAACCGTCACGGGAAATGTTACTCTCTCAGGATTGACAAACGGCTTCCATAACGTAACGGTCTACGCTAGAGACGAGTTCGAAAACACTGTAGCCTCTGAAACAATCACTTTCAATGTAGATGTGCCTGAATCTTTCCCAACTTTGGTAGTAACGGCTGTTACGTTAGCGTCAGTATCTGTTGTTGGCGTGGGACTGCTCTTCTACTTCAAGAAACGCAAAAAAGAGTCGGAGGATAAAACATGAGTAAAAGTGTTGCTCTGCTGCTTGTTCTCGTCTTCCTAACAGCGTCATGCGTAACCATGTCTTTGCCCGTAAATGCTGGTTCCAAGACGATTGTTGTTCCAGACGATTACCCCACAATTCAAGAAGCAATTAACGGTGCCAATGAAGGCGACACAATATTCATCAAGAAAGGAACCTATGAGTATCCCAAAAATCAAACCTTGGTGATAAACAAAACAATCGCGCTGATCGGTGAAGATGCCAACACCACAAGAATAAACCTACACCCTCCATTAATCCAAATGAACATTTTCACCTTCACCTATATGGGCTATTCTGATGCAATCAAGTTGGAAGCAAACGATATCAAACTCTCAGGCTTCACAATCCAAAGCGATGGCGGCAGCATTTCTGCATCTGGCAATGGGGCTCAGATAACAGGCAACATAATCAACATAGCTCTCTCTAGCACTGGGGATTGTACCCAAATAACAGGAAACACTATGAAATCAATAAATCTGAATGGGTCTAACCAAACTATAATGCAAAACACCATAACGGGAACCGCTACCTTCCTAATTTCGTGCATTGGTTCAAACAACAACATCGCTCTAAACAACGTCACTGGGAACGGTGGTGGAGTATATACAAAAGGATCCCGCAACGTAATTCATGGGAATATTGTAACTGCAGAAAGCGGAGTAGAAGACGGGTTAGAGGTGGAAGGCGACAGAAACACAATTGCCAATAATAGCCTTGTCAATTTTGTGAGTATCGAGGGCGCATCAAACATTGTCTTCGGTAACATGATTCCTAACAACCTTGCAGTTGTGGGTAATAACAACGTTTTCTTTTCGAATTATCTGCAAGGTCTTGTTCTGGGAAACAGGGTTCAAGACGCTTCCAACAACACATTTTACCATAACAACTTTGACTTTGTGGAAAATGAGGCTTTGCCTGCGGGAGAGAAGACCTTTACAGTCTGGGCAGGTGTGAAGGGTGACAATTTCTTGGATAACGGTAGAGAGGGTAACTTCTGGAGCGATTATGGTGGAATCGACTGGAATTTAGATGGCATCGGGGACATGCCTTACGTAATAGATGCCAAAGATACACGCAACTATCACTATATGGCAGACTTTGACGTTGCTGATGTTGTCCTGATAGATCATCATCCACTTATGGCGGCTTTTGACATTTCCAACGTGTCAACAGAGGAGACGTTTCGGATACCATGGACTTTTGTTTTAATATCAATAATTGTTATCAGTACAGGCTTAGTGATCTACTTCAAGAAACGCAAAAAAGGAGTCGGAGGATAAAACATGAGAAAAAGGGTGGGGCTGCTGCTTGTCCTCTTCTTCTTGACAGCGTCATGCGTAATAGTGGCTAAGCCCGCTTTTTCCTCAGCTGAAGTTACCGAAGATTCTTGGGCGTCGAAAGCGCCTGTTCCAAGTTCTGTATTGGGCGTTGCTGCCGCGAATGGAAAGATCTACGCGTTTGCTAGCAACATAACTTCTGAGTTTAATCCCATCACAAATACTTGGACAGTTAAAACCCCCTCACCATCAAGTATATGGGGTTCTGCATTGGCGGTTTATCAAAACAAGATCTATGCAATAGGACAAGGTAACGGAAGGACACAAGTCTATGACCCAGCAACAGATACGTGGGAAAACAAAACGTCAATACCTACGCCCAGAACACAATTAGATGCAAACGTAGTCAACGGTAAACTCTACTTGATAGGTGGCAGAACTGGTGGTCAATACTCCACTGTCGGTTTGAACGAAGTTTATGACCCTGAAACAGATTCATGGACCACAAAAGCGCCAATACCATATCCCGTTGTACAGTACGCATCTGCAGTAGTTGACAACAAAATCTACATAATAGGCGGACAAGACGAATTTACCTACCCCATGAATTTAGACCTAGTACAAATCTATGATCCAGCCACCGACACTTGGAGCTTCGGAGCTCCAATGCCCACCGTCGTCTGGAAAGCAGCCGCAGGTGCCACATCTGGCATATGGGCGCCGAAAAGAATCTACGTCATAGGTGGATTGCCCCAAAAGAGTTTGTTTGGTACTGACTTAAATCAGGTCTATAATCCAGAAAATGATAGTTGGACGGTTGGCGAATCCATGCCGACCGCTCGCTTTACTTTACACGTTGCTGTCGTAAATGATAAGTTATATGCCATAGGCGGCTTTCCCTACTGGGCTCTTGGAGGTTCGGTTTGCCCAGAAAATGAAGAGTATACACCCCTTGGGTACGGAACTGTCCCGCCCGTGGTCTCTGTTGTCTCGCCCGATAACAAGACGTACAATGCGACTAGTGTCGACTTGGTTTTTGCGGTGAACAAGCCAGCCTTGTGGATGTGCTATAGCCTCGACGGACAGGAAACCGTCACAATCAACGGTAACACTACTCTATCAGGATTATCAAACGGCTTGCATAACATAACGGTCTACGCTAGAGACGAGTTCGAAAACACTGGAGCCTCTGAAACAATCAGTTTCAGCGTAGATGTGCCTTTCCCAACAATATTAGTCATAGTTCCCATCGTATCAGTGGCTGTTGTGGGAGTAGGTGTGCTTGTCTACTTCAAGAGACGCAAACACTAACATTTTTGTGTCCCAAACTGAAGAAAAGTGTAAAAATCACAAATTTTCAATCTGAATGTTGTGAACAACACAAATTTAATTAAGAAGTTACATATAAAGTGTCACATGTTGGGTAATTGGGAGGTGCATGTGAATAGGTCTATTGGACACTGTACGTCCCATCTTGGGCTATGTGCTGGCTATAGCAATCATCATAATCATAGCCACCCTCGGCTTTATGGCAACCGTTAGCGCGGAGCTGACAACGTCAGCAACCACGATGGCTTCGATACTCGTGCTCATTGCCCTTCTGGTTGGCATCACTGCTGCGTCTCGTGCTGCACGTGAGGCTTAAAACGTGACTGAACCGCCCCGCTATCGCCCTATGTCGCCGTTAGTTTTTCACTTCCAAATATACCTCAAAAATGCAATGAACACTCCTTATTGCGGCGGCGGAAAGGTGGGTTCAACACATCTCCCATTTATTACAAAATCAAGTTACAAAGGTGAAAAGTGAATGATTCCAACGCTGGAACACTTCATCAATAAAGAAGTAATAGTGGAATCTGAAGGGCGTCTTGTGCTGGGCACGCTTGTGCAGTATGATGAGCCACAGACAGGAAAAAAACACAACTCAACACTTATTCTCGCTTCACATAGCGGTTTGATAGTGCTGCGTAGCTGGGACGTGATTAAAACTTTGGCATCATGGCGAGAGGTGAAGATGAATGCGTAAAAGCCCAATAAGGCATCATGTGCGTTCCTACAAGCGTGGTGGTAAGATAGTCCACAACTATGTGAGAGGAAAAGGTGACCGACCAGCAAAGGCTCATTTGGGACTAAAAAACTCACTTGACACTCAAGAGAAAATCAAAAACTTAGTTTTGCATCACACTTTCATTGATGTTAAAGAGAACCAGATAAAACAACTTTTCACCCATCAGGGCCATCCCGTTGCCATAGTTGACACTTGGCAGTTTGGTGGTATTTGGAATCCAAACAACAAGCTAATCATGGTCGATTCCAAAACATGGTCTCGTCTCACTGAAAAACAGAAGAAGATAGTGTTGGAGCATGAGATTATTGAGAGACAATTCGCCATGCCAAACTACAAAACCTATCGTTCACACTCAGACGCCGTGAGCAAAAACCACGACAAAACAAATGCGGTTCTCTTTAAAAAATATGGAAGAGAAGAGGTTATTTCTGCACTTGGAGGTAAAATAAATTGAGAAAAAGCCCAATTCGCCACCACGTTCGAAGGCATATCCGTAGCAATCGCCCCGTCCACGACTACATGCGGGGCAAAGGCGACAGACCACCTAAGCTTGCTAAACCACGTTTGAAAAAACAACAGTCTGCCCAGTTAAACTATGTGGTAAGTATCGCTTATGTGAAGTCGCCATCTGAGACTTTACAGATAAACGCTGTAAGCTATCCTGAAGCAATTGAAACGGCGCTGATAATAAGACGTGAGTTCGAACCACCACACGAAATTGCTGTGAAGAGGATCACCAGATAAAGGAATGTGACTAAAATGCCCATTGTTAATGGTCACCGAACGTTGTTGTCGGCTGAAGCTGAAAAGAAACTGAAAGCTGAACTTGAAGCATTGCTGAATCAAAAGATTGATGACCACCATCTCCCCATAGACGACATTGCTAAAGCGCTACATTTTGGTGAACCCCCCTATGAAAACTTGAAAACAGGTCACGTCTGCTACTACATTGTTGAATTTGGTTTTGAATACCACAGTCCACCATCACCCGACCCCCCACATCCCAGGCGCACCAGACCACGAAAACCAAGACCAATTGAACAATCTCTAAGGGAAAAACAACTGCGAGAAGACATGCGTCCACTGTATTTTGCCGGCTTCACCGCAACAAAAATAGCTGAACTTCTCCACATAACCGAAAAAGACGCCAACCACTACCTTGAAAAGTTCTTCCACCCACGCCTGCTTAACCGAATACCCCCACCCCAATACATCAGCTCACTGAAGACAAAGACCACAAAGACCGAGACACCAGAGATGCCAGAGACAGATATGCTCATCACCGTGATAACAAAATGAAAACAAACCAATTCATTAAATTAAAAATTAAAAAAACATCAACTCGGAGGTGAAAACGATAGCAAGACCACACCTACTCTCACCCAGAGAAGAAAACGAGCTGAAACATTTGTTAATAGACGCCCTCCACTTTGAAGAATGCCGCACACCACAGTGCGTCGCAGCCTACCTAAACTTCAAAAACAACTACCCCCGATTTGAACTACGTCACGTCAACTACTACATGCGCAAATTCGGCTTAAGCTGGAACCACCCCCACCGCTTCGCCGACACCCCAGAACACCAAGCCTTTATAGAAAAACTCAACGAACCGCCCAAAGACGGATGCATTGACGTTGAAAACGTTGACATTGAAGAATTCACAAGGGACCCCAAGAAGTACATGGCTGAACACCCAGAACTGTTCAACATAGGGGCACAAAAATAACAAAGTTTCCCTTTTGCTGAAATTCATATGTAAACATATGTTTTTTTCTGAATGTTATGTATTGGTAAAACTTGGTAAAACTGACTACAATACCTTTTTATATTTAGACTACTCTTCAGCCACTACTTTACCCTTCTTAATTACGATGTCCTTATTCCGTTCAATCCATAACACCTTATCGCCTATCTTAAGGTTAAGTTTCTTCATTATTTCAACTGGGATAGTAACTTGTCTATTCGATGTGACCTTACTGACCTTAATGATATGCTCAGTCATCATGTAGCCCTCTTAATTGTTGAATGACTTTTTTTCTTTGTTTCAAGTTTTGGAAGGAAAGAAGGAAAGAAGGAAATAAATAGTAGATAAACCTTACACATTATAGGAGCAAAAATGAAACATCAAGAGCTTAGGAAGATTCTGAAGGAACACGGCTACTCAGAGAAAGCGATTGAAGCCGTCTTAAAATGGTATATGTAAAGAAAAGAGGTGAGAGTCTTGGAAGTGGACATTCGAAAAAAGTTGCGTGTAAAGATGATTAAGACCTTCATGGAGTTATCCATTTTGGCGCAGTTAAGGAAAAACGCCATGAGTGGCTACGACATCATCACCCTTATCCGCGAAAAATATGGCGTAGTGGTTAGTTCAGGCACAGTTTATAGTCGCCTGTATCGTATGGAGAGAGACGGATTAGTAGAGGGCAAAAGCGACATGAGAAAGCGAAATTACACGCTAACCGAAAAAGGCAAGAAAACCATTGAGACCATTCTAAATGCGAAAGAACCAATTCTTGAGGATTTTACCAAAAACTTTGCCAAATAAAATAAAAAATTTGACTTTTACACTAATTAACCCCATTAAGTGAAACTGAAGATTCAACAACTATAAATAGCGCCGACACATAGTACTCTATAAGGCTACGATTAAACAACACATGAAAAGTGACAAAATTGGCGCCTTATAGAACCCCCATAAAACAACGATTAAACCCACTTACTTTTATATAAGGGGGGTATAGTCTCCGAGAGAGCAATTACAGAAACAGACTAGCGTGTGGAACGAGTGGCTGTTGTAGCCCAAACTCTGCAGGTGCCTTCGCTGCTGACCATGCAAGCGCCTATGGGCTTTTCTGGAGTGCAACCCTTCATAAACATGGGGCACTCGTCAGGCTTTATTTTGCCAATAATCACCAAGTGACATTCGCAGCCAAGCAGTATATCCTTGCCCTGTTCAACTTTAACGCCGAACTTGGCGTGCGCATCATACTCCACAAGCTCTTCACGCAGTTTTAAAGCTGAATCGGGCAGTCTGCCTATGCCTCGCCAGTTTCCGCCAGTAACTGCAAACGCCCGGTCCATCATTTCCAGCGCTTTCGGGTTTCCTTCCCACTTAACTATGCGCCTGTACTCGTTTTCCAGCCGAGCTGTCCCCTCCGCATGTTGCTTCAAAAGCATATAGATTCCCATCAAAACGTCTATGGGTTCAAAACCAGCCACCACAGTTGGCATACGATAAACCCGCGGAAAAAGCTCGTACGGCTTCAAGCCGATAATAACGCTCACGTGGCCAGGAGCAATAAAACCGTCAATCTGCAAGTCGCCGACACCCAGCAAAAGCTCCATTGCAGGCGGAATCAACCTGTGCGAAACCAAGAAACTAAAGTTTTCAGGCGGCTTCCCTAGCGCTTCAACCGCTGTGGATGGCGCTGTGGTTTCAAAACCCACCGCAAAAAAGGCGAACTCCTTATCCTGTTCGCGCTTCGCCATTTCAACCGCGTCAGCAACACTATAGACAACGCGAACATCTGCGCCTGCAGCCTTAGCTTCCAACAAGGACATTTGACTGCCTGGCACGCGCAAAACATCGCCGAAGCACGTTACGACAACGCCTTGCTGAGCCAGCTGCACTGCCTCGTCAATCTCAGCTGCAGGCACAATGCAAACGGGACAGCCTGGACCAGCGATGACCTCAACGTTTGGAGGTAAAAGACTGCGCAAGCCATAATGCGTTATAGTCCACTCGTGAGTGCCGCAGACATGACAGATTTTGACGATTTCATCCTTCGGCGCTACTTCTCGAATTTTTTGCGCTATGATCTTTGCGAGTTCTGGGTCTCTGAACCTGAGTTTTTCAGCCATTCCCAACTCAACTTGCCTTTTATTCTTTTCCAGCCGCGAGAATCTCCTTCCATAAGGCTAACGTTTCTAAGGCTTCTTTTTCGTCTACGGTTTGAATGGCGTAGCCTGCGTGCACCAAAACGTAGTCGCCCACTTTTGCCTCTACAAGCGTCACGTTAACCTCTCTTAGGACGCCTTCTCCGAAGTCCACTTGGGCTTTGCTGCCGTCTAAGCGCATGACACGCGCTGGAATCGCCAAACACATGCTGTATCAGCATAAACACGGGAGTAAACGGCGATAAAAAGGGTATGGTCTAAAACCTGAAAAACCCACCTGCAACCGCCTGCCCAAAGGAAACCCCGCCATCACCCGCGGGAACAGCCTCATGAACCAGAAACTTCAAGCCCGCAGCCTCCACCGTCCGCCGCATGATTCCCGCCAAAATCTGGTTGCAGGCGGCGCCACCCGAAAAACCCACAGCGTTGACGCCAGCCTCCAATGCCTTCTCTACCGCAAGCGAAGCCAAGCCCTTGGCTAAATAGGCGTGAGCGGAATAAGCCAGATCCGCCGTTGACGCTTTACCGATGTTTTCAAAGATTGCGTGGAACATCTGTGTCGTGTCTAACACGTTGCCGCTCGTTAGGGGCTTCATGCTTAGCGCGTCTTTGCCTTTAATTGCAGCGGATTCGAGTTTCATAGCTGGCTCGCCCTCGTAAGTGCGTTCGTAGCATACGCCTAGAACAGCAGCAACCGCGTCTAGAACCCTGCCGCAACTGGTGGTTTCAGTGACGCCGACGCCCTTTTGAAGCTGATTGAGAATTAGTTTCGCCTCGGTTTCGCCGTGAGGCAGATGACGACTGTTCTGCATTAGCCAGGGTTCCACGTTTACTTTTTTGCTAAGCATTCCCGCCGCTATACGTAGGGGATAATGAGTAGCCAGATCCCCGCCAAGCAAAGGTTGCCTTTCTAAATGCGCTAACCGCTTGAACTCCGCGGATTCTCGCGTGCAAAACAGGATTTCGCCACCCCACGCTCCGCCGTCAACGCCATAGCCGTAGCCGTCGCAGACTATGCCGACGAGTTCGTCCACTGCGTGTTCCATCATCAACGCCGCAACGTGCGCGTGATGGTGCTGCACCTGAATCAGTTGCCAGCTGTTCGCTTCTGCCAGTTCCTGTGCGAGAGCTGTGGTGGTGAATTTCGGATGCAAGTCGCAGGCTACAGTGTCCACTCGGCTGTTAGTTAGGCGAATCAAGTGGTTTGTGGCTTCTTGAAGGAACGCTCGTGTTTCGACATTTTCCACGTCGCCTATGTGCTGGCTGATGAAAGCTTTGTTCTCAAGCAAAACGCACGAAGTGTTATTCAGTTCGCCGCCTAAGCCTACGACGCAACGCTTCGCTTTTTCCTTTAGCATTATGGGTGCTGGCGCGTAGCCTCTGCTTCGCCTAATGAACGCTAGGCGAGTGCCGTGAATTCGCAGGACTGAGTCGTCGCAGCGGTGGGCAATTTTGCGGTTGTGAAACAGGAAATAGTCCACAGTGCCGCCTAATGTCTTCAGTGCTTCGTCGTTATCCTTGACGATGGGCTGGTTAGGCGGATTAGCACTGGTCATCACAAACGCTTTATCGTCTACGCGGTCGAAGAGCATATAGTGCAGGGCAGTGTAGGGCAGCATGACGCCGACGTTGTGCAAGTCTGGAGACACCAACGGTGAAAGATTGTATTTGCTGTTTTTGTTGAGCAGCACTATCGGACGCGCGTAGGAAGTAAGCAGCGCTTCCTCCTTCGAGGTTACTTCGGCGAAAGATTTTGCGGCTGCTACGCTTCGAGCCATTATGGCGAAGGGTTTGGCTCTTCTATGCTTCGCTTTTCGAAGCGCTGTTAAAGGTTTTTCTTTGGTTACGGATGCGGCAACGTGGAAGCCGCCGTAGCCTTTTATGGCTAAAATAGAGCCTTCACTGAGCAGTTTTCCCGCTTCGCGCACTGGGTCTTCATGCTGAATTTGCTCGCCAGTTCTTGTTGTCAAGTAAGCTTTGGGACCGCATGTTGGGCACGCCACGGTTTGCGCGTGAAAGCGTCTGTTCAGCGGGTCAGCGTATTCTTTTTGGCAGTAGCTGCACATTGGGAACTCGCGCATGGTGGTGTTTTCGCGGTCGTACGGTAAGCGTTCAATTGTTGTGAAGCGGGGTCCGCAGTTGGTGCAGGTGATGAAGAAATACTCGTATCGTGGGTCTTTGGGGTCGCGTAGCTCAGTTAGGCATTCGTTGCATATGGCTATGTCGGGCGGTATAACCGAGCCCGATAGCTCGGCTTTTTCGGAGCTTTTGTAAATGGTGAATTTCGTGTGTTGGTTTTTGCCCGTGAGCGTTGTTGTTATGATGTCGTGGATTTGGGCTAGGGTCGGCTTGTTCTCTTTTAGTGCACGTAGAAAATTTTGGATGTTTTGCGCGTTGCCTTCGATGAGGATTTCTACTCCAGCGTCACCACGGTTGCGCACGTAGCCCGCCAAGCCGTTTTTTACCGCTATCCGATAGATAAATGGGCGAAAGCCAACGCCTTGAACTATGCCCGTAACGTTGATTTTAACGCGCAAGGATAAACCATCTCTAAAACAGAGAGGAAGGATTTCTCTTATACGTTTCGACGGTGTTCACAGGGTTTTCTTTTCTCTTCTTCTTGCAGCACTCTTCTAAGGACTTTGCCAACCGAGCTGAGGGGCAGCTCTTTTCTGAATTCCACCTCTCTTATCGCCTTGTACGGGGCGACTTTCTCATTGACGAACGCCATGACTTCCGCTTCAGTGGCTTTGGCTCCGTCTTTCAGCACTATGAAGGCTTTCGGAATCTCACCCACAGTCGGGCTTGGCTTGCCGACGACTGCGCAGAGCTTCACAGTTGGATGCTCGTAAATCACGTCTTCTATTTCGCGTGGGTAAACGCTGTAATCCTTGTATTTGATGAGGTCTTTCTTGCGGTCGGTAATGTAGAAGTAGCCGTCTGGGTCCATTCGTGCGATGTCACCCGTTAAGAGCCAACCGTTGCGTAGGACGAGAGCGGTTTCGTCGGGTCGTTTCCAGTAGCCCCGCATCACCTGAAGTCCCTTAACGGCGAGCTCTCCAGCTTCGCCGGGCTTCAGCGTTTTCTCGCCTGCTTCTACGTCAACTATTCGGGCGTCTGTGTCTGGCAGAGGCAAGCCGATGGAGCCTAACCGTACTGTGCGCATGGTTTTGTCCACGGGGTTGCAGTGAGTGACTGGCGACGCTTCGGTCAAGCCATAGCCTTCCGCGAGAAAACCGCCTGTAATTTGCATGAATTTTTTCTGAACTTGCGGCGGAAGCGGGGAAGCGCCTGAGATGCAGACGCGGATGCTGGTTAAGTCGAACTTGCCCAGCTCGGGGTTAGCTAGCAATACTGAGTACATGGTGGGGACGCCGCAGAAAACCGTGACCCTGTGCCGCTGAATGCTCTCCAACGCCATCTGCGGGTCGAAGCGGGGAAGCAGCACCATCTTGGCGGCTAAGAGGACTGGCACGTTCATGCTTGTGGTCATGCCGTAAATGTGGAAGAGCGGCAGAGCGGTTAGAAACGTTTCTTTGGTTACGGTGCCTTTTATCCAAGCCGCAAAAGCAATAGCATTTGAGACTAAGTTCATGTGTGTTAGTATGGCGCCTTTGGCTGTACCTGTAGTGCCGCCCGTGTACTGCAGCGCCGCCAAATCCTCTTTCGGGTTGATGTTAACTTTCGGCGGTTTAACCCCTTTTTCCTTAAGCAGCTCTTGAAAAGAATAGACGTTTGGCTTCTGCCCAACTCTGCTGGGCGAAATGGCGGTTTTAGATGCGTACTCTTCCAAACTGGTGACTACGGCGTTCTTCAGCTTAGTTTTCTGCCAAACCTTCTCCACGATTGGGTAAAGCGAGTCTAAAGCGATTATTGTCTCGGCTTCCGAATCAGTCAGCTGATACTCCACTTCGCGCTCCCTGTGCAACGGGCTTATGGCTGTTAAAACGGCGCCTACCTTGAGAACGCTAAAATACGCGATTACGAACTGCGGAATGTTAGGCAGAAAAATCGCAACCCTGTCACCTTTTTTCACACCTAAAGCTGCAAGGGCTACAGCGAATTGGTTAGAAAGCAAATCCAGTTCTCGGTAAGTGATTTCCCCTTCGAAATAGGCTATGGCAGCTTTTTCAGGATGCTCTTTCGCCGCCTTTTCGAGAATTGCATGTAGTGGCACCTTTGGATATTCAAGGTTTTTGGGTACATCCTTCGGCCATAAGCGAAACCAAGGCTTATTCTTCGCTTGCATAGGCAACACGAACCTTTACCAGTAAATCACAATAAGTAATAACACTTATCGAAAAAGCGCTGAGGTGGGTGTACTCAGAAGAAAAACAGTTTTATTAAAAACAGCAACGCCAGATGCAGCGGGTAAAAAATGTAGAAAGCGTATTTTCTAATTGAGTAAGCAAGAGAGTTTTCGGGAATGAGTATTTCCTTTTTTAACCAGTTTTTTACGTGAAGAAGAATTAGCGGCACCGCAAAAAGAGACAAGATCTGCGTGTCTGGTATAAGCAAGAATTGAAGGTTCAGAGCGAATAGAGCGAGAAAACCGAGTTTCGAATTGCTCTTTAGAAGTTTCATGCATGCCACGGTCAGCACTACATAATAACTTCCTTCCGTGCTAAAAAGAATAGAAAGCAGGATAGGAACAAAAGTCAGTAGACTTCTCTTGTTGAAAAAGTAGATAGTCAAAGCGCCTAGAAACAGTGAGAAGAGTATATTTAGTCGTTCAAACGGCTGGATTTCGAAAGCGAGAAAATAGGGAATCTGGGAAATGAGGGCAAAAGAAAGGAGCGTCACCATGTACTTTCTTGGTTTTTTCGTGCTTTCAATTCCTAATGCTATAAGATAAGCGAATAGGGGAAAGGAAAGTCTGCCGATAATGTGAAGAAACAACAGGTCTGGATATAGAATAGCACTAATGTGGTCTATCGTCATAGTTACGATTGCTATTACTTTGAGTATGTCTCTTCCGAAGTCAAACTTTTTCACTGGTGAAACACTGCCACACCGCACTACAATGCGGCTAATATAGGCTTTTATCATACTTTTGGAGGTATTCATAAAGTTGCGGGTTTTCAAAGAAAAGGAATCAACGCCGCGTTTCCTCGAAGTCTCAAGCACGTTGTAAAGTCTGCCCATGTTTACTTTCCAAGCGAGTTGCGGGTTTTCTTCGCCCGCAGCTGAGAGAAGAGATGCCAAATGGTAAACTGCGTCAACCTCGTACTCTTTCACGGTTGACTGAAAACTCTCTTCCTTAGTTACGTCTAGGTATTCGAAAGGGCCAGATTCCAACAGCTCCTTGTCTGGTTTTTTCTTGTGCCCAGCGGCGACAACGTTGTTTTTGCCGTATTTTTCTCGGAAAGCCACTACCAGTTCGGAGCCAATCTGGCCTGTTGCTCCTGTAACCAGAACTTTTTTAACCGTTCGTTTCAACACAGAAGCCTCATATAGCGTGAAAAAGACTCACGTTCAAATATAAAATTTTCAGGCTCTGCGTTATGGTTATATGCAGCCAGTATAAAACAAAAGGAGAGAAAGGCTATGTCGGACACTGGAGTAACCATAAAGAAAAACGAAGACTTCTCGGAATGGTACACCGAAGTCGTCCTGAAATCAGGATTAGCAGACTACGCGCCAATAAAAGGATGCATAATCCTCCGAGAGCACTCTTACGCCATATGGGAAAAAATCCAAGAAATATTCAACAAAAAAATAAGGGAAACGGGCCACAGAAACGTCTATTTTCCGCTTTTTATTCCTGAAAGTTTTCTGAAAAAAGAGGCGGAACATTTCGCGGGGTTCGTTCCAGAAGTCGCTTGGGTAACTCAAGGCGGAAGTACACCCCTAGAAGAAAAGCTTGCGATTAGGCCAACGTCTGAAACGATAATCTACGCCACTTACGCGAAATGGATTAGAAGCTGGAGAGACCTGCCCATCAAACTTAACCAGTGGTGCAACATCGTAAGATGGGAAACTAAAGCCACCAAACCTTTCCTCCGAACCAGAGAATTTCTATGGCAAGAAGGCCACACCGTCCACGCAACAAAAGAAGACGCAGATAAAGAAGTGATGGATATCCTAAACGAGTACAAAGACGTTATGGAAAACTACTTGGCGATTCCAGTGCTTGTCGGAGTGAAAACCGAGAAAGAAAAGTTCGCCGGAGCCCTCTATACAACAACGCTGGAAGCGATGATGCCCGACGGAAAAGCGCTACAGATGGGAACATCGCATAATCTAGGCCAAAACTTTGCCAAAGTTTTCGACATAAAATTCATAGGAGAAGACGAGAAGGAGCACCACGTTTGGCAAACCTCATGGGGCATATCCACACGGGTAATAGGCGCTCTTGTTATGGTTCACGGCGACGACAGGGGATTAGTGGCGCCGCCGAAAGTCGCTCCAGTGCAGGTTGTCATAGTACCGATACCGTACAAGGGCACCGACGCAAGCGC
>Ga0209636_10000162_pt1 | contig 55702 bp, 61 predicted proteins | sample DeeMarSWOR152_54_FD_187464 | JGI IMG/M metagenome (GOLD analysis project Ga0209636, IMG submission 187464) | Marine sediment microbial communities from White Oak River estuary, North Carolina - WOR-1-52-54 (SPAdes) (version 2) | ecosystem: Environmental > Aquatic > Marine > Intertidal zone >...
CCTATTACAAAAACTTGGAGGAGATAATTTTTCACAAAAACCTCCTGAACTGGACTGTTCAATATCAAAGTGATAATACGGTGAGCTTTACTGCCACACATCCCCGTTCGGGAGAAGTAACCGTTGAGGGACACAGCGGCTTTAAGGGGGTTCTGTTTAAGGAAAACGCGTTTGGCGGGTGGACAGCCCGTGTGACTTCAAATGTGGCAGTTCACAAGCTGAAGATTTATCATGCGGGACCAGACTTCATGTACGTCAGAGTTCCAAGCGGCGTGGAAGCACCTTTCACGGTGCGGTTTAGTTATGTTGGTCTTTCAGTGGACTGGTTTTTCTTCGCTTTAAGCTCTGCAACCCTGTTTGTCACTTTGGATTATTCCCTGTTCGGAGGACGCATTTTGGTCAACAGAATTAGGAAGTCATCGAAGAGATCAACTGATCGCGCTCGCGAGTAATGGCTTAAGGAAGAATAGCTTCCAGCTCGGTTTGATTCACGTAATAGACCGGTTCGTGTTCCGGCGGTTTTACGCTGAGGTGGAAGGGCGGATGGTTTTCAGGATAATCTTCGAGAAAGGGAAAGTTTTCGAGTATGTTCAGATCGACGACTATCCATTTGGCGTTCAGGCTTTTCAGCCAAAGATAGGATTCTGTAATGTTTTCGATTCCGTAATACCGCGGAGAATAAAGCGAACCGAAAAGGCGGTCATACGGAAACCCAGCGTCAATCAGCCTATAATTCAGAATGACTAAGCTGCTGATGACTGAGCCGCCTTGCCAGTTAGAGTTGATCCAGTCGGCGGTACGGGTCTGTTTAGCATACGGCTCATAGTAAACCGCGTTGAAGTACTGCTGGGTTACGGGAATAAAGCCTAGGAGATAAACGATCATCGTCAAAGCCAGCAAAACGTACTTGGTGTTAAGCTTCAACCTCACGTGGAAGACAGGTCGTTTAGCTGCGAGCTTTATGACGATTAAAGCTGCGATTATCGAAATGTAATAGTAGTTCAGAGCGAAGAGCCTGTCCATTAAAAGCCTAGGAACCTGCCCCATGACCAGATAGAACATTATGTAAGCCGTTAAACCGAAAATCATTCCCTGCATGGCTACGAAACCCCAGAAAAACGCGTGAACGATGTAGCCCCTAGGCTTGTTTTTCACCAGATAAACCAGAACCGCCCCCGCCAAAGCTAAGAACCCAACGGCAACAGCCCTCGGCAAAACCTGCGCTCCTAAAGGCAATGAGACGGTGACCCACTCTCCTGTGACGCTGGCAGCATAGTTATACTTCAGCGCATACAGCCAGTCTCCCGTTCTCGTCTGCAAGAAAATAAAATACGGCGTCATAGGCGTTAACCAGCCGATGATGGAGGGCGCGAACTTTGTGCCCGACCTCTCAAATGCCAGATAGCAACCACAGACCCCTAGAGCTAGGAACCAAAATTCTATGTGCGCCAAAGAAGCCAAACCGAGGAAAAACCCGCAGGCAAAAGGGCTTCTGTCATAAACCAGCAAAGCGAGAAGCAGGAAGGCGAAGCCCACGGGGTCCAGCATGCCGCTCGTGTCAACCCCCAGCAGAACCGGGCAAACAGCCGCTAACAGAGCCGCAAACAACCCAACTTGCTGGCTGAAATGCTTCTTTCCGAGAAGGTAAATCAGACAAACCGAAAGGCTTCCTATTACTGAGTTGAAGATTCTGAAAGGCACGATGCTTGCTGTGTTAAACATTCCTAGTAGAAAGGATTCCATCAGTGTGGGCAGTAAACCCCAGAAATATTCCATTCCGTTGAGGTCCCACATTCTAGGCGGCGTCTGTTTCAAGCCCACGTGAAGCGTGTAGTAGGCTACTTGCCAGTGATGGTATGAGTCGTGATACCACCCGCAATACTCCAAGCCCGATACGGAGAAAAGAAAGAAAAGCCTGAAAGCCAACGCTAAGGCGAAAAGCAAACAAATCATCACTAAGGGGCGCTCACTAAATTTTTTGAGCACGTCCATCAAACAACTCCCTCAAGGACTGATTCAAGAGTTTCCACGTGCTTATTCCACGAAAAGTTTTTTTTCACAAACTCGGCAACCTTAGCTCCCATCCTCCGGTTAAGTTCCCCATCCGTTAAAAGCCGAATGACTTTGTCCGAGAAATCGTCAATGGAATACGGTTTTGCCCTAAATCCTGTGGTTCCGTCTATCACGGTTTCGGTTGGACCCGCGTAGTCCCAGACCACGGCTGGCGTGCCGCACGCCATCGCTTCTATTGGTCCAAGCCCGAAGTCTTCGCATGGAGAGGAATAGGCGTATACGTCGGCGTTTTGGTAGAGTTTAACTAAGTCGGTTTCGCTGACTTGTCCCGTGAAAACCACGTTGCTTTGAAGTTTTAGATTCTCAACGAGTTTCCTTAGCTTCGGCGTGTGCCTCGTGAAACTGCTTGTGATTACAAGGTTTACATCGCATTTTTGCAGTATCTTCGGCATCATCCTGATAAGATATGTCAGCCCCTTTTGCGGGTAATGCCTGTTCGTGGAGAGCACAAAGGGTTTTCTTACGGTTTTGTTGTTCACAGTCAGCTTCTCCCTTGGGCTGACAGCGGGTCTATATCTCTGTGTGTCCACTCCAGGCGGGCAAACCCTCGGCTTACAACCGTAGATTCTCTTAACGGAGTTGCATATCCACTTGCTGTTGACTAATACGGCGTCAGCGGAAGCAACTGAAACGTGATCCCAAGCTTTAACAAGGGGTTTCGCCGCCTTCACCAGTGTGTTCAACAGAGCGAAGTCCCTTTTGGTTCCCCATCCAACCTCAAGGTCAATCGCCCTAGGATAGAGAAAGCGGGCTGGCTGATGCAAATAACAAACATACGGTTTCTTCACCACCTCGGCGACGCAGTATCCTATCCAAGTGGACGGCTGACCGTGGCACAGGATTACATCGAATTCAGCGAACTTATCCGCGTAGAAGGACGCCAAAAAGGAGCTGGATGCGAGGCTTAGAAAGTCGCGTAGAGGCAAGGGAACTTTCACTTTCGGCAAGAAACCCGTAGGTTTTACCTGTTCTATTAGGTCTGGATGGCAAAGGTCGGTTCTCACCGTTGGAGCGAAACACTCGACATGATGCCCCTTTTTCTCAAGTAAAAGATGTTCATAGATCGCTGTGCGCTCTCCGCCTCCGCTGTACATGAAGCCCATGTGAAACAAGGCGACCTTCAAACCTAGGCCCCGTGTTAACTTGTTTTCTGAATATTTGTAGCCTATTTGACGGCAAATAAAACTATAGGGGGTAGACTTTTGATGTCTACGTCTCTAAAAGACCTGTTTTCGCCAGAATTTTCTTCACGGCGGCTACGGCTGGGCTTTCAGGGGGCAAATCTAACACTGATTTTCCAGCCAAGTTGGATCTGAAGATGTTATCATCCTCTGGGATTCGTCCTGCGTGTTCTATGCCGATTTTCTTTGCCTCATCCTTTAGGAGGCCTTCCATCTCTGGGGGGAACCTGTTTCCCACGAGATAGATTTTCTTAAAGCTTATGTGAACTTCTTCGGCGATTTCTTTGATGCGGCGGGCGGTTTGAAACCCCATGAAGCTGGGATCCGTGACCACGATCATTATGTCCACGTCTCTGTCGGTTCTCCGGCTTAGATGTTCCAGTCCCGCGGCGGTGTCCATGAGGGTTAAATCATAATTCCTAGAAAGCGTGTCAATGATGCGGGTTAGAAATGCGTTCACTGGACAGTAGCAGCCTTCTCCTTCGCCTCTGCCCATAACTAACAAGTCAAAGTTAGGCGTCTCCTCTAAAAGCTCAAAGATTTTGGACTCCAAAAAACTCTCCTTGCTAACCTCCGGCGGAAGACTAGACTGCTCCATGGACTTTCTCAACTCGTCTGTAGCCATGCCCACTGTTTTGCTGTATGAGACGCCTAAGACATCAGGAAGATTAGAATCCGGATTAGCGTCAATAACGAGTACGCTGCGCCCGTCAGTCTCACCCAAAATCTTCACCATTAAAGCCGTTAAGGTTGTTTTACCCACGCCCCCCTTACCTGAAACCGCCACAACCAACCGCTTCTCCACCGCCGTCAAACCGCGTCACACTCAAGGTAAAATAGCCAAACACGGCAACAATTAACCTTTTTCCATTTCAAAAGAGTTAATAAGAACCGTTCCATTAATCCGAAATTCTAAGAGACAAGAAAAACAGAAAGGTGAAGTGAAAAACTCAATAAACACTTCCAAATTCTGCAATGAAGGTGAAAATTTTGCCTAAAAAAACGCTTGTAAAGATAAAGGAGCTAAAAACAGACATCGGCGTCATAAAGGACCTAGAACTGTCCATCGGAAGAATAATTGAGGAAGAATGGGAGGAACCGATGGGCCCGACGCCCTATCCGAGCATAACCGCCCTAAGAGAATGGGACCACAAGCTTCTGCAGCGATATAAACCGTTTTACATGCCCTTCTGCGACGTATGCTGCCTCTGCACCTTCGGCAAATGCGACCTAACCGGAGACAAGCGGGGAGCCTGTGGACTGAACATGGCGGCCCAACAGTCCCGCATAGTCCTCCTCGCTTGCTGCATCGGAGCCGCCACCCACATCGGTCACGCTAGACACCTTGTCGAGCACTTAATAGACAAGTTTGGTCGAGACTGCCCCATAGATGTAGGCGGCCTAAATGTTGAAGTGGAGGCTCCCGTCACCCGCTTGGTGTGTGGCATCAAACCAAAAAAGCTTGAAGATTTGGAGGACGCCCTAGACTATTGCGAAAACCAGGTAACCCACCTCCTTTCAGCCACCCACACCGGACAGGAAGGCAGCAACATCGACTTCGAGTCCAAGGTGCTTCACGCAGGCATGGTAGACCAAGTGGGAATGGAAATTGCGGACATGGCACAGATATCAGCTTACGGCTTTCCAAAAGGTGAAGCTGAAGCTCCTCTGACGGAAATTGGTTTTGGCGCGGCTGATGTCTCGAAGCCAGTAATTCTGGTTATAGGTCACAATGTGCCTTCTTCGGTGGGAATAATCGACTATCTCACGGACAAGGGACTTTACGGCGATGTTGAAGTGGTAGGCATATGCTGCACAGCCATTGACATGACCCGATATAGCTCTAGGGCTAAGATAGTGGGACCTATCTCGTGGCAGCTGCGGTTCATCAGGAGCGGAATTCCCGACCTTATCGTTGTGGACGAGCAGTGCATCCGCGCGGACACGCTGGTTGAAGCCCAGAAGGTTAAGGCGCCCGTAATTGCCACCAGCGAGAAGAACTGTTTGGGACTTCAGGAACGATCTGACAGTCCCGCGGATGAGACAGTGGCAGATTTGGTGCAAGGGAAAATTCCCGGCGTGCTTATTCTGGACCCAGACAAGGTTGGGGAAGTGGCGGTTAGAACCGTGTTAAAAGTCGCCCCTAAGCGGAAAAAGTTCAAAGTCATCCCAGAAACAGAGGAAATAATTGAGGCTGCAAAACGTTGCACATCATGCGATGACTGTCGACGGGCATGCCCAAACGACATGCCTATCCCCGAGGCTCTAAAGGCAGCGGCAAAAGGAGACCTCAACCCTCTAGCAAATATACTCGAGGACTGCATAGGCTGTGCCCGTTGTGAAGGCGCTTGCCCCAATGATTTTCCGTTGCACAGTTTTATGCTAAGAGCTGCTGAAAAATCGCTGAGGGAAGAGAAGTTCAAAATTCGAGTTGGAAGAGGCGCCATACAGGACATAGAGATACGAAACGTCGGTGGGCCCATAGTTCTCGGCGAAATCCCCGGAGTGGTGGCGCTGGTTGGATGCGCCAACTATCCCCACGGAGGAAAGGAGGTGGCGGAAATAGCCGAGGAATTCGCGAAGCGTAGATATATAGTGGTCGCAACGGGATGCGCTGCCATGTCGATGGCGATGTACAAGGACCAAGATGGAAAGACCATTTACGAAAAATATCCGGGTGCCTTCGATGCTGGTGGCGTCTTAAACGTGGGTTCGTGTGTTTCTAACCCTCACATAGCTGGGGTGGCCATCAAGATTGCGAGCATCTTTGCTAGACGAAACTTACGTGGGAATTATGAGGAGATCGCTGATTACGTCCTCAACCGCGTCGGCGCTGTCGGAGTTGCTTGGGGAGCTATGTCCCAGAAGGCTGCCTCCATAGCTTCTGGTTTCTGGCGGCTGGGTGTTCCGGTGATAGTTGGGCCCCATGGCTCCAAGTATCGGCGTATGCTTTTGGGCAGAAAAGACAGGGATGAAGACTGGTATGTCTACGACGCCCGTACTGGAGACAAGGTTTACGTTGGACCGGCACCTGAGCATCTGTTCTACGCGGCTGAAACCAAGGAAGAAGCGATGGTTATGACAGCTAAACTCTGCATGAGACCCAACGACACCACGAAAGGGCGTTCGACAAAGTTGACGCATTACATTGACCTTCATAAGCGCCTCTACGGCACGTTGCCCAACGACATCCACCTCCTAATGCGCACTAAAGCCGACATTCCAATCACCATGAAGGACGAAATCCTGAAGGTCTTAAAGGAGAAAAAATGGAAGGAGGGAAGGATTCCAGACCCAACTCTCCTACCGAGACTGATCAGGAGGAGGGTTTAAAGTGAAAGCGGCAGAACCATGGCAGAAAGCTGAAATCTCAGGTCCAACTAAGGCTTTGATCATTACGAAGCCTGAGGTTGTGGTAGCGATGATAAAGAGGGCGAAGCGTCCCATTTTCGTGGTTGGGCATGAAGCTGCTGAAATTGAACTAGGTAAGCTGAAGCTCATCGACTATGTGATAAAACTCGCCAAGACCACAAGAGCACCGGTTGTCGCCACAGCCCACACCATAGGCGAGTTTCTCAAGAGGCGGTTCAAGCTTGCGACAGAGATGCCTGCGGTGGATATTGCCAATAGGCTTCGGGACCCTGAATGGAAGGGTTTGGACGGCGGAGGACAGTATGACCTTGCCTTGTTCACCGGGATTCCGTATTACATGGAGTGGAACCTGCTGTCGGGGCTTAAGCACTTTGCTCCGCACCTCAAGACCATAACTTTAGATAGGTTTTATCAGCCCCAAGCCTCTTGGTCGTTCCCGAATATTTCGCCTAAGGAACTGCAGGAATCGCTTAAACTGATCGCAACTACGTTAGGAGGTAAGTGAAATTGTCCATGTTCAAGGACATTCCAGTGGATGTTGGAGTAATTTATGAGGGAGAGCGGATCAGGAAGAACGACATGTACGTGGAGCTCGGCGGTCCAAAGGTGGAAGCCAAGTTTGAGCTGGTTAGAGCCAAAAGCCTAGACGAGATCAAAGACGGAAAGATAACGGTTGTGGGTCCAGATCTGAAGGACTTGAAAGAGGGAAGCTATGTCCCCTTCGGAATCTACATTGAGGTTGCGGGCAAACAGATTGAACCGGAGCTTGAGGGCGTCATCGAGCGTCGAATCCACGAGTACTGCAACTACATCGAAGGATTCATGCACCTGAACCAACGCTATGACATTTGGCTCCGTCTGAGCAAAAAATCCTTCGATAAGGGACTGAACTCCTTCCGCTACGTAGGAAAAGTCCTGCAGAGACTGCTAAAAAGCGAATTGCCCATCATAGAAAAAATACAGATCACATTCATAACTGATCCAAAAGAAGCCAAAAAAATGTGGAAAGAAGCTCTAGGGATATATGAGGAACGCGACAGAAGGGCAAGAGGGTTAAAGGATGAGGATGTGGACGCCTTTTACGGGTGCACCCTCTGCCAATCGTTCGCTCCGACCCATGTCTGCGTAATTACGCCTCAAAGGTACTCCAACTGCGGCGCCATAAGCTGGTTCGACGGCAGAGCCTCAGCCCGCGTGGACCCTAAAGGCCCGGTTTTCATGATCGCCAAAGGTGAATGCCTTGACCCTGTTAAAGGCGAGTACACGGGAGTTAACGAGGCCGCCAAAGAGAAGTCTTTAGGGGCGGTTACGCGGGTTTACCTTTACAGCGCCTTTGGCTATCCCCACACGTCCTGCGGTTGCTTCGAGGCAACAGCATTCTACATCCCTGAGGTGGACGGCTTAGGCATAGTTCACCGAGGGTTTAAGGACGTGGCCGTTAACGGGTTGCCGTTCTCAACTATGGCAGACTCCACAGCGGGAGGAAGACAAGTAGACGGCTTCCACGGTTTATCCATTGAGTACATGAGGTCACCTAAGTTCCTTCAAGTCGACGACGGATGGAACCGCATCGTTTGGATGCCTGCGAGCGTGAAGGAGCGTGTGCAAGACTTCATACCTAAGGGGTTAGTTGACAAAATCGCGACGGAAAACGACGTGAAAACAGTCGAGGAACTAAAGGAATTCCTCACGGCAAAGCAGCATCCGGTTGTTGAACGTTGGGAAGCTGCACCAGCTGAAGTTCTGGTTAAAGAGGAAAAGGAAGTTCCAGCTGAGGTACCTATCATAAGAGTTCCTTCACTGCCCATTTCGGCAGGCGGCTTCAAGATAATACTTAAAGACGCAAAAATCCATGCTAAAAAGGTTATAATCCGAAAGATAAAGGGGTGAAAACCGTTGGGGGACGAGGAAAAAAAGGAAGAAAAGAAAAAGGCGTCTATCAAGTTCAGCCCAAAACTCTTCGAGCTGTTGAGCAAACTCGGAGAACTAGAGCTTGAGGACGTAGACCTAGAGGTCGGAGACCTAGAAATCTGGCTTCAACCCGCCGCCGCTGGCACTGCTATTACGCCCAAAGTCGTCGCGCCGAAAGCCAAACCCACGGAGTTGATGGAGGCAAAGTTCGTTCCCCCAGTTTGGGAGTACCCCGAAAAAATTGTGGAGGTTACGCTTGGAGCCACTAAACGTAAAGGCGGAACCCGCAGCCGAACGCTCACCATAGGCGGAGAAACCGTTCCAGCCTATTATCTCTTCGAGAAACCTACGCCCCATCCTCCGGTTATTGTCTTCGACGTGTTCGACGCGAAGATTCCATTGGCGAAGGCGGTGAAAATGCACGTTAAGGAGGTTATGGAGGACCCAGCGGCGTGGGCAAAGCTCGCCGTGGACAAGTTTGGGGCGGACATGATTACGTTGCACTTGATCAGTACTGACCCGCTTATTCAGGATGCTTCACCGAAGGCGGCGGCGAAAACCGTTGAGGAAGTGCTTCAGGCGGTGGATGTTCCGCTCGCTGTTGGAGGTTGTGGGGACCCTGAGAAGGATTTGAAGGTTTTTGAGAAAGTGGCGGAAGTGGCTGAGGGTGAACGAATTCTAATTAATTCTGTGAGGCTTGAAATGGATGTTGAGAAGACCGCCAAGCTTATCAAAAAATATGGGCATGTTGCACTTGCGTTTACTTCTATGGATATAAATCTGGCGCGGGAGCTGAATCGAAGGCTCTATGATTTTCTGCCGAAAGAACAGATTGTAATAGACACCACCACGGCGGCGCTCGGTTACGGGTTGGACTACGCCTTCACGATAATGGAACGTTCACGTCTAGCCGGGTTGATGGGAGACCCTCAACTACAGCATCCGATAGCTTCGGGAACAACCAACGCTTGGGCTGCTAGAGAGGCTTGGATGAAGATGGCTCCAGAGTGGGGACCACGGGAACTGCGAGGTCCGATCTGGGAGGCCGTCACCGCGTTGACTCTGCTCTTAGCCGGCGTTGACTTGTTCATGATGATGCACCCAGCGGCTGTTAAAACAGTCAAGGACGTCATCAAGGAGCTGATGAGCAAAAACAAGGGAAAGCCTGAGAAGATCGCTGACTGGGTTACCTTGAAGATATAGGGAGTGAAGGGCGTGTCTGAAAGGGAAATCAAGAGAACAGGCGTTAAGGAAATCAGCCCCATCGACGTTTACAAGCTGCTCCCGAAGACGAACTGCAAAGAATGCGGAGAAGAAAACTGCATGGCTTTCGCGGCTAAACTGGTCAACCGAGAGGTTAGGCTGGAGGATTGCCCTCCGCTTTTGAAGAAGGAAAACGAAGAGGCGTACAGAAAGCTCTGGGAGTTGCTTAAGCCTCCAGTTAGGGAGGTCGCTTTCGGCACGGGCGACCACGCGGTAAAAATTGGCGGGAAACTCGTAATGTACCGCCACGAATTCACTTTTTTTAACCCTACGGCCATAGCCATCGATGTTACAGACGAAATGCCAGAAAAAGAGATGCTTAATAGGGTTAAGGGCGTTGAGGGCTTCCGGTACGAATATATCGGTCAATACCTGCGGCTGGACTCGTTGGCTGTTCGATGTACCTCCGGTGACCCTCAGCGCTTCGGCGCGGCGGTTGAGAAAGTTTTAGGGAACACGAAGTTGCCTTTGATTCTTTGCTCCTTCAACCCTGAAATTATGAACAACGGTTTAGTTGCCGCCAAGAAGGCTAAACCGCTGATTTACGCCGCAACGAAGGATAATTGGAGGGACATGGCGGAACTGGCGCTTAAGTACGGTTGTCCCTTAGCGGTTTTCGCTCCGAACGACCTCAACCTCCTGCGATCACTAGCTAAGACGCTTGTTGAATACGGCGTCGAAGACCTCGTTTTGGACCCCGGCACCTTCCCTGACGAGGGACTCGTGGACACCATCAACAATTTCACTATGATTAGGCGGGCAGCCTGCAAGGAAGGCGACGAGCTTCTCGGCTTTCCACTCATTGGTACACCCATAACGGCTTGGTTGAACGGCGGCGGAGAGCCCGCGGAAGTAACTGAGTGGAGAGAAGCCTATGTTGCGGCGATGCTGATTAATCGGTATGCTGACGTTTTGTTGATGCACAGCCTTGAAGGGTGGGTTCTTCTGCCTAATGTGGTTTTGAGGCAGAACATCTACACTGACCCGAGGAAGCCTGTGGCGGTTAAGGCTGGACTCCGCGCCTTGGGGAAGCCGGATGAGAACTCGCCGGTTATGTTCACCACCAACTTCGCCTTGACCTATTACACGGTGGAGTCTGACATAAAATCAGGCGGCGTAAACTGCCATTTGCTCGTCGTCGACACGGAGGGCATTTCCGTGGAGAGTTCGGTTGCGGGACGCCAATTGACCGCTGAAAAAGTGTCTGAAGCCATTAAAGAAACAGGCGTAGCCAAAAAAGTCAAGCATCGTAAACTCGTCATTCCAGGAAGGGCGGCGCGGCTCAGCGGAGAAATTGAAGAACTCAGCGGATGGCAAGTCCTAGTTGGACCCATAGACTCCTCAGGCATACCAAAATACATGCAAGATAAATGGAAAGCAGCAACCTAGCCATTCTGTGGCTTTTTCTCCTCTAGGAATAGGTCTTTTGTTATTTTTGCTCTCTTCTTGGAGTTGATGTTGTCTAGGAGAGTTACGACCTGTTTTTGGGTGCTGATTTTTTCTGTTCCTCCGTTGGGTCGCTTCCGGGTTACTTGAATGCAGTTGTCGACCACGCAGCTCCACACGCACGCTGCACAGTAAACGCACAGCTCCTCCACGATGCCCACTTCGCCTGCTTTCCAGTAAAGCGCGTTTGTGGGACAGGCATCAATGCACAACTTGCACTCCACGCCCTTGCAGGTCTTCTTGTCGATGGTTATGGTTCCTTCCTCGAAGAACTCCTTAACACCAATCTCTTCCAGAAGCTGCTTTCTCTCTGCTTTATCCTGCTTCCTAGCGGCTTCTAGGAGAAGCTGATAAATATCTTGCGCTTGACTGTCCACCCTGTCTTTGGGCACCGTTTACTCCTCCTAAGCAGCCGCCTTTCTAGGAGAAAAATAGTTCAGACTTATAAATAAACATGAAGCGTTCGCTTGTGGTATCCCACTTTCTCTAATCAAGGTTTAAACGCGCGCGCAAACGCCGAGAATGAACATTAATCGAACGCATAATTATGTTATATCAGTTAGTGAAATTGAAAACACTTAAAAGCTTAGGGGAAATAGAGTTAAGAAACGCAAATGATGGAGGAGTACGATTGCCTTATTGCAAAAAGTGTGGTGCCGAATTGAAGGAGGACGCCGAGTTTTGTTCCTACTGCGGAACTCCAGTGGGTGCAGAGGAAAGGGTTAAGCCTAGACCTCCTAGACCAAGATATGCAAAAGAGAGGGAGGCTTGTTTTGGTCCTCCGGGATCCGGTGCAGGCTTATGGGGAGCAATATCCGGTGGGGTTTTCATTATTGGCCTTGCTGTTCTGTGGCTTTTAGACTTTTTTTGGCCTGGAATCCTCTTTCTGATAGGATTGATGATTCTCATAGGTGCCTTAGTGGCTGCAAGCAGACGATAGTTTGACACAAGGAAAAGGCGCTGATTAATTTTCTAAATATAGTAAATCCTAATTTAGAAACGCTAGTTGACTAAAGCCTTCTCATTCTATTGATGGTTTTCGCTAGAACGTCTTGCGCGCGCTAAGGAATAGTTTGTCCTAGAGTCAGAAGCATCGTTCCAGCGGTTACGAGAAGAGTTCCAACAACTACTCTCTTGGAAACCCTTTCTTTTAGAAACACTATGGCAATGATAGCAGCAAAAAGAGGAGTTGTCGACGCGAGAGGTGCAGCAACGTTGGCCTTTGCAGTTTCCAGTCCAAGGTAGAGAAAAGTATCTCCAACTCCGAGGGCTATGAGGCCGCTGAGAAAAATTGTAAGGATACTTGATCTTGTTAGACGCCTAATTGAAGACCTTTTTCCCAAAGAAGGGATCGCGAATAAGCCTAGTGCGGGTAAGAGAAAGAGCATTCGGACAGAGGCAAGAACGAACGGATCCGTGTTTGACAGGATGATCTTGAAAAGGATGAAGCCGCATGCCCAGCACAGTGACGTGGTTAGAGCTGCAAGAACTCCACGTTTAGAGTGTTGCGGTGCATGCTTGCTGACTTCGTTTTTAGTTCTACCACCCACCAGCCAAATCCCTGAGACGACTGCAGCCGTGCCAACAAGCGTTAAGGCAGCCATTGATTCTCCTAAGATTGTGGTGCTGATTAGGGCGACGAAGATCGAATATGAGTAGCAGATTGGAACCGCTCTTGCTACCCCAATTGATTTTAACCCAATGAAGTAGAACGTGTCCCCGACAGCCAACACTAAAATCGCTGAAAAACCGATGTATGTAACAGACAACATATCCAACTCATATAGGAGACCCCATTTTCCGAGGAGAAGCAACACCAAGAAAGCGTAGATGGCAACAGGGAAACTGCGAAACAAGTTAAGCATCCCAGGTCCCACGTTCAACAGCCCCTTTCTGTAAAGAGAAGCACCGACAGCCCAAAACAAGGCAGCGGCAACGATCAAAAATTCTCCAAACATGCAGTTCACGTTATATGTTTTTTCATACATCCTAGTGTTGTATCTAAGCACCTAAGAGCCATAATATATAATAATTTTTTGTAAGGCTGTGATACCCGCGCATATTAATAAATAAACCACAACATCAAAAAGAAAACATCTATTTCCAAGGCAAATCTATTATGGGTTAAAGGTGCAGCGAAGTGAAATTGGCGGTTGCCGGCAAAGGCGGCGTGGGTAAAACCCTAGTTGCAGGAACCCTTTCGCGGTTGTTAGCTCGCGACGGCTATCGAGTTTTGGCCGTGGACGCTGATCCGGCTATGAACCTCGCCTATGCGCTGGGTATTCCCGCTGAAAAAGTGGCTGAAGTGGTTCCTTTAACTGAGAATGAGGCGTTGATTAAGGAAAGAACTGGCGTTAAACCCGGAACCGGCTTCGGCGCCTTCTTCAGCTTAACGCCGACCGTCGATGACATAACCGAAAAATACGGTATAATCGGACCTGACAACGTTAGGCTTTTGATTATGGGAACCGTGCGGTCCGGCGGAGGCGGATGCATGTGCGCGGCTAATGCGTTGATACGCGCCTTAATTAGGCATTTGACGTTGGAGCGGAAGGACGCGGTTGTGATGGATATGGAAGCTGGTTTAGAGCATCTGGGAAGGGCGACTGTCCGCGGGTTTAACGCTCTGCTTTGTGTAGTGGAGCCGGGCGCTCAGGCAATTGAAACCGCCTTAAAGATCAAACGCTTAGCGGTGGACATCGGCGTGAAGGAGGTTTTAGCTGTTGGAAACAAGGCGGCAACCGAAGAAGACCGAGAGTTCATTAAACGGTCCCTGAAGGACGCCGGTTTAGAACCAGTCTGCATCATACCTTTCGATAGGAACATTTTGCGGGCGGACGTCCTCCGCGTTGCGCCGGTAGACCACTCTCCAAATTCGCCGGCTGTTAAAACAATAAAAGAGCTTGAGTTGACGCTTAGTAGAAGGTTTGGGGGGCCTCTCTAGAGACATGCCCGCCTTTAACGGAAGTCAGAATTAGGCGTTCCGAGTTCACGTCAACCTCCAAGATTCTGCAGTTTTCAAACTCCTTAGACTCGCCCAAGATGTCCTTAACAATCACGTTTCCGCCGTCAGCCTTCGCGTAAACCGCGTCCTTAAAAACCACTTTCCCGCCAACAACCACCTTAAACTCACACACCCAAATCGCCTCCGCAGAACCACAAACCCACTGCCACGCCACCAATTGTTTATCTCAATTCATATAAGCTTAATTCAGCCTCTTGAGAGCGCAACGCAGTAAGCATGAGGATAAATGTTAAATGTTCATGGGAATAAACATAAGGATTCGTGAACAACCATGGGAAAAGACAAGTTCGTAAAGTCTTGGAAAATGAAAAGCCCAAATGCCAAGCACACCTTGGAAATTGAACTTTGGGAAAGGCCTGACGGAAGCCGTTATAGAAAAGCACGCAAGAAATGACCAGAAAAGAAACGATTACCTTACACCCCACTTTTTTACGTCAGCACCTTGCTGAGATAATGTTCAACAACGATGCTGAAATGGAAGAAGAGTCAAAATCTAAAATGAGAATAAAAAAGGGAGTGGTTCTGGACCGTTTTTGTTCTAGGATTTTCCTGCTGTGCCACCTGTCAAGTCTAGGAGGCAGGCTTGTGCATGCCCTTTCACTTTTACCTTGCGGTATACTTTCTGCACTGTTCCCCTTTCATCGATGAGGAAGGTGGTTCGCTCTGTACCCATGAACGTCCTACCGTAGAAGCTTTTCTTCTTCCAGACGCCGTAGAGGTCCAAGATTTTTCCTTCGGGGTCGCTTAGCAAAGTGAAAGGCAATCCGTGTTTTTGCTTAAACTTCTGGTGGGATTGGACACTGTCTTTGCTTACGCCGAGTATAACAGCGCCTTCCTTCTTGAACTCTTTGATCATATTTTTGAACTCAACAGCTTCACGAGTACATCCCGGGGTCCCGTCCTTCGGGTAAAAATAGAGCACCACCTTCTTACCGCGGTAGTCGCTCAAGGAAACTTTCCTTCCATCGTCTGCTTGCAAAGTAAAGTCCGGAGCCTCGTCTCCCTCACTAACCATTCAAATCACCGGATAATAATATATTATCTCACCAATTTAAGATAGATGCCACGCACTTTGCCATTGCTTCAGCTATAATTCTAAGGCTTTTATTAGTTCTGTTGTACCTTCTCCGGTTTTCATGTTTGCCTTAACCACCTTCAGCTTCGGGTTGATCTCCTTTGCTTGTTCAGCAAGCTTGTTGGGATCTACACCCATGGCTTCAGTTAAGTCGATTTTGTTGATCACTGCAACATCGGAACCGAGGAAAATGAGGGGATGTTTAATGACCATATATTCGCCTTCAGTCACGCTCACTACGACAATCCTCAGGTGGGCACCCAGCTTAAACTCGGCGGGACAAATCAGGTTCCCAACGTTCTCGATGAAGAGCACATCCACTGCGTCCAAGTTCAGCTGTTTCAAAGCTTTCTTTATTAAATTGGCGTCAAGATGACATTCCCTGCCTGTGTTCACCTGAACTGAAAGGACGCCGTGCCTCCCAACCCTATCCGCGTCAACCGTGGTGGTTACGTCTCCAGCGATCATGGCAAGCCGGTATCTGCTCTTCAGGCGGTCCGCTAAAGCCTCGATTAAGGAGGTTTTTCCGGAGCCGATGGCGCCCATAATGTCAATTGCTTTTACACCGTGCTCATCTAAGGTCCGTCTGTTTTCGCGGGCAAGTTCATCGTTCTTCTTCATCAAGTTCTCTTCAAGCTCTATGTCAAGGATTTCGCCCTCTTCAGCCACGATAATCCGCGGGTCTTTTCCTTTCGCTTTCATTTGTATCCCTAACCGTTTCCAGCTTACATTGAAACATTAGTGGCAAAGAGCATTAAAACTATTCTCTCTGGGTTTTCCCTACAAGTTTTTATATCAACGCCCCTAACCATTGAATCGGTGCACAAAGCCCATGCATGAGTTTTCAACGATGCAGCTGACCCTTGAGGCGGTTTTGAACGCAGCGAAAGCGCACAAAGCTGAAGAAATAATCGAGATTAACCTTGAAATCGGAGAGCTGACCTTCCTAAACCCGGAACAGCTGAAATTCGCCTTCTCCGTCCTCTCGAAAAACACCATCGCCGAAAACGCAAAACTAAACATAAAACAGGTTAAACCAGCAGTAAAATGCACAAACTGCGGCTACGAAGGACCCACCAAATATAACGGACCCACGCCACACATCTTGGGCGTCCCTCTCTATCTAAAATGCGCAAATTGCGGAAGTGCGGAAGTGGGCATTACAGCTGGAAGAGAATGTAACATCAAAGATTTAAAAATAAAAGTTCCGGGCGAACCGAAAAACAAAGCGTAGTCCTTCTCTATATGTGTAAATTTTTAAAAAGCCCAAAAAAGGCTGATTCTTCAATTACCAGCAGGTCTACGGTGAAAAAGCTTGGTTGAGCGGTACAAGGCTGTGGCAGTATCAACTAAGTACTGGAAGCCCGGTGAGGACTACCTGCACACTATAACAGCTTCTGTTAGAGGTAAAATAAGGAACAATGATTTTTTGGTGGTTTCCGAAAAGGCACTTTCAACCACTTTAGGCAGGCTGGTCGACGAGAGCACAGTTCAGCCCAGCCATCTAGCCCGGTTCCTCGCTGAATACTGGACGCGCATCGTTTGGGGTTATTCTGTCGGACTGCTTTCCCGTCTCCGCAACAAAACCGTTCAACACCTCAGGGGTTACCCAGTGAAAGAGGGAAGTGCCCACAAACAGGTAGCTCTGTGGCACGTGGGCTTCCTGCAGGCGTTGATGTACGGATCAGAGGGAGGAATCGACGCAACTAATCTACCTTATGCTTATGTAAGCCTTCCGCTTGGAGACGCCGAGAAAATAGCGCAGAAAATCCGTGAAAAAATCAAATCTGAGTTGAGAAAGAACGTTAATGTCATAATTGTGGACACTGACAAGACTTATTCGCTGGGAGGCTTTCACTTCACTCACCGCCACAAAGCAATTAGAGAAATCCATTTTCTTGGAGGCTTTCCAGCATACGTGTTCGGAAGGTTTTTTAGGTTGAAGCGGAGGGCTACGCCAGTTGCGGTCGCTGGCTGCGCAATGACGGTTGAAGATGCTTTGGAAGTTGCGGAGGTTGCGAACAGGCGCCGTGGATTCGGTGCAGGGAGAACCGTTTGGGACATGGCTGAAAGGTTCAAGGTTCCCATAACTCAAGTAACATGGAGTATGCTTGAAAAAATGGAACATAAACCAATTGTTATTGTAAGGTTAAAGAAACAAGATTGAATAACGGGTTTAATTCCCTTTACTGCAAAAGATTATTTGCGGAATTCACAAAAGGCTTAAACGTGTCTTGCGAAGATAGCTGTGAAAGTGTTGAGAAGAATGCCGTACCGGTTTAATTTTGATTTATCCAGTTTATCCCGCTCGTTTTTCAGAGAGATTGCGAAGTCCTCCAGCGAAAAGGACATTCATAGAAGAATTGGGAATAAGGCGCGGTATCTAGCTGAAAAGTTTCGGATTCATGAAATAACTGGGCTGAACGTATCTGAAGCTCTGTTGGTCGTCGAAGACCTGATAGACGTGTACATTAAAAACTGCTCTTACAAGGAAAAATTTTCGAAAACGGGAAAAAGAGTGCTTTTTCTGCCTCATTGCGCAAGGAAATACATGGATAACCGGTGTCAGGCCCGCTTTGACCCTGAACAATCCTCGTATCGATGCGCCCGTTGTTCGCCGGACTGCCTAGTTAACCGTGCGACAACCCTAGCGGAGAAAAGAGGATATGACGTTTACGTTTTACCTGGGAACTCCTGCGTGACCAAGATTCTGAAGAAGAAACAGTATGAGGGAATCGTGGGGGTTGCATGCTGTGAAGAGCTTAAGTTGTCCGCGAAATACTTGGAAGAAACTGGGCTGCCGGGTCAAGCCATTCCCCTCATCAGAAACGGATGCGCTAACACGGAGTTCAACCTTCAAAGCCTAGAAACAATTTTATAAGAATCTTATAGCGCCTAATGGAGCAAGGAGGGTTGTTTCAATGAGTGACATCGTAACTCCCATTGTCTTTCAGCTGGGCTTCGGCGGAATCGCCGGCTTCATAGTTGGATACGCATTTAAGAAACTTACCAAACTCCTCGCGATAATTGCGGCGCTCTTTTTCATCGCTCTCATATATTTAGCCTACGTAGGCGTAATCAGCATCAACTTTGACGCTTTGGTTAAGCATATAGGGGAGCTTCTCGGCACAGCGGGACAAGCAACGAACTGGATCGCGCCAATCATAGGGATTCTGCCCTTCGCTGGGAGTTTCATCGTCGGGCTTTTTATCGGATTCAAAATAGGCTAAAAACAGAAAAAGCAAATCGCTATCTTATAGGATTATATCTGTAAACTGTTAATTTCAGCGTGAGGGAGATGGATTTGCCTGAGGTTCGTGTTGCTGTAGCCGGTGTGGGTAACTGTGCTTCAGCCCTTGTTCAGGGAGTTGAGTATTACAGGAACGTGAAAGAGGAAGCTAAGGTTCCGGGGTTGATGCACGTAAACTTTGGCGGTTATCACATCCGAGACATAAAGTTTGTAGCCGCCTTCGAAGTGAACAAACAAAAAATCGGAGAAGACCTAAGCCGCGCCATCTTTACGGAGCCCAACTCATGCGCAAGATTCGCTGAAGTGCCGAAAATTGGAGTGAAAGTTCTCCCAGCGCCAGTTTTGGACGGCGTCGCCCCCCATATGAGAAAACCATTCAAAGTCTACGAGAAAGAGAGGTCACTGCGCGTAAGTGACGCCCTCAAAGAGGCAGAAGCAGATATGCTGATAAATTATCTCCCTGTGGGAAGTCACAAGGCGACACGTTACTACGCTCAGGCAGCACTCGACGCGAAGTGTGCCTTCGTGAACTGCATACCTGAGTTTATTGCTTCTGATCCCGTTTGGGGCAAAAGGTTTGAGGATGAGTTGCTGCCTGTGGCGGGCGATGACATAAAGAGTCAGCTTGGGGCCACGATTTTGCATCGGAACTTGGTTAAGTTGTGTGTGGACCGGGGAGTTGAAGTTGAGGAAACCTATCAGCTGAATTTGGGCGGAAACACGGATTTTCAGAACATGACTGTGGAGGAACGGCTGAAAACAAAGAGAGTGAGCAAAACTGAGGCCGTAACGAGCATGGTTCCCTACAAGGTTCCAACGCGCATAGGACCTTCAGATTACGTTCCCTTTTTGGGTGACAAGAAAATTTGTTATATTTTCGTTAGGGGGCATAAGTTCGGAAATCTCCCTGTTACGCTCACGGCGAAACTGGAGGTCGAAGATTCGCCTAACAGCGCCGGGGTTGTCATCGACGTCATAAGGGCAGTGAAGCTTGCTTTGGATAGGAGGATAAGCGGTCCGTTAACGAGTATCTCCTCTTACGCGTTTAAGCATCCTCCCATCCAAGTTCCTGACGATAAAGCTAGACAATGGGTTGAAGACTTCATAGCTGGAAAACGTGAACGTTAACGTGAAGGAAACAGAGGGAAAATCCTTTAAATCAGGGGTGGGGGTCTCCGGAACCTTTGTTTTTCTTTCAGTTTCAGATACACGGGACTATAGGCTATGTTGGATGTCGAATATGTTTGTTTTTCTCGTAGGCCTAAGCCGATTTCAACGAATTCAAGCAGAGTCTGTTGCGTAAACTCTGGTGTTGGAGTACCCCACCTTACGCCCAAACAACGCGGATCAATATAAACATAGAACTTCCTTCCCCACTGGGTGAAGACCGCTTCGTTGGGTCGTCCGTACTTGGGTTTATCGTATATCTTGAAGGGCCAAAGTTTGCACGCTTTCGGTTTCATTGTTTGCAGTCCACAAATGTACCAGTCGAAAAACCTGTTTAGGAAAATGCATGTGCCATCGTATTTTTTCCTTAGGTAAAGCCGGTCTACGCGGGGTTCAGTGAAACCCGTTCCAAAAGTTCGAACGACTTTTATCCACTCGTCAAACTTAAGGGCTACGTCATAACCCCTACAGCATCTGCCGCACGCGAGGCAGCTCCAAGATTCAACGTACCTCCACGGAACAGCAACCATACCGCATCAACCGTGGACCCTGAAACACTACCTAAACGCTAACTTCAAAATATCCTAGAACAATCATCTTTTATAAACATATATTGTGTGGGATGGATAGCCGAGCCTAGGGTTTTCGCAGAAGTTTTGAACTTTGAAGGGTGTCCACCCGACGATTTCGTAGTCATGAGACACAACTCGAGTTCCAAGCCTCAAATCCGACTCAAGCTTCGGCTTAATCTTCGTGTTGGCACTCGTCGTAAGGTAAAGAGTGACCACGTCTGCCGGGCTTAAATCGACATCAAACATGCTGGAGTGAACAATCTTTATTTTGTCCTCGAGGTGGAGCTCCGAAATCCTTTCAAGCGCCCGCTTCGCCAAATCCTCTCGCAGTTCGATTCCCACCGCGTTAGCCCCAAACTCCTGAGCCGCCATGATGGCTACGCGACCGTCGCCTGAACCCAAATCGTAAACTGTTTCTCCGTGTTTCAATTCGGCGAGATTGAGCATTTGACGGATCACCTCAGGAGGCGACGCAACATAAGGCGATATAAACAAACTCGAAGCTCCTCCTAACGCCCTTCTCGTTTAATGAAGCCTTATATAATTCTTTTGGAAATGCTGAAAAACAAAAACTGCCTTAAAGAAGCGGCTCAGTCGCCTAAAATCTTCTTTTCAGAGCCTTTCTTTCGGCTTCCATGATCAATTCGAAAAAGTGGTCTGAAATATGACTTTCTTCTGAGAGCACAGCTGCCGCATCAGCTGTCTTTAGCCTTCTGCCGGCGAGGGCAACTGCAGCTGGCTTTCCGTATTTTGCTACCAGTTTAGCCGTTTCCCGGGCTTGATTCCACAGTTTCTGTTCGCCCTTCGTGAGCTTTTCGCCCTTCTTTTCCACAATGGGCCATATCTGGTCTTCCTCGCTGCTTAAAACTCCGAGGGTTGGGGCGCCACATTTTGGGCACACGGGTTTGTCCGGGAGGTCCTTTATGCGGATCATCTCTAGGTAGTCTCCGCAGTCTCTGTTTGTGCAAACAAACGTTCGAACCTCGTTGAGAAGGCGGGCCTTAGATGACTCCACTAAAATGCGCTTCATCCTCTCCGGGGGTATAAGATCAGTTTTCATGCTGACGCGTTCTATGCCTATCCGCGCCACCGGAGTGGCAACTCCTCCAGTCTCCAACCGCACGATCTCAATTTCACCTTTCCGAACTCGGTTGAAAACTTTCAGCAGGTGATCCAAGTCCAAATCCTTAGTGAACGTTTCCTTTAGGGCTTCGTCGTAGATCACGGTGTCTTCGAAGCCTTTCAGTAGGCTTTGGAGGCTGACTCGGCTGAAGTCAGCCCATTTTTTTAGGGCTCCGAATCTTCGTGCTACGTGGATCATGCGGCGTTTGAAGAGGCCTGTTTTAACCGTGGCTTTCGTGAGCATGTCTTGGATGTCTAGGTCGGATGATTCCTTCATTTCGTTGAGCATTTGGATGATTTGTTTGGCGTCTACTCCGCTTGGGTTTTGGATGAATATGCGGTATGGGTCATGTTGTACCACAACAGCGTATCCAGTTTGTTCAGAAAGGGTGTTGCCGATCAGTTGGGCTAGGGCGCGGTTTGTGAGGGAGCCGAAATTAGCTTGAATTATGATGAATTCTTCCCAGTCCTCCAGTGTTATCCGCTTGTCGGTTGGAACTGCAAGGTTCTTTCTCACGTGTTCCATCGTTTCAACGGTCGCGCGGAGAATTACGTCCTCATCCGCGGGGTATTTCTGCGATAGAAAAGCGGCGATCTCCACTGGGCTTTTTCCTTTTTTCAGTTGCTCCTCGATGAAGCCTCTTATCCACCCCACTTCTTGAGCCACTTCGAAGGGAACCGGGATTTCTTCGCCTATCCAGCTTGGGATGGCGCCTGTGGGGTCGTCGACGGGTTTCACGTAGATGTGGTCTTCGGATATGTTGAGGATTTTCCATGGGCTGCCGCGGATGATGAATTTTACGCCTGGTTTTCCGTATTCGGCTACGAAGGCTTCGTCGAGGACGCCTATGGCGGTTTCTGAGCTGTCGTCAACAATGAGGTACTGCTGTTCGTAGGGGATCATGGAGAGGTTTTCGAAGTAATATTCGAATAATGCTTTGCTATTGCGCGGTTTTACAGCAAGCATGTCTTCGAAGGACACCCAGGCTAATCTCGGGAAGCGGGCGTGCATATACTCTAAGATGCCGGTAATGTCCTTGGGGTTTAGGTTCATGTAGGGGTATGCCTTGTTGAACATGTCTAGAATCTCAGGGAAGTACCAGCGCTTCTTTTTCATTAGGAGCCCTGCGATTTGGTGGGTTAGGGCGTCGTAGGGTTTCGCGGGGACAAAAACGGGTTCTAGGGTTTCTTCGTATGCGCGGCGGGCGATGACCATGGCTTCTAGGGTGTCGTCGGAGTCCATGGTGATGATGATGCCTTTGGCGATGCGTCCGATTCTGTGTCCGCTGCGTCCTACGCGTTGGATGAGGCGTGTGACCTGTCTTGGGCTCATGTACTGGATTACGAGGTCTATTCGTCCGACGTCTATGCCAAGCTCCAGTGAGGATGTGGCGACGAGTCCTTTGAGGGTGCCTCCCTTTAGTCCCCGTTCAGCGGCTATTCTGGATGGTTTAGCTAGGGAGCCGTGGTGTATGGAGACGGGGAAGTCTACGTCCCAGACTTTGAATCTGCTGGCTAGGACTTCTGAGATCGCCCGAGTATTAGTGAAGAGAAGAACTGACTTGTGTTTCTCGATGTATTGGCGGATGATTCTGAGCCTTGCGGCGACCTCGGGGTGCGTGAACAGCACAGAGGCAAGCTCGTAATCCTCGGATTTCGGCTTTGGAAACAGGATTTTTAGGTTCATGCGCCGCGCAACGGGTACGTTGACGATTTCCACTGGGCGTTGGTTGCCGACGAGGAATTGGGCGACTTTTTCGGGGCTGCCGATGGTGGCGGACAAACCGATAAGTTGGAATTCTCTGTTTGTGATCCGTCTGAGTCTTTCGAGGGCGAGGGACAGTTGGCTTCCTCGTTTGCTGTCTGCCATTTCGTGGACTTCGTCGACGATGACGAAGCGGACTTGCTGTAAGTGTTGGCGTAGAATGAAGCCTGTTAGGATTGCTTGCAGCGTTTCGGGCGTTGTTATTAGTACGTCGGGGGGGCTTCTGGTTTGTCGGGTGCGTTCTTTCTGATCGGTGTCGCCGTGGCGTACTGCCAGCTTAACGTCTAGGTTGTTGCACCACCATTCTAGGCGTTCAAGCATATCGCGGTTCAAAGCGCGGAGGGGCGTTATGTATAGAACTTTGATTCCGGGCTTTCTTTCAGCCATTTTTAGGAGCATGTTCAATACGGGAAGCATGGCAGCTTCGGTTTTTCCTGTGGCTGTGGGCGAGATTAGGAGAACGTTTTTTCCTTCTAGAATCTTAGGTATGGTGTTTTGCTGAGGCTCAGTCGGCTCCTTGAAGCCCCGCTTCTCGATGAGCCTGCGAATGGGCTTAACGAACAAATCAAACGCGTTTTTCGGGCTTTCCATCAATAAGAGCCAACCCGCCACTAAGCTACCGAAAACTACAACAAAACCCCCGCTAAAAGCATTTTGGACCAAAAAGAACACTCTACCTGCGAAACATGCGAGCATATGCATGCTTCAATTTCGGTCCACATACCTGACTATTAGCCTGTTGTAGCTGTCTTGCCATTCTTTCAATTGGTCAACAAAGCCACCGACATAATCTTTGAAAGTTTCAACGAATGTCTTAAAAGACAGTTGCATTAGGTAGAGAGTTATCCCAATCGCTCTGTCAGTATTCTTCCATATAAAGAGAGGCATATTCAAAATAATTTCGCTTTCTCCTCGTTGCCCTACAAGTTCTTGCCAACCCAAAAAGTTAGGATGAGTATAATTACATAGTTGATGATAGAATTTCTTGATATCACTTCGAACTTTCTCCTTTTCAGTTTCATTGAAAACCTGATCTCTTACCCACCATGGTTCGAAGTTTCTATTTGTTTCACCCGATTTGCCATATTTCAATTGTGTTTCTTTTGAAAACCGTTTCTGCTTTTCTTTCGGTAGCCACTCAAAGGCAAATTGAGGATTCTTGTTGAATAACCTCATTAAGTTATTATTCTCTAAGACGGTTCTTAAAATTACGAATTGCGTTCCGTAACTTGAAGACAATAAGCAAAAGTAGGCATTAAGCAAAAGCTGTCTGTTTCTTGCAAAAAGATTGTGGTTTGCGTACAGATTTGGTTTTATCCTATATTCCTTTACCGCATCTTGAGTGATTTGGGTCAAATCACGCATTAGAGCCAGACCAAATTCAATTTCTTGCGTTTCTTCTGGAAATACCGATTTAGTCTTCTTTACGTTGTCTAATAAGCGAGATTCAACCTCAGAAAGTTTCGAACCGAACAGAACCATAGAAACACCGCCAATAATTCAATTTACTATTCATATAACAATTTTTCTGATTCTTCTGGCATATTTGTGGTCTATTTGGCTTCAAATAAATCTATAGAGGGTCTAACCACTAACAGTGCCTTCAACTCTCATTTTAATATTACAGCAGGGACAGGCATAAATTACGCATGTGCTTATTGTTTATTGGGCGTTCGGGATTTGGAGTTTGAAACTGAGGTTAAGAGAGTTGTTAAGCGAACCTATGATGTGAAGAGCTTCAGGTTTAATAGACCAGAGGGCTTTTCGTATAAGGCGGGTCAGTTTCTGTTCGTGACCATTAAGATCGGCGGAGAGGAGAAGCAGAAGCACTTTACCATTTCAAGTAGCCCCACCGAAGCTGAATTCATCGAATTCACAAAGAAGCTCACAGGCCACGAATTCTCCAATGCACTGGACGCCCTAAAAGAAGGCGACTGGGCTAGGATAGACGCTCCCTACGGAGAGTTCACCTACGAAGGCGAATACCCAAAAATCGCCATGCTTTCAGGAGGGATAGGCATAACCCCGCTGAGAAGCATAATCAAATACTGCACCGACAAACAGCTAGACACATCCATCACTCTGCTCTACGGCAACCGCACCGAGCGCGACATCGTCTTCAGAAAACAATTTGAACAAATGCAGAAGCAGAACAAAAACCTGAAAGTTGTTCACACACTTTCGCAACCCGACAAACCTTGGAAAGGCTACACAGGATACATAAACGGGATAATGATAAAAAAGGAGATACCCGACTTCAAAGACAGAACCTTCTATACTTGCGGTCCTCCAAAAATGGTTGAAGCCATGGAAAACCTGTTAACCTCGCTTAAAGTTCCCAAAGACCAAGTTAAAAAAGAAAACTTCTACGGCTACTAACCAAGAACTACTTCAAGAGAATTTCCCTAATTTTCCGTTGCGTCTCCTGCGGAGTCCCCGTCGTGTTTACAAGGTGAACATTCGCCTGCTTCAAATATTCGCGGAAAAACCTCTTCCTCAACTCAAGTTTCCTTTCGTCTCTAACCAGCTGATGCGGATTACAGAAATCGTTAGCTACCAAATAGTCCAACGCCTCGTCAGTACTTAAATCCGAAACTATCCTCTTATCCGCGCGATCCCTCTTAAGCAGAAAAACCTCCCGCACCGTCGTCATGGGAATAACGCCTCCGCTGCCAACAATCCACCTGACGTTAACCACCGCTCTACCCTGCCTGTCAAACCGCGCCTTATCAACAAGCCTCTCATACTCACCCCAAATCTTCCCGATGTCCGCCTCAATGTAAAAGTTCTTCTCCGAACCAAAGGCCAAAGGCTCCCGAGTGGACAGCCTCACAAAATACCAATCATCAGAAACCAACCTAGCGTTTTTCAAACCCAAAAGCCCCCACGAATGCGTAGTCTTACCCGTCCCAGGAGGCGCTATAATAGACACGCCCGAACCAGCAACATCTATGGCTGCGCCGTGAACCGAATAGATCCTGTGCGCGTCCTCTAAAACGTCACCCGCCACAGCTAAGGCGATGCTCTTCACCCAGCCATAATAATCAACGTTTATGAGGAAAACGGTCTTGGTGTAGGGATCATACTTAACCGTCATTTTCTTTTTCGGTTCTTCGAGGACGATTAACCTTCCGTGCGATCTTACGTTTTCGCTCATACTGTAAAAGTTGTCCTCCAACTGATCCTTCACGTACTCAACCTCAGTGAGCAACTTTATGCAGCAACCGTAAACCTCAACCTTCCGCGTGAATAGAAACCTACTCTCATAAGCCTCATACAGCCTATCCTTCTCCCCAGCGCCTATCAACTCTACAGCATATCCCATGCCTTAAACCCCCACTTTAACAAAAACCGTTAGCAATTAAATGAATTGCGGAGGAGAACCCTGATCGTGACAGAAAAACCCTTTAAGTAGAAGTCGTGTTTTAGCTACAATTTGCATCAGGGCGTATAGCGATGAGCAACGCGTGGCATTCAAAGACAGTTGATGCAGTGCTTGAAGACTTACAAACAGACTCTCTGGGCTTAAAAGAGGAAGAAGTAAGAAAACGCTTAGAAAAATATGGACTCAACGAACTAAAAGAGACAAAAAGAACCACTGCCCTTCAAATTTTTCTGAACCAATTCAAAGACATTTTCGTAATCATGCTACTATTTGCAACAGCCGTCTCCTTCATCGCCGGAGAAGCCGTCGACGCTATAACAATAGCCGCCATAGTCGTCCTCAACGCAGTCGTCGGCTTCATCCAAGAATACCGTTCTGAAAAGGCAATGGAAGCCATGAAAAAGCTCACCGCTCCGAAAGCCCGCTTAATGAGATATGGAAAGGAAGTAATGGTTCCAGCAAAGGAAGTTGTGCCTGGGGACGTTGTGCTTTTAGAGTCCGGGGACCGCGTTCCAGCAGACAGCAGACTAATCGAGGTTGTAGACCTGAGAACCGACGAGGCGGTCTTAACCGGCGAATCCACACAAGTAGAAAAAGGAATCAGAGTCGTTGAGCAAAACACGCCTGTAGCAGATAGAAAAAACATGCTCTTCACGGCAACATATGTAACATATGGTCGAGGAAAGGCAGTAGTAACATCTACAGGCATGAACACTGAATTTGGAAAAATCGCTGAAATGGTGCAAACTGTTGAAGAAGAGGAAACGCCTCTAAAACTCAAACTAGCAAGCTTCGCAAAGAAGCTAGGAATAATAATTGTCCTCGCATGCGCCGCAATCTTCATTCTAGAAGTATTAGACCCCGCAAGACCCGGAACAATAATAGAGAACTTTATAACAGCAGTTGCGTTAGCGGTTTCAGCGGTACCAGAAGGACTTCCCGCAGTAGTAACAATCTCACTAGCCTTAGGAGCCCGCGAACTAGCAAAACGAAATGCGATAATTAGAAGACTCACTTCTGCAGAAACCCTAGGCGCCACCACCGTCATTTGCTCCGACAAAACCGGCACGCTAACGAAAGGCGAGATGACCGTCCGCAAGATTTTCACCAACGACAAAATGATTGAAGTCACCGGCGTAGGCTACGAAGCAAAAGGAGAGTTCTTGCTGAATAATAAGCCCATAGACACAAAGGAAGACAAAAATTTGAACCTACTACTAAGTGCCAGCGCAGTCTGCACCAACGCTTCCTATGACGGAAAAAAAATACTCGGTGACACAACAGAAGGCGCGTTAATCGTTGGAGCCGCAAAAGCGGGAATGACAAAAAGCGAGTTAGAGCAAAAATACCCCCGCGTACATGAAATACCCTTTACTTCAGAAAGGAAACGGATGACAACCGTTCACAAAACATCTGAAGGAAAACTATTGGCTTTCATGAAAGGCGCACCCGAAGTCATTCTAGACTGCAGCACAAAAATCTTCAAAAATGGAGAAACAAGAGAACTAACCAAAAAAGAGAAACAGAAAATCCTCAAAACAAACGAGCAAATGGCAAGCGACGCTCTCCGCATACTAGGAGTGGCCTTCAAAGAATTAACCGACATTGAGCTTGAAGATTTTCGCGACCTCAGTGAAGAGAAAAAAATTAACAAACGTGCTGAAAGCGACTTAATTTTCATCGGCTTGATGGGAATGATTGACCCCCCAAGGGAAGAAGCTAAAAAAGCGAACAAGTTGTGTCAACAAGCGGGCATAAAGACTATTATGATAACTGGCGACCACAAACTAACCGCAGTGGCAGTGGCTAAAGAAATAGGCATAGTCAAGAGCAACCCTGCTGACATTGTTTTGACAGGCGCCGAGCTTGACTCCATAAGCGACGAAGGCTTTGAAAGAATTGTTGAAGACGTAAGAGTTTACGCAAGAGTTTCTCCTGAACATAAGCTTCGAATAGTAAAAGCCTTGAAGAACAAAGGAGAAATCGTCGCCATGACCGGGGATGGCGTTAACGATGCCCCAGCACTGAAACAAGCGGACATCGGCGTGGCCATGGGCATAACAGGCACAGACGTAACGAAAGAGGCAGCAGACATGGTGCTTGCAGACGACAACTTTGCTACAATCGTTAACGCTGTTGAAGGTGGACGAGGCGTTTATGACAATATACGGAAATTTTCCTTCTTTCTGTTGAGATCCAACTTCGACGAACTGGTTGTCATTGGAACCTTTGCACTTTTAGGTTTGCAGCTTCCTCTGACTGCAGGTATGATTCTTTGGATAAACTTGGTTACCGATGGAGCACCCGCAGTAGCGCTGAGCAAGGATCCCCCTGTGGATGATATAATGCAGCGACCACCGCGGGATCCTAAAGAAGGGATTCTGCATGGGCGATTGGCTTCGATACTTGCCACTTTTGTCACTCAATTTGTTGGCACTGCGGTTCTATTTTACATTGCATATTACATATTGGGCGAGCCACTTGAAGAAGCAAGGACTCTGGCGTTTATGCAAGCTACTTTCCAAGAACTTGTCATTGTTTGGAACTGCCGTTCAGAGACAAAAAACGCATTTAAGGTAGGATTCCGGTCAAACAAGTACCTGCTCTATGCCGTAATCTTTTCAGCTGCTGTAACCGCTATAATACCTTACACGAGCGTTATTTTCGGTTTCGCAATCTTCAACACAGCTCCTATGACAATTCAAGATTGGCTACTCATCACTCCTTTCGCACTGTCTGGATTCCTAATATTGCCGGAGGTTTTCTATAACAGAAAAGTGTTCAAATGGAGATAGCCATTAGAGAAAAACTTCAATCGTGTACGCATCTGCAGGACGTTTAGCTCCTAAAGATTTTTTCCTTCCGCATAAACAACCTTCAAAAATAATAAAAAATGCTAAAAAATAGGTGAAAACCGCAATTTCTGGGCTCTACATTAGAAAGTCTTTTATTCAATATCGATAAACAATAATGAACCATGGAGGAAAATGCATGGCTAAATGTCCGAAATGTGGAATGAACGTTGCCTCACCAAGAAAAACTTGGAAAATGGCTGGTCGACCGGACAAAGCAGGTAAGAAAATAGAACTAACGATCGGTCTTTTTGACTGCCCCAAATGTAAGAAAGCCTTCAGAGTTGCTTTAGCGAAACGAAAGATTTAGATGCGGAGCCGTTGGGGTTACCACGCGCAAAGAGTGTTGAAAAATATGCTTTTTGCGTGAATCCCCGGTCCCCTCTTTTTGTCATAAAAAAGCGTTAAGTTTTTATCAATGCAAGGGTATGCAACGTACAAGAAAATCTATGGCGTGTTTACCTGAAATACTGAAAATCTCTATGAAGAGCTGTGGAGCAACTTGGAGTGGCTTAAGAAAAACGAATATGCGAAGACAATTATCTTGTTGGCTATCATAGTAATTGGTGTTGTCGGCTTTCAGTTGGGTTTAAGGGCGGCTTTAAGAACTTCGTATCCGCTGGCGGCGGTAGAATCGGGAAGCATGATTCCCACCTTGCGCATTGGAGACATCATTCTAATTCGAGGAAGTTTGAACTTTAGTGAAGTTGAGGCTGCTTCGAAACCGGACGGCGACATTCTTGTTTTTAAAAATCCATACGGGACGGTGAAGCGGGTATATTGGTTCTTTAAGGCCCCGGAGCTAATTGTGCATAGGACTATAGATAAAAAGTATGAAGATGGCGTGTGGTATTTCCGAACGCAAGGAGACAATAATCCATCTCCGGATTCGTGGCCTGATAAGGGAGGTGGAGTCGGGTGGGTTCAGGAAACATTTGTGATAGGTAAAGTTGCGGGTCGGATATCGTTGCTGGGATACTTTCCCCTGTTTTTACAAACTGACGCTGGAATGATTCTGATTGTTGGGGCGCTTTTTGCCCTGATAGTCATAGATTTTGTTATTCCGCCCCTTCGAGAAAGCTTGAAACCTAAAACAGAACTAAGGCTTTATAAGGAACCTCCCTAAAACTCGATAGAATAGACTTTATAAGGATGACGGGATGACTCGAATGCCGAAAGTCAAGGCGTCAGTTAACATTGAAAATGTGGTTGCCTCCGCAACGCTGAACCAGAAAATTGATTTGAACGCTGTGGTTAGGGAATATCCAGCCGTTGAATATCGACCTAAACAGTTTCCCGGACTGGTCTTCCGGCTGAAGAGACCGAAAACCGCCACGTTGATTTTTGCCTCCGGCAAGATGGTTTGCACAGGGGCGAAGTCGGAAAAGGAGGCAAGGAGGGCGGTTATGCGGGTCACAAAGGAACTGAATAAATCGGGAATAATTTCCACTAATAAACCTGAGCTGAAAATCCAGAACATAGTTGCCTCAGCAAGCCTTGGCGGAATGATTGACCTTGAAAAAGCAACTTACGCGTTGGAGAAAACCATGTACGAACCTGAACAGTTCCCGGGGCTCATCCACCGAATGAGTGAACCGAAAGTAGTGCTCTTACTGTTCGCAAGCGGAAAAATGGTCTGCACAGGCGCCAGAAAAGAAGAAGACGTTTACGAAGCGGTCAGCAAAATCCAAAAGAGACTTGAAGAAGAAGAACTGATATACTACGAATAGTTTCAGGTTTATTTCTTCATTTGCTTGAGGATAGTTTTCTGTTGTTCTTTCGTTATGACGCCCATTTCATAGAGCCTATCAGCTGCCTCACTCATTCTGAGTAGGTAATGAAGAGTTACGTTGTCTTTGGTTAACCGTGTTTTCCCGCCTTCTTCGCGGTCTAACAGCACAACGGCGTCGGTTATCACTCCGCCCTCAGCTCGGATTGCCGCAATGGATTTTCTCATTGAAACACCGGTTGTTATCAAATCGTCAACTAGTAGAACGCGGTCCCCAGGCATCAGTATACCCTCAACGCGTCTTTCTCTTCCGTGTAATCTCTCGTGGGAGCGAACATAAAGGAATGGTTTTTTCAGGCGGTAGGCTATAACCGAGGCGAAGGGTATTCCAGCTGTTGGAATTCCCGCGATTCTTTCGAACTCGCTGGTTTTAAGGTCTCTTTCTATCACGTTCACGTAAATGTCGCAGATTCTTTGATAGGATTCTGGAAAACTTGGGACGATTCTGAGGTCAACGTAATACGGACTTGTTTTCCCGCTGGTGAGCCTGAAGACCCCAAACTTCAAAGCGCCGATTTTAGTTAAAATCCTGCAAAGCTCACTCTTCATCTCTTCCTTTTCCTGCCTCATCGACAATTATGTTTCTCCCCTAAAAGCTCTAACGACATATGAGAATATAAGGCAATCCTTGTTTTTGTCACGGTCATGGGCGTCTTAATAAGCTTTCTGCAATTTTTTGACCAAACTCTTTAGCTGCTTCTGGACCTTTCCCTGTTATTATTTTACCGTCAACTACGACTGGAGCGGTTAAAATTGTCGCTTCAGCCTTCCTTAATTCATTTATGGCATCAGCAGATGGAAACACTGTTGCCTTCTTTCCTTTGAGCAAACCAGCTCTGGCTAAGACAACCGGAGATATGCAAATGGCTGCAACTAAGTGGTCCTGTTGATGTAAAGCTTGAACTATTTGTTGGACCTGTGAGTGGTTCCAAAGATAGGTTCGGGAACCAGACCCGCCAACAACAATCACGGCGTCAAATTCCGCTGGGTTAACCTTATCTATTGTGATGTCAGGGGTCACCTGCGCACCAAACATTCCTTTAGCTGTTCCCGCCATAGTGCTAGCCACTACAACCTTGATGCCTTCTTTCTCCAAAACAGCCTTTGGCTCCTGAAATTCTTCATCCCTAAAGTTCCTCGGGGCAATTATCATCAAAACTCTTTTTGCCATTTTAATAATTACCTCCCTCCCCAGTTTTTCATCGAACCTTATAGTTTTTTCCTAAATCATAAATGATCTTCGGATGCGTGCACTGACCCGAATTTCAGAATTATAATGTGCCGCTTAAAAACACATGAACCGGATTTTAACGAGCCTAAGCTAGCTTAGCTAGCTCTTGAGCAAACTCCCTGAAGGGGACGCCGGATTTTCGGGCTAAAACCGAGAGAGTTACCGTGAGCTGGTCGTCGTCTGGAAGGTCCTCGGGTGTCAGCGCTTTCGTGAGGGAAATGATTGCGTCTTCACTTAGTTTAGAGTGCTTGGAAATTAACCGGAGGAGCTTAGTTTGCAAACATCCTGTTTTTAATGAATTCTCAGAGGCTTCAGAATCGTTTACTGCCGTTAGTCGCTGCATCAGGGCGGAGCATAAAAGTTGATTTAAAGCTGAGGGGCTGATTGCGTGTTTCAGGGCGAGCTGTCTAGTTGACACCCAGCGTCCGTTAATCTTCAGCCGGGCGACCACGTTTCTCTCCGTGTCGTAAACAACAGCTGAAACTTTTTTGCGCCGTTCGTCCTTCACCCGAGTCCCTCTGGACACGAAATTCTAGAGTTGAAATTTTAGCTCTTTTATTGAAAGAATTCGGCGGTTAATCAAGAAAAATTGTGAAGACCAGAAAACACGTCCTATTTCATTAACAGCCCCGAAAATTCGATTTTAAGAGCAAGAGAGGAAAAACGGCTTTAAAGTTGTTTTGCACTCGAAAACAGGTTGTAATCTGATTCCACGTCACAATGTGAGATATGTAAAAACTGTTTATGTTTAAGACTTTAAGCTAAACCTACTTTTTTTGTAATGCTTTTGAGAATGTTGGCAGATTCTCTGAGGTTTGTTTTCTCCTCGTCTGTTAACTTATATTCAACAATTTTGAGTAATCCACCTTTGCCAATTATCGCCGGAACGCCGATGGCGAACCCCCATACACCATATTCGCCCTCTAGAACTGCACTGACAGGCATCTCCACTCGTTCATCATATATAATCGCCTTGACCATTCTCGCCACACACGCAGCAGGAGTATAAGTTGTTGCGCCCTTTCGCTTTATTATGGTCGTGCCCCTCTCTCTGACGTTGCGGACTGCATCATCCCAATCTAGTGCGGAAATTCCGGTGAAGCGAGTTCGGCTTTTCAGGGGAAACATGCTATCTCCGTGTTCCCCAATCATCATGGTCTCTACGTTTTTTCCACCTAGTCCTTTAATTGTTCCTACGAGGCGAACCGTATCATGTAAGGACCCCATTCCCAAAACTTCTCGTCTGGGTTTTCCGGAGGCTTTGTAGGCGGCGTAAGTCATTACATCCACAGGGTTAGTAACAACTACAAGGATGGCTTCCGGGGCAACCTGCATCGCTTTCTTGGCTATTTCGGTTATGATACTCACGTTCTTCTTTGTCAGATCAAGCCTCGTCATTCCGGGCTTTCTTGCAAGTCCGGCGGAAATCACTATCACATCCGAATTCTTTAAGAGCGAGTAGTCGCTTCCGCCGCACACTAGAACCTCTTTGCCTAAGACAATCGCAGAGGTTTCAAGGTCCATAGCCTCGCCTACAGCCAAGTCCTCCATAATGTCAACAATAGCGATTTCATCGCAGTCCACCGTGTGCAGTGTCGCATAGGCAGCTGTGGACCCCACCCGTCCGGCGCCGATAAAACCGATTTTGGTCACGCCAACCACCAGTTCTAGCCTTTCCCGTAAGAATATAAGGATTTTGAAGTCGCCTCAATTCCGCTAAGTTTAAATGGGGTTCATGAAAGTCTTTAATCAACCGGATGGACTTTTATGGTTGAAGTTTGGCTTCCTTATGGAAAAACAGAATTGTGTGCAAGAATACCCACGAGAAATTTTTTGGGAACCATAGAGCCGAGGGAAGTTCCCGGGGCGGCGGATCCGAAAGCTGAAATCGAAAGAGCGCTGAAAGAACCCGTTGGAACCGAACCGTTAACCAAAATCGCGAAGCCAAGCGATAGAGTAGCCATAGTTGTCGACGATGCGTCCCGTTCAACTCCGAGTTATCTAATGGTTCCCCCCGTCTTGAAGGAACTGAACTCCGTGGGAGTAAAAGATGAGAACATCACCGTCATTTTTGCATGTGGCACTCAGCGCCCAGTAGAACCCGAAGAGATGAAACAGCTACTAGGCGAGGCGGTTTTACAGAGAGTTAAAGCGATAAATCACGACTGTAAAGCGGAGGATCAATTTTTTCTAGGCACAACCTCCTTTGGGACCAAGGTTTATGTAAACAAGGTCTTCGCCGAGGCTGATTTGAAAATCCTAACAGGCGACGTACAGTTACATTTTTTCGCCGGTTACGGAGGGGGCAGAAAAAGCGTTTTACCCGGCGTTTCGAGCATGGAAACCGTTCAAAAGAACCACGCTATGGTTTTGCAGCCTAAGGCTAGAACAGGCGTGTTGGAGGGCAATCCGATTCATGAAGACATGGTTGAAGCAGCGAAACTCGCTGAAGTTGATTTCATATTGAACGTGGTCACCAACAGCAAACGGGAAATAGTGAAAGCTTTCGCCGGGGATTTAGAGCAAGCCTTCTACGAAGGCACGAAACTTGTGGATGAAATATATAAGGTGCCCGTTGAAGAACGAGCGAAAATTGTTTTAGCAAGCTCCGGGGGCTATCCGCATGACCTTGACCTCTATAACGCCTACAAAGCGTTGGACAGCGCCCTGAACGTTGTTAAGAAGGGTGGAGCGGTGGTTCTGGTTGCGGAATGCCCTGAGGGACATGGGCACGAGGTTTTCTATGAGTGGATGATTAAATTTAAGGATCCAGCGACGATGGAGAGAGAACTGAAGAAGAAATTCATTCTTGGTGGTCACAAGGCTTATTTTCTAAAGAAGGCGTTGCAGAGGGTGAAGATAATTCTTGTTTCGATTATGCCGGACTATTATGTAACGAACACCTTTGGCTTGAGAGCCGCTAGGGCGGTTAACGACGCTTTGCAGGAAGCTTTTGAGGTGGCAGGCAAAAAATCGAAGGTTTGGGTTATGCCTCACGCGAACATTACGTTACCTATAGTTAAAACTTCGGAGTAACAAAGAATTCTAGAATGGTTTTTAGGTTCAAAAAATTTATAATCTTCTGACCGCATAAACGCGGTATCTTCGAGTGGAAGCGGAAACTTGCAAAAGACAACCTTAACCTTGAGACCGTTTGAACCCGCAGACTTACAGCAGGTAAGCGACATAAACCGGAAGTGCCTCCCGGAAAACTACACCTCTTTCTTTTTCTTGGATTTGTATGATCGCTTTCCTAAGACCTTCATTGTCGCGGAGGAAAATGGGCAAATAGTGGGCTATATCATGTGCCGAATTGAAACAGGGATGTCCCAGCTCCGATTTTTAGGTATCACCAAGAAAGGACACGTTATTTCCATCGCGGTTACGCCTGAACATCGTCAACACGGCGTAGGACGCGCTCTGCTGCGGGAAGCCATGCGGGCCATGCCTCTTTACGGTGCGAAGGAATGTTACTTGGAGGTTCGGAAGAGCAACGTAGCGGCGGTGAAGCTCTACAAGAGGATGGACTTCAGGATTACGCGGACCATGCATGGATATTATGCTGACGGAGAAGACGCATACCAAATGGCGAGAAAACTGCCCCTTGAAGAGAAGCCGAGTTCTTAAATCGAAGGTCTTATTCTGCTCAGTCTTTCGGTGAATTCGCGGGTGAGGTTGATTAGGTTGGTTATGTTGTTTTCAGGATCATGGATTATTTGGCGGTTCGATTTGCGCTTCATTTCAAGGAAGCAGGACTCTATGAGGCTGCAGTTGAGGCATTCGGGCAGGTGGAAGGTGCACATTTTTTGCATTTTATTTGCCTTGAATGAAAGGTTCAAGGTTAAACCGTTAATAAGATTGGCGACGGAAAGAAATGTCTGAACCGCGGAGAGAGAAAAAGAAAAGTAATAATGTTTTCACCGTGCGCTAACACGAATTTTAATGAAAGTAAACGACGGCTGTTCAGCCTAAAAGATGTATGTTTCCTATTCTGACATTTTCGAGGTGTTTCTCCGCGTTTTCTCGGCAGTTGCAAGCCTGCTCGCGGCTTGTTGTAGGCAAGTCGTTCATTACGTAAGTTGGATAGAAAGCCAGCAGCGTGTACGGAATCGCCGGGTCTATTTCCGCTATGAACCGCGCCAAACCCTCAACCTCCTCCACATCCACGTAGCCCGGAACAAGCAGGGTGCTGGCGGTTAAAATCGGAAGTTCAGGGCGTTTCTTATAGAACCCTTCACCAATCATCTTGAAACTCTCAAGCGTAGGCTGGTTAGAAACCCCGCAAAGCGTTTTGCTCAGGTTTTCATTCCAAGTCTTCAGATCGAATTTGACAGTTCCCCCGCTGGTCAGGGAAAGCTCAGCCGCCCGCAACGCAAACTCTTTCTTCCACCTTCCGTTAGTTTCCCAGCATATCCTGAGGATGCGCTTTTGTTCTCGAGCCTTCTTTAGCGCTAGTTCGCTCGTTTTCAATGCGTGGGGCATCTGCGACGAGGGGTCGCCGCCGAAAAAGCATATGCAGGAAACGTGAGCGTCGGCTTGAGCCGCGAGGGTTTGGGCGCTTACAATAGGGCTTAATTCGGCTGCGAGGTTTCTGTAGTGCCAGTTTTGGCAGTAGAGGCAGTCAAGGCTGCAGCTTCCGTAGAAAACAGCGAGATTCGCGTACCCGCTTTCAGCTCCACGGTTGTGCGCATATTTTGGGTATCCCGCTCCTGTGCATCCTGGGCAGAACCACCATGCCACGCAGTTCGTGGGCAACGGATCATAATACCACTGGAGGACGCCCCTAGCCACTGTGCCTCCTTTGCGGACCAGTCGACCGCCAACGTTGAAGACCAAACCGCAAAAGCCTTTCCCGCCGACGCGGATTTTGCAGTCGTTAGCGCACATGCCGCAGGAAACACCTTCTGGGTTGTTGGGCGGTTTCGCTGGTAAACCGAAGTTCGCTCGGCTTTCACCGTGAACCTTATCGGTTATCTTCAGCGCCCCTTCAGGCTTTTCTCGAATGCACTGTACACAGACGCCTAGGCGGATGGAAATTGTGGGCGATTTTTCGCCGCAGATTTGGCACTGCCCCAACTGTGGATCCCTTCAAGAGAAATTTGAGCACGGTGGTTTTTAGAGGTTGTTCCACTGTGCGCTCAACTGATGGCGGAAATGACCCTATAGTTTTATTTGTGGTCAAATAGGCTTCAAATATGCCCTTAACTCTTTTCAATGTAGAAGAGGTTTCCTTTTCTTGTAACTTGAAACCTTGCGCCTAGGATTTCTTGGGTGAGCCAGATGTTTGTTTCCAGGTGCTCGGTCATTGCGCGCGTCAGATAAACCGATTTGCCTTCAGCTAAGGCGACGTAGGGCACAAGCATGTCCGCGAGGTGCACATCAACTGTGGCTTGGGCTTGGAGTTCCTTATGTAGGTTTTGGGCAGCCTCCCGTCCAACGGCTTCGCTGGGTTTCCGAAGTTCTCCGATGGCGTCTCCTCCCAAAAGCACGTCTCTGTCGGTTTTCGCCCACAAAACCAGGGAACTACCCTTCTGGAGGGGGTTAGACCGGTCGTTGATCACTTGGATGTCCGCTTCATAGCCGAGGGGCTTGAGAAACGTTTCGGCCGCCTTAGCTTGGCGTTCAGCGACTTTTCGATCCGCTAAGAAGGTGCACACGGAGACGCCGCCAACTTCCTTCACGGTTCCGAACTCGTCTAAACGTAAAGAATTAAGCTTTTGGCAGGGCTGCGCTTCTAGGGAGACTTCCCCCATACCCTTCGGGTAATAACCGTATTTGTGCACAGTCAGAGAGGCTTTCAAGCCCATGCGGTCAAGCACAGGAAGCAACACGTGCTTCAGGTAGTTTATGGTCGGCGAGTGGCGGACATCGGTTCCTCCTTTGATCACGCGGAGACGAACCGGATATTCAGCGAACATGCACAAGGGGAGAACAGTGAGCAAAAGCATGGGGATGCTGCCCGCGGTTCCGATTTCAGCTCTTATTTCGCCGCCAGCGATCCTGCGGGGCTTAAACCATAACTCGCGGGAACCCAGCCTTGCACCTTCAACTTCCGCGTCGCAGAGCCTTGCAGCCGTAAGCATCGCCTCAAGATGTTGGGGGCGTAAACCGGGCTGGCGGCGTTTTTGGCGGATGTTATAGATGTGTAGAGGCTCGTTGAGGACGCCGGCTAAAGCGACAGCTAAACGAAGAATGGTGCCGCTGCCGCTTTTTTGGCTGCCGTCAACCTCCAAGCTCCAAACCCCAAATAAAATATACTCAGCAAGGATAAAACAAATGAGGGACAAATAAAACATTATTGGGTAGAGAGGGAGAAGCCCATGAGTGAAGAAAAACCAGATTTAGAAGAATTGGTGCAAAGGATCAACCAGCTTCTCAACGTTTTGAACATGATCTCCAAAGACCTCGCGGACATTTCAAAGTCCCTAAAAAAAGTCGGCGTTCCCGCAGCTGCACCCCAACCAGCACCTTCACCCGCGCCTCCAGCGAAAGCCGAGGAAGTCGAAGACGTTCGGACGCTGTTTCCTGAGGATTTAGAGCAAATGCTGGAATTCGAGGAAACAGAGGAATATATTAAGATAAGCCCGCGCCGGTACTTAGGATCGGGGAACTTTGCGAAAATTGCGTCAATAGTCCGTGATGCAGGCGGAGAATACATAAGCGCCGGAAAACAGTCGCACTTCCGCATTCCGAAAGAAAAGATGTAGAAACGCAGAGAACCGTTTGGCTCATCCTTGGAGCGTAACAGCCCGGAGGTTTAGGCTCTTCCATTGTTAAGCAGAGAGGATGTCTTGCAGTTCTTTTAGGCGTTCTTTTTTGTGGGGTAACGCAATTTTGATGGGTGTGACGGAGATGCTTTTTTCCTTTTTGATGGTATGCACGTCTGTTTCGGGTTCGTCGTTGGGGTAAACGGTTAGGCTCCACCCGTCGATTTTGTATCCGTTCCCCTGCTTTATGTGGATGTCGCCGTAGCCCTTGTAAGAAAGCCGGGTGACCTTAACTTTCCGCTTCGCGTTTTCCGGCACATTTATCGAAATAATGTCCACATCCTCCGGCATTCCGTTTTTCAGCACGTATTCGACGGTTTTTTTGGCGATTGAAGCGGCTGGTTCCAGCTTTTCTAATGTAACGTCTGCCTTTTCCTCCTTCTTAGTGAGCCTTGGCATGCAGTAGGAAACCGCTATGGTTGGGATTTTGTGGATGGCGGCTTCCAGCGAAGCGCCTAGGGTGCCGGAGTTGAACATGTCGTCTATTCCTAGGTTTGGACCCAGGTTTATGCCGGTTGCAACTAGGTCTGGCGGTTTCTTCAGAATTTTGTTCACGGCCATGTGGTAGGCGTCCGCTGGGGTTCCGGTTATCGCATAAGCTTCGGAGCCGTCGCTGAGCTTTGTCTTTAGGACCCTTATTGTTCCGTAGGCGGTTAGGGCCTTCCCAACTCCGCTGCATTCTTCTTTCGGCGCGACAACAATTACTCGCCCAAGCTTCTCTAACTGTTTTTTCAGGGCTACTAAGCCGACGGAGGCAATTCCGTCATCGTTAATCACCAAGATAGTGGGCACAACAAATCTCTCCGCAAACGTTAGACCTAAGCTACCTTGACACCGCTTGAAATAACCTTTACGCATTCCTATTCAGAAACTCGCGAAGAAATATTTGCAATTTTGTTCTTCCTATAGTTCGAGTGGCAAATTAATCCATTTGCATGTGTATTATTTTTTCAGTCGGGGGATGAAGTAGACTAGGACTGCCGTTATTATCATGGCGATGGATAGTAGCCATATCCATGCTGACTTTAAGCGGCCATTTAAAATGAGCAGTGCTACGGCGAACCATATCAGAATGGATGCAACTGTTCTAATGTGCAACTCTACAATCACCGTTCAGAGAGGCTAGCCACACGCCCTTTTCCACTCGCCTTATAATATTTAACTTTTATACTCTAACCCTCGAATAGCTTTCTCCAGCAGTCATCGTGATAACGTTTTATACAGCTTGCGTACGTACCCCCTGCTTAAAAGATATATGTAACATTTTAATAGGTCTTCACTTAATTATATTGGGCAACGCTGGAGAGTTTCAGGACATGGTTGAGCAAAAACTTCGGGAAGAATGTGTAAGATGCATGATGGATCTGATCATTTTAGGAATACTACATATGCAACCGACCCACGCTTACAAGTTAAGGAAAATCGTGGCACAAAAATTCGGAGTTCTGCTTTATCCCGGAAATTTTTATCCAAAACTCAAAAAATTTGAAACAAACGACCTGATTGAGGGAAAGTGGGAGACTGAAGGACGCCGAAAGAAAAAAGTCTACAGTTTAACCCCTTCCGGCGAAGCAGTGTACAAGACTCTAGTGGACGGCTGTTTGCTACCGGTCTATAACAAGATCGTTAAGGTGTTAGAGACGCTGCCTATGGAATCTCCAGTACGTAGACGCCTTTAACCGTTCTGTAGCAAGGGTTAAACCGGTTTAAGTTCCGAAACCCGCGGTCACCGAGAAAGTTATAGTGTACAGTCCGTAGGCCATCAAGAGCATCACAACTATAGCGCCGAGAATCAAAGCCAATCTAAGTTTTTCAGATAGGTTGGTGTCGATTAGGCCTATGGCAATCAATGAAAGGGAGAGAACCCAAAATCCTATTGATGTGATTTCGACGCCGATTGTGCTTACGTAATTGTATTGACGCTTGATGAGTAGTCTCTGGGTTTGATTCCAGTAGGTGTTGGAGCCTGTGGTGGGAAGCGTGCCCGCGAGATTGTCCAGTTCAAGTTTGCGTTTAGCCATCAGGTACCCGGCTTGGTCAAAAGCAACGATCATGGAGCCGAGAATTATTAGGAAGACGCTGAACACAAGTAAATAGTACTCCATTTTCGAAAGACGAATTCCAACTTTCATGCCCCTAGGGTATGACTGATTCAGTTTATAAGCCTGAGGATATGGCTAATATCTGTACCGTATTTCAAAGCCTCGGAACCCGCCTGTATAGTCCCCCCACTGAACATCAACCTTAGCTACTCTGGCTCCGGGAGGACCCCTACGGCAAAACTCAATCAACTTATCCACATCATCCTCTTCTCCTTCAAAAACCGCCTCAACCCTCCCATCTGAGAGGTTTCGCACCCAACCTGTCACGCCACTCCGGTTCGCCTCATACTGCATATCTGAACGGAAGAAAACCCCTTGAACCCTGCCGCTTACAAAAACGTGGGCTCGAACCTTCACGGTTTTTCCCTAGACCGTCTTATCTGTTTGCCTTTTTGAATTTTAAGGTTTGTTTTGAAAGTTCAAGCTCGTATACTTGGTTCACATCGAAGTCTATGCCGAGTTCATCGTATTCCTGCTCCGTTAAGAAGAGAATCAGTTTCGGAAGGCTGAACTGAGTTTGCGAAGGAATCATAGGCAACTGCTGCCGAAGGGCTTGAATGACGCCCTGAGCCATCCTCGCCTCCTCAGTCGCAGGCTGAATCGCAAACCGCGGAATCACACGATCTTCAATTAACTCTATACGCTTACCGAGGTTCCCCTCAGGGTCCCGTATGGACTCAATCCTCTGAACCCTAACACGAATCAACATAATCGCCCCTTGAACAAAAATACTGACAAGACGAGGGCTTTATGTCTTTCTCTAGGCAAAGGCTACTCCATTTCGACGGTTGCAGGCGGCTTCGGAGTCACATCGTAGTAAACGCTTGAAACGTTTGGGCACACCTCAAGAATCTTCTCCGCGGCTTCCCTAAGGGTCTTCCAAGGAACTTCAGCCACTTCGGCGGTTATGAAGTCCTGCGTTTGCACCGCCCGTATAACAATCAGGTAAGGCTGCTTCCTAGAAGCTTCGTGAACCGCATAAAACACGCGGGTGACCGAAGGATTTCCAGAGACGATTTCGGTTTGCAGCTCAACCAAGCTTTGAACAGACGGCTGAGAAACGCGATTTTCAGTTTGAGCCCTTACGGCAACGATCTCCCCGTAATGCCGCTCACCGCCCTTTATCCCAGTCGCCTTGTCTCGAAGAACCTTCGCAGAGACTCCTGTTAATGAAAGATTCAGAAAACATGCCGCTGTCTCCTTCATCGCCCTAGAAACTGGGTGTTCCGAAACCTCTTCGTCGTTGAGAACCGCCGCAAAAAATTGGGCAGGCTTGTGCTCAGCCAGCTTATCCTCAGCTATGGCGGTTGCCTTCTTAAGCGCCTCCAGCTTATCGGCTGTTATTTCCCCAACAACCCGCACGGAAAGACCTGGTCCGGGAAAAGGCTGCCGCTCAGATATTTCAGACGGAACCCCTAGGTGACGGGCCAACTGCCTCACTTGACTCTTGTATAAAGTGGCGATGGGTTCTACAACTTGGAAACCATATTTCTCAGTGGGGCTGATCCCTATTTGGGAGAGGACGTTATGCTGGGTTTTTATGCCCCCGGCGGTTTCAATGATGTCCGCGTAGATAGTTCCCTGGACGAGAAACCGGTATTTTTCGCTTTCAGCTGTCTCGCCCAAAACCTTATAGAATGTTTCTCGAAAGGCTTTTCGCTTTTCTTCAGCATCCCGTAGCCCCTTCAACGCATCGAGAAACCGCTCCCGAACGTTCACAATCTTAACTGGTAAGCTTAAAGGAGGCTTAGAAAGAACCTCAGCAACTCTTTCCGGTTCCCCTTCCCGCATGAAAGCATCATCAAGCAAAACGCAGAGAAGGTTTTCACCTATAGCACGGTGAGTTAACACGGCGCAGACAGTGCTGTCGACGCCTCCAGAAACCGCGATGAGAGCCCGCTCTCCACCGAGAACCCGCCTGATCTCTTTCACACGCTTTTCCACGAAATCTGCAGGATTAAATTCCTTCGAAGGCATTTTAAATCAGACCCAAAGATTCTTCACGGGTTATGTATTTTCCCATTCGGGACATCCTTCGTATTCCAAGCTTTTTTGAGATGGTTTCAAAGGACACTGGTTTAGAAAGTTCATGCAGATTCTTGAACAGAATAAACGTCGCCTTTCTTCTTCCGTCCATCAAATTCTTGAATTCTTCGTAGGAGCGTAAACAAGTTTCAGAACCGTGATTCCTCCAAAGTTCATCGGCATCTCCGCTTATTCGATCCACAAACTCGCCGAAACCTCGGATCTCCTTAAATGGAGACGTCACGTAAAAGAGAATCAACCTCGCGTCTTTAGGTCCGACGCTTCCTCTTCGGATGTAGGCGTGAAGCGTTTTGCTCTCCCTGTTTCGATCGCAGAACCGCTTCCACCACCTTGCCTCTATCGGAAGAATGAATCCTTTGGAAGTCACTAATGGAACCCTCGATCCCTTTTTTTGTATATTGCCTATTTATAGTCTCTGCTGGCTGGAGAGGATTAAGAACCAGGGTTATGTTGGCGACCAAATTTCAGTGCTTAAACCACCGTCTGTGCATACAGCCTTTTTCTTGGATGCAAGATTTTCTCGGGCATGCTAGGTAAATAAGGGGTTCAACAGTTTAATGAGCCTCGTCTTACTCGCGCCCTTAAACTGAAAAAAGCCACGCTGAACAATTGACTTTTTAAGCGTAACTTCCGCCACTGATTCAGCCGTATTTTAAACATTGGTATTTAAAAGTTTCATGGATAAAATCGAAAAAACATGATTTTAATAACATCGGATATATCAACATGTTAATAAAGATTATTTTTCAGTCCCGCGCACGAATAAAAAAGGTGAAAGTTTGATGTCATCTTTCGAAATCTACGTTAAATCTTCTTCCGAGATGATAACCAAGAAGTTAGAAACAGTGAGGAGAAAGAAACGGGCATTAGATGATCTGTTCAACGAAGGCAAAATTTCACAGATGACTTTTGAATATATCTCCAAGGACCTTGACGACACCGCCAACGAAATGGAGGGCCACCAGAAGGTTCTAGCCGACAGAATAACCTCCAAAATCAGCGAACTCGAAGACCAAACAAGAACATTGGAAATGTTTCTCGCCAACCTAGCGTTAGGGCACGCTGCGGGAGAAATTACCGATGCCATGTACAAAAGTGAGAGCAAATCTCTTGCACTTGGACTTGAAAACGCAAAACGAGAACTCAGCAACCTCAGGGACACGCTTCTGAGCAGCATTCCAGAACAGATTCCCGCGCCAGTTCCTGAGCCGACTGAAGAGGTGGAAGCCCCGGTTCCAGAAGAGATTGAGGCACCCGTTGAAGAACCAATTGAAACAGATGTGTCAGAGGCAGTTGCTGAAGAAGCCGAAGCACCAATAGAGGAAACATTAGAGGCTCCAGACGAAGAAGAGGCAGCAATCGAAGAGGCTCCAGTGGAAGAAGCCTCAGAAGAGATCAGTGAAGAAATGCCAACAGCCGAAGACGAAGTTTACTTTGAAGCCCCTTCAGAAGACATGGAAGATTCAGCGGAAGAAATAGACTTTCCTGAGGAAACAGAAGCAGAGTAAATGTGAACCGTAAGAGAACTGAACGCCTGTAACCAGCCCAACTACTGGGCTGAAGTAGGGTAAAGTCCAAATAATAATCCCTGTATTTTTAATCTTCTTTTCATCTAAGAAACAGTTAATTCACACCTTCTTTTTTAGGGTGGACGCCGAAAGACTGAAATTGGCAAGGTTTATCTTTGAATGTTGGCGAGGTTTGATGAAGGCGGTTGTTTTAGCTGCAGGCGAAGGGGTTAGGCTTCGCCCCTTAACGGTTACCCGACCTAAACACCTCATCCCCATAGGTGGAAAACCTCTTCTGGAGCATGTGCTCCTCGCGATCAAGTCCGCGGGGTTGAATGAGGCAGTAATCGTCGTTCACTACATGGCTGAAAGAATAAAGGAACATTTCGGCGACGGATCCAAGCTTGGAATGAAACTTGAATACGTGTTTCAGCGTGAAATTCGTGGAACGGCGGATGCAGTCACTCCAGCAGAGCCTTACGTCAGCGATGGTTTTTTGATGATTTACGGCGACCTTTACGTAACCACAAAAGTTGTCAAAGCGGTTCTCAAGGCTCATAAGGGCGAAGGGAACCCTGCGTCTATGGCTGTTGTTCCCGTTCAGCGACCTGAAAATTACGGTATAATAAAACTCGACGGTTCACGGGTAATCGACATCATCGAGAAACCAAAGCCCGGAGAGGCCCCGACCAATTTGGCGAATGCAGGTGTCTACGTTTTACCAACGTCAATTTTTGAAAAGATAAGACAGACCTCGCCTTCACCGCGTGGGGAGTATGAGATAACTGATTCTCTGCGGTTTTTGTCGCGGGATCACCCCCTCGTCGCAGTTCAGGTTCTCCCAGAAGAGTGGCTTGACGTGGGCAGACCCTGGGATTTGTTGGAGGCGAACAAGCGTGTGCTCAATAATGTCTTGCTGAAGGTTAATGGGCACATAGAGGATGGTGCGCATCTTGTGGGTTCTGTAGAGGTGAGCACGGGAGCGCGGGTTCGTTCAGGTGCGAATATTGAAGGCCCGGTTTTTATTGGCGAAAACAGCGTCATTGGACCAGATTGTTTCATTCAGCCCTACACAAGCATCGGTGAGGACGTGAAGATCGGAAGCGCTTGCAAGGTGGAGAACAGCATAATTATGGACAAAACTAGAATTGGGCACGCATCCTATGTCGGAGACAGCATAATCGGCAGAGAATGTAACTTAGGCACGGGAACCAAAACCGTTAACTACCGCCTAGACGGCGAAACCATCAAAATAACCGTGAAAAACGAAATCATCGACAGCGAAAGAACAAGGTTGGGCGCCATCATAGGCGACGGCGTCAAAACAGGCGCAAACACCGTCTTCACGCCCGGCATAAAAGCTGGACCGAACAGCCGAATCAACTCAAACATTGTAGTGCAACAAGACGTACCACAAGATGCTTTCCTTCGTTTAAAACAAGAAATTAAGAAAAGGAAAAAGGATTAGCAACCATTGTGGTTTTAACCCGAAACTAAATAAGTTTACAAGGGCAAAAATAAAGCGAAGGTGAAAAGATTTTGTCAGCTGCTCGGAGGAAGTTTTTCAGTGAGTTGGCGGCGCTGCTGGAAAAGACGGTTCTAGTGGAAACCACGAACGGAAAATCTTTCAGCGGAACCTTGGCTGGCGTAGACCCTGAATCTTTGAGTCTTTGTTTGGCGGATGTGAAAGATGAAAAAGGAAACCTTGTGCACAGGATGTTTTTGAATGGAAGCGCGGTTGCTAGAATTTCCGCCATAGAGAAGCCCTTCAACCTTAAGGCTCTGGCTGAACGCCTAGAAAAGGTGTTTCCGACCTTGGTTAAGCTCTACGAGGATAAGGGTTTCATTTGGGTCATGGAGAAAATCAGGGTCACGGAAAAGGGCGTGGTGGAGGGAACTGGACCCGCAGCGGAGCGCGTTCAAACGGTCTACGAACACTTTGTCCGCGAAACAAAAGGCTAGATAAGCCCTTCGAACCCATGTTCCCCAGGTTTTTCTTTCGTCGGATGGGCAACCATTCCAAACGATTTTAATACATCGCGTGTTGCCTCCACAGCTGCATCCAGCCTACTCAGATCCAGTGTTAAATCCAACACTTTAGAAGCCGCCCTCAAGGCTTCACGGGCAGCCTTTGCGTCTGGATAAACGCCTGGTGTTTCAGCTAGAAGACAGAGTCCCCTCATGTTCCGCAACGCGCCTAGCCCGATGAGGAGACCTGCAACACCGAAGATTCTTCCCTCGATTATTTCAGCTCCGATGTTCAGAGCTTCTTTCAGGGTTTCGGGGTCAGAAGCCGCACAGTAAACCTTTGGCGCATCCACCTGTTCTACTCGCCTTAAACCGCCGAGGGTCATAACGTAGCGGCAACCCAACTCCTCAGCGACATCTAAGATACGCCCACAGAGTTCATACTGCCCCGGTGTAGTTAGGGCTTGGGTGTTGCCATATAGGATAATCAGGTCGCGCTGGTTTCCGCCTTTATAATAGTAAAGCTCGTTCAGTGGAAACCGGGGTTTCCCATCGTCTGTACTTATGGCGAAATCCTGAAAAGACGAGGAGTGGATTTCTGCGAAGCGTTCTGCCTTTAACTCTTGGATGAGGTGTAAAGCGGCGATGTTGGCGACAAACCCTATGCCGGGTAAGCCCTCTATTAAAACTGGGTCATCAAGCTTAGGCTTCTTGAACGTTCGGATGACGCAGACCATAAGTCGCACCAACACAATTAAGAGAAGTTTATCCTTTATTAAATGTCTTGGCGGATGCCTGATATGTCCTTTGAAATCCAAGAAAGAGACCTCTGCGCTAGAATAGGGCGGCTGAAAACGAAGAGTGGAACAATTGAGACTCCGCTTTTGTTTCCGGTTGTAAACCCCGCGGTTCAGCTGATTCCGCCGAAAATAATGCAGGAAACTTTCGGTTGCAAAGCGCTCATAACGAACGCCTACATCATAAAGAAACAATTCAAAGATGAGGCGATCCGAGAGGGTATCCACAATCTCCTAGGCTTCAGGGGGGTGGTTATGACCGATTCAGGCGCCTACCAGATTCTTATGTATGGAGATGTAGAGGTTGAACCTGAAGAAATTGTGCGGTATCAAGAGGAAATAGACACGGACATCGCCACCATACTGGATGTGCCCACAGGCTGGAAAGTTTCAGATAAACATGCACGAAACACGGTGAACGAAACGCTAAAAAGAGCGAAAGAACTGGCAAAAATCAAAACCCGGGACGACATCGCTTGGGTTGGACCAGTTCAGGGAGGACGCCACCTCGAGTTTGTGGCTGAATCGGCAAAGGAGATGGCGAAACTGCCCTTTCAAATCCACGCTCTAGGAAGCCCAACGCCCGTGATGGAGCAGTATTTGTTCAGCACGCTGGTTGACATGATTTTAACGGCGAAAATGAACCTGCCGCCTGACCGTCCCCTCCACCTTTTCGGAGCAGGACACCCCTTCATGTTCGCTTTAGCCGTAGCCCTCGGATGCGACCTTTTTGACTCCGCTGCTTACGCAATCTACGCGCGGGAGGACCGCTACATGACAACCCATGGAACCTCTAAGCTGAGTGACCTCAAATATTTTCCTTGTTCATGCCCAGTTTGCGTTAAAACCGATCCGAAAAGCATGGCGGAGATGCCGAAAACCGAAAGGCAGAACATAATTGCTCAACACAACCTCTACGTTAGCCTCGCCGAGATAAAACGCGTAAAACAGGCGATAATTGAAGGGCGCCTCTGGGAACACTTGGAAATGAGAGCCCATGGGCACCCCGCGCTTCTTCAAGCCTTAAAAACCGTGGGAAAATACAGCGAATTTCTGGAGAAACATAGTCCAGTGACGAAAAAAAGCGGGCTTTTCTTTTTCAGCTCCTTAGGTTTGAGCCGTCCGGAAGTTGTCCGCCACAGAAAAAGGCTTTTTGGCGGATATGTGCCGCCGAAAGGTGCGGATATTCTTGTTTTGTTGCCGCAGACTCGGATGAAACCGTTTCATAAAGCAAGGGAACACCGGAGGATGTTGGGCGAAGTTGAACAGAAACTTGGCGGAAAACTTGAGGAAATGCATGTTTGCACTTATGCAGCGCCCTTCGGGGTAGTGCCTGTGGAAATTGATGAAGTTTACCCGTTGTCGCAGTGTGAAACGACGGTTCCCCCAGATGTAGAAACAATGAGTTATGTGGCGGAGCAAACTGCAAAATACATAGAAGCAACAGGCTACAAACAGGTAATCTTAGTCCAGAACAGCGAAGTGTGGAAGGGCAAAATAGTCGCCGCCTGCAGAAAAGCGTGCAAGAAGAAAGGAATCGCCCTCACGGTGATTAAACCGAAAAGACGGTTTAATTTAACTCATAGTTTATAAGGAACGCCAACAACACACACTGATTAAAATGTCGCTGAAAATAAGGTTTCTAGGAGGCACTGGGGAGATCGGGAGGATAGCCATAGCCATCAAAACCGAGAAGACCCAAGTGTTGTTGGACTACGGTGTCTTGTTTGATCATGAACCCGGTTTCCCTATGCATGTTCCACCCAAAGAGGTGGATGCCCTAGTTTTGACTCATGCTCATCTCGACCATTCGGGGGCAATTCCGATTTTTCACATTCGAGGGGGAAAACCTGTTTATGGCACTCAGGTTTCTTTCGATTTAGCCGAATTGTTGATTTCCGATTTTATACATCTGTCAGGCTACTATCTTCCCTTTGAATACGTTGAACTGCGGTCTACCATGAGAAACTGTGTCAACATCAACTATGGAGAAAATATAACCATAGGCGATTTAAGTTTGCGGCTTTTAGACGCTGGTCACATACCGGGAAGCGCTCAGGTTCTAATTGAAACAGACGAAAAAAGGTTACTCTACACGAGTGACTACAACACAGTGAAGACCCGCCTTCTTGGCGCCGCGGAAAAAGACTATGGAGAGCTAGACGCTGTGATCACCGAGAGCACTTACGCGGATGAGGAGCATACGGATCGAGGGAACTTAGAAAGGGAGTTTGTTGAGCGTGTTGTTGACGTAGTTGAAAAGGGCGGAACGGTTTTGGTTCCCGCCTTTGGCGTCGGAAGGTCGCAGGAAATCGCGTGTGTACTCGCCGCTCACCACTTTGAGTATCCGATCACAATGGACGGTATGTCCCGTAAAGTTAACCGAATACTTATGAACCGATTGAATTACTTGCGTGATTCGCAGCTGTTCATTGATGCGATGCATGCAACAACTTGGGTGGAGAGCCAGAGAGACCGTCAGATAGCCGCTAAAAAACCCGGCGTTATCATATCTCCTGCGGGTATGTTGAAGGGGGGTCCGGCAGCTTCCTACGTGCAGAGGGTGGCGAAGCGGTCGGGTAACGCTGTTTTCCTTGTGAGTTATCAGATTCCTGGGACTCCTGGTCGCTTGTTGTTGGAAAAGCATAGGTGCCTGATCAACGGAAAACTGCGAAAAGCAAAGGCGCAAGTTGGGCATTTTGACTTTTCATCTCATTGTGGAGCCAGTGAACTTCAGGGAACAATAAAGAACTTGAAGGGAAACCCTAAGGTTTATGTGGTTCACGGCGCGGAGGGCAACTGCAAAAGGTTTGCGAAATGGATAAAGACGGAAACGGAATTGGACGCCGTGGCGCCAAAAGCGGGAGCCACTTACGTCGTCTGAAGGATAAGAAATGGAGATCGCGATTTTACGCATCGGATCCGTAGACATGGACTTAGCGAAGAAAATTCGAAGCGGTTTATGTGAAGTTTTTCCTGAAACCGTCTGTGTGATCGTTGAAGAAGAGATGCCTGTGCCTCAGGATGCATACAATTCAGTGAGGGGGCAATATTTTTCCAGCAGAATCTTGGCGAAGTTGCCCCAATGTCTTAAGAAGTCTGGGGCAGATCGGGTTTTAGGGGTAACCGAGGTTGATCTTTTTGTATCGCAATTGAACTTTGTTTTCGGAGAGGCTGAGTGTCCAGGAAAGTCTGCATTAATTTCGCTGTTTAGGCTGAGACCTGAGTTTTATGGGCAACCGTCTAACGATGAGTTGTTTGTTGAACGATGTGTGAAGGAGGCGGTTCATGAAATTGGGCACACGTTGGGCTTAGTGCACTGCACCAACCCCGCATGCATTATGTTCTTTTCTAATTCGATTTTGGATACGGACAGGAAGAACTGTGCCTTTTGCGAAAAGTGTTATCCGCAGGTGGTCAAACTTCTCTGATTTCGCATCGGAGTTTTTTAACTACACCTTCAGCGTCCGCGGGTTCCACCTTCAACGTGAACAGCTTTCTGGGCGTTCGAAGTTTCAGCTTCACTTTGTCTTTCAGCCGCTTCACGTCGCAGTATTCCGCGTGCTCAGAGAGTTGAACGAACTTGTCTACGTCGCGGATTTCCTCAGGCACTCACTTCACCTTTCAGCCGATTTACCGTAAACCTCAGGTAAGTCAGCCATAATGTTGCTCACTTCGTTTTTATTCATTTTGGTGGGCCGGGCAGGATTCGAACCTGCGACCTTCTGCACGTCAAGCAGACGTCCTGACCATGCTGAACGACCGGCCCCGTGTTTGCATTTTTTACAGAAGATGGTTTTTACCTTATTAACTTTCACCGTTTTTTTGGCTTCAGCAAAATCCTTAATTATGCTTGCTCCTTACGAGAGAGGGTTAGAAGGGGCGGGTAGATCAGCCTGGAATGATCGCGGCGTTGGCATCGCCGAGGTCCGGGGTTCAAATCCCCGCCCGTCCACCAAGAAACGGCTTATTTTTAACATAATATGTCTGAGGCATAAACTATATAAATATAATTCGCTAAATGATAAGTGATATGTATTATAACTAAGTGGGAGGTGAGTTTATGAAGAATATTGTAGAGACGGCTATCGAAGCGGGTTCTTTCAAAACGCTTGTAACTGCAGTGAAAGCCGCTGGTCTCGTGGAAACCTTGAGCGGTAAGGGACCGTTTACCGTTTTCGCTCCAAATGATATAGCTTTTGCTAAGCTGCCATCAGGAACGGTTGAAGGATTACTTAAAGATAAGAAAAAACTGACCTCTGTTCTTACCTATCACGTGGTTCCGGGAAGAGTTATGGCCGCAGACGTAGTAAAACTCAAAAAAGCAAAGACCGTCCAAGGACAAGAGATCACTATTGATACTTCGGAAGGAGTAAAAGTCGACAGCGCGAAAGTTATACAAACAGACATCGAATGCACCAACGGAGTAATCCACGTTATTGACTCCGTTATAATGCCCAAATAACGAGCTTTTAAACAACAAAAAAGGAGGTGAAAAATATGAGAAAGAATGTCCTAATCGCATCAATTCTGCTGATTTTGGCAGTAGGTACGCTTGCCACCACCACGCCGATAGCAGCGCAACCAAAGGACATAGTTGATACGGCCATAGACGCTGGTTCTTTTAAAACTCTAGTGTTCGCTTTAGAAGCCACTGGCCTCAATGCGACCTTAAAAGGCTCAGGACCGTTCACCGTCTTCGCTCCTACGGATAAGGCTTTCACAGCCTTACCTGTGGAAGTGTTGAATTGGCTTGTAGCGAATCCGACAGCGTTGACCGAGGTTCTACTTTATCACGTAGTATCCGGTAAACTCATGGCAGCCGACGTGGTTGCTCTCAGTTCGATAGAAACAGTACAAGGCGGAAACCTCACAGTCGATACCACAACCCCTTCACCTTTAGACGTGAAAATAGACGGGGCAAATATTACGGCGACTGACATCGAATGCAGCAACGGAGTAATCCATGTAATAGATGCCGTCCTAATACCTGAAGGAGTTTTGGATATAGTTCGTACGGCCATATATGCTGGCTCCTTCACAACTTTGGTGACAGCTCTAGGGGCAGCTGATCTAGTTAGCGCCTTGGAAAGCGAGGGTCCTTTCACTGTTTTCGCTCCGACAGATGACGCGTTTGCAGCTTTAGAAGCGGCGAATCCAGGAATATTGGCTTACCTCTTAGAGCATCCGACGGAGTTGGCTGAGATTCTCAAATATCACGTGGTACCTGATTATCTCTTAGCAGCTGACGTGTTGGAGCTAGGTTGCTTGACAACTTTAGAAGGCGGATTTCTCAACATCGACACGACAGACGGAGTAGTTAAGATAAACGGCGCTACCATCGTACTAACCGATATTGAATGCAGCAACGGCGTAATCCACGTCATCGACGCCGTCCTAATACCCATGTGCATCCATCCAGTAGAAGCAAGAGGCCTCGGTCTCGTAAGGCTTGGATGGTGGCGGTGGACCATCGGACTAGCAACATTAGAGATATATCCTTTCAATTCCGCTGAACACCCAAGCGTCACTCCGCACGATCGACCTGTATGTGTATGGGTCGTCAAATTAACGATCTGGGCGCGCATGGGATGTGGATGTTGGTGGCGTCGCGCATGGGCAAAGTTGGAAGCGTACTGGATAGTTCAAAGTGTTAACAAAATGGAATCATATGATGACGACGATGACGACTTCGTTCAGAAAAATACTGTTTACGCCACTGGACACGCGTGGACTTGGAATGGTCAAAAACTACCAGGAGCACCTTCAAGCATCAAAGTAGTAACGCATCACAGAAAACCCTACTTGGTAAAAGCTAGGGGCTGCGGCATCCGCTTCATCGGATTTGGCATGCAATGAAAGACCATCTTAAAAACCAAAAACTCTCTTCCTTTTTTTTGGGAGCTCTTTTGGGGTGCCATAGCTAAAGTGAATCGACTGAAACCGTTTGCTGTTCGTTATAACTTATACTATAAATGCATAAAATCACTTATTTAGATACTAATTTAATTGGTGTCTTAAAATTGAGAAAATTTGTTAAACCCAGGGTAGTTATCAGTAAGTGCATAGAGTTTGAACATGTTAGATGGAACGGTCAGATAATTTCCAGCGATTTTGTCAAAAAGCTCATGCCCCATGTGGACTTTATCCCTGTTTGCCCCGAAGTTGAAATAGGGCTCGGAGTTCCCCGCGATCCGATAAGAATTGTTTCAGTTAATGGCGAACTAAGGCTTATTCAACCAGCAACAAACCTTGACGTAACCGAGAAGATGCAAAGCTTCATCAACTCTTTTTTGGACTCCTTACCCGAAGTTGAAGGTTTCATACTGAAGAACCGCTCACCGACCAGCGCTCTTAAAGACGCAAAAGTTTACTCGGGCACGGAAAAAGGAGCTGCGGTAATATCAAAGGGTCCCGGTTTCTTTGGGGGCGAAGTTTTGAAAAAGTTCCCCCATTTAGCCATCGAAGATGAAGGGCGGTTGAGGAACCCCCGAATAAAGGAGCATTTCTTAAGAAAACTTTTCACGCTGGCTAGCTTCCGGGAGGTTAAAGCGTCGGGTTCAATGAAGGAACTTGTGGGGTTCCATACTGAAAACAAGCTTCTACTTAGGGCTTACAATCAGAAAGAGTTGAGGATAATGGGTAGAATAGTGGCGAATCAGGAAAAGAAACCGCTTGCCGAGGTAACCGCAGACTATGAGCAGCATCTGTTTAAGGCATTTAAGCGACCCCCCAAGTGTGGCTCAAACATTAATGTTATGATGAACGCCATGGGATATTTCTCCGAAGAGCTGTCTAAGGAAGAAAAGTCGTTTTTCCTTGGTTCACTTGAAGACTACAAAGCTGGGAGGCTGCCATTTAGCGTAAACACAACCATCCTGAAGTCTTGGATTATCAGGTTTCAGCAGGATTACTTGATGAAACAGAGTTTTTTCGAGCCTTACCCCGAGGAACTGAGGGACATAGACGCTACTATCACTTACTGTGATGGAAAGGATTATTGGCCATGAAAATTGGTTATCCGTGCATAAACTGGACGATTGGATGCAAAGGCGACCGGACGTTTCGTTTGAAGTCTTACTCTAAAGAACGTTTGATAGCGACAGTTGAAAACAACTTGCATTGCCTACTCGAGATGTTAAGGTTTAATGCGCGTCACAACATACTGTTTTTTAGGATAACCTCCGATCTCGTTCCTTTTGCTTCGCATCCCGTCTGTCGTTTTAACTGGCAGGACCACTTTAAAAAACGGTTTAGGGCAATTGGCGATTTCATTAAAAAATATAATATTAGAATTTCCATGCATCCTGGCCAGTTCATCATCATTAATTCTGTGGACAAGAGAGTGGTTGAAAGAAGTTTAAAGGAGCTCATTTATCACGCGCAGGTTTTAGATTTATTGGAACTTGACGCTTCCGCCAAAATACAGATACATGTTGGAGGGGTTTACGGAGACAAAGAAAAAAGCATGGAGAGGTTCATGGAAAGGTTTGAGAAGCTTGATGAGATTATAAAGAGGCGACTTGTAATCGAAAATGATGACATGAGTTACGGCATGAAAGACTGTCTTAAGATAAGTGCCGAAATTGGAATTCCTGTGTTGTTTGATGTTTTCCATCACGCGGCTAATAATTTGGGGGAAACAGTAGGCGAGGTGTTTGAGGTGTTCACCGGAACTTGGAGGGGAAAAGACGGGTTGCCGATGGTTGATTACAGTTCTCAGCAAAGCGGCGAAAGAAAAGGAAAACACGCTGAAACGATTGACTTGGAGCATTTTAAAGGATTTTTAGAGGAAACAAAGCGTTTCGATTTTGATGTTATGTTGGAGATAAAGGATAAGGAGAGGAGTGCACTTAAAGCTGTAGAAGCCGCGTTGCAAGATGACCGTTTCTTTGTGGTTGGTGGAGCGAAAAATAGAAAAACTGTTCTAACAGATATGTAATTGTGAAAAAGTCTGTCTTACTTTGGGAGTTAATCGGCGTCGTTGTCATATTTCTCTTAGGGTCAGTGCTGCATTTCGCCTTCGAGTTGTCTG
>Ga0209636_10000163_pt1 | contig 55608 bp, 58 predicted proteins | sample DeeMarSWOR152_54_FD_187464 | JGI IMG/M metagenome (GOLD analysis project Ga0209636, IMG submission 187464) | Marine sediment microbial communities from White Oak River estuary, North Carolina - WOR-1-52-54 (SPAdes) (version 2) | ecosystem: Environmental > Aquatic > Marine > Intertidal zone >...
AAGCCATAAAAAGAGTGAACGAACTCGTTGAGCCCCAACTAATCGGAATTGATGCACAAGGACAAGAGAAAGTTGATCTCTTGCTCCATCAGATCGACGGAACCCAAGACTTCAGAAGAATCGGCGGCAACACATCCTATGCAGTTTCACTAGCGACAGCAGAAGCCGCAGCATCCTCTACGGGTCGACCACTCTTCACTCAACTGGGCGGACACTTAACTTCGGAGCTTCCCCATCCCCTCGGAAACGTCATAGGCGGAGGAAAACACGCCCGCGGCAAGTCCCCTGACATACAAGAGTTCCTAGTTCTGCCAGTGAAAGTGAACACATTCTTAGACGCTGCCAAGGCTAACATACTCATCCATCAAAGAGTAGGAACTTACCTTATCAAAAAAGACAAAACATTTACTGGCGGCAGAGGCGATGAAGGCGCATGGGCCCCCAACCTAGAAAACGAGGATGCACTGGAAATAGTGACAAAAGCATGCGAAGAAGTTTCGAAGGAGACCGGAATTGAGTGCAAGGTTGGGCTTGACATGGCTGCCTCAAGCCTATGGAACCCGAAAAAAGAAAGTTATACTTATGCTCGAGACGAAGTTGACAAGGATTCAGGAGAACAATTAGAGTTCGCCTTAAATCTCATTCAAAAGTACAAGCTTGCCTATGTTGAAGACCCTTTCCATGAAGAAGACTTTGAGAGCTTCGCTGAGTTAACAAAAGAGGCTAAGAAATGCCTCATTTGCGGCGACGATCTTTTCGTAACGAACAAAGAACGGTTGGCTTATGGAATAGAAAAAGAAGTTGCTAACGCCATCATTATTAAGGGCAACCAGGTTGGCACTCTCACAGATGCTTGGGAAACAACCATCTTAAGTCAAAAAGCTGAATACGTACCGATAATGTCTCATCGTTCAGGAGAAACAACAGAGGCGCACATAGCTCATCTGGCGGTCGCGTTTCGTTGCCCAATCATAAAGGCTGGAGTAATCGAGGGTGCACGCATAGCCATAATCAACGAGCTTATTCGTATAGAGAAGATGCTTGGGGAAAGGGCTAAAATGGCCACTGTGCCATTGTAAAGAGGAGAAAACCATGAGCGAAGAAGAAAAGAAACCAGAAGCAGAAACCAAAATTGAAATAGCAGAGGCAGAAGCGAAGAGTTCTACTGAAGCTTCAAGTGTACCCATGTCCACAACCGAAGTCCGTGTTGAGGAAGAGCTTCTCCTACCACAAGACACGTTGCTCTCTGTCGGAATTCATATTGGAACAAGAATGAAGACAAAAGACATGGAATCCTTCATCTATCGTGTACGCCCAGACGGACTCTTCGTTCTAGACGTCAAGAAAACCGATGAACGAATAAGAGTTGCAGCTAAATTCTTAGCTCGCTTTGAACGATCCAAAATAGCAGCGATTGCTGCAAGGCTTTACGGACGTGAACCTGTAAGAAGATTCTGTGAGGTAACTGGCGCGGTTCCCATCGTGGGTCGCTTTATTCCCGGCTTGTTTTCAAATCCGCTCTATCCAGGTCGCATTGAACCCAGCGTAGTCATTGTTTCCGACCCTAAGGCAGATGTGCAAGCTGTTAAAGAAGCCGCAGACATAGGCATTCCAGTTATTGCGCTTTGCAGCACTGACAACGATTTTTCAGGTGTTGACTTAGCCATTCCAACTAACAACAAAGGAAGAAGAGCCTTAGCCGTGATTTATTGGCTTTTGGCAAGGCAAATGCTGCGCGAAAGAGGTGAACTGCCACCTGACGGAGACCCAACTTTAACAATTGACGATTTTGAAGTGAAACTGACAAGAGAGGAGTGAAACGTGAAGCTTAGACATCCCTCTCAGGCTGGAATGTTTTATGCAGGCACGGCTCAGACTTTGAGGGCTCAAATAGAAGAATGCTTCACTCATAGACTAGGTCCTGGCAAGTTGCCAAAAGTTGCGGAGAGAAAGCTTCAAAATACAGTTGGCTTAGTTTGCCCTCATGCCGGGTACATGTACTCTGGACCAATAGCTGCCCATGGTTACTACAATCTTGCGACCGATGGCATACCCGACACTGCCGTTCTTTTAGGTCCTAACCACCTTGGGCATGGAAGTGCACTCGCTTTGATGAGAGACGGAATTTGGCGTACTCCCTTAGGAGATGTGGAAATCGACACTGAAACTGCAAATCTAATTTTGAAAGAGTCGAACATCATTGATGTTGATGATTCTGCCCATACTTCTGAGCATTCTATTGAAGTTCAGCTCCCTTTTCTGCAGTATCTCTATGGTTCAGCCTTCAAGTTTGTGCCCATATGCTTTTTCATGCAAGATCTGCAATCTAGCCGTGAAGTGGGTACGGCAGTGGCTAAGGCCTTAGCTGGCAAGAACGCTTTGGTGATAGCTTCTACAGATATGACCCATTACGAACCGCAAAAGACTGCTGAACAAAAGGATAAAGCCGCTATCGAGGCTGCGTTAGAACTTGACGCAGAGCGCCTGTACTCAACTGTTGAAGACCGCCGCATCACTATGTGTGGCTACGGTCCAACAATCGCTGCTATAACTGCTGCTAAAGCCTTAAACGCGAAGGAGGCTAAGTTGCTCTGTTATAAAACAAGCGGTGACGTAACGGGTGACTATTTCTCGGTGGTCGGCTACGCCTCCATCACATTGATAAAGAGTTAGTTAAGTGAAACAACTTCACACCAATGCGTTTCACAACTTTAAAAAATATTTTATCTATTTCTCACAATAATTGCTTTTTGGGGTAGTTCCGATGGGAAGAGGTTCTGGCTTCGGAAAAGTTATTCTGTTCGGCGAACACTTTGTTGTTCACGGCGCGCCGGGAATTGTTTCTGCAATTGATTCAACAACTAACGCCGAAGTGAAAAAAATCGGAGAAGGCATCACTGTAAAGGATGGCAGAAAAGGCGCAAGAGGTTACACCCAAAAGAAAAGAACTCAACAAAAAGAGTCAATAGAAAGAACGCTTAAAACAATGGGAATTGATCCTAGAAAGGCCTCTTTGGAGATTTGGTTGAGAGGAAGCCTGCCAGGTTTCAGCGGAATTGGTGCTTCTGCAGCAAGTAGCGTTGCAATTGCTAGAGCTATAGCGGAAGAATTTGAAATGGGTTTGTCAGATGAAGAAATTAATGAAATTGCTTTTGAAGCTGAGAAAGCCTATGCTGGAACCCCCTCAGGCATTGACAATACAGCAGCAACCTATGGAGGATTAATTTGGTTCAAAAGGAATTTGAGCGGAGGCCCAAACACAATCGAGAAACTAAGCATAAAAGAACCAGTTGAAATTGTCGTAGGCAACACAGGAATTGTAGCTGACACTAAGGAAATGGTTGCTGGAGTTGCAGCAAGAAAGCAGCGAAATCCAGAAAAATACAATGCGTTATTCAACCAAGCAGGAGATTTAGCGTTAATAGCAAGAAAGGCCTTAGAAGAGTTTGATTTACGAAAAGTTGGAAAGCTAATGAACGAGAATCATGACTTATTGCAGGAAATCGAAGTTTCGTGTAAGGAACTAGATTATTTAGTGAATTTAGCCCGGAAGAAAGGAGCATTTGGAGCAAAATTAACTGGTGGTGGCGGCGGAGGCTGCATGGTAACATTAACTCCAGGGAAAGAATTGCAAGAACTGGTTGCAACAGCCATGGAAAAGGAAGGATTTAAAGTGTTGCGAACAAAGATTGGAATTTAAAAATGTCAAGAGAATATTAACCTATTAGAAATAAGGAGGGAAGCGATTGGGTTTTAGAAGTTTACTGGATCAGCTTGACAAAAATGGAAAACTGATGAGAATAAGAAAAGAGGTGTCAACTGAGTACGAAATGGCGGGAATTATAGATGCCCTAGACGAAAAGCCCGTTTTTTTTGAAAAAGTGAAAGAATCTAACATCCCTGTTGTAGCAGGCCTTGTTTCTTCTAAAGAACTAATTGCCAGAGCTTTGAACATAAAAAGAGAGCAATTATTGCACAAGTTGTCCAGTGCTATAGACAATCCTGTAAGTCCAGATGTTGTGGAGAAGGGCGAATGCCAAGAGATAGTTGAGAAAGATGTTGATTTGACAAAGTTACCAATAATGAGGTACACAGAAAAAGATGGTGGAAAATACATTGCATCTGCCATAGCTATAATAAAAGACCCGGAGTTTGGCAGAAACATGTGTTTCCACAGGTTGATGTTGCTAGGTAAGAATAAGTTCGTGGCTAGAATTGTTGAAGAGAGAGGAACGGACACAGCTCTCAAAAAGTCTGGTAGCGAACTTGACATTGCAATGTGTATCGGCAACTCAACTGCTGTTCTTCTTGCTGCTGCCACATCCCTGCCAATGGGCGTTGACGAATTAGAAATGGCTAATGCATTGGAGAAAACAGAATTGGTGAAGTGTAAGACCATCGATATCGAGGTTCCAAGAGACTGCGAGATTGTATTAGAAGGAAGAATAACAAAAGAAAAAACGATTGAAGGACCATTCCTAGATCTGACAGGAATTGTTGATAAGGTAAGACAGCAACCAGTCATAGAAGTCAACTGCATAACTCACAGAAAAAAACCAATTTACCAAACCATACTTGCCGGAAGAAACGAACATAAGTTCTTGATGGGAATGCCCAGAGAACCGACAATATTCAATGAAGTGAACAAAGTCTGTAAATGTAAAGATGTTTATATAACCCCTGGTGGTTGCAGCTGGCTCCATGCAGTTGTGCAAATAAAGAAACAGAATCCAGATGATGGAAAGAAAGCGATTAAAGCAGCCTTTAAAGGACACAAATCATTGAAACATTGTGTTATCGTGGATGACGACATAAACATCTACGATCAAAACGAAGTTGAATGGGCCATTGCAACTAGGTTTCAAGCAGATAAAGACGCTGTCATTCTGCCTAATCAGAGAGGATCTTCTCTTGATCCATCTGGAGATTTAACTGAAGGAAAAAAAGCTACAACATGTAAGATTGGGTTAGACGCAACGATTCCATTCAAAGAAACAGGCAAAGGCTTTGAAAAAGAGGAATACAGAAAAGTTGATCTAAAAAAATTCTTGTGATCATATGCATCTTACAAAAGAAGAGAAAAGAATGCTGGATGGAGAAGAAGGTTACGCAGCTAAAAAATCCATGGAGATACTCGTTGCCTTAGGAGATATCTACGGAGCCGAGAAGTTCATCAGAGTAGGTTCTGTTCAAGTGGCAGGCGTGTCATATCATAACCTCGGAGATGCAGGTCTAGAATTTCTAAATGAATTAGCAAAAGATGGAAAAGTCAAAGTACTTACAACTTTGAACCCCGCAGGAATGGATCTGGAAGATTGGAAAAAACTCGGAATCTCCGAGGAGTTCGCAAAAAAACAAAACTTGGTCATAGAAGCTTTCAGGAAAATGGGCATAATCATCTCTTGCACATGTACGCCCTACCTGATAGGTAACCTACCAAGATATGGAGAGCACATCGCTTGGTCCGAGTCCTCTGCAGTTACTTTCGCCAACTCGGTTATCGGCGCAAAGACAAACAGGGAAGGCGGTCCATCAGCTCTTGCTGCAGCTTTCGTGGGCAAAACACCATACTATGGGCTTCATTTGGAAGAGAACAGAGAGCCAGACAGTCATGTAGATGTAAAGGCTAAATTGAAAAAACTCTCAGATTACGGAGCTCTTGGTTATTCTATTGGCAAAAAAGTGGGAAACAAAATCCCATACATAACAGGCATAAATGACGCAGATCTGGACAAGTTGAAAACTTTCTGTGCCTCAGTAGTGACTTACGGTTCAAAACCACTATTTTATATGAAAGGAATAACTCCTGGGTCTGAAAAACATCAACCTCCAAAAGAGAAAGTCACCATTGGGGATAAGGACATAGAAGAAGCATACGAAAGCATTGATGATGATATTGAAGTCATCGATTTCGTCTGTATAGGCTGCCCTCACTCTTCCATAAAAGAAATCGCTGAAATAGCAAACCTGTTAAAGAACAAGAGCATATCTCCAAACACTGAATTCTGGGTTGCAACTTCAAGACCAATGAAACAGCTCGCTGACAAAAGAAGTTACACAGAAATAATCGAAAAAGCCGGAGGGAAATTCGCCTGCGATACTTGTATGGCAGTAGCTCCACTGAAAGGAAGATTTAAATCTGTTGCAACAACCTCCGCAAAAGGATGTTACTACTCAAGACATAACAATATGAAGACAAAACTAGGAAGTTTAGAAGAATGCATAAAGGCTGCGGTGAGAGGAAAATGGAGTTGAAAGGAAGAACTATCTCAAAGGGAGTAGCAGAAGGAGAAGCCATAACCACCACACAACCAATCTCGTTTTACGGTGGAGTAGACCCTAACACCAGCGAGATAATAGAGAAAGGACATGAACTGCAAGGAAAGAAAGTGAAAGGAAAGATATTGGTTTTCCCAAATGGTAAAGGATCAACAGTTGGGTCCTACACCATTTATAGAATGAAAAAGAATGATACAGCTCCGGCAGGCATTATAAACAAGGAGTGTGAAACTGTAGTCGCTGTTGGCACAATAATCTCAGAAATACCTTGTGTTGATGGAATCAATATTTCGAAAATAAAAACAGGAGATATTGTTCGATTAGAAAATGGTGTTGTTACAGTAAAGAAGTAGGGAGCTCTAATAATCTGTTCTAACTTTCGCCACAAGAAAAACCAGCGATGGTGTGAGGTTTGAGCGTTAAGCCAACTGTTCTGAAGCTCGGAGGTTCCGTGATAACAAACAAGGAAAAACTGTTGACTCCCAACCTGCCAGCAATAGAACGATTGAGCTGCGAAATTTCAGAAGCAAGAATGTCAAATCTCATTCTCATTCATGGCGGTGGCAGTTTCGGTCATCCACTAGCCAAAAAATACGCGCTGAAAGAAGGCTACAAAGAAAAATCTCAACTTCTAGGATTTTCAAAAACCCGCCAAGCAATGGTCACTTTAAACAAGCTGGTTGTGGACGCCTTGATAAGTCAAAGCATCACTGCAGTGGGACTGCAACCCTCCGCTTTTGTTGTTACAAACTCTGGCAGAATTAGTTACATTGACGAGCAACCGTTAAAGAAAATGCGTGAAATAGGGCTTTTGCCTGTTCTTTACGGAGACGCTGTCTTCGATTTTGATTTAGGCTTCACAATACTTTCAGGCGACCAGCTAGCGGCTTTCCTTGCCATTCAACTTGACGCAAACCAAATAATTCTTGGCATAGACGAAGATGGACTATTCACGGCTGACCCCAAATCTGATTCTTCTGCACGACTTATTCCACAAATAACTATCCAAAAGTTAAGAAACATACAGCATGAAATCGAAGAGGCTAAAGTCACAGACGTGACCCATGGCATGCTTGGAAAAATTTCAGAGTTAATACCAATGGTTGAAAGAGGCATTCCAGCCTTGATTGTGAACGCCGCAAAGCCAAATAACATTTACAAGGCTCTTAAAGGTGAAGAGGTAACTGCCACAACCATAGTGAAAGGGTGAAAAATGCCTACCAAAATCCAAGGGAGAAAGTCAGACCATATTAAAATCTGCCTAGAAGAAGACGTTCAACATCACCATGTTACCACAGGCTTTGAAGACATTTACTTTGTCCATAAGGCTCTACCTGAAATCGAACGAAGCAAAATCGACTTCAAAGCAACAGTTTTCGGTCACAAATTTTCTGCTCCCATTATAGTGGAAGCTATGACCGGGGGAATTACAGAAGCCGTAAAAATCAATGCAGCCATTGCTTCAGCAGTTGAGGAACTCGGTCTAGGGATGGGTGTTGGAAGCCAGAGAGCTGCTATTGAAAAGCCAATTTTAGAAGAAACGTTTGCAATTGCTCGAAAGAAGGCGCCTACTGCTTTTCTTATAGCTAACATTGGTGGACCCCAACTGGTTAGGGGATATTGTGTAAATGAAGCCAAAAAGGCGGTTGATATGATGAGTGCTGATGCTTTGGCTATACACCTGAATGCTTTGCAAGAGGTTGTGCAGCCCGAGGGAGAAACCAGTTTCAAGGGGGTTCTGAACAAGATTGGTGAAATTGCTCAATCGTTGGATGTTCCAGTTATTGTGAAGGAAACTGGTGCAGGTATCGCGGCTGAAGAAGTAAAAAAGCTTGTATCGATGAAGGTGGCGGGCATCGACGTAGCCGGGGTTGGTGGAACAAGTTGGGCTGCTGTAGAATATCATCGTGCTAAGAAAGAACATGACGAGTTTCATCAAAGACTGGGCAAAGCCTTCTGGGATTGGGGTATACCAACAGCCATAAGCCTCATCGAAACCTTGCAGTCGGGTTCACCAATTACCATTGCATCTGGCGGAATCCGCACAGGCATAGATGCTGCAAAAGCGTTGTCTCTAGGCGCTAACCTAGCAGGTATGGCACATCCAATCTTACTTGCAGCTACAAAAGGTCCGAACGAAGTTAAAAAGACACTTCAAGTCACAACTGAAAGTCTAGGAAACGTCATGTTCCTCGTTGGTGCTGAATCCATCCCAAAACTAAAAGACGTTCCCCTCGTAATAACCGGAAAAACAGCAGAATGGCTAAAAATGCGAGGATTTCAGCCAGCAATCTATGCCAAAAAGAATCTTTCCAAAGAGGAGATGATTTAATGCAAATTGACATTGAAAAGTTTCTCAAAGAAAAAGCAGAAGTAATCGACGAGTTAATTGAAAAGTACATTCCAAAAAATTTTGAGAAAAATTCGCTTGTTTTTCAGCTTAATCCTCCAAGCTATGGTCATAGTTTGGAAGCCTTAAATGAAGCTATCGCGAAGCCTATCTGGGATTTTCTGGAAAGAGGTGGCAAACGCTGGAGACCAGGATTGTTTCTGTTGATAATTGAAGCTCTCGGAGAAGACCCGAAAAAGTTTCTTGATTTTGCCATAATTCCCGAGGTCATTCACAACGGAACCATAATGGTTGACGATGTCGAAGACGACTCCACTTTCAGAAGAGGCAAGCCCTGCACTCACAGAATATTTGGAATCGACATAGCCGTCAACACTGGAAACGCAATGTACTTTTTACCATTGCTAACCCTAATCAGAAGCAAAAACAAGCTCCTTCCAAAAACATTCAACAAAATCTATGAAATCTATACAAAAGAAATGATTAACATCAGCCTCGGTCAAGCCACCGACATCGCTTGGCACAGGGGGCTTGCAAACGCCGATCTAATCACAGAGGTTCAATACATTCAGATGTGCGCCTACAAGACTGGGACACTCGCAAGAATGGCAGCGAAAATAGCGGCTGTGCTGGCAAATGCAGATGACCGTATAATTGAAAAAGTCGGCAGATTTGCAGAAGCGGTTGGAGTAGCCTTTCAGATTCAAGACGACATATTAGATCTAACCGGTGAAGAATTTGCTGAAAAGAAGGGGGGACGTGGTCAAGACATAACCGAAGGAAAAAGAACGTTGATGATTATTCACACTCTGGAAAAGGCTGAGTCAGACGATAAGGAGAGACTTAAAGAAATCCTTAAGATGCATACATCGACCCGAAAATTGATAGACGAAGCCATAAGTATCATGCAGAAATACAGCTCGATCGATTATGCCAGACAATTCGGGCGCAACCTGGTGCAGCAAAGCTGGAAAGAAGTAGACAGCCTTCTTCCTCCCTCAGATGCGAAAGAGAAATTGAGAGCTTTCGCGGAGTATCTTGTTGAAAGAAAAATTTGACCAATGAAAAACAAAGGGAGAAGCCTTGTCGACAAGTGAGGAAAAAGAAATCATTCGCAAATTGACGCTTCTCAACGCCATTAACTACAATGGAAAAGCACGGTTTGAACCAGTTTTAAGCAAGTTGCTCACTGAGAAGTCAAACTTAAGGGCAAGAGTGAGAGAAATCGCACCCATAGTTGCTGAGATTGTTGAAGCCGTTAACAAGCTTTCTTTAGAAGAGCAAGAAAGAGAGGTCAAAGGAAAATGGCCTGAGGCTTTAGTTAGGAAGAAAGTTGAAGCAGAGAAGAAGCTTCCGCCGTTGCCAAACGTAGAAAAGTATAAACAGGTTACCACTCGGTTTTCACCTAATCCTGACTGTGTGCTGCATCTGGGCTCTGCTAGAGCCATAATTCTTTGTTACAGATATGCGAAAATGTATAACGGCTTGTTTTATCTTCGCTTCGAAGACACAGACCCAAAACTGAAGCGTCCACAACTGTCTTTTTATGATCTAATACGGGAAGACCTAGAATGGCTTGGTTGCAAATGGGATGCCGAATTCATTCAAAGCGAGAGACTGCCCATTTATTACGAGTATGTGGAAAAGCTGCTTGCTGATGAAAATGCTTACATATGCACATGCAAATCTTCAGACTTTAGAAAAATGGCTCTTGTGAAGCAAACTTGTCCATGCCGTGATTTGCCAGCCAATGAACAGCTAAGCCGATGGAGGAAGATGCTTGATGGGATCTACCGCGAAGGAGGAGCGGTTGTCCGCATCAAAACCGACCTTGACCATCCCAATCCAGCGGTTCGAGAGTGGCCTGCACTAAGAATAATAGATACTGAAATATATCCTCATCCAAGAGTTGGAACCAAATATCGTGTTTGGCCTCTCTACAACTTTGCCTGTGGCATAGACGACCACTTGCTTGGAATAACCCACATAATCAGAGGAAAAGAACATCTAACAAACCAGAAACGGCAAGAATACATGTATCGCCACCTCGGCTGGGAATATCCCGAAGCTATTCATTACGGCAGAATGAAAATCACTGGCGCTACTCTAAGCAAATCTAAGATTGTTCAAGGAATGAGAGAAGGCATATTTACGGATTGGGATGACCCTCGACTCGCCACTTTCATTGCTTTGAGGAAAAGGGGAATTACGCCAGAAGCTATTAGACGCCTAATCATTGATGTTGGTCCTAAGCCGGTGGACGTCGTGCTCAGCTGGGAAAATCTCTATGCGTATAACAGAAAAATCATCGATCCCGTTGCAAACCGCTACTTTTTCGTGCATGACCCAAGAAAAATAGTTGTAAAAAGTGTTTCTCAGGCTATGATTGCCAACGTTCCATTACATCCAGACAATCCAGAGAAAGGTTTTCGCCAATTCCGAGTTAAGCCAGAAAACAAAGAAGCTTCTCTATGGATTGCCAGCCATGACTTGAACATCCTGAAAAAGGAGAAAATGGTGCGATTGATGGGCTTGTTCAACGTGCAAATCGAGAATGTGGCGAAGGGAGTGGTTGAAGCCGTTTATCACAGCGATTCTCATGAAGAAGCTCGAAAACTTGGATTACCACTTATTCACTGGGTTCCTGCAGACACTGGCATACCATGTGAAGTTGTGATGCCGGACGCTACGATTGCTCGGGGCATCGCTGAAGACGGCTGTCGAGAACTGAAGGCTGATGATATTGTTCAGTTTGAACGCTTCGGTTTTGTTAGGGTTGAAAGCGTAAATTGGAAGTTAAAAGCTTACTATGCTCATCGATGAATTGGAGCGCGCGCGTCAAGATAATTAACGACATCCCAGAATTTTTTTGGTTTTGCAACATCCAAATTTGCATAACTCCGTAGGAAATAATGATATGCTTACCGCTCGCGCTTTACTTGCTTGTCGCAATTCGAGGCTCGGACAACCTATAGAAAAAGGTAGGGTGAGTCGTATTGGCTAAAATTTCACGTCAAAAATGGTTTTGTTTCGTATAGCAAACTGAAGAAAACAATGTGCGCGCTGTAAGCATCCCAAAAACTCTTATAAATGTGTGTGGTTGATAGAATTTGCACTTGAATATGGGTGAGGCTATGTCCAAACCATTCTATTCAAAGTTTAGTGTTCCAAAAGAAGTAGCGGACGCCGCCTATGAAGCCCTCCAAATAGCTACACGAACGGGCTCAGTAAGGAAAGGCACAAACGAAACCACAAAAGCTGTTGAACGTGCACATGCCAAACTCGTTGTTATCGCTGAAGACGTTGAACCGCCAGAAGTTGTGGCACATTTACCTATTCTCTGCGATGAAAGAAAAATCCCTTACGTGTTTGTATCAAGCAAACAAAAAATAGGCTCTGCAGTGGGCATAGATGTTCCCGCCGCTTCTGCATGCATAGTCGAGGTTGGCGAAGCTGCGTCTTTGGTTAAAGAGATAACCAAGCGGGTTGAAGAGCAAAGGAAGAAGGGCACCAGCGAATGAGCAAACGCGAAGAGGTCGAAAAGGCCTTAACACCAGCAGAGGTCATCCAAGTAATTGGTAGAACAGGTGCAACCGGCGCAATTACACAGGTACGCGTTCGTGTGCTTGAAGGAAAAGACAAAGGACGCATCATCACGAGAAATGTTAAAGGCCCGGTGAGGGCCAACGACATTCTGATGCTGAGGGACACAGAACGCGAAGCCAGAAAAATCAAGCGCTGAAATCAACGGAGGACTCGCTTCAGTGCCCAAACCTCGCCGCTGTTCTTTTTGCGGACAAGACTTTCCAGTTGGAACTGGAATCTTATACGTGAAAAACGACGGCTCCCTGTTTTGGTTCTGCTCCAGCAAATGCAGAAAGAGCTCAATAAAACTTCACAGAGACGCCCGCAAGATCAAATGGACAAAATACTATGGCAAAGAAGAAAAAGGCAGAGCATAAATGAGATTCATCATATTTGGTCCTCCGGGAGCAGGAAAAGGCACCTATGCTTCGAGGCTTGGACGGGAACTTGAAATCGGTGTGATTTCAACTGGTGACATATTCCGCGAGGAAGTAAAGCAAAACACCGATTTAGGCAGAAAGGTTGCCGAGTTTTTAAACAGTGGCGGGTTGGTTCCAGACGAAATTGTAACAGTTGTTTTAGCAAAAAGAGTTCGAATGCCAGACAGCAAGCATGGTTTTATTTTAGACGGATATCCCAGAACCATTGAACAGGCAAAAGCCTTAGACAAGATCGCGAAAATTGATGCAGTAATTCTTTTGATTGTTCCTGAATGGATTATTGTAGAGCGACTTTCAAACCGAAGAGTGTGCAAAAAATGCGGTGCGATTTACAATCTGAGATATTTGAAGCCTAAACGACTTGGCATTTGCGATAAATGTGGAGAAGAGCTTTTCCAGCGTGAAGACGACAAACCCAGAGTGATTAGAGAGCGACTAGAGGTTTACGAAGCCCAGACTCAACCCTTAATCGAATATTACAAAGGCAAGTTATCTATTCTAAATATAGAATGCAATTCAGCGGATATACCACCTGAAGTCATAGTTGATAAAATACTGCAGAAACTGCGAAAGTCGAACCTATTAGATTAGCTTACACCACTTGATGTAGCAAAACAATTTATTAGCTATGCCTTTCTCATTGTTGATGACCACAAGGAAGACTCTATCATGCCAGTGCGCCAGCCCATCATCTGCGTGCTTGGACACATCGACACCGGAAAAACTCTGCTTCTAGACAATATAAGGAGGAGTAGCGTTCAAGCACGTGAGGCTGGCGGTATAACTCAGCATATAGGCGCAAGCTTCTTTCCCGTTAAAACTTTAACTGAACTATGCGGCCCCATTCTAAAGAGGCTAAAACGAGAAGTTCAGATTCCTGGGTTGCTTGTCATTGACACACCTGGTCATGAAGCCTTTGCTAACCTTAGAAAGCGAGGCGGAGGAGTGGCAGATATTGCTATTCTGGTTATTGATGTGCTAAAAGGGTTCGAGGCTCAAACCTATGAATGCATTGAGATTCTCAAGGCCAGAAAGACTCCGTTTTTGGTTGTAGCCAACAAGATAGATAGGGTTCCAGGTTGGATATCTAAACCCAATCAGTCTTTTCTGGTTTCTTATCAAAATCAGGGTTCTTATGTTCGTCAAGATATAGATGAACGACTTTACACCATTATTGGAACCTTTTCAACTCATGGCTTTCGAAGTGACCGCTTCGATAGAATAACTGATTTCACGAAAACAATAGCCATTGTTCCTGTCAGCGCCAAAACAGGCGAAGGTATACCCGAACTCCTAACGGTCCTCATCGGATTAACCCAACAATACTTGCAATTTCAGTTGAAAGTAACGAAGGGACCAGCGAAGGGCACAGTTTTAGAGGTTAAGGAAGAACCTGGATTAGGAGTTACAGTTAACGCTATCGTTTATGATGGTGTGCTTCAAAAAGGCGACACGATTGTTGTTGGAGGGAAGGAAAAGCCTCTCGTAACCAAGATACGTGCAGTGTTGTTGCCCAAGCCTTTAGATGAAATTAGAGACCCTCGAGACAAGTTCTCCTCTGTAGATGCGGTTTCTGCCGCAGCAGGAGTTAAAATTGCAGCTCCAAATCTAGATGATGCTTTGGCTGGGGCTCCCTTATACGTGGTTTCGGCTGATGAACGCCTAGACAAATTTGTTAAGTTGGTTTCGGAAGAGGTGGAAAGGCTTCGAATTACTACGGATATAGATGGGGTTGTGTTGAAGACTGATGCTTTGGGTTCCCTTGAAGCGATAGCTGAAATCTTGAAGCGGGAAAACATTCCAATCCGACTAGCAGATGTCGGAGATGTCTCCAAACGAGATATTACGGAAGCATCTGTGGTTAAGGACCGTGAACCCTTCTATGGGGTCATTTTAGCCTTTAACGTGAAAATATTGCCAGACGCTCAAGAAGAGTCTAAAAATCGAAGAGTCCAAATTTTTCAACGTAACATCATTTACCACCTAATCGACGACTATACACAGTGGCTAAAAAGTGAACAAGAAATGCGTCTGTTAAGAGAGTTTGATAGGCTGTTGAAACCGGCTAAAATGAAGCTTCTGCCAGGCTATGTTTTTAGAAGAGCCAGGCCAGCCATAGTAGGCGTCGAGATCTTGGCTGGGCGGATCAAGCCAAAAGTCCTCATTGTCGATGAGAACGGTAGAGATCTAGGCGAAATCATGCAAATACAGGACAAGGGCAAAGCCATTTCAGAAGCAGAAACAGGCATGCAGGTGGCCATTTCAATGGAAAAGACTGTTGTGGGCCGTAACATCAATGAAGGAGACGTCATCTATGCTAAAGTGCCAGAACCACACGCAAAAGCGTTGCTAACCAGATTTCAAAGTCACCTGTCTTCTGAAGAATTGGATGCACTGAACGAACTTGTAAACATTATGAGACGCAAAGCTCCATTCTGGGCTACTTAACAAGGAGTTCTCAAAAAAACTAAGACCTATGCTTGCGTGAAAGATTCAAATGTGACGGCTTAAACTAAAGAATACTTTAATTCGTTTTATTTACTTCAGCAATTGCAATAGCCTTTTTCTTTCATGTTCATTTATGTCAAGCAAGGTTTGATGTCTATCTAAATGGAACGTTTTCTCAGACATTTCTCCCACTGGACAACGGTTGTAGCAATATCCACAGAACATTATCCTTCGCTCGGTTTCTTCCCGAATCTCATAGACAAATTGGAGGCAGCGATCTCTATTGAATCCTGTGGGCGGTGGCAACTTTTCGTTAATGGCGCTTACTGGGCAAACCTTGGTGCATGTGTCACATTTTCGGCAAGGATCAAAGTTTGTTAGAGGTTTGTCTGGTGTTATTGAGGCGTTTGTAAGGACCGCTCTAAAGATGACTCTAGGTCCATACTCAGGTGTTATCGAGATACTTGGTCTTCCATAGATGCCGATTCCTGCTTCATATGCGGCTAACTTGAAGGATAACCGAGCGATTCTCGCCTTTTCATCCATGTAGCCGTGAGGAGAAACTGCTTAATAACCCATGTGTTCAAGGAAGTGAACAACCCTGAGAGAGACCAGGTCACGGTAAATGTTGAATACTCGTGATTCAACGTCTCCTTTCTGGCAGTAATCTAAAGTGGCATAGTGGTCAAAACCGACATGAGAAGCAAGAACTATTACTGACTTACAATTTTTCACAGAATCTCTGGGATGACAACCGCTCTTTGCCAGTCCAAATCCCATCGCGGGATCAGCAACTCCAATCTTGAAAACACCAAACTTTCTAAGAAAATCTTCTATCTCATCTCTTATAGACAAGTACACACCTGCGCATTGAAGATTCCATTACTTCTACTCTTAAATCAACCGTAGTCACACTAATCGTCTTTTAGGTCGCTCAAGAAAACGAAAATAAGAACCGAAACTAGAATCTCTGAACTTATACGAAAGGTTTTTAGTTTAGTTGTTACAAGTGAACAAACAAAACATATGGGTTTAGAGGCAAGAGGTGATAATGAAGAATGTCAGTATTCGCGGCGCCAGGAGCATATGACCGCGCTATAACCGTTTTCTCCCCAGATGGGCGGCTTTTTCAGGTTGAATACGCCCTAGAAACAGTTAACCGAGGAGCAACAATATTAGGTTTAGCATGCTCTGAAGGTATAGTGCTTGGAGCAGAAGAAAGAATTGAATCTCAATTACAAGACCAAAATTTCTCATGGAAACTTTATGAAGTGGACGCCCATTTAGGCGCGGCTGTGGTGGGCTTAGGCTCAGATGCGCGTATTCTAATAGACCAATCAAGAATTTACGCCCAAAGCAATCGACTAATGTACGATGAGCCAATTGATGTCGAAGTAGTAGCAAAACGCATTGGAGACATTAAACAACTATACACTCAACACGCGGGGGTTCGACCTTTTGGAGTCTCCATAATTTTCGGCGGCATAGATAAAACCGGAAACCGAATTTTTCAAACAGACCCAAGCGGGACTTATAGAGGTTATAAAGCAATAGCTGTGGGAATAGGTAAAGAAACTGTTGAAAAAATCCTCCAGGCAGAATATAAAGGAGAAATGAATCTCGGAACTGCAATAAAACTCGCAGTTAAAAGTTTGGTTAAGGCTTTAGAGACAAGGGGAGAGCAGCCGAGAATCAAAATTGCAGTAGTCCCAGCAGCCACAAAAAAAATTAAGATGCTCACTGTTGCAGAAATTGATGCTCACCGGCGGAGTATTGAGGGCAGCGGAGCCCAATGAGTGAAAGATACACTATTGCTCGCCTAGTCCATGAAGGGGAGCGTTTCGAAATTCTGGTTAAACCAGACGAGGCATTAGCCTATCGTCTCGGAAAGACTACCTCTCTTTCGGACACTCTCGTGAGCGACACCATCTTCGCCGACGCAAATAAGGGAACTAAACCTTCAGAAGAAAGACTACGAAAAGCTTTCGGAACAACCGATTCGTTTCAAATAGCTCGTATGATATTGCAAAAGGGTATATTGCAGCTGACAACTGAACAGCGTAAACAGCTTGTGGAGGATAAACGAAAACAAATCATTGCGTTCATTTCTCGCCACTGTGTGGACCCGAGAACAAAACTACCTCATCCACCCCTTCGCATAGAACGAGCCATGCAACAAATGCACTATTCAATAGAGCCCTTCAAGGAAGCCGAAGAACAAGCCAAAGACATCATAAAACTCCTACGCACAATCTTGCCACTAAAGATTGAACAAGTCCAGGTGACAATCCACATCCCACCGCAATACGCAAGCAAAGCCTATGGTACAGTAAAGGGATTTGGCACAATAAAAAAGGAGGAATGGCGAAGCGATGGCTCTTGGTATTCAACGGTGGAGATGCCCGCCGGACTTTACGGTCCGTTCTTGGAGAAGATAGGAGAAGTCACACGAGGTAGCGCAGAAGCAAAACTAGTTAAATAGATCTAACAATTATGGTGGTGAAATAAATTGCCTGTTTTTTATGATAAAAGGCAGCTTGTAACGCCGGGCGATTTGCTAGCAGAAAATGATTATTATGCCGGTGAAAACACGTTCAAGGAAAACGGAAAAATATATGCAGCCTGTGTTGGACTCGTCAATTGTGAGGGTAGAAACGTATATGTTGTAGCGTTGAAGTCATTTTACGTTTCAATGGTTGGAGACACGGTAATCGGAAAGGTTATTGAAGTAAGCCTTAGCGGATGGATAATCGACATTAAAGCGCCTTATCTAGCCATGCTTAAGGCCTCAGACGTTCTAGAACGTTCCTTTAGGCCGCAAAGAGATGACTTGCCCTCTATGTTTGATGTAGGAGATCTCGTTATCGCAAAGGTAGTTGCCAGCGACCGAACAAGGGGACCTCTCTTAACAATTCGAGAACCTGGCTTAGGCAAAATTACAAAGGGGCAAATCACTGCAATTACTCCAACAAAAATCCCTCGTCTGATCGGGAAGAAAGGCTCAATGGTTACCACAATTAAAAAAGAGACAGGTTGCCAAATCCTCATAGGTCAGAATGGCTTGATCCTTGTTAGCGGTAAATCGCCCGAAGACGAGCGCTTAGCGATTATGGCTATTCGCAAAATCGAGCAAGAAGCTCATACGTCTGGACTAACAGATCGTGTGGCTGAAATGATTAGAAAAGAGAAAAGTGAGAAAAAGGAGATTGGTGGAAAAGATGTCTAAGAAGAAAGTCAAAAAATTAATTGATGAGAAAGATATTCGTCATGATGGAAGAAAATTAGACGAGTTAAGACCTACCAAAATTGAAGTAGGAGTTCTCAGCAACGCTGACGGTTCAGCTTATGTTGAACAAGGGAAAAACAAGATCTTAGCCGCTGTTTACGGGCCAAGAGAGGTGCATCCTAAACATTTAGCTCTACCCGACCAAACATTGATACGATGCCGCTATCACATGGCGCCTTTTTCAGTTCAAGAGAGAAAATCACCCGCTCCATCAAGACGGGAAAAAGAGCTCTCAAAAGTCATTCGAGAGGCATTTGAGCCCTCGGTTTTTACTGAATATTACCCTAGAACATCTATTGACATTTTCATTGAAGTTTTGCAAGCAGACGGAGGAACAAGATGCGCAAGCATCACAGCTGCGTCTTTGGCTTTAGCAGATGCTGGCATACCTTTACGAGATCTGATTTCGGCATGCGCTGCTGGCAAAGTTGAAGGGCGTCTGGTATTAGACCTAAACGACGTGGAAGATAAGGAAGGTGAAGCTGACTTGCCGTTGGCTTACATGTCTAACCTAAACGCTATAACTTTGCTTCAGATGGATGGGATGTTAACTAACGAAGAGTTTGAGAAAGCTATAAATCTCGCGGTTGAGGGGTGCAAACAGATATATCAACTTCAAAAAGTGGCTTTAAGAGCCAAGTATGTGGAAGTTAAAGAAGCCATAAAAGAGGAGGCTGAAGAACAATGACTTCGCCAGTTGTTACTCGTGTGAAACAGAAAAGAATAGCGCAGTTGATTTCTCTTGGGAAACGATTCGACGAACGTGGACTAACAGACTATCGTGAAGCTCAAGTTGAAACTGGAGTTATTGAAAAAGCTGAGGGCTCAGCGCGTGTGCGTCTTGGCAAAACCGAAGTATTGGTTGGAGTAAAAATTGAAATAGGCGAACCCTTTTCCGACGTTCCAAATGAAGGAGTCTTAACTGTCAACGCTGAACTAGCACCCTTAGCTTCGCCTACCTTTGAGCCAGGACCGCCTGATGAAAACTCCATTGAACTTGCCAGAGTAGTAGATAGAGGCATACGAGAATCCAAGGCAATAGACATGGAGAAACTCTGTGTTGTGCCTGGGAAAAAAGTTTTCATCGTATTTATCGATGTGTATGTGCTTAACTACCATGGAAACCTAATAGATGCTTCTGCTCTCGCGGCTTTAGCAGCGTTGCTTAACACTAAAGTATTCAATTACGAATTCAAGGAAGGCGAAGTCCAGATTAAGCGTGGCTATAAATCTCTTCCGATCCGCAACCATCCTATTGCTGTTACATTCGCAAAAATCAACGATAAACTTTTGGTTGACCCTTTGCTTGAGGAAGAGCAGGTGATGGAGGCTCGATTAACAGTGACCATTGAAAAAGATGAGAAAATCTGCGCTTTACAAAAAGGTGGCACTGGTTATTTCACAATTCAGCAAATTCTGGAAGCTGCTAAGATAGCTCAGCAAAAAGCCGCTGAACTGCGAAAACTCGTGGTGAAGAAATAGTGGGGAAACGAACAAAGAAGGTTGGTCCAACAAGAGGACTAGGAACTCGCTACGGTTCTACTGTGAGAAAAAGGTACACAAAGATCGTTACATCACTTAAGAAGGCACATAAATGTTCTCAATGCAGTGCAATAGCAGTTAGAAGACAAAGCGTAGGTGTTTGGAAATGTAGAAAATGCGGCTTCACCTTTACAGGCGGCGCTTATACCCCAATTACCAAGCTGGGGATCATTGCAAAAAGAACCGCCAGAGGCGTGCAGCCTGAAGTTCCTCTTGAAGAGGAAAAAATAGAGTGATTCTGCTCACTACCAGTCGCAGACCAACAAGAGGCATACGAACTCTTTGTCACGACCTTGTGCATTCCATACCTGATGTTGTTCGAATTAGCCGAGGCAAGTTAAGCGTCATTGAAGTGGCGGAAAAAGCCTTAGAAAACAACACTGATAAAGTGATTATCGTCGACCGATGGAAAAGCGGACCTGGAGAAATCAGGTTTTTCAATGTGAATTCAACTGGCTTAGATGCTGTTCCTCCGTTAGTCTATGTTAGTGGCATCAGACTTCAAAAGACTTTTAGAAAGGCGAAAGTCAAACCTGTTCGTTCACTCGCTGTGGCTTTGCCCTCAGAAAAGTATAACCAAACCTCCAAGATTGCTGGGTTCCTATCCGATTTTCTTAATGTTCCAATGCTACGTACAGATGACGCATCCGTGAATTGTCAAGCTGCCATGCTTATTTCTTTAGATTCTATACAGCGTATACAAATTACGTTCTTTCTTTTGCCGGAAAAAATCGAATTTGGTCCCCGTATCACTGTTTCACATGTTTTATGGGAGATTTAGAAATGAAGGCTCGCGCGGTTATTCGCTTAAAGCTTCAATCAGAAGACCATTTGAGCGTTGCTCTAAAGGCAATCAAGCCTGAAACTGAAAAGCCGTTGAATTCCCGTTCAAGGGTCAATATCAGAGGAAAAGGAAAGGTTTTGACGCTCATTTTTGAAGCACAGGATACCTCAGCTCTGAGAGCTTTGACAAACTCGTATCTGCGTTGGATCGCTCTCGTTAATGATATATGGTCTGTTATGAAAAGTCTCCAGTAACAAGTTTAAGACGTGTCTGAAAACACTTAATTAATAGGAAGCCCTATTGCTGAGAGAAACCACCAGAATTGTTTGAGGCAGTCAAATGAGCGATGAAATTTCGAAGCTTCCGCCGAAGGTGCAAGAGCGTCTTCTGAGGCTCCAACAGTTACAGCAAACTTTGCAGGTGGTTTTGACGCAAAAACAACAGTTAGAATTGGAACTCACCGAGGTTGACCAAGCATTAAGCGAGCTGGAAAAGCTTGATGATGCTACAGTGATTTACAGGTCAATTGGCTCGCTTCTTGTGAAGGCTAAACGCCCGAAAGTTATCACGGAATTGACGGAACGAAAGGAGCTCCTTAACACCCGTATCACTGTGCTCGGCAAGCAGGAAGAACGATTAAGAACCCAGGTAAAGAACTTACAAACCAAGCTTCAGCAAGATCTGCGTCCAATTTCACCTTGACTTGTTTGGTGAAAACTCTTTTGGAAGAGATAGGAATTTTAGAGTTGACCTCCGAACAAGTGGAAGCACTATGCGCCATTGCAGAGAAAGCCGCAAGAAACCACGTTCTATCCAAAGTTCCTTCACGTAGAGTTTCTGTTCTTAACATAACTGTGGACACTGAAGGATTTAAGCCAGTCACAATAAATGTTGAAGTTGAAATCAACCTGTCGCCTTTAATTAAGAACTATGACGTTAAAAAACTTGCAAATGAAGCAACAAAACAAGCATTTGACGCAGTTGAAGCGTACCTGAGGGAACTGGCATGCAAATCCAAGAGATAAAGACGCTTATAGACAAGCGCAACGCAAAGCGCATTATTTTACTATGTCATCACAACGCCGACCCAGACGCCGTTTGTTCCGCTTTCGCCTTCTCTCGACTGCTAAAACGATTACGCCCAAAATTAAACATCGAGACCGCGGCCGCACAGGGACCGAGCAGACTTTCCAAGTTCATGTTAAAGTCTTTGCCAATAACGTTGACTAACCAGCCTAACATTGAAGAGGCTGATGTTATTGTGCTGCTAGACACAAACACTATCCAACAGTTGGATGAGTGGGGTGAGCGAGTTAAGAATTCAAAGGCTTCAATAATTGTGATAGACCATCATGCAAGTCACCCAGAGACAGAGTGTCTAGCATCCCTCACTGTGGCAGACGAGACAGCATCGTCTACTTGCGAGATTATCTACTGTCTTTTTAAAGAGGCAGAAGTGGAACTGACGCCGATTGAGGCTAAGGCCTTATTTCTCGGAATAGCTTTTGACACCAGACATTTCATTTTAGCTAGCTCTGACACATTAAAGATCCTAGCTGATCTAACCGAAGTTGGCGTAAAAACCAAGGAAGCTCTATTGTTGCTTTCTCTTCCAATGGTCCCTTCAGAACGCATAGCGCGTCTCAAAGCTGGCAAAAGGGTGAAACTTTTGAAAATTAACAATTGGCTAGTTGCATTTTCTCATGTTGGCGCCTATCAAGCCTCTGCTGCTCGCGCTTTGGTGGCACTAGGCGCCCACGTGGCAATTGTTGCAGGTCAACAAGATGAAAAAATTCAAATCAGCATGCGGGCAAGCCACGAGTTCCATGGAAAGACGGGTGTGCACCTTGGCCGAGACATTGCTAAGCCTCTTGGCGAATATCTTCACGGCATGGGCGGAGGACATGCAGTTTCCGCAGGCGCTAATGGAATTGGAGACTCAGAAGCCAGCCTCAAACGTTGCATGAGGCTTCTGAAAGAAAAGCTAAAATAAACATAGTTTTCTTATGTCGTTTTCATGGAGCATGCTTAAATAGAAAATTAAAATGAACTCCTTTTTAAGTAGCTACTCTTAAATGATTGCGTCCTCACTTGTCGAATAGAGTGGCGACAATACTTGTCCATCGTGGAAGCCGAAGACCTTACATACATCTATCCAGGCGCAACACAGCCAGCCATCAAAAACGTATCATTAACCATCGAAAAGGGAGACTTCGTCATCCTAACTGGTCCGAGCGGATGCGGCAAAACCACGCTTTGCCGATGCCTCAATGGGCTAATTCCCCATTTTTACGCTGGAAAACTTGAAGGAGAGCTAACAGTTGCCAGACTTAACGTAGTTGAGCACCCAATCTATGAAATGGCTTGCCGTGTTGGACTTGTTTTTCAAAATCCAGAAAATCAGCTCTTCGCACTTTCGGTTGAAAAAGACGTGGCTTTTGGGCTTGAAAACCTTGGGATGCCTCGAGATGAAATCTGCAAACGAGTAAATTGGGCTTTGCAAATGACAGGTATAGAAGAATTGCGAGAAAGGGCACCTCATGAGCTTTCGGGTGGACAGCAGCAACGAGTTGCAATCGCCTGTGTGCTTGCTATGCAGCCTGAACTCATGGTTTTGGACGAGCCGACCTCTTTCTTAGACCCTTTAGGTGCCCAAAAAATCTTTGAAGTCATTAGTGAACTCAACAAGAAATTGGGAATCACGGTAGTACTTATTGAACATCGTTTAGATTTAGCATCCAAGTATGCCAATCATGTTATTATAATGGACGAGGGAACAATTGTTCTGCGTGGCAAACCTCGAAAAGTATTCGATTCTGAAAGCGCCCGACTCACTGGCGTTGGAATTCCAAAAGCCACCAAACTCTGGCAGATGTTGAGGCAAAATGGAATTAGTCTCGACAGGGCTCCAGTAAATTCGGAAGAAGCAATTCAGCTTTTGCGGGGTGTTTTGAAACGTGATTAAGGTTAAAGATATCCACTTCACTTATCCTACAGGCGCTGAAGCGCTAAAAGGAGTTTCTCTCACCATTCGAGACGGCGAGTTTGTCGCCATAATGGGCTCAAACGGTGCTGGAAAAACGACTTTAGTTAAACATTTCAATGGATTGCTGAAGCCAGCCAAAGGTGAAGTCTTCGTTGACGAAGTGAACACACGTAACGTAAGCATAGCAAGTCTAGCACGCAGGGTTGGGTTTGTATTTCAAAATCCTGATCATCAACTGTTCTGCGAAACTACCCAAGAAGAAATTGCTTACGCTCTTAGGAACTTCGGGTTTGAGGAAGAAACAGTCAAGAGCAGAGTAACTTGGGCGCTTAACCTTCTCGATCTAACGCAGTATCGCCAAACCTCTCCCTTTATGCTTAGCGGAGGAGAACGAAAGCGACTAGCTTTGGCTTCTGTGCTTGCCTGGGACCCAAAGGTTGTAGTTCTCGACGAGCCTACAATCGGGCAAGATTATGAACAAAAAGAAAAGCTGCGCCAGTTTATTGTTCAACTGAACGCTCAAGGGAAAACTGTTATCACAGTTACGCATGATGTGGAATTCGTGGCAGACTGTAGTCCAAGAGTCGTGTTGATGGCAGAAGGAAAAATCGTAGCTGACGGAGACGCCAAAGAAATACTTACGAATAAAGAACTCGCCTTCAAAGCTTCTATTGTGCCGCCGCAAATAACTCAGATTTTCCTTGGACTAGTTGACTTCAAGTTGCCAACAGATGTAATCAAAGTTCATGAAGCAGGCAAGATATTGTTCGACTTTCTAAAGGAGGAGTAAGGCTACGAGCGTGTTTGAAGGGTTTAGATTTAGACGTGTCTCCTCGCCGATTCATCGATTGGACCCGAGAGTCAAGTTCCTATATGTTTTGGTAATTTTTGGAATAGCCATCGCTTTTCTTGAAGTTTTGCCACTTATCCTTTTGTTTCTAATTCAAATACCCTTTGTGCTTGTGGCAAGTGTGCAACGAGAATGGATACGATCATTAAAGGGCGCCTCATTTTTGGCAACTCTCATTTTCGTTGTCAACTTTGCTTTCGGATATTTCGGCGGAACCTATCCTTCTCAAATGTCTCCATGGGAATATCCCCTCGCTATGTCTCTGCGCTTTCTAGTCCTCGTTGAATCTTTCTCCATATTCTTTCTAACAACTTCCCCAGATCATCTCAGTTTAGCGCTTGAACAAAGTCATGTGCCCTACGAGTTTTGCTTCGCTTTCACTACAGCAGTTCGGTTCGTGCCAGTCCTAGCTGAAGAGGCTCAAACAATCATGGATGCCCAAAAAGCGAGAGGCTTGGAGCTTGAACGGGGCAGTTTCATTAAGCGGGTCAGGAACTACATTCCAATACTTATTCCGCTTATTGTAAGTGCTATTCGACGAAGCCTTGAACTTGCTGAGGCAATGGAGTCACGGGCCTGGGGAGCAACAAAAAAGCGCACCAACCTTTACGTTCTTAAAATGAAGAGTTCAGATTATGTTTTAATCACTGTTTCCATTTGCATGTTGATTCTCGGCATATACGTTCGCTTATGCATTCCTATTCCCTCTCTAACAACGCTCTTAACATGAATCACTATACTAACCGATCAAATTTCTTGAATTTTTAGGCTGCGCTGAGCTCAAATCGTGAGGATTTTGCCACAAAAGAAATATTGGCTCACCGAGGCAAAAAAAACTGCAGTGGTTAGGAGCTTGCTGACGCTAAAACTTGAGGAAAAAGGAGTAGGATTGAAATAAGGACGAAATGGAAAAAGAAGTGTATGTGTAAGGAAAAGCGTAATAGAAAGCGTAGACATAAAAAGTATAAATATATTTTTGCTCTCAAAATTGCCAATTCTAATTTTAGCTTTCCATCTATGCATTGTACCAATTCATATTCTAAATCCAGATCTTAAAGTCGCAAACTATAATGGAGAATAATCTTGAAGTAGAGTAAAGGTGAAAATGTTGAGCGAAGTACTTCTTACAGCTTGTAAAGAGCTAATTGATGATGCCAAAAATGGATGCGCCAACCTAGTTTTCAAGGACATATGCCTCGAAATCTTGGCGAGAGCAAAGCAGGTTCTAACCAATTCACAATTTGAAGAACTTTCTTATCATGCAGCTGAAAGAATAAAAGAAAAAAGTAGCATGAGAGAAGCCGAACTGCCCATCTAAAGCCCTACTGCTCACTAATTCTTTTCATATGCACCCCGAGAAGAAAAATTTCAGAACTCTTTGCTCTACTCGCCTTCGGCTTTAACAACTTTACAAAGCCGAAATGTTGCTTGACTTCTCCGACGAAATCTTTCAACATGTCACCATGAAAAACCTTAATGAAAAAATTTCCTCTGTGTTTCATAATGCTTGTTGCAATCAGCAAGGATCGCTGAGCGAGGTCAATTTGTCGCGCGTGATCAAGTTCCCAAACTCCCGAAATATTCGGTGAAACGTCTGAAATCACAACATCGGCAGGACTGGTAAGGACCTCTCTAATGTTCTCTATTATTTGAGAGTCGGTGATGTCGGCAATTAAGGTTTGAACGTTAGGAAAGCCCACAGGCTCAATAAATCTGACATCAACACCCAGAACAAAGCCTTTCTCTCCCACAATTTTCCTTGCTGCTTGAATCCAGCCGCCAGGAGCAGCTCCTAAATCCACCACAACGTCGCCAGATTTAATGAACCTATATTTCTTCGTTGCTTCAAGTAACTTGTAGACTGCTCTTGACCTGTACTTTTCTTCCTTTGCTTTGTGGTAATAATAATCTCTTTGTCTTTCTCTGACCCAAGCTTTTGGCAATATTAACTTTCACCAGAAGGGTTGGCTTTGCCCTGTGTTAAGCTTAGAATCCATCCAGTTAATCTTTCGCACTCGTAAGGTGAGATGGTGCCCCAGGCTCCGCAGCGGGCGTCGTTTGGACACATCAGGCATGGGCAATCAACAATGGAGTTAATAGATGCAGGGCGTCTTTTCGGATAAAGCCGATAGGTCCATCTGCCTCCGAAAAGTTCCTTTTCCCGTATTATTAGTCCTTTATTTTCTAATTTTAAGGCTATTCTGGAGCCTTCGCGGCTGCTGGCGCCTAGTTTGCGCCATAAATCCGATTGCAACACACCGTGGCTTCCCGTGTTTACGATGAAGTGTAATGCTTTGTATTCGAGGGCATCTCGTTTAGGCATGCTTATCGATTCCTTTGCCCCTGTTTTTCTCTACTATATAAATAAGGGCGCTTTAACAATAAAAAGTTACATGTAGAGATATGGTGAAAGCTCTTGGCAACGCTGAGAAAATCTGATTCCTACTGGTTAGGCTTAGAATCCTTAGCCGATGATTTCAGCGTTGGAATTCTCTCATTCAAAAACGAAATTCTGGCCAATGAAATCAGCTTGTTCATGCCAGAAACAAGAGGTTGCGTTTTCTATGCTTTACGAAGTTACACAAAGAGCATTGGCGCATACTGAAAAACCAGAGCTGCTTCTCATAACAGGAGGAGTCGCCATCACCAAGCGGCTGCAATCCATTTTAGAAACCATCGCCAAGGAGCATAACGCTAGATTTTGCGTGGTTCAGAAGCAGCATCCCCTAGACAACGGTGCCATAATTGCGTGGACTGGTATTCTAGCCCATCATCATGACATATTGACGCCCATAGAGAAGAGCTTCGTCAGGCTGAAGTGGCACTTAGATGAGGTTCATGCACCCTGGGTTGGAGGCTAATAAGAGAGTGCTTCTCAAGAAGGGCGCTGAAGCAAGCTTATACCTGGAGGAGTGGCAAGGTCGAAAGGTGATTATGAAGCGGAGACTTCCAAAAGCCTACAGACTCTCAGCTCTCGATGAAACAATCCGGGTTCAACGTACTGTTCGTGAGCCTCAATTTATTCATAGAGCAAAGGAAGCGGGCGTTCCAACACCAACCATATACCTTGTGGACACCGCCAACGCAAACATTGTCATGGAATTCGTTGAGGGAAAGCAGGTTAAACAGGTTCTAAAAGACCTTTCGCAAGCAGAGCGAATGAATCTTTTTCGTCATATCGGCACACTCATTGGGCGCCTCCACAGCAACGGCATTGTTCACGGCGACCTCACCACGTCTAACATGATTTTAACGTCTCATGGCAAGGTTTTCTTTGTAGACTTTGGATTGAGCGAACGGTCAAACGAACTTGAAGCTAGAGGTGTGGATCTGCATCTTATGAAGAGAGCTTTACAGAGCACACATTTTCAGTATGCGAAGGAATGTTTTAGGGGAGTTATAACTGGTTATTCCGCAGTTGTTGGCAAAGATGCGGCAGAAGACATGCTCAACAAGATTCGAGAGATAGAAAGGAGAGGACGCTATGTCTCTGAAAGGTAAAGTAGCCTTTCTGGTAACCACCAATTTTCACAAGTTCAATGAAGCCTGTCAAGTGCTCACTGAACAGGGAGTTGCAACTGCTTGGCTAAAAATAGAAGCCATCGAGATTCAAGAGGACAATCTAGAGGAAATTGCAAAAGCTACTGCCAGAGATGCAGTGGAGAAATCTAGCTTGCCGCTTTTGGTTGAAGATGCAGGGCTTTTTGTGGAGGTATTAAAGGGTTTCCCAGGACCCTACTCTTCTTATGTTTATCGAACCCTAGGAACAAAAGGTGTTCTCAGACTTATGGAAGGAATCGCTGAAAGAAACGCTTACTTCTGTTCGGTGATTGCGTTTTACAGCCCAGAGCTAGCTTATCCTAAATGTTTTCACGGCAAAGTTGAAGGAAAAATCTCTTTGAAAGAGCGGGGAAATCAAGGCTTCGGGTTTGACCCGATCTTTAAGCCCAAAGGTGGGATTGGCAGAACTTTCGCTGAAATGACAACCACTAAGAAAAACAGATTTTCACACAGGGCTCAAGCATTACGAAAATTTGCTGCTTGGTATAAGTCTACATAACGAAGGTTTTAAATATGAGCGGGTCTTCGCTCTTAAGAAGTCTTCGGAGGAGAAAAGTTGCCAAAAACTGAAAAGGGAAGTTCCCATTCAACCCGACCGGTAAGCAAAAGGCCTCCTGCATGGTGTAGGTATACAGCTGAAGAAGTGGAAGCCTTAGTGATTAAATTGGCTAAAGAGGGCCACAATCCCAGCAGAATAGGAACAATTCTTCGTGACCAGTACGGCATTCCACTGGTTAAACCCATTCTAGGAAAAACCGTAACTCAAATCCTAAAGGGTGCTGAACTTGCTCCTTCTTTTCCAGAAGATCTGGAAAATTTGCTAAATAAAGCCAGTCGGCTGTATGTGCATCTTGAAAAGAACAAGAAGGACCAGCCAAACAAACGGGCGCTTCAACTCGTCGAATCAAAAATTTACAAGCTTTCGCGTTATTACAAGCGAGAAGGTGTACTTCCGTCCGATTGGAAATATAAGGCCAAAACCGCCTCTATCAAATAGGGTTTTTCATGTCTGACAACGCCGTTAGTAAGGAGCAACTTGAATCTTTTCAGAATAACGCGAAAAAGGCTGCAGACCTAATTTTGAAAACGGCGGAAAACGGCGAGTCTATTCATGTTGTTTCTCATTTAGACGCTGATGGTTTAGCCGCGGCAGGAATAATTGGAAAAGCCCTTGCAAGATTAAGCGCATCTTTTCACATTCACATTAAAAGATGGCTTGATGAAAAAGTTGCAAGCAGCATTGCCGCCGATAAGCCAGAGTTAATTATATTTGCAGATTTAGGAAGTGGCAACCTCGACGTGCTAAATAGCCAACTTGCTGATAATCGAGTAATTATTCTTGATCATCATCAAACCACAGAGGAAGCTTCTCCCACATTTGTTCACGTTAATCCTCACCTTCATGGAATAGACGGCTCACGCGATCTCAGCGGCGCCGGAGTAGCATATTTCACGGCTAAAGTTCTCGACAAAGCCAACATAGATCTAGCTCCAATTGCAGTTGTAGGGGCTCTTGGAGATCTCCAAGACAAATACTCCTCAAGGACATTAGGCGGCGCTAACAATATCATTGTTGAAGACGCAGTGACAAAAGGAGGCCTGCAAACTGAAACCGACCTTCTGTTTTTCGGTAGAGAAACCCGCCCAATCCATAAAGCGCTGGCTTATACAACTGTTCCTTTTATTCCAGACATAAGCGGTCAAGAAGACCAAAGCATAGCCTTTCTGGCAAGCATAGGGATAACCCCTAAAAAGGGAGACAAATGGCGGGCATTACGTGATCTTTCAGAAGAGGAGAAGAAGAGGCTGTGTTCAGCGCTGGCGGATCACCTTGCCTCAAAAGGACTCTCTGGCAATGTTGCATTGAATCTAATTGGGCGTGTTTATATGTTGACCTACGAAGAGCCTTGGACGCCGCTTAGGGATGCCCGGGAATTTTCAGTTCTTCTTAACTCTACTGGACGAATGGGTAGGACGGGTTTGGGAGTAGCCATCTGCATGGGAGATAGGGGCGCTGCGTTAGAGGAAGCTAGCAAGGTGCTGTATGAATATCGAAGAACAATCACGAAATATCTGAGCTGGTTAACTGAGAAACCTGGGCGCATAGAGGAGTTAAGCAGCATCTATGCGGTCCACGGTGAGGGCATAATTGACGACAAAATGATTGGAACTTTATCATCAATTCTGTCAACCAACTTGCCCAAACTGGAGAAACCTCTAATAGCATATTCAGCTGTTCAAGGAGAAGAATTCGCGAAATTCTCAGCGAGAACCTTGGACCCACTTGTGAGGAAGGGTCTGAACCTTGGAGAAATCTTGAAAATAGCGGCTGAGAGATACTCGGGCAGAGGAGGCGGACACAACATCGCCGCTGGAGCACAGGTGCCGATTAAACATGTGGATGCGTTTATTAAACTTGTAGATGAGCTTGTCCAGAAACAACTAGAAGGAAAGTCGCTTGAAGGCTGAAATCACGTTTACTTATAAGGCTGACAGAGAAGCAGAGGCGGTCGCAAGCGCGGTTTCGCCTGACAACGTAAAAGTTCCACCTGGCTTATTTGTTAAAACAACTAGGCAGAAAAACAAGGTATTCACTCAAGTAGAATGTGAAACACGGTTGCAAACTTTTATAGGAACGATAGACGACCTCTTAGCGTGCATTTCTATCGCAGAGAAAGCCTTTGCAACTGTAAAGCCCTAAGAACAGCTGATAATTCAACGTATCTTATGCGTAGCTCCACTGCGTATAGGTTATATAGTTTGAGTTTCATGAAAAACTAAGGCGTTATACATGCTAGACATCAAACTCGTCCGAGAACACCCAGACATTGTAAAGGAAAACCTGGAAAAGCGCAGAGAAACCAAGAAGATAAAATGGGTAGACAACCTTCTAAAGCATGATAGAGAATGGCGAGAATTGATCCAAAAATACAATGATCTTAGAAGAAAAAGAAACATAATAACTCAAGAAATAGCCCAAATCAAGAAGAAAGGCAAGGACCCTAAGGCCAAGATGAAAGAAGTTGGAGAACTACCAGATAAGATAAAAAAGTTAGAGGCTCAGGCTGATGATTATAAGAAAAAAGTTAATACAATTCTGATGAAACTTCCTAACATTTTACACGACTCAGTTCCTTACGGAAAAGATGAGAATGATAACGTCGTCATAAGAACATGGGGTAAGTCTCCGAAGTTTGATTTCAAGCCAAAGAGTCATCTAGAGATCGCACTTGATTTGGGCTTAATAGATACGGAAAGAGCTGCTAAGGTCTCAGGGCATGGGTTTTTTTACTTAAAGAGTGACCTAGTGCTACTTGACCTAGCTATTCAAAAGTTTGCCATCGACTTTTTGATGAAGAGAGGTTTTACTCTCATTGAACCACCCTTCATGATAAAAAGAAAAGCCTATGAAGGAATGATAGATTTTGAAGATTTTGAGATGGTCACTTATAATGTTGCTGGTACTGATTTATACTTGATCGCAACAAGTGAGCATCCGATAGGAGCTATGTTTATGGATGAGGTTATAATTAAGAAAGACTTGCCGATAAAATTCGTTGGTGTGAGTCCTTGTTTCAGAAAAGAAGTTGGGACTCATGGAAAATACACTAAGGGTTTGTTTAGAATGCATCAATTCAATAAAGTCGAACAATTTATCTTCTGTTTACCTGAGCAATCTTGGCGTTTTCATGAGGAAATTCAGAGAAATTCTGAAGAACTATATCAACAACTAGGTTTACATTACCATGTGGTTAATGTATGCACAGGAGATATAGGAACTATAGCAGCGAAGAGGTATGACATAGAGGTCTGGATGGCTGATGGAAAGTTCAGGGAAGCTGGTTCTAATTCTAATTGTACGGACTATCAAGCGAGAAGACTGAACATTAGATTTAGGGAGAAAGAAGGTCGGGCACCTGTAGGATTTGTTCACACTGTGAATAACACTGCCTTAGCAACGAGTAGGACGATGATGGCTCTCTTAGAGCAGTTCCAGCAGAAGGACGGTTCTGTTATTATCCCGAAGGTCTTGAGACCTTTCATGAATGGTATTGAAAAATTAGAAAAATGAAGACTTTCGCGTCCGATTCTTGGTTATTATTAACACAGAGAAAAGTTAGTGTTTTGTTCCTCTTGTTCAGCAATGGCCTCCTCTGAAGTGTGTAAAAAAGAAAATCTATTGTGGCACTAGAAGTTTCCTCGAGTTCATCTGAAATGATAAACCTTTTAATACTTCTGTGCTAAAGTCTCCGTCACAACGGAGGTTCATCTTGTCTTCAAAAAGACGCGTGCGCGACAAGTGGCGAAGTAAAGATTGGTATAAAGTGACATCGCCGCACTATTTTGGCAACACTGAGTTAGGTTCGATTCCAACAGATGACCCGAACAAACTGATTGGGAGAATTATGGATGCTACACTTTATGATTTAACTAACGATTTTGCCCATCAATATTTGAAAATGCATTTCCAAGTTTTGAAAGTAGAAGGCAAAAAAGCACACACCATCTTCAAGGGACACGAATACTCTCGAGACTATCTACGAAGCCTTGTTCGAAGGAGAACAACAAGAGTTGACCAGATTGTCAATGTTATAACCAAAGACGGCCACAAACTACGACTTGCCGTCTCCGCCTTCAGCTTAGCGCGAATGAAAACCACACAGGAGCAGATTGTCCGTAAGATTATGAAGCAAATTGTCGAAGGTAAGGCTACAGCGCTCACTTTCGACCAGTTCGTTCAAGAGGTGGTGCTTGGAAAAATCGCATCCGATGTCTACAATGAAACAAAGAAAATCGCACCTCTACGTCACGTTGGCATACGGAAGTCTAAACTAATAGCTCAACCGCCCACAGCAGGATAAAACCTATTTTTGAATTTGCACCGAAGTTTTCTGAAGGAAGACGACCCTTTTGAAAAATGGTAATTCACGTTTGCCGTCTTTAAAGAAAAGAGTTGCACGGGAAGCCGCTCTCCTACTTTATACGTCTCAAGAGAAAGAGTATAAGCAAGCCAAAAAGAGAGCGGCAGAAAATTTGGGAGCACGTGTACTTCCAAGCAATTTAGAAGTGGCAAGGGAACTTGATGCAATTGCAGAAGAAATGGAAGGAGCCCCAAGGCACGAAAGGTTAATTCAAATGCGAAAAGAAGCGATGAAAATTATGCAGATTATAAAAGATTTTGACCCCCGACTTATTGGAAGCGTTTGGCGCGGCACCATCCATAAAAACAGCGATATCGACATTGTTGCTTTTGCTTCAACATCAAACGCTGTTTTAGCTCAACTTAAAAAAGGTAGTTATTCCATTGTCAAAACCGAATGGCGATCAGTGACTAAAAGGAATGGAAAAGAAGCGTCTTTCCACATATACCTTGGTCTACCATCCGGAAACCTGGCAGAAGTTGTTGTTCGCTCTGCTGAAAAGATGAACCGTTATGAAAAATGTGAAATTTTCGGCGACATGGTTACTGGTTTGCGCGGTCATCAACTGGCTAAGATTCTAAAAGAAAACCCTTCGGCGAGATTTGTTCCATAGACTCCAACAGTTTTCTCTTAAGTCGCACCTGAACTGCTTTTTTCTAAGGTTCAATTGTTAAATATTTGTTGTCTTGTAATATAATTAGATGCGACCTGAAGAACTGCGGCTACTGCCTAAAAATTGGTGCCTGAGGAGCGTGCAGAGCAACATGGAGATTGACAAGAAAGCGTTCAAGAACATGTTTCCAAACTTAGCCAAAGAAATAGATAAAAAACAAAAACGAGTTGCAATCTCGTCAGTTCGCTCCGATGTTAAGGCTGCTGAAAAAGCCTTCTCTAGAAGGTTCGTTAATTACACGCCAGACGTAGTTGATTTTATCCGTCGCTGTGAAACCGAGCGGCAAGCTGAAGAGATAGTCGATTTCCTAGAAAGGCGCAAAGAAATCAAACCAGACTATGCACAGAGGTTGAGGAAGCAACTCAGAGAAAAAGGGGTACGAAGTTTTGGACCCAAAAAAGAAGATGGCTACTATTTGAAGCATGGAATAGTTTGAGTGTTCTCTCTCCCAATGCGTTGCTTCTTATTCCTCCGAAGCTTTAGAAATACTCTTGTCAAGACTTCACGTGCTAACAGCGGCTGATTCAAGTGTCCAAATTTATAAGTCGAAGAGACAGATGGCACTTCCTTAGGCTTGGTGCCGATTGGGACCGCGCTGTTGTACCCATATACGAGGCTGCTGCCCGCGGCAAATGTGTCCCGCTTTTAAAGACTCTGCTCACTAGTCACTGCAAAAACGAATGCGCCTACTGCACCTTTCGAGCAGGTCGACAATGTCCCCGAATCATGTGGAAACCCGAAAAACTCGCTGAGCTTACAATACAGTTATGGAGAGAAAGAAAAATCGCTGGGCTTTTCCTGAGTTCATCTGTTTCCAAAGACCCTGATTACGTTACTGAGATGCAGTTAAACGTTCTCCGCATTATCAGAAAAAAAGGCTACTCTGGATACATTCATCTTCGAATCATGCCTGGCGTAAGTCCACATTACATTCGCGAAGCAGTAGAGCTTGCTGATCGTGTTGGGGTGAATCTCGAAGCCCCAAACAAAGACATTTTTAGCGAACTCTGTCCAGACAAAGGGGGCTTCAAAGAGACAATAATTAAACGTTTAACTTGGATTACAGACGAGGCTCAACGAGCAAAACAGATAACCCGACATCCTAAGTTTGGGTTTGCAAAGGCAGGTGTAGATACCCAAATGATTTTGGGCGCTACAGACGACAACGACTGGCAATATCTACAAGTCACAGAATGGCTCTATAAAAAACAAGGCTTGAAGAGAGTCTACTACAGTGGATTTGAGCCAATAGCCCACACCCCACTAGAAAAGCGAAGAGCATGCTCTCCATGGCGCGAATACCGCCTCTATCAGTGCTCCTTTCTCATTCGAGACTACGGATTCAAAATCGGCAACTTTACCCAAATCGTAAACGACGAAGGTTTCCTGCCAAATACCGACCCTAAGCTTGCGTTCGCGGAAGCGAATCCCGACATGTTTCCCATAGAACTCAACACTGCTTCTTATCACCAAATCGTTCAGATACCACATATTGGGCCATTGACAGCCAGTAGAATCATGAGAGCCCGAGAGAACATGCAAATCCGCTACTGTACTGACTTAGAGAAAATCATCGGCCGAAATCTATGCAGAAGAGTAAGTCGATACATTGAATTGAAGGATAAGAAGCTAACTGATTTCTAAAAGTAAATAAGGACAAACCGTAATAAATACGCAAGCAAATTTGAAATGATTGCGATTCAATGTGGTGTCATGCTTGGCGAGAAACCGACTTCTCCATCTTTTATTTGCCCTATTCATTGCTGCCACTCTAACTGCTACCTTTTTCGTTAACAGTCAAATCGTTGTCCAAGCTACACCAAACGCGTCGGGTCCAATAGACGTCCGATTAGACCATACAGTGCAAATTCGAAACGGCGGACTAATAGTGATAAACGACACCGTTAAGTTATCTGCAGAAAACGATCAGAATATTACGTTGTCAAGTTTTCTTCTAGGATTCCCATACGTTTACCAACAAAATCTTGACTATGTTTATGCTTATGACAGCTCAGATACACCATTAAACATAAGCCTTGATGTTGGGCTGAGAAAAATAGGATTTTACGGAGTTGAAATAGAGTTAAATGTAAGAAATGACAAATATTATGAATTTACAGTTGTATTTATCTTTTCAGATCTCATATCATCCCAAGCTTTCCCTATAGCTGAACCTGAAACTGAATTAGAGCAAATCTTGTTTAATGCAACTTTTCCAGCATATCCTAGTCTAACTCAAAGCGTTTCTTCAGTCAACCTAACCATTACCTTGCCAAGCGATGTCTATTATTCTAGTAGTTCCTTCGATGAGAAGCGGATCATTGAAACAAAGCGCACGATAGGAGCTGTTCAAGTTTTCAACTATACAGGGAAGAACTTGGATGCGTTTGCCTATGAGCCATCCTGGTTTGCATTTGGGGGAACAGTTGGAAGTTTCCTTGTTATTGAAGTGAAAGAAATTAGGCGTGACATAACATTTGACAGCTGGGAGCACGTTCTTATATCCGACTCGTACGAGATAATTCCGAAAGCTGGTAACCTTACCGAATTGAAAATACAACTGCCTCAAAGTGCCATCGAAATTTCAGCATGGGACGAGTTTGGAAACATCTTCAAAAAGGAGGACCTAAATATAGAACAAGGAAACGCAACAACACCAACAAACGTAACTTTAACCTTCAGTTCTCCACACATAGAGAACAAGTCAGCAACTTTCAAATTAACATATCAGGTTTCGTGGACAAGCATCATTAGTCAAAGCAATTGGCAAAACTATCGTATAACATTGCAATCGTCCGATAATTTCAAGTGGACAATAAGAAAACTTGTTGTAACCCTAAAATTGCCTGAAGGTGCTGAGTTCACACACCCACTAGATTCAGGTGTGTTTCAAAAAAATGTATTTCAAGAAACCCTAACCTTCGTTTACTACAATGTCACTCCGTTTCAAAGTCTTTTTCAAGAAACTACCTATGAATACACCATTTTCTGGACTTCTTTTCGACCGACATTATGGGTAGGAACAGCAGTAGCCATTTTAAGCGTTTTGGCTCTCCTCTGGCGTGCCCCTCGACCAGCGGCTCCTATTTCTACTATTCCAGTAAGACCGGAAGAACTGAGGAGCTATGTTGACGCCTATGAGAAAAAGAGGCGAAGTCTTAGCGAGCTTGAAGCGGTAGAAGAAAGAGCGCGTAAAGGGAAGATTCCACGACGCCGCTACAAGGTGAGGAAGAAAGCATTAGAAAGTCGACTTTCAGTTTTGTCTAAAGACCTAGCTCAACTCGAAGAGAAACTACAGACTGCTAGTCCTAAATACGCAGATATGATGCGGCAAATCGAGATTGCTGAGGCGGAAATCGAGGGAATTGAGGTAGGCATCAACCGAACTGAAACTAGGTATAGGCGGGGCGAAATATCCACGGCTGCATATCACAAGTTGCTCGAAGACTACTATCGAAGGCGAGAGAGAGCCAGAACCACAATCGATGGAGTACTCTTAAGACTTAGAGAGGAAATCGCCTAACCTTCCCAAACACCTTTGTTTTCCACCACTCTTTCTCGTTAGATTCCCAAGGAGAGAAGGAGTCATGGTTGAAGTAATGGTTGATCATGAAAATTGTGATGGATGCTGAACTTGCGTGGACATATATCCAGTGGATATGTTTGAAATAAGAGAGGAAAAACGCCGTGTCATTAATCCAAATGAATGCCTTGTTTGCAGGGCATGCGAAGTCCAGTGTCCAAACGCAACCATTGAAATCATAGAATAAATTACAGATTAAGAACCTTCAAAACTCCAAAACGAGGATTGAACACGCTTAACTTCATCTATGACCAGTTCAGCTCGTCTAACAAGCCCAGTTGAAGGCTTCCAGCTGCGCTTGCTTTCAATCGTATAAGGAACACCTGCCAATTTTGCAATTACGCTGGTTGCCATTCTGCCCAAAGCTTTGAGATTGTATCCGCCCTCCAAAACTGCCACGAGCTTTCTATTGCAGGATTGAGATGCTAAATCCAAAATCTTGGAGAAAACTTTTGTGTATACATGGGCAGAGAGAGAAAGTTCTCCAACTGGATCTGCATAGTATCCGTCAAACCCCACTGACACCAGGATAAACTCTGGTTTGTACTGTTGAGTTATTGGAGTCACTATCTGGTCAAAGGCTTTGAGATAAACTTCATCTGGTGTTCGAAAGGGAAACGGTAGGTTCACTGTATATCCTCGTCCTTCTTGCTCGCCTACTTCATCAATGAAGCCTGTTCCTGGAAAGCCTCGCGGGTCTTGATGCAAACCTAAATAGAGAACCTTATTTGTGCTGTAGAAAACGTCTTGAGTGCCATTTCCATGGTGGGCGTCAATGTCTAGAATTAAGATTCGCTTAAGACCAAAATAACGAAGGAGGTAGCCGGCAGCCACGGCGACGTTGTTAAAAATGCAAAAACCCAGAGCGTAGTAGCGTCCAGCATGATGTCCTGGCGGTCGAACAAGCGCAAAAGCATTTTGAAATTTGTCTGCCATAACAAGCTTCACTGCCTCAATTGTTCCACCAACTGCCAGAAGAGCGACTTCAAAGCTTTTGGAAGATACAATAGTGTCGCCGAGATCAAGTAAACCGCCTCCAGATTTGCAGAAACGTTTTACAAGGTCGATATAATCAGGCTCGTGAACGAGTTCCAAATCCTCAAGTCGTACCGGTTTAGGCTTAACCATTGAGCCCCTTCCGGTTGCGAGAAGCCCGCTTTTTTCCAACTCTTTTCTTATGACTCGCAGGCGTGCAGGTGATTCTTCATGGTCTTTTCCTGTGTCATGTTCTAAATATTTTGGCGTGAAAATAATAGCTGTCCTCATGGTAGTTCTTCCAAATCTGGATACGTCTTGTAGAAAAGTTCCTTTAGGTAGCTACCTACGGTTAAGCCTTCTGATTTCGCTAATTTTTCAAGGGTTTTGCTGACTCCAGTTGCGTATTGAACAGCCTTTTTTGTTCGGTTGGCAATAAAATTGGGTATTTTCAAGCTTTCAGCTACTTCTCTCAACACTCTTTTCCGAAGCTCATCTACAGTAGATTCTATTTTCAATTCGATTGGCAAACTGAGCGCGAAATTTACAACCTCGTGGTCTATGAAGGGCAAGCGCAACTCAACTTTATGGAAGACGCAAACTGGATTGTCCCTTTGAAAATTTGTTTTAGAAGATGAAGTAATGTCTTGATACAAGATTTTCTGTAAGGCTTCGGGACCCTTTTGGTCTAGTTCCGCAAGATATCTTCGATAACCCCCAAAGAGTTCGTCGCCGCCTTGTCCAGCTAAGAGAACGCGGCATCCGATTTTAGAAGCGGTTTCCGCTGTCCAAAAGAAGGGAATTGCAACCCCAACTTTCATTAGGTCAGGTTCTTCGATTAGCCACAAAACTTTGGAAACAACTTTCTCAACGTCGCTCATAATATACGTTTGAACATGGATTGGAAGCCCTAAAACCTTACTTGCACTTTCAGCATGCTGTAGTTCTTGTTGATTTTCCAGTCCCACAGAAATAAGATAAACGTCAACTCCGCTCATCTTCGCCAACAGAGCAACGACAGCACTGTCTAAGCCACCAGAAAAAGCCACAGCGATTTTCTCAATGCCTTTAACCCTCTCAGTTGTTGCTTCAAAAAGGAGATTCTTAAGATGTTTTGCAGCATCTTCCATACTTATAGGTCTTGTTCGAGGCTGAACTGTCGCAGCTACTTCCTCAAATGAGAAGCCTTGCGTGTTTATCACAGCGATGTTTCCAGGCGGGAAAGACTTTACATTTTTTACTCCAATAGCCCACAATGCTTTACGTTCAGAAGCCAAGCCGAATGCATTTTCATTTTCACCATAGTACAGCGGAATTAATCCAAACGCATCGCGTCCAACAATTATCTTATTAGACAGTGATACAGCAAAGGCGTATGCGCCATCGAGTTTCTTTAAAATGCGTCCTGCATTCTCTTCCGGGTTCTCCTTAAGTATACTCGCAACTTCCTCCAAGCTGGTTTTCTCACTAGAAGGAAAGAATCGCCCATCGAAAACAAATGCATAGCCGTTTCCTAAAACCGGCTGCGGTATATCGCAGCTAATGATGCGAGAAAGATTATAGCCAATAGCTATGTTGGAGTCCAAGTCTGTGCCCTCTAAATCTTCTAAGGACCGTGCTATCTTTACAGAAGTTTGAGTAGCAACTCCATAAGCGTCGGTTCCTCTGTGCATCAACCTTCTCAGCATAGCAACAATCGTTGGAACAGCATTATCGCTTCTCTTGTCTAAGACCGCTGCCATTGCGCCCATGACTTAAACTCCGTTTACAAACGATTTTCGAAGGAATACGTGTTCTCCACAAACTTTAATGTTTTCTGACTTATCAAAACGGTAAATGTTATCTTTAGTGAATACGTGTTCAATGCTGGAGGAGATTGTCTTGCCCATTCTTCCAATTGACACCCGACGTTACGGAACACCCGAAATGCTAGAAATTTTCGAGGAACAAAATCTTCTTCAAAGAAGGCTGGATGTAGAAGCCGCACTCGCTTGGGCGCATGCCGAAGTCGGCGACATTCCGCGCAAAGACGCTGAAAAAATTGTTAAAACTGCTTCAGTCAAGCATGTCAAGCTTAGCCGAGTCAAAGAAATCGAACGAGAAATAAAGCATAACATTGCCTCACTTGTTCGAGCATTAGCAGAAGTCTGCGGCTCCAGTGGAGCATATATTCACTTGGGAGCCACGAGCTCTGACATCTTGGATACAGCAACAGCTCTGCAATTAAGAGATGCGCTCGCCCTCCTTGAAAAGAGCCTGAACAACTTTGAAAAGATACTGCTAGACAAAGCTGAAGGTTACAAGAGGACAATCATGATAGGAAGGACCCATGGTCAACATGCGTTACCCATAACTCTTGGCTTCAAATTCGCGGTTTTGACAAGGGAAATAAGCCGCCACATCCAACGACTACGAGAATGCAAAGAACGGATTTTGGTTGGTAAAATGAGCGGGGCTGTTGGGACTCAGGCTGGGCTTGGTCCAAACGCTATGAAAATACAGAAGCTTGTAATGGAAAAACTGGGTATTAAGCCAGCGGAGATTTCTACTCAGATTGTGCAGAGAGACCGTCATGCCGAGCTTGTTTGCCTTCTCGCAATTATAACCTCTACATTAGACAAGATTGCCACTGAAATTCGACAGCTTCAGCGACCCGAAATCGGAGAGCTAGCTGAACCCTTCGAGAGAGCCAAGCAGGTTGGCAGTTCAACCATGCCTCATAAGCACGACCCAGAGCTTTGCGAGCGGGTTTGCGGACTCGCCAAGGTCATGAGAAGCCTTGTGGTTCCAGCCTTGGAGAACATTCCGACATGGCATGAACGAGACCTGACGCAGTCTTCGGCAGAACGATTCATTATTCCAGAAGCATGCATTCTCACCGACTACATGCTAGATTTAACGACAAACATCATAACAAACTTGCAAATTGACGAAAAGAGAATGCGCAAGAACATAGAATTAACACAGGGGCGAATAATGTCCGAGGCAGTTATGATAGCGCTAACTCATAAAGGAATGAGCCGTCAAGAAGCGCATGAACATCTCAGACGCTTAGCCATAAAAAGCGAAATGGAAAAAAACTCATTCAAAAAAGCTCTTTTAGAAGACAAAATAGTTCGGAAAAGGCTGAATGAAGAAGAAATTAGCAAAGCCTTGAATCCACGGAATTACTTAGGTACTGCAGTCAAACAGGTAGAACTTGTTGTTAAGAAAACAAAGCGTGAAAGAAAAACCAGAGGATTAATTGTCTGAATTATTGGGAAGCATTTTCTAAGCCTCTTAAACCATACCATTGAGCGGTTAATACTCTGTTATGGCTTTTTGCTCCAATTCTTCGCCTTCCTTCAGTTTTTTCAATTCTTCTGCCTTAATAAAGCCGCCTACTTGATCTTTGATTTTCTTTGCCAGTCTAAGTCCGATAAGAGGTACGCTTGTTAATCTTTTTATAGGCGCTCTTTTGAGGTCTTCAATTGTTTTCATGCCTGCATCATACAGTATGCGAGCGCGGACACGTCCTATTCCTTCAAGCCTAACCAGTGGCAGAAGCTCTTTCTTTACTCCTTTGCGGGTTCTTTCCATAAGTTCTGAGAGATTTGGCAAGATATCTTTATGTTTGAAGAGGCGTGCTAGTTCATGTGAAGCGTGGAGTAGCCACTTGGCAGAGTCCATGATACGGTAGAGGTCACCTGGCTGAACCCTAAACTTCCCAATCATTTCATCTTCGCTTATTTCTTGAATCCACGATTTCAAAACCCATGCCAGCTTGGCTTCGCCCAAGAATTCTTCATAGGCGATGCGGTCTTCCCATTCGTCTGGAACTGGGAACATAAACTCACTTCTATGCTGGTCAACGAAAAGGGCGAGTTCGTCTATTTCTCTTGAGTAAGGTCGAAGTCTTGGAAATATGTCAGGTGTGTGCGTTATCATATGCAGATAACTAAGGTCGGTAAGCATTGGTGCTCGAATTTGCAGAGCTTCTCTTATTAAGACGCCTGTGACAGGGTCTATGTACAGCTCCGAGATTCGGCGTCCAAATCTGGTCGCATAAATATTATTACCGCTTACTTCAATCATCTCCTCATCATAGAGAAACTTCAGAATTTTTGTAATGACTCCACGTATGGCTTTCGGGTCATATTGATACGCGTAGAAGGTCTTGCCGAAGAAATCGTATATCCCTTGTTCAGTGTGAGCAAAATCAGCGGCGATTGTGGCTAAAACATGAGAACGCAAAACACGTTCTACAGCTAGCTTAGACCAGATGCGTTCTGGTTGAGCCAGCACATAGCTTTCTATTAGATAATCTTGTTCATCTTCGGTTTTAGCTAATAGAATAGCTTCACCCATCTTATCGTATCGGGGTCTTCCAGCCCGCCCTGCCATCTGTTTATATTCAAGGACTGAAATCGGGTAGTAACCGTAGCCCGGTTCATATCTTCTGTAATCATGGATGACTACCATTCTTGCTGGCAGATTAACGCCAAAAGCCAGTGTTGGTGTTGCGGTTAAGACCTTGATTTTCCCATTGCGAAAGGCCTTTTCAATCAGTCGCCGATGGGCACTCCTTAAACCAGCATGATGAAACGCTGTTCCACGCTTAACCAGTTCAGCTAACAAATCGCTTATCCGTGTTCTCTCACCTGCAGCTAAAATCTGTTTGGAAAGCTGCTCCAAAAAACGCTTCATAGGCTTAGATAGAAGGCTGTTCACTTCTACAGATGCTTTCTTTGCTAGACTAGCAGAGTTTTTTCTGGTTGCAGCGAATATGAGCGCTTGCCCGCCGGACCTTACCATGTGTAGAGCAAGGTTTACAGCCAGATTCGTTGAATGCTTCTCGATTTTGGCTGCACCGCCGTCTTTGAAGAGGATTTCGTTCTGACGTGCTACGCCTTCTTTGAGCACTACTGGTCTCCATTCGGTTGTGATGTAGTTCGCGTTTAGCCACTCAGCTGCCTCCTCTGCGTTTCTTATTGTTGCGCTTAACGCGAGAAGTTGAGCGTTTGGGTTGATTTGCATTAAGCGCGCAAGCACAACTTCTAATGTTGGTCCGCGGTCTCCGTCGTTCAGTAAATGAACTTCGTCGGCGACGATGAGGGAGATTTCATTCATCCATTTGGTTCTATGCCTCAACAGAGAATCTGCTTTTTCGTTTGTTGAGACAATTATGTCGTAGCGTTCAAGCCAGTTGTCACTGCGATCGTAGTCACCTGTGCTTATGCCCACTCTGATTTTTCTGCCATCAGCCTTGCGCAGAACCGAGTATTTTTTAAACTCCTCATATTTTTCGCTGGCTAACGCACGTAGAGGAGTTAGATAGAGAACCTTGCCGTCTTTTTCTAGTATGTGCTTGGAGGCGCAAAACTCAGCGATTAAAGTCTTTCCAGACGCTGTTGGGCTTGCTAAAACAAGGTTTTTGCCGTCTAAGGCGCCTGCGCGTATAGCCTCTTCTTGTGGTGGATAGAGCTCGGTAATTCCTGATTTGATTATGATCTGTCTTGCGGGTTCAGGTACTGCCAACTCTTCAATTTTCACTTTTAGCCCTTTTCTGTCATGTCTTCTTTAGATAACCGTTTCTAGGCGAATATACTGTGCCTTCCTTAACTAGTTGTCCAAGGAGACGCTCAGCTTCTGGGATGGTAATTTCGTATTCTCTTTCAAGCTTTTCCAAAATCGCTGCTTTCTCTACCATGCCCGTTTCTCTTTCCATTTCAACCATTGCACTCAGAACAACGTGTAGCTTATCGCGTACACTTTTCGGTTTACCTGTCATGATGATGTCTATGTCGATTTTGCGAGATGATACGTCGATGCCAACTTCTTCCAGTGACCTTCGCATTATGGCAATCGCAGCTTCGGTATCTTCAGCGAGAATTTCCTTTCGGCACGCTACACGGGTTCTAGCCTCTGCAAGACGTACTAACGCTTCAAGTTGTCGCGGTGTTATGGCGATAGGTGAGCCCTCAGTTTCACTTGCCGCGCGCATGGTTAGGTAGAAGTCTCTAAGCCTTTGCAAAGCCTCTTCGGTTAATACGGGTTTAATGTTTCTTGCATAGCTTATGTATTTCCGTAAGATGTCTGTTGGTATAGGCGCCTCAACTGAAACAGTGCCTCTGCGGTGGATGTTCAAGATATGCTCCGACATTTTTGTATCTGATTCTTTCTCGGGGACATCTTTCAAAACGAAGATGAGGTCGAATCTGGATAAGATTGTGACTGGAAGAGCGATGTTTTCTCCAACTGTACGGTAAGGCTCATATCTGCCTAAGGTGGGATTGGCTGCTGCTAGTATAGCGGTTCTTGCGTTGAGTGTTGCAACGATTCCGCCTTTCGCCACCGAAACCGTGTGTTGTTCCATTGCTTCATGGATGGCTACTCTATCTTCGGGACGCATCTTGTCAATTTCATCTATGCAAGCCACGCCTTTGTCTGCTAGAACGAGTGCTCCAGCTTCCAAGGTCATTCCTCCTCTGCGTTCTCTTAGAACAGCCGCTGTTAACCCAGCTGCTGTTGTTCCCCTTCCAGAGGTATATAGGCCGCGGGGAGCGATTCTGGCGACGTATTGAAGAAGCGCTGATTTGGCTGTCCCGGGGTCTCCTATTAGCAGGGTGTTTAGTTCGCCTCTAATGTTGATGTCAGCTAGGTGTTTGGGTACTCCTCCAAACAGTAGGTACACTATAGCTTCCTTTATGTGTTCATAACCGTAGATGGATGGTGCGATGGAGCGAATGACCTTGCGGTGAATCCAAGGGTCCTTCGCCAACTCGAGAATCTGCTTTTCCTCCTCTGGTGAGGTAAGTACGGCCTCAGGCTCTTTGCTTAAGATGTCTATGTAGTTGGCGTCAATGTGCAAATTGAACACACGGAGCTTTCCAACTTTTGGGAGAGTCGGCGCCACAGCCCGTACTACGCCTACCGTAGCTACGTGGTCGCCTGGTCTTGCAACGTCCACAATGTCTCTTCCTACCAGCTTGATATTCAGCGAACGAGGCAGCTGACCGGGTGGAAGGTGTTCTGGGCGTTCTTGAATTCTAATCTGTTGAGAATCAACGAAGAGGGTTTCTTCTTGCATGAAGTCGAAAATGCCTTTCCTTTGGCAAGCTGGGTCAGAGCACACGAGAGGGGCCCTTAAGAATGGAGTGGTTTGGTCAACATAGCTAATGTTTCCGCATCGTTTGCATCTAAAGGCGCCTCTTGTCACCATTGGGTTGACTGGTGTGGCTCGTACGACTATGCCTTCAACCATAGCAAGTTTTCCGATGTGCACAGACCCCAGCATGCGCAGGTGTACGGTTTCTGGTAGTCCTCGGAATCGGATGGTGATAACTTCAACTTCAGAAGCATAAACAGGTGCTTCTATCTGCAGTTGAGCCAAAGCAGCTCGATTGGCATGCTCTAAGTATTCATCGGGGGTTTTAACTAGACTTTCCGCTAGGGGGGAGTCTGCCAGCAATAAATCTTCGAAGTCCACAACCAGCGAGGTCTTGCCTGAAATGGCCATTTGAGAGATTCTTTGGCGATACTTTTCAGATTTGAGGAAGTCTAAGAAACGTTCTTGAGGGTCTAAAACTGCTGCTTCTGTCAACTCTCTTTCATCACCTTGAGTATTTTTGGCTTCCACTCATTAATAATTGCATATAAGCGTTCATAAAGGAGACGTTCTTCTAGTGCCAAATTGTTTAGAGTTTGATTAGTTTGTGCTGGAGAAGATGCTAGAGAGACTATCTTTCTTAAGCGGCAGTTAACAATGTCACGAGAAAGACGCGAAGCTTTTTCATATTCTCTCATTTTTTCTGGATTACTTACGGCTTTACGTTTTAGATTGGCAAGGTAACGCCTTAGTCTCGGGTAAAAATCCTCTTCTAAAGGCGAAACCTGTCTGGGCTGCTGAATGCTTTCCTTCCAAAAAATTTTATGAAGCTTTACCGCATCTAAAAGTTCCTCTTCTTGAATCCTTGCAATACCTGCACTTTCTAGTTCTTTAGCAACCCAATATCTGGCTTCATACTCTTTACCCTCATCGAAAGGTCCAACTTTCACTCCCACCAGCTGGATTTCAGGATAATTTCTGTTTATGACGATCTTAATTGGTTTGTTTTCAAACATGAAGTCTACATCTTTGATGGACATGGATGAACTCTTTGACAATTCTAATCTCTCTCTGAAAGCTGTTCAAGAGAACATTGCGGCTTCGAGATATAAGTTTCTCAGTGGAAATCAAGGTGGCTTCTAACATAAGCTTTAAAAATGTGAATGTGAGTATTTCTCATTCCAAGGTTTACGTTTGTAAAGGTGTGGATGGAAATGCCGGAAGGCATTCCTGAATACAGCAAGGTCGATAAGATTATCGAGAGTTATTCTTGCGAAAAGTCAGCGTTAATTGCCATATTGCAAGAGATCGAGAATTTGTACGGTTATCTTCCGGCTTGGGCATTGAGACACGTATCTGAAAAGCTTGGTGTTTCCATGATTCAGGTCTACGGCGTAGCTTCCTTCTATGATGCATTTCACCTGACACCACGCGGTAAGCATCTCATTCGCGTCTGTCTCGGAACTGCTTGCTACCTAAGAGGCTCAGCTCGGGTTCTTGAGGCTTTCGAAGCTGAGCTAGGTATAAAAGACGGAGAGACTACGCCTGATTTGGAGTTTAGTCTTCAATCGGTCCGTTGTCTTGGTGCATGTGCATTAGCACCAGTGATGGTCGTCGGCGAACGCTACTTCGACAAAATGACGCCAACGAAAGTTCACAGTGTGTTGAAGCGGGTGCAGAGTAGAAATGAAAAAGATTAGGACCCCTCAAGAGCTGGAAGCTCTACGAAACTCGTTGCTACAACGGAGGGACACCAATAAGCCATGCGTAAGAGTGTGCTTAGGAACTGGTTGCCGAGCGCGTGGCAGTTTAGATGTCGCAAAGGCTTTCGCGAATGAAGTTAAAAGGCAGGGCCTGGAAATTCAGGTAGAGCGGAAGCAAACTGGCTGTCATGGCTTCTGTGAAAGAGGCCCTGTCGTGGTAATAGGACCAAAAGAAATCTTTTATCAAAGAGTAAAGCAACGTGATGTTCCTGAAATCGTTTCGAAAACCTTGCTCAACGGAGAGGTTGTTGATCGTCTTCTTTATGCTAATCCAGCAACGGGCCAAAAAGTCCTATATGAATATGAAGTGCCTTTCTACAAAAAACAGACAAGACTGGTTCTTGCCAACAATGGAACAATAGACCCCACCAACATACTTGACTACATAGCTATCCGCGGTTATCAGGCTCTCGCAAAAGCTATCAAAACCATGTCTTGCGAGGAAATCATCGACACTGTTGAGAAATCTGGGTTACGTGGTCTTGGCGGAGGCGGCTTCCCAACTGGAAGAAAATGGAGACTATGCCGCGAAGCCCCAGGGAACATTAAGTTCGTAATCGGAAACGGTGATGAAGGTGATCCAGGCGCCTTTAGCGATAGGAGTCTTATGGAAGGGAATCCTCACAGCATTCTAGAAGGAATGATTATAGGAGCATATGCTATAGGAGCGAATCAAGGTTACCTATACGTTCGTGCCGAGTATCCTCTAGCGTTAAAGCACCTGCAAATAGCAATAGACCAGGCTAGAGAATACGGATTCTTAGGGAAGAACATATTCAACTCAGGATTTGACTTTGACATCAGAATAAATCGGGGCGGTGGTGCGTTTGTATGCGGTGAATCCTCTGCTTTAGTAGCCTCGATTGAAGGTAAAATGGGTGAGCCGAGAGCAAAATATATCCACACGGTCGAGCGGGGGCTATGGAATAAACCGACCAATCTGAATAACGTTAAGACCTGGGCCAATGTGCCCTTTATTATCAATAATGGCGCGGATTGGTATGGAAAAATTGGTACAGAGAAGAGTAAAGGCACAGGAATCTTCTCTCTTGTTGGAAAGGTTAACAATACAGGCCTCGTTGAAATTCCTATGGGAACCCCACTTAGACAGGTTATTTACGACATAGGTGGAGGAATACTTGGGGGCAAAAAGTTTAAGGCAGTTCAGACTGGCGGCCCTTCAGGCGGCTGCATACCTGAGAAGTTGCTTGATTTACCCGTGGACTTTGAGAAGTTAACCGAAGCCGGCTCGATGATGGGTTCCGGCGGTATGATAGTGATGGATGAAGATACTTGTATGGTTGATGTGGCTCGATATTTCCTCGACTTTTTGCAGGATGAATCTTGTGGTAAATGTGTTCCTTGCCGTGAAGGAATTAAAAGAATGCTTGAGGTTGTAACTGACATAACCGCGGGTCGAGGGAAGGAGGACGATCTTGAACTTCTTCAAGAGCTGGCTAATATGGTTAAGGAATTTTCTCTTTGCGGTCTCGGTAAAACAGCACCAAACACTGTCTTGTCAACTTTAAGGTATTTTAAAGATGAATATGAGGCTCACGTGAGAGATAAAAAGTGTCCTGCTGGCATTTGCAGAGATCTGATCGAGTATTTCATCCTTGAAGACAAATGCACAGGATGTGGTGCCTGTTTGAGACTCTGTCCTCAACATGCAATCGATGCGTATGGTCTGATTCACACAATTGATCCCGCCAAATGTATTAGATGTGGCATCTGTCGAGATGCTTGTCCATTTGAAGCAATAATAGTTAGATAGGAAGTGATTAGATGGTAACCCTCATGATTGATGGAGTGAAAGTTCAAGTAGAAGAAGGCTCTACCATACTCGAAGCTGCTAGATTCTATGGGATTGATATCCCGACTCTATGCTATCACGACGAATTAACTCCTTACGGCGCTTGCCGTTTGTGTATGGTAGAGGTTGACGACGGAAGAAGGACAAGACTCGTGGCTTCTTGCCTTTACCCGGTGAGAGAAGGGATAAAGGTGAGAACACATACGGAGAGAGTGATAAAGGGGCGAAAGCTGATATTAGAACTACTAATTGCCAGATGCCCCAGCTCGAAGACCCTTCAGGACCTAGCCTCCAAAATGGGACTAGAGCAAGTTAGATTTAAGATGGAAAATAAAGACTGCATCTTATGCGGTTTGTGTGTAAGAATGTGTGCCGAACAGATGGGAAGTGGGGCTATAGGTTTTGTGGGTAGAGGTCAGAATAGAGAGGTTGTTACTCCCTTCCGTATGGCAAGTGAAATCTGCCGTAACTGTGGAGCCTGCATGTATATTTGTCCTGTAGTAGACTTGCAGTGTCGTGGGGTTAAGTCTCCCGGCGAACTTTGCAACTCTTGTCTTGTTATAACCCCACAATGTTTGGAAAAGCACGGTCAGGTCATGTGTACTCTAAACTCATGTGGAGCATGTGTAGAAAAGGAGGAAAAATAATATGAGCCTTTCAAAACCAAATGCAAGCCCAGCGACGTTGACCAAGAACAGAACAGATCCGTGCCCAGTCAGTGGACTCTGTGTCACCTGCATAGACGGGTGTCCAGGTCCATGTGAAGTTGCCAAATCCGCCATAAGAGGCAGCGAAGTCATCTATCCAGCACCCTTCGGAGTAATAACCACCGGATCCCAGAAAAACTATCCAGTGGACCTTTCCCATTTTAATATTATGGGAACAACCATAGGAGCTGTTGGCATTGAGGCTGATAGTGATAAAGCTATCTTTCGCAATGTTAACTTGGAAACCAGAATCGGTCAAGGCAAGGGTCTGAGACTGAAAGTTCCATGGTTTACGTGTGCGCTTGGGTCGACAAGAATTGCCAAAGATAACTGGAAAGAATTGGCCATAGGAGCCGCGATATCAGGGACCATGCAAGTGATAGGTGAGAACGTGTGTGGTATGGATGTCAATTCAAAACTCAGCAATGGGAAAGTGGGTCATTCTCCAGAGCTCGAATGGAGAGTAAAAACGTACAATGAATGGAGAGAAGAAGGCTACGGTGCCATTGCTGTTCAAGCTAACATAGAAGATACAAGGCTTGGAGTCCTTGAATACGCTATCACAGATTTGGAAGTAGACGCAGTCGAACTAAAATGGGGTCAAGGCGCCAAGGACATAGGTGGCGAAGTTAAAATCAAGGATCTAACTAAAGCGCAGCTTCTAAAGAGAAGAGGATACCTAGTTCTCCCAGATCCTGAAGATCCAGATGTTATTGAAGCATTCAAGAAAAGACACTTCAGAGAATTCGAAAGACACTCTCGAGTTGGCATGGTTACGAGAGAAGACTTCGTGAACAAAGTAAAAGAGCTGAGGGGCTTAGGTGCCAAGTACATTTTTCTAAAGACCGGAGCTTATAGACCAGCAGACGTGGCAAGAGCTGTGAAATTCTCGTCTATGGCTAGAATTGACCTACTGACTGTTGATGGTGCAGGTGGTGGGACGGGCATGAGCCCTTGGCGTATGATGAATGAATGGGGAATACCGAGTGTAGAGATATGGACATTAACGTATAAATATGCAGATATCTTGGCGAAGAAGGGAGAATATGTTCCCAGCATAGCCTTTGCTGGAGGCATTACTATGGAAGACCACATCTTCAAAGCATTAGCTCTAGGTGCACCATACGTCAAAGCTGTAGGTATGGCAAGGGCACCGCTCACTGCGGCTATGGTAAGTAAAAACGTAGGTCTGAGAATTAAGGAAGAAAACCTTCCTATATACTATGCAAGGTATGGAAACACCGTCGATGCAATCTTTGTCGAAGCAGGTAAACTAAAGAACAAGCTTAAGAAGAAATTTGAAGATCTACCCACAGGCGCAATGGGCCTCTACACCTACAATCAGAGATTAACCCAAGGATTAAAACAACTAATGTGCGGTGCCAGAAAATTCGGTGTTCAGCACATTACCCGAGACGATATTGCCGCTTTAACTCCAGAAGCAACACGTGCATCAGGGATTACGTATATTATGGATGCGGACAAGGAAGAAGTGGAAAAAATCTTAAGTTAGTTGTGCGACAAGTCATCTGACAAGTTATATGTCACGCGGGTGCGTAAAGCTAGGGGGCTCAGAAATGAGTGTGGACACTGGACCATTAGATACTGCTTTGAAGCAGTTGGAAACCACAGCAGGAATATTAAACCTAGACCCAGGAGTTCATGCATTCCTTAAGAGTCCTAAAAGAACTCTTACGGTCTCAATTCCAATAAGAATGGATAGTGGCGACATTAAGATCTTCTGGGGTTGCCGAGTTCAACATATAGATGCTCTAGGTCCATTCAAAGGTGGAATCCGCTACCACCCATGTGTTGATTTAGCCGAGGTCACGGCACTTGCAATGTGGATGACTTGGAAATGTGCATTAGTCGGAATTCCCTATGGAGGCGCAAAAGGTGGCGTCTGTTGCAACCCAAAAGAAATGTCCAAAGCCGAGCTTGAACGCATAACAAGACGATATACAAACATGCTACTCGACTTCATAGGTCCTCGCAAAGATGTGCCCGCCCCAGACGTATACACAGACGCCCAAACAATGGCATGGATAATGGACACGTACAGCCGGTTCAAAGGCTACAGTATACCTGAGTGCGTCACTGGAAAGCCTCTAATCGTAGGTGGCTCAGAAGGAAGAGCCGAAGCTACCTCACGAGGGGTTACAATTTGCATACGTGAAGCAGCCAAACGTTTAGGCATGAGAATCAAAGGGACAACAATAGCAGTGCAAGGATACGGCACCGTAGGTTGGAACGTAGCAAAAATAGCATATGGTTTGGGGGCTAAGATCATTGCAGTGAGTGACTCCAAAGGCGGAATCTATAACCCGCGAGGCGTAAACCCATACAAAGTGTTCGAACACAAGCAAAATACAGGCTCAGTCTTAGGGTTCGAGAAAGCGAAAAAAGAGATAACAAACGCTGAGCTTCTGGAATTAAAATGCGACATACTTATCCCAGCAGCGTTAGAAAATCAGATCACCAAGGCAAACGCTGCCAATATAAAAGCAAAAATAGTAGGTGAGGCTGCAAACGGCCCTACCACAACAGATGCGGACAAAATACTCCGCGAGAAAAAAGTATTCTTGATTCCAGACATTCTTGCAAATGCAGGAGGCGTCACAGTTAGCTACTTCGAATGGGTTCAAAATCTAACTAGAGAACATTGGACTTTAGAGTATGTAAACCAGAAGCTGGAAAACATAATGGTTAAAGCTTTCAACGATGTTCACAAAACTATGAGAAATGAGGAAACCGACATGCGAACTGCTGCTTTGTTGCTAGGCGTAGGGAGGGTCGCTGAAGCCATAATGACATTCGGACTTTGGCCTTAATCTTAGCTTTCTTTCGTGCATACCCGTGAATGTACGTCGCCTTGAGCTAATGTTTCTGGCGCAGAAAAGAAAGTTGACAAGTTGTATGCAGGCATGATTCGTGGGAAAAAACGTGTTTCAATCCTCTTTTGATCACTTCTACATTTACAGGACCAACTGGTATAGCAAGTGAAATCCCTAAGATTATGGTTTGGACTAGACCGAGTATAATTAAAATGTTTGATTCGTATTGTGTATGGATTTTGCCCTGAGGCTCGAATAACAAACACTTTTTATTGCAAGTTCCGTTGTTATAGCGTTAATTGTGGAGGCAAGCTTGTTGAGTTTTGAAATGTGGGCTGAAAAGTATCGTCCCCGCTCGCTTAAAGAGATGGTGAACCAAAAAGATATCGTGGAACGCCTGAAAAGCTTCGTCGGAGCCAGAAATATTCCACACTGCATTTTTGCTGGTCCACCTGGCACAGGCAAAACAACCGCTGCGCTTTGCTTGGCTCACGACCTCTACGGGGAAACCTACAGAGAACATCTTATGGAGTTAAACGCAAGCGACGAGAGAGGAATTAATGTTGTACGGCAGACTGTGAAAACTTTTGCTCGTGTCCGCACTTTAGGGGAGATCCCATTCAAGATTTTGATTCTTGACGAAGCGGACAACATGACAAGGGATGCTCAACAAGCACTTAGGCGAACCATGGAACGCTTCACAGAGACATGTCGTTTGATATTGATTGCAAACTACAGTGGCAAGATTATTGAGCCCATACAATCTCGTTGTGCGCCTTTTCGTTTCACCTACTTGCAGCGAGAAGATCAAGATGCTTATTTAAGGCATATTGCGGAAAGTGAAAAGGTGCAGTTACCCGACGAAGGACTCAATGCCACCTTTGAGATCTGTGGAGGTGATTTACGAAGAGCAATAAACACTTTGCAGGCTGCTGCCTCGCTTGGTAAACCCATCACCAACGAGGTTGTGTATTCAGTTATTGGACGGGCTAATCCAATGGATATACGAGAAATGATTCAAATAGCAATGAACGGTGACTTCATTGGCGCACGTAACAAACTGCGCGAAATGATTCTTAAATATGGAGTTGCTGGAAGCGACATTATACGTCAGATTCATATGGAAATCTTCCGGATGAGAAACATTCCAGAACCATGGAAAGTCAGGCTGGCTGATGCCGTTGGAGAAATTGATTTTCGGCTGATTTCCGGTGCCGATGAAGAGATTCAGTTGAGCGCTTTACTGGCCAGGTTGGTTGAAGCTGGCATGACGATGAGACAAAGCGGGTAACCTTGCATGTATACGGCTTGGACCGTGAAGCATAAACCCAAAACCTTGGGGGAAGTCGTTGGGAACCGTGAGGCTGTAGCTGGACTCATTAGTTGGCTAAGGTCTTGGGAAAAAGGCATTCCGAAAAAGCGAGCGGCATTTTTGCATGGTCCGCCCGGTATAGGTAAAACAGTGGCTGTTGAGGCGTTGGCTAAAGATTGGAACCTGGAACTTGTAGAAAAAAACGCGAGCGACTATCGAACCGAAGAAGCTGTGCAGAAGTTTGCTGGATTAGCATCTCAATATGGCACACTGTTTGGAAAGAAACGCTTAATCCTCTTTGACGAGCTAGACGGCTTGACTGGCAGGGAAGACCGTGGCGGAGTTGGAGCAATAGTCCGCGTGGTCAAGCAAGCTCGATGCCCAATCATTTTGATAGCCAATAACGCTTACAATCCGCGACTTTCCTCTTTACGTTATTACTGCTTTCTTATACAATTCAAGAGACCGCCTGCCCGTTCTGTTGCAAAACGCTTGAGGCAAATATGCCAACATGTAGGAATTGACGCCGAAGAGGAAGCTCTCGAATTTATTGCGCAACGTTCACAGGGTGATGTGCGCTCAGCTATTAACGACTTGCAAGCGTTAGCGCAGGGGAAGAAGAGGCTTACTTACGAAGATGTTTCTTGGCTGGCTCATCGAGACCGTAAAGACGCTATCTTCAATGTGCTTAAGTTGATTTTCTATTCTAAAAGCTGTGATGCTGCTAAAAGCACAGTGGATATGGCTGATGTTGACCCCAACATGCTTTTCGAGTGGATATACGAAAACATGCCATATCATCTACGCGACTCAGAAGACCTAGCAAAGGCAATGGAATCCTTAGCCATCGCTGACCTTTACCGAAGTAGAATCCGTCAGACGCATAACTGGAAGCTAACTCGTTATGTAATTGACTTCATGACCGCCGGTGTAGCTGTGGCGAGAGAAAAAACAAAGCCTGCTGGGTTTGTGCCTCTGCGCTTTCCAGAACGCATCAAGATGCTGTCGAGAACTAAGAGAGAAAGACAAATGCAGTCAAAGATAGGTTTGAAAATTAAGCGTAGATGCCACGTATCGGCGGTTAAAGCCATAACCGAGTTTCTTCCCTACTTGAAGGTGATTTTTGACAACAATCTTGAAATGGCTTCTGGAGCAGCTAGATGGCTAGACTTGGACGACTCGATGATAGAGTATTTGGCTGGAACTAAGAAGCAGGCAAAAGCAATAATTAAGGCTGACTAGGAAAGCTTACATGAGGCATTGGACGATACACATTAAATCTCCATGAGTAAAAGTTTATTAGGGCTAAATTTGCATCTAATCGTGATTTCATGGGTGGATGGTGTGAAACATGTCTTGGAGGACTCGTGTTTGTCTCCGATCCTTCTTCTCAGCTTTCTCTAGCCCAACTTGTTAGTCTTAGAGAGCAGACTCGTGCATCAAAGGCTTTAAAGGTTCTCGTGAAAATGTAAAGGGGTGTAAGTTGATGGTTTTGAAAGTTTTCAACACGCTGACAAGACGAAGAGAAACTTTCAAGCCGATGCGTGGAAAGAAGGTTAAAATGTTTGTGTGTGGTCAAACAGTTTATGATGATGCGCATGTTGGACACGCTAAGACTTATGTGCAATTTGACATAATTGCTCGTTGGCTTAAGCATCTGGGCTATGATGTTTTCTATGCTCAGAACATAACTGACGTAGACGACAAGATAATAAAGCGAGGTCTAGAGAATGACATAGAGCCCTTGAGCTTAGCAAAGCATTATGCTCAACGGTTTCTGAAGGACTTGGAAGCTTTAGAAGTAAAAAAGAACGTTGACCTGTTTCCT
>Ga0209636_10000164_pt1 | contig 55363 bp, 61 predicted proteins | sample DeeMarSWOR152_54_FD_187464 | JGI IMG/M metagenome (GOLD analysis project Ga0209636, IMG submission 187464) | Marine sediment microbial communities from White Oak River estuary, North Carolina - WOR-1-52-54 (SPAdes) (version 2) | ecosystem: Environmental > Aquatic > Marine > Intertidal zone >...
CAGCCTGGGGCGCTGGCGGTCCTGGGTTCAAATCCCAGCGACCCCACCACATGCGCACGCTGATGAACCTGTCCTCCTTTTTGGAGGAACATCGATCCGTCCTTTTCGCGTTTGCTAAATATTAACTAGCTATCGAATACTCCTTTTAACTATAAGCCAAAATATCAGCACTGCAACAACAACTGAGGAAACCAACCAAGATTCCAATGGCAGGGAGAACAGGAGAATAAGGCAGTTGACCACACCTAGCGAAGGAATCAAAGTATGCAAGGGAGCTTTAAAAGATTTGACATCTAAGATCTTTTTTCTGAGTCTTATCGCGCAGTAGTTCAAGACCACGTGCGTGGATATGGTTGAGAAGCTTGTGATAGCCGAGGTTTGTCTCAGGTCGAAGGCCAAAGCCAGGATTGCCATAAACGTTCCCATGATAAGGATGGATACATGTGGCGTTCCAGACCTTGGATGGATTTTTGCTATGGATTTTGGAATCTGTCCGTTTCTCGCCATCGCAAATGAGACTCGAGATAAGCCAATCAAAGTAGTCAGGAGGACACTTACCGTGGCGATCAAGGCTCCGAAGGAAACAATCCCCACCAAAGCGGGGGTGCCAATAATTCCAGCTGCGTCAGCGATAGGCGAATTGGATTGAGCCAAGAGTCTGTGATCCTGTAGACCTGTAGCAGTGAGGCCAGCTAAAACATATATGACAGAAGTGACGTTTTTAGCAGTAAAGGAGGTGAAAATATGGCTAGAGTAACACGAGAAATGGTTGAGAAAGCCGGCATTAATGTTGATCAACTCGTCAATTTGCTAGTGAAGAATGCTGCAGCAGAGCTCACAACTTTCTACTATTACACTATTCTCCGGTGTAATTTGATTGATCTTGAAGGGGAAGGAGTTAAGGAGATCGCGGAGGTTGCCCGTATTGAAGATCGTAACCACTTTGAAGCCCTCGTCCCCCGCATATACGAGCTCGGAGGCAAACTTCCAGAAGACATGAAGACATTCCATGATATCTCAGCTTGCCCGCCCGCCAAGCTGCCGGCAGACCCAACCGACGTTAAGGCAATACTGAAAGTGTTAGTGGAAGCGGAACGATGTGCTGTGCGAGGATATACTCACATCTGCAACTTAACCGCTGGCAAAGACCATCGAACCTACGATCTATCTCAAGCAATCCTCAACGAAGAAATTGAGCACGAGTCCTGGTTCTCCGAATTCCTAGGTGAAGGCCCTTCAGGCCACTTCATGCGCAGAGGCGAAACTTCCCCCTTCGTCTCAAAATTCCTTAGGTAGGCACACGCACCTTCCCCATTTTTTATATTCAGATGGATTAAATGGAATTGCATTTGAGCAAACATTCAGAATACAAGACTTTGGCAGAAATAAAAGTCGGTCATAGAGTTATAGTAGTGAGACTTCTCGTCGAAGGTCTGACTCGCCGTAGACTTCTTGATCTCGGTCTTCTTCCAGGAACCGAGGTTGTAGCTGTGATGAAGAGTCCCCTGGGAGATCCGACAGCCTACGACATTCGAGGTACTGTACTTGCACTTAGGTCCGAAGACGCCTCAAAGATTGTGGTAAAATCCCTGTCTTCGTAACGCGATGAGGAGGTAACCTAATTTGAATATTAGGCGGAAAAACCGTGACTATCATCAAGAGAGACATGAAGACTTGGAAAGGGGTCATGACTATCTGGTCGCTCTTGCTGGAAATCCAAACACTGGTAAGAGCACGGTATTCAATGGCCTTACAGGTCTTCGTCAACATGTTGGAAACTGGCCTGGAAAGACGGTTGCCCGTGCCGAGGGATCGTTCAGATATATGGACAAACGATACAAACTGATCGACCTTCCAGGCACCTACTCATTACTGGCCACCGCAACGGACGAGGAGATCGCTAGAAATTTCTTACTCTTCAACAATCCCGACGTAGTAGTCGTAGTAGTTGACTCCACGGCTCCAGAACGAAACCTTAATCTAGTTTTGCAGGTCCTTGAAATCTCCAATAACGTAGTGATCTGCCTCAACCTTGTCGATGAAGCAGCCAGAAAAGGCTTGCAGGTCAACGTCAAACAACTATCGATCGACCTAGGGGTTCCCGTTGTTCCAACAGTTGCCAATGTAGGCAAAGGGCTAAACAACTTGGTTAAAGCCATAGCTGGAGTTGCCTCAGGAAAGATAGTAACTAGCCCACACCACTTTGTTCTCAGGACAAAAATTCGTGAAGTTCTCGACGAAGTAGTCCCTCAGGTCGAAAAGGTGACGGGTGACCTACCGAATATTAGGTGGATCACTATGCGTCTTCTAGAAGGAGACACCAGAATTCACCAAACGTTAGACACTGGAGAACTGGCGTCTCTGGTAGGAACAAATCAAGGCGCTTCTGTGACGAAAGAGCCCACAAAAGACGAACTGAAGGAGCTTTTCGACCGCATGAAAGCTGCAGCGGCTCTTATTCAAAAATCTCTGTACGACTACATCGTATCTTCCATCTATGCCGATGCAGAGGCTATAGCGTCAAAGTCGGTCATCAAGGTTGAAGCTCTCAAAAACGATTTGGATTCCAAGATAGACCGAATAGTGACTTCACGCTTCATGGGGTTTCCAATAATGATCGTTCTCTTGATGGCTGTCTTCTGGATCACAATAGAAGGCGCAAACGTTCCGTCACAATTCTTAGCGAAGGGTTTGTTCTGGCTAGAAGACCAGCTCTCAATGCTGTTTAGGTGGTTCGGAGCTCCACAGTGGCTTGAAGGCCTAGTGGTTCATGGAACCTACAGGAGTCTAGCGTGGGTCGTTTCAGTCATGTTGCCGCCTATGGCTATATTCTTTCCTCTCTTCACTTTCCTCGAGGATCTGGGTTACCTGCCAAGGATTGCGTTTAACATCGACCGTTTCTTCAAATGGGCTGGCACTGATGGAAAACAGACTTTAACCATGTGTATGGGCTTCGGCTGCAACGCAGCTGGAGTCACATCCTGCAGGAGCATAAACTCACCCCGTGAACGGCTTATCGCCATACTCACCAACAACTTTGTGCCATGCAACGGTCGTTGGCCCACGCTTATCTTGATGGCAACCATCTTCGTAGCAGCAGCTTTCCCGCCAGCAGTTTCATCTCTGACAGCATCATTCACCCTAGTTGCCATCACATTAATGGGTATTGCAATTACTTTCGTTATATCTGCCATGCTTTCACGTACTCTCCTTAAAGGGGAAAGCTCGTTTTTTGTCCTAGAAATGCCCTCATATCGTCGTCCGCAATTTTCACGTATTCTCTATACTTCATTGATCGATAGGACCATTAAGATCCTGTACCGTGCCATAGTATGGGCTGCACCTGCGGGAGCGCTCATATGGGTCATGGGAAATGTCCACATCGGCGGCGAGACCTTGATGACCCATGCTGCTGGTGTTCTCTCACCCGTTGGACTATTGATCGGTCTCGACGGCATCATTCTGGTAGCATACATCATCGCTATCCCAGCCAACGAGATTATCATTCCCACAATAATTATGGGTTACATGGGCACAAGTATGATGACTGAGTTCCAAAGCACAGCTGAGTTACACGCTCTATTCGTAGCCCAAGGGTTCACACTGGTCACAGCCATCTGTCTAATGCTGTTTTCGGTTCTTCACTATCCATGCGCAACCACCACTCACACTATCTGGAAGGAAACAAGAAGTGCCAAGTGGACAATCTTATCAAATCTAATTCCACTCGTAGCTGCGGTCCTCGTCTGCTTTGGTGTAGCTCAGTCTCTTCGCACTCTTGGATTCAGCTAATGTGCAAATTTGAAAATGGTAGTATATGAAAGTGGTTACACCATAGCTTGCAGAAAAATGGGGGTTTTGCGGGAAAAATGTCTGTAGAATCTTCGTATATTGGATGATATCTCCTTTTATCTGAGGGTTCAAGTCCCAGCGACCCACCACTCAACTTAATGACCTATTTCCCAACCGTGATCGCAAAGAGTAATTTATGATTCTAAGAATCTTTTAGGGTTGTTCAGGCTATTTCTGACACTTTGGGCAGAAGTATACGTGCCCTCCTCCGTGACTCAACTTCTTTATAGTAGTCCCACATACAGGGCAGTTCTGCTGCTTCATATTTGGACCCATAGCCGGCGTGTAACCCCCTTGGTTTCCATATAGGTCATAAAACTGGTCTTTTCCTTTGAGTCGGATTCTTTCCTGAAGCACCAGCCTAATAGCATCGTAAAGGGCTTTTCTCTCATCATCGTTCAGTTCTGCGGCTTTTCTCTTTGGTTGTAGCCTAGCTCTATATATGATATCTTGAAAGGCACTGTTACTTAGCCCTACAACAATAGCATCTTTTCCCACAAGCACTGATTTAAGCACTCTGTTGTTTTCGGTCAAGAGTTTTGAGAAGCACTCAATAGTGAACTCTTCATCCATAGCTGAAGGTATCTGAGGATTGTAGTCTCGTCTGTAGACGTAAGAGCGTTCTAGGTCACTGTCTTTTATTGCAGAGAAATGACCTATACTAGTGAGCCTCACCGTTAACACCGTGTTATCACTAAAATCAACTTTCAAGTGGAACTTGTTTGGAACCGTTTTCTTACTTGTATGATAGAAAATCTTGCCACCATATTCAGGAGCAAGAATCAAGTTCATTCCATTGTCAAGTTTCACGCGTACAACATTGCCCCTAGACATAACAGACTCGATTTTTCTATTAACGAGTTGGTCGAAGGATGTTAGATCTTTGTTCAATAAACCTATCTTTTGCAGTCTTTCATAATCCTGTAGATCGTAAGACTTGATTTGCTTTCCTCGAAGCTCTTTATTCATCTGTTCTGCAAGAACCTTTGCTTCTGGAAGTTCAATGCTCATCAGCCAATCCCCTCCTATAATCCCTTACACGCTACTTAATTTTTTGTGCATAGAAACTTCGCCAAAATTAGATTTGCTGCCCCTACAAGGTTTGAACCCAGCGACTCTTCTACTAAAACTAATTCAAAACAAGGAACCGCCCAACCAACCTATCCAACAAATCCGCACATAAACTAATACTACCAATTCTCAATAACTCTTACACTTTAGTACAAAAATCAACTAGACAGCCCGAAAAGACAACAAAATATTGCGTACAGATTCATTACTATCCAAGAACCGCCATCATCACTTTCATCCAACAACACTATTTGACACAACAACCACCACATATAAAGCCTATTTGAAACCTAATAGGAAGATCTACTCACATCACAGAAAAAACACAAAAATCCAAAGCTTATATCTCTGAAACACTACTGCAATATCCACAAAAATCATTAAACCTTATAAACAAGAGATGTTGAATAAAACTCTAAAAAACAAGGGTGAAGGCTAATGTCAAAACCATTCTACGTAAAAATAGAAACCCCCACAGAAGTAGCAGATGCAGCCTATGAAGCCCTACAAATCGCAACAAAAACCGGGCAAGTCAGAAAAGGAACAAACGAAACAACAAAAGCCATAGAACGCGGCATAGCAAAACTAGTAGTCATCGCAGAAGACGTCGAACCACCAGAAGTCGTAGCACACCTCCCCATCCTCTGCCAAGAAAGAAAAATCCCATATATATTCGTCCCAACAAAACAAAAACTAGGCACAGCCGTAGGCATAGACGTCCCATCCGCATCCGTCTGCATAACAAAAGAAGGCGACGCAGCAAACCTCATCAAAGAAATTATTACGAGAATCGAAGGACTTCAACGAGGCAAAAAGTAAGATGAGCAAACAAGAAGAGACAACGAAAACAGAAGAAATGGAAAACATTCCCGCCGAAGTAATCCAAGTAATAGGCCGCACAAGCGCCACAGGAGAAATCACACAAGTACGAGTACGCATACTCGAAGGCAAAGACAAAGGACGCATAATCACCAGAAACGTAAAAGGCCCCATCCGAGTTGAAGACATATTAATGCTAAGAGAAACAGAACGAGAAGCAAGAAAAATGCGGCGTTAAAAGAAGAAAACCGGAGATAATGACAAATGCCCAAGTCGAGGCCATGTTCCTTCTGCGGACACGAATTTCAGCAAGGCACTGGTCAAATGTACGTCAAAAACGACGGCACTATCATGTGGTTCTGCTCAAGCAAATGTCGCAAAAATAGCTTAAAACTAGGCAGAGACGCAAGAAAACTGAGATGGACAAAATACTACGGCAAAGAGGAAAAAGGAAAAGCTTAGAGTTTTAAGATGTTACCGGTGTGCTTAAGAGGACATTAACAATCCTTTCCCAAATTTCTTCATTATCAATACAACCAATATCCGGACTGTTAAGATCACCATTGAAATAGCTATAGGAACGAGCACGACACCCACCACAAATATACCTATCTACACAGCTTCCACACCCAACTAAACGACCACCCACCTCATATGACTTCAAATCCTCTCTCGTTCGAAGCTTCCAAAACATCTTATCATGATCCCATGTGTCCTCTAAATAATCTTTCATGATATTACCTCGAACAGTATCTTTGTTTGTAGGAAAGAAAACACATGGCTTGATGTCACCGTTTGGCTCCAGACACATATAAAGTCTCCCAGCACCACATCCGCCTAGAAAGTTTGCCACATTTTCGATGCCTTTCATAGCAGCGTAGTGAGCAGAAACGCCGAAAGATTGGTTCTTTTCTTTAGCTATTCTCTTGACAACACTCGCGTATTGTGGGCATGTACTGAAAAAACGGTCTACTGTTATGTTACTTTCTCCTATATTTTCTTCTTCCTTAGCCTGAATGGAAAGGTCAACGATTTTTCTCCCAATCATATCTAAAATGGAAAGGCGTTCTTTTGGAGTTAGGTCCAACTCGACATAGGTCTTAGCTCTTCCCGTGGGGATGTAATTGAAATGAATAAATCGGACGCATAGCTTGTCAACGAGTTCAATTATCTTTTCAACTTCACATATGTTTTCTTTATGTATTGTGGTGGCGATGCAGGTGTCAAGTCCTCCATCTATGCTGTTTTGTATTCCTTTCATAGTTTTTTCGAAGCATCCCTTTGCTCGTCGGAATTTTTCATGCACTTCTTTAGTTGCGCCGTCAAGACTTATCTCCACATATCCTATGCCAATATCTTTTAGTCGTTTTACGTTATCTTTCGTGAGTAAGGTTCCGTTTGTAGCTATGCTTATGTAAGGAATTTTCTTGCGAGCATAGGCGGCGACTTCGAAAAAGTCTTTGCGCATTAATGGTTCGCCGCCGGAAAAAGAAAGTGCTGGAAGGCCGATTGATACTATTTTTGACAGCTTGTCGATGGCAAGGAACGCCTCTTCTGTGGATAGCTCTGGTTTATGCTTGCCTGCGTCTTCGTAGCAGTGTTTACATTTTAGGTTACAGATGTATGTAAAGTTCCAGACAACTTCAAATGGACCACCCGGAGTGAATGGGATTCGAACGCCATATTTTTCGATTCCTTTCATCAATAAGACGAAGCCTTTCAGCCAAGCGTCGCCGTATTTCGAGTCGAGAAATCGTTCTTTCATGAACTTCTTATCAACGCGCATTATTCTGCTGCCTGCCTTGTAAAAGGGCTTTGCCACTTTGTTGCTTAGTTTGCTACATCTTTTGCAAAGTTTTAGGTCGTCACCTAAAAATTGCCTTAAGGAGTTAACCATCAAGTTTCCGTCTTTTTCGCATTCTATATCGAACTTGGAAATTATTGTTTTCAAGGCAGGGTTTATTACTGTTGAGAATAGATGGTTTTCAATTGGCTCTATCTGCATTCTTTCTCAACCGAAGATAAGTATTACAGTTTTCTTTTAGAAGTTAGTTGCATTAAAGCATATCTGTATAAGTATCATAAGTAAAACAGTTTATATTAAAGGCACAGCATTTTTATGAGGCTTCCAAACTAAAGCTTAAAAAAGAAACAAGATTGGGGATGCTATGCCGATAAGACAACCTATAGTTTGCGTGTTAGGACATGTTGACACTGGAAAGACTCTTTTGCTAGATAAGATTAGGAAAAGCAGTGTTCAGGCACGCGAGGTTGGTGGCATAACCCAGCATATTGGTGCAAGTTTCTTTCCTTTGGATACGCTTATGGAGATATGTGGTCCGTTATTGGGTCGTTTGAAGGGAAAGATTCAGATTCCTGGGCTTTTGGTGATTGATACGCCTGGTCATGAGGTTTTTGCTAATCTTAGGAAACGGGGTGGGGGCGCTGCTGACATAGCTATTCTGGTAATTGATGTGTTGAAGGGTTTTGAGGCTCAGACCTACGAGTCTTTGGACATTTTAAAGGTGAGAAAGACGCCATTTTTGGTTGCTGTGAACAAGATTGACCGGATACCGGGGTGGTTGTCTCAGCCTGAGAAGCTTTTTTTGAAGTCGTATCAGTCGCAAGATCCTTATGTGCGTGAGGATCTTGACAATCGTCTTTATACGATTATGGGTACTTTTTCGACGTTGGATTTTCAGTCTGAGCGTTTTGATAAGATAAAGGATTTTACGCGTACGATTGCTCTTGTGCCTGTTAGTGCAAAGACTGGTGAGGGGGTTCCGGAGCTTTTGTCGGTTCTTGTGGGGTTGACGCAGCAGTATCTTAAGACGCGGTTGCAGGTGACTGAGGGTGCTGGGAAGGGAACGGTGTTGGAGGTGAAGGAGGAGGCGGGGCTTGGGATGACTGTGAATGCTGTTATTTATGATGGTGTTCTCCGGAAGGGGGATACGGTTGTGATTGGGGGTAAGGAGAAGCCTGTTGTGACGAGGGTTCGTGCGGTTCTTTTGCCTAAGCCTTTAGATGAGATTAGGGATCCTCGGGACAAGTTTTCTTCTGTGGATTCGGTTTCAGCTGCTTCGGGGATAAAGATTGCTGCTCCGGAGTTGGATACGGTTTTGGCTGGAGCTCCATTGTATGTAGTGCCTTCGGAAGAGCAGATTGAGGAGTTTGTTGAGGTGGTTTCTGAGGAGGTTGAGAAAGTGAAGATTGCTACGGATATAGATGGTGTTGTTTTGAAGACTGATACGTTGGGGTCTTTGGAGGCTGTTGCTGAGATTTTGAAGCGGGAGGATGTTCCTATACGGTTGGCAGATGTGGGTGATGTGTCAAAGCGTGATGTTGTTGAAGCTAATGTTGTGAAGGAAAATGAGCCGCTTTATGGCGCTATTTTGGCGTTTAACGTGAAGGTGTTGCCTGATGCTGAAGAAGAGGCTAGAGATCGTAGGGTTAAAATTTTTCAGCACAGCGTGATTTATCATTTAATTGACGAGTTTGTGGGGTGGATACGGAGTGAGCGGGACAAGTTGGTTCTTGAGGAGTTTGATCGGCTTGTTAAGCCGGGTAAAATTAGGATTTTGCCGGGATATGTTTTCAGGAAGGCGAAGCCTGCTATTGTGGGGGTGGAGGTTTTGGCGGGTCGGATTAAGCCGAAGGTTGTTCTTGTTAAAGAAGATGGGGAAAGTGTGGGGGAGGTTATGCAAGTTCAAGATCAGGGAGAAGCGGTTTCTGAAGCTGGGGCTGGGATGCAGGTGGCTGTTTCTGTGGATAAGCCTGTTGTGGGGAGGCATATCTATGAGAAGGATGTTCTTTATGTTCGGGTTCCTGAGACACATGCTAAGGCGTTGTTGACGAAGTTTCAAGACCGCTTGACTAGTGAGGAGCTTGAAGCTTTGAACGAGTATGTAGAGTTAATGAGGAAGAAAACAACTCCCTTTTGGGCGGCATAACTACTTAAAATCTTCTTACACGTAAACTAATAGACATAAAGCCAAAACACTCGATTAACTTTCTCTTAGTTTTTATATGGTTTGGCTTAGTGATTTTCCAGAGGTTTATCTCAGAAAAATAAACTCAGAGGTAGGAGTTAATTTCTGTATTTGACTAGGAAAAATATTCTAAGTATCGGCTCAACGGTAATGAACTAACCTAAGAGCCTTAGCATTATGATGTAGAGAAGACCGTATGTAATAGGATAGACTTCGTGAACTGCCACAACAGTCAAAAAGAGGATTTCCACAACGCTTGGAACACCTAAAACAAACAGTACCAAACCAATTACGAAACTCATTATTTCCGGAGTAATATCACTAATTTCTAACATAGATTATAACACGTTTTTAATAGAAAGACTCGATAAACCCTATCCCACCTATTGCCATGAGAACTATCCCAAATATCCCAACGGGAATTGGAAACGGAATTAACGGCACGGCAATAATCAAATAGACATTAAAACATTAAAAGCGTTTTTACTATTGCGTATAGTTTGAAAAATCTTCGTTGAGCTTTTTTTGAATGTTTCTCTTTTCTTTTGGCTTTTCTTCTTTATGAATCTCAACAAAAGATTTCGTAACTTTCTATTTCGTTCAGATTTGGTTCCTAATAGGATGGTCTACTCTCTGCGCAGAGAAAAAGCACACAAACCAGCTAACAACCACGCTTCTCAAGCTCACACTTCAAAACCCGAAAATCCCCCCCAAGCAAATCCCTATACCTCACATTATAAAGTGCCGCCGCAGGATGAAACATAGGAATAGTAACAACAGAAAAACCAAAAGGACTAATCTCATACACCTTACCATGAACCCTAGTAATACCCTCCACCTCAATTCCCCCCTTAGAAAGAACAAACGCAGCAGCATGCCTCCCCAACAACACCAAAAACCTTGGACGAATAACTTGAATTTGACGAGTTAAATACAATCCAGTACAAGTGGCAATTTCTTCTAATGCTGGGTCACGATTCCCAGGAGGTCGACACTTCACAACATTCGTCACATAAACCTCCACACGAGAAAGCCCAATGCCACGCAACAACTCATCCAGAAACTTTCCAGCAGTACCCACAAAAGGCAACCCACACAAGTCTTCCTGCTTTCCAGGGGCCTCACCAACAAACATTATCTCCGCATCAACATCTCCACCACCCGGAACCGCACGCCTACGTCGCTTCCACAACCCACATTTAACGCAAGCCACCACTTCAGCGTCAATTTCCTCTATCAATTTCTCCTTCGACATCTAAACTCATCATCGCCTTTACTCAAACTAGCGAGTGAATATAATTTTTGTTACATAATCTTGTGGTGCGGCCACCGGGATTTGAACCCGGGTCGTCAGCGTGGCAGGCTGATGTCCTAAACCAAACTAGACTATAGCCGCAGTTATTTTGAGAAATTAAATCTTGTTGTGCTTTATTTTGTTTGTGTATATTTTGTGTATCAGTTTGTGTATAACTAGCTGTTGTAGGGTTATTGCTTGTTTCAGACTTTAGCACTTCCTTGTAGCTTTCTGGAATATCATTATATTTCCCTATGTAACACCATGACCTCTTTGTTCCATCCCAATGCTCAACATACCAGTACTCATAGCTGTAGCCTTTAGACTTTGTAGTTTTTATCATTAGACTACCTTTCTTGTTACACTTTATGCAAGTGACATTAGGCATCTTCCTTTTCTCCTATATTTGATGATCAAAACTATACCTGTAAAGTTATAAAAAGTTTGTGTATAAATATATGCAAGCCATGTTACCCATCTAACCAAATCTTAAGTCTATGTTAAATCATAGTTAATAATGGATAATGGGAAGAATTGAATTGCAGAAAACTGGATTCCTCACTGTCGATCTTACTAAGATAAATGGTGAAGGAGAATTCAATTGTCCAAAGTGTGGAATTGGGATTTCTCCTGATGATATGACAGAAGAGACATTCACAGTCTTGGACACAGTTTTTAAAGAAGATAGTATAGAAAAGATAATTCTGAAATGTAATAAATGTGGAAGCCAAATTCATCTCACTGGATTTCACCTTTTAAACAAGATGAAATCACCAACCAATGGTACTTGAATTGTGTTTTCCTTCATTTCTCCTAAAACTTGTAGTTAGTTATATGTTGAAGTTGGTATTTCTGTTTTTTGTAGGTGATAGAATATTGGATATAGCATCTATTTCAGCAATAGTTGCAGCAGGAAGTGTTGTAGTTACAGCATTAGCTATTATTATGCAAAGCAGAAAAGCTGAGAAAACCAGGAAGACTGAACTTCTTGCTATGCTCTTCAGTCCCTTTAATGACCCGGTTCTAGTGAGCCACTGGAATGACATTGTAAACCATTCGGAGTGGAAAGATTATGAAGATTACTCGAAAAAGTATGGACAGAATAACATTGAAGCTTCAAAATTCATCTCAACAGCATCTTTTTTAAACAGCCTTGGCTTACTTGTAAGAATGCATCTACTGGAAACTGATATAGTGCAAAGATGGAGTCCTGAATCATGCATATGGTTCTGGGAGAAAATGGAACCTATAATTCAGGAAGCTATAAGAAGGCTGAAAGCAATGGGAAGAACAGACTATGGAATATGGGAAAACATTGAGTACCTCTATAAAGAACTGAAGCAAAGTCTACAGGTACAGCAATAACATCCTTCCTTTCTTTTTTCTCTAAGAATTTCTTCCACAAGTCATAAAACTCAGTTTGAAGCATGATGAACCCATGAAAATTGATGTGGGTTGTAATCTAGAGGAATACAAGAGATACTATAGGACACTTGATGATCTCCACAACTACTTCAAAAGCCTTGGGCTCACTGATGTTACATTTGGGGAGCTTGGCTCAACAGAGGAGGAAATCATAAAGAGAGATCCATCTCACCTCATTATCTGGAGAGAGAATGGTGAAATCATTGGGCATGCAGTCTGGCATGAAACCAGCACTGATGAACATAGGAAAGGAGATCCTAGAGATAAAGAAGACAGGGAAATCCTACGAGAGCTTTGTGATGGAAAAAAGGACAATATTGTTGAGCTTCATGAGCTGTGGCTGAGAAAGAAGTATAGACAGAAGGGCTATGGCAAAGAGTTCTTTGAATTCTTTGAAGACTTCGTCAAGAAGAAAGGCTATAACTCAATCGTTTATTATGCAGATCATCCTGCTGCTATAACCATATGTAGAACCAGAGATTGGAAAGAAGGGTTCCTAGAAGAAGAAAAATGGCATGTCTTCTGTCTCTCTTTCTAGTTAAGAAAAATCGTAGTGTCGTCTGCTCAGACAGCTTTCTCTATTAATTCACTAGCTAACTCTATGGTTTCTCCACTTTTCTATTCTGTCAACTGCTTCTGTCAGTGTTCGGGCTATGGCATAAGCTTCAGATGCTTTTCTAGCTTTTCTGCTTCTATCTAGTTGAATTGTGTGCATGCCCAATTTTCTTGGGACTTTGACATCAACAAGCAGTTCATCACCTATCATAACTGCCTCTTGAGGCAGCACACATAGTTTTTTCAGAGTTTGCTTGTGCATGTCTGGGTTGGATTTCTCACACTTTGCTTCATATCCTGTTGTTATAACATCAAAATACTCTTGAATGGATTCTATTGCTTGAGAAAAGGAAAAACGAGCAATGGTTGTGACTATTGCAGTCTTTAGACCTAGTTCCTTTGTTTTTCTTACCGCAGGAGCAGCATCTGAGAATAAGGTTAAGCTTCTATGTTTTATGTATATTTTAGCAAGCTCATCCAATGTTTTTGTATCTGCTTCTGTGTCCAATCGGTAGAGAACCTGTTTAAGATAGGTTTTCCAACTGTCATATCCATGCTTTGGGTAGTCTATCATGCCAACGAAGTGAGAAGCAGCGTCTATTGATTGAGGATAGACTTTGTATCCCTGTTCAAGCAGGAACTCTGAGATTTTTTCTGAGCTTATTGGATCTTTGACATAAGCTAATGTGCCATAAAGATCAAAGAGAACAGCTTTCAGCTTCCCCATAATTCATCACTTGTTCATGAAGTTCTAGTGTCGTCTATTTATGTAGTTATTTCTATTGAGAAAAGCCTAGACTAGATGGGCAGAAAACTTCAAACAATCTACCTTGGAATATGAGAGGTTGACGTTAGCTCTTTTTCCACAAATCATAAAAACTGAAGAGAAGTCACGCTTATTGGAGGTGCAAGCATACACCCACACATCGACAAAAGGTCACACGTTGCAGAATTCGGAATCTTCATTCGCAACAACTATCGCAACCTAGGATTAGGAACAGCTATAGCGAAGACGTTTATCGAAATCGCTAAGAAACGCGAACTTGAGGTTCTTCAGCTTTCTGTCTACGCTACAAACAAGAGAGCTTTTCACGTCTATAAAAAATGCGGATATAAAGAATGTGGCAAGTTGACCCGAGACATACAATTTCTCGACGGGGCATATACTGATAGAATATTGATGGAGTTGCTTTTGAAATAGTGGTACCGCGAGTCAGTTAAACTCCCATTAATGAATTTCCAGCAATTCCTTTTTAGCGTTTATGTCGCCACGCACACAAAACGGATAACAGACCGACAAGGTTTTATTTGACCATGGGTTTCACCAAACCAAAAAGGGAACAACATGAGTAAGAAAGCAAAGGTCTATTTTGGCTCCATACAGCAGGGTCAGGATGCAGTATTCACTGCCTTAGCGGCAAAAGTTGACAAGATTATCAAGCTACTGGACTTCTCAACAATCGAGAAGAGGGACAAGGTCGCCATTAAAATGCACTTAGGCTTCCAAGACGGATACCAGACGGTGCCTGTGTTCTTCGTTCGGCGGATTGTCAAGGCCGTTAAACACGCTGGTGGGTGGCCCTTCGTCACTGATAATCCTACCGCGGTTTACAACGCGGTCGATCGCGGGTACACGCAAGAAACGTGCGGTTGCCCTATTATTCCTGCCGCCGGGGTCAAGGATGGATACACCCACTCAGTTAATGTGAACTACAAGAATGTGGGCACGTTAGAAATGAGTGGCGTACTTCATGACGCAGACGCACTTATCAATTTGACTCACTCTAAGGGACACGCTTGTAGCGGGTATGGTGGCGCCATCAAAAACCTCGCCCTAGGTGGCTACTCGGCGTCATCACGATGGAATAAGATCCATGGCGTTGAGCAGTCCATTAACTACTGGGATGCAGAGAAGTGTACACCGGAGCATGCTCAAATGCTTGTTGAAGCCTGCCCCTACGGCGCCCTCAAATATGATGCTGAAAAGCACAAACTATCGCTGCTTCCTTTTGCATGTAGGAACCAGCTCTGCTTAGAGTGTCTTGTCGCAGATAAGGGGATCGAGTGTCTGCAGATTGAGCCTGAGTTCTTCGCAGCTTTCCAGGAGCTGATGGCAATTAACGCCGAAAAAGTCCTCGACACTTTTGACAAGAACAAGCGATTCTACCTCAACTTTATCCTCCAAGTGACACCACACTGCGATTGCATGGGAATGATTCAACCCAGCATCGTCGCAGACGTAGGGATTTTGGGCAGCCGCGATATTGTTGCCATCGAGACGGCTACGTTGGATCTCATCGCAAAGGCTGGACTGATCGAACAGACTATCCCGCCATATTTCAAACATGTCAACTTAGATCCCAACGCTGACCTCCATCCCTTCGAACGCCTTTGGGGTCCAATGAAGAATCCCTACCTCGTCACAGAATTCGCGGAGCAACATGGCTTGGGCACTAAAAAGTATGAATTAATTGAAGTCTTGTCACCGGAAGAAACCAGCAAAATGGAACCACCAAAACAAGCGTACGAACATCAACCCTCCTTTTACTAGAAAAACACCGTCAGGATAGAGATGTTCATCTGCTTGCAAAAATCTTGAGGTTCTCCAGCTTTCTGTCTGCACATTTTCTTTTCTACTTTTCATGCACTAAAGATTTTAAACGAGGTTATAGTTGACAGTAATTAATATGACCCCCATCTTAAAATCTACAAAAGAGATGCAAGGTTACGTCTCAATTACTATAGCAGCGATTTTATGGGGAACTATGGGGATTCTTGCAAAATTATCTTTTGAACATGAGATCCTTCCAGAAACCTTGATCGCCTTGAGACTCGTCATTAGTTTCGCAACATTGTCGATTGTCCTTGGATTATTCAATAGGGACTCGTTCAAAATCCAGAAAACTGACGCGCTTCTATTTCTTGTTCTCGGCGTACTTGCCACAGCCCTTCAAAGAATTTCCTATTTTTATGCAGTAGATCTTACAACTGCTACAGTAGCAGCAATACTTTTTTACACATATCCAATTTTTGTAACTCTTTCAGCTACAATCTTTTGGAAGGAGAAACTTACCTCTGTAACAGTGTTGACTATTGTTTTGACGTTTTTAGGAGTTGCACTCGTTGTGAGAGTATATGACATCGCTTCATTAAACGCTAATCTTGTGGGAATAATTTTCGGGCTGCTTTCAAGTCTTCTTTTTGTCCTCTATTTCATGATAACTAAAAAGCTCAGAAGCAAGTATTCTGGGTGGACGCTGACTCTTTACGGCGACGGAATAGGTTTGTTAGCTTTAATTCCAGTTGTTTACATTTCCATTCCTAACATAACAGAATTTTCCATACAACTTTGGCTGCTGATTTTCACGATAGCTTGGGTTCCCTCTCTTTTAGCTTATCTACTTTACTCCCAAGCTTTAAAGCATGTTGATGCTTCGAAAGGAAGTATACTTGGGGTGATAGAGCCTCTTTCAGCAGCATTTTTTTCAGCATCTCTCCTAAGAGACGGTCTTGAAATACTACAAGTAATGGGCATAGCGATTTCGTTAATAGGAGTTGTTTTGCTCTTCCGAAGGGTGCAAGCTTAGCTAGTGAACTTTGAAAATCGAACACATCTGTAAAGCTGCAAACTGCTTAAGAAAAGAAAGTGAAAAGTCCCTAGTTTGTTTGTGGTGCCGAGGGCCGGGTTTGAACCGGCGACAACCCGGTCTTCAGCCGGGTGCTCTCCCAGGCTGAGCTACCTCGGCAACGTATCAAAACCATGCTATACCATGTCTTTAAGTTTTTCTAGCAAACCATCCAAAAGAAGACATTTTTAACCAAAACTTAACTACAGGGTCAACGCATTCCGAAAGTAGGACAGCCCCGAAACTGTTGAGGAGTACAATCCCCTCTTACAAAAAGGGCAACCAACAGTGCTCTCTAACCTCTCGTTATTTGGTAACCTCAACAGCGGGACAGAACGATAGTAATGGGATCTTTTTTTTTATATCTCTTTGTCTTGTTATTATGTTAGTTGAAATGAAGAAGAGATACATTCTGTTTAACGTTGCAGCATATGTTAGCATTTCTTTGTCGATTGTTGTTGTAGCCTATTTTGTTAATGTCTTATTGTTATTTTCAAACGAGATGATTTCTCCAACTGAGGCCTTGTTTTTTGAAGGAATTGGATTTTTATTATTTGGTTTTCTGCTTTTGCTGGGTAGAGGTGGAATAAATCGTTGGAGTCAGAGCGCGGTAATTTTATCAGCGGCTGCTGAGGCTGTGTATGGCGACGATACTGTTGGTCCAGATGAAATTATGAGAAGAGACGTTTGGAAATCAAAGGGGTTCATCCGTACAGGATTAGTTTTGGTTTTAACGGGTGTATTCATGTTTTTGGTATACTTTCTAACTCTTTAGTTAATCGCAGTAAGATGCGTGGACTTTAGGAATCTGCCTTCGCGTGTTTGCTATGGTGTGGAAGAGGGCTGACAGGTCAGTAGAATGCGATAGATGTTATATGTCTCTTCTGCAGAGTTAGTTTGGTGGCGTTTGTGGAAGCGTACGTTTTAGTTAATTGCGAGGCTGGCAAATCTTGGGAAATTGCTGAGACGGCACTCAGGATAGAGAATGTGAGGATGGCACACGCGGTTACTGGTTTGTATGATGTGGTTGCCTTCATCGAGTTTGTGGATATGGATGTGTTGACGGGGATTCTTGGCAAGTTTCAAGCTATGGAAGGTGTTCAGCGGACTCATACGGCTGTTGCAATACCGCCAAAGGACTAAAATACCACCGTCTTTTTTTGTGTTAATGACCATAAAAACGTGCGCGCCTGTCTTGACATAATATCAGCTATTCCATCCCATAAGCTAGCAATCTCTCGTTTGCAGAATCCCGTGTCCTTCCATTTTATGTCTTCTCTTACGAGTGTTTCATAGGTTTCACTTAGTGCTGAGTGGAAATCAGAAATGTTATCTACCCCAATTGTGACCCCGAAAACACTGAACTCTGTCGGCTCTATCATGTTTCATCCCTCACGATTCAGTTATGTTTGAGCTTTAAGTATTTATGCTGCGTTAGAATCCAGTAGGTTGATTCCCGGATGAGAAACGCGCACGCGGTTACTTGGGATGCGCGCGCATTTTGAGCTCTTGCACAAAGCTTGGCAAATGGCTTCGAAGAAAGGAGAGCTGGACTTCAACGCGTATTTCCAGAATTCTGCAACCTTCGGTGATATGGTGAAGAAGAATAAAAAGAAGTTAAGCACTCTCTCTAGGCAGACCAAAAAAATCTTTACCGACTACTTGTATTAAGAGAGAGCACACGTCGGGTCATACTAATAGTCCTCATCGTTTTCTTCATTATCCAATGGAATCTGGATATGGAAATCTCCTTCCTCATCAATCCATTGGGTTTGGGATAATCGTGGTTTAGATGTTTCCGAGTTTTCTTGTTCATCTTCCTCTTCTTCGGGAGTTCTAGTCCAAGCCTCTAAGCTTTCTTCTAATCTTGTTTGTATGTAGGAGTCTAATCTCTGACCTGGAGCACCTTCAGCTAGTTGTTGTTCAAAATTCTCTTGTCCGCCGATGGCTGTGAAGACTGCAATCACCGAGTCAGAATAATGCTCGTAGAAGTCTAGAAATCTTTTCCAGAGATAGGGATTGCGAACCTGCATAATTGTCTCCGTGAGCCTAAAAAGCTTCGTTTTATCCGAGAAATGCTTGCTTCTTTTCTCGTAACTTGTCATTAGCAGCTCAAGGGTTAGGTCTGCCACACGCTTTCGGCATTCTTCTCTTTTTCGTTGCAGTTCTACCTGTTCTCGGAGATGCTCCTCTTTTTGCTTCAGGCTTTTGAAACCCCTGCCTTGTTCAACTTCTGCTTCTTTGTTTGCCTTTGCCTTGTGTTCTCTAATCATTCTCCATGCCTTGTCTTTGCTTATGGTGATACCTTCAGATTGCAAAGTAGTTGATATTCTCCGGCAGCCTAATCCTCTTTCATGAAGTTCAATCACCCTTTGAATAAGTTTCTCTTTTGACATGAAGTTCGGCTGACTGTTCATTGTTCTTCAGATTTTCCTGTAACTCATAGGCTTTAAATAGCTTTCTAAGACGTCTTGAAGGTCAGCGACAGAAAAAGACATGTTGTGACTGCTGCGACGTACATTCTAAGCACGGATGACAGTTTGTCACACAGTTTGCACTATGTCACATTCTTACATGCCTTTTCTCTGCTGATATCTCTTCAGTTTTGCTGCGTACGCGCATTAGAACGTTGCCATTTGAACGGTTTTCAGAAGGCGCGCGCTAAACCCAAATAATGGTGGGCCGGGCCGGATTTGAACCGGCGATCTTCGCCGCGTGAGGGCGACGTCTTAACCGAGCTGGACTACCGGCCCCGCATACAAACATAAACGGTAAACCGAATTCCTTTATATCTCTTACAGCCGTTCTCTGCCATTAGGCAAATTTCTGCAGATAAGCAATAAAAAGAGCTTTTAGGAACAGTTTCGGTTGGGTCTCCCAGAAAAATTCTGCCTATTCCTCGTGTAACTTAAATATGTCAACATTCAAAATGTCCCCTATACCTCGTGTGTGCACACCTGTTTAGGATAGTCTCTTAAAATGACAGTTACAGAACAAGAAGACGAACCTCTTACAGATTCACCAACTCCTACTAAACCAAAGTATGAATGCCTAGAAGACCTGCCTGGTGTTGGTCCTGCCACAAGCAAAAAACTCCAAGAAATGGGCTTCCACACTATCGAATCCCTCGCCACTGCCACCGCCCGCGAACTCGAACCCGCAGGCATCAGCGAAAAAAAAGCCTTAGACGTCATCCGCCTCGCCCGCGGCAGCATCGACCTCGCCTTCGTCCGAGCAGATGAACTCCTCAAACAACGCCAAACAGTCCACCGCCTCACCACCGGCAGCCAAATCCTAGACGACCTCCTCGGCGGCGGCCTAGAAACCCAAACAATCACCGAATTTTACGGCGAATACGGCAGTGGCAAAAGCCAAATCTGCCACCAACTCTGCATCAACGTCCAACTCCCAATAGAACAAGGCGGACTCGAAGCAGCAGCCCTCTACATCGACACCGAAAACACCTTCCGCACCGAACGCCTCGTCCAAATGGCACAACACGCAGGCCTAATCCCAGAAGAAGCAGCCAAAAACGTCATCGTCGCCGACGCCTACACCAGCGACCACCAAATCTTCCTCCTCGAAAACGCCGACAAAATAATAAAACAAAACAACATCCGCCTCATCATCATCGACTCTCTCACATCTCACTTCCGCAGCGAATACGTCGGCAGAGAAACCCTCGCCATCCGCCAACAAAAACTCAACAAACACATGCACAAACTAATTCGCCTCGCCCGCGCCTTCAACACAGCAGCAGTCGTCACAAACCAAGTAATGTCCAAGCCAGACGTCTTCTTCGGCGACACCGTCCACCCCATCGGCGGCCACATCGTAGCCCACACCAGTCACACCCGCATCTACCTCCGCAAAGCCTCAAGAGGACCAATCCGCATCGCCCGTCTCGTCAGCAGCCCCTACCTCCCCGACGGCGAAGGCATCTTCAAAATCACCACAAACGGCATAGAAGAAGCCGAACAAAACGAAACCCCAAGCAGCAGGAGACGCTAAAAACATGACCTTTCCCCAAGCCCTCACCACGCGCTACTTCCAACTCATCAACGACCGCCAACTCACCGAAGCCCACAGAACACTACAACGCATAAAAGAAAAAATCCCAAAAACAAAATGGGATCACGGATACTACAAAGCCCTTCAAGGCATACTCCTAGCCCAAAAAACCAACGGTAACCAACACACCTTCCTCTCAAACATCAACCCCAACGACAAAACAACAATAGAAAAATACAAAAACGAATTCTCAAAACGCGTCAAAAGCAGATTCCACGACGACTTCGACCGAGGCTTCTTCTCAGCATGGACCGACTACACACAACTACTAATCAAAACAATGAACGAAAGAAAACCCAAAACAAACACTGAAGGACAAACAAGCATTATCCAATACGCAGAAACTACCCAGAAAGCTCCGTAACATTAAAATTTATATCCAAAGACTGCAACCATTCAACCGCCAACGTTTGATTTTGATTTATCACACTATATCCAGTAAGATTTCCGCCCAGTTGAAAAGTGTAGGTACCAGGCGGCAACAAAACCATCTTAAGACCCCCCACTGTAGTTGTCACATTTTGAACAACCAGACCCACACTATCCCGCGCAGCAACCCATAACTTTGGGCCCTCAACTAAGTTTCCAGTGTCACTAACGTATATGTTCACCGAAACCGAGGGCATAAAAAAGGTAACAACTAAAGTCCACGAAACAACCCACGCAAAAAAGAAAATTCCAATTCCCTGCGATACTAGTTTTGAAGGCTTCTCAACTCTTGCAAAAAACTTGAACTTGATGAGGTAAAAGGTGACGATGTAGAAAAGAATCGCAAAAGATATCCCCGTTAACAACGTGTATAAACTAAAGAGCTCACTTGAAATTGAAAAATACACGTAAACCGCACATAAAACTCCAATTACTATCCCTAATAAAGCTCGAGTCCAATAAATTATCGTTAATGGCTTCATGAAACTTCAACTCGATTAAGTCTTGCTTTTTCTTATTACATTCAACGGCTTCCAATTTAAGGTTTTGACTAACAAATGACAGCAATGAGGAAACGCTTGTATTTCTTTTGACATTAACCCCTAGCAGGTTTCTTATGAGTTTCAGTTGGCGTTACAACCTGTTGTGTGTGATCTGGTAAAATATCTTCAACATTCCGCACAACACGGAAGGCATAGCCTCCTAGACCTACGAACATGCCTAAACTTCCAGAGATTAAAAACATCAGAGCCATTCCAGCGCCAGGACCAATACCAACCAACCCACCGAAAACATGTACTAAACTGCCGCCTGTCATCAAGGCTGGTTCGAAGACATTATCTGCCAGAGGTCCAGTTAGCAACAGTGCCGCAGGTCGACTGATAGTTGCAATTAACGCTCGTGTTGCGAACACACGTCCCTGCACGTCTGGAGCAACTTTGACCTGCCAGATAGCATTGCTGGAGCCTTGGACTATAGGAATAAAGAACATTGCGAAGAAAGCAGCAGGTACCCAAACAATAGGGTTGCGTCCGAATCCTATGAACAAAACTCCTAACATGACAAGTGTTAATCCAATCAGAACACCATGTATCCTTCGTTTAGGGCCTCCCCAAATGCTAAGTAGCACGCTGCCAACCATTCCGCCAATTCCAATAGCCGATTGGACAATCCCTAATGTTGCTACATCGCTTTCGCTTCGGGCTAAAATCATAGGTGCTATTAGTGTAAAGGCAAAGGTGGCAACCAGATTGATGCCGAAAAATACAATTAGCAAACCAAGTAAGCCTCGTCGCTCAAATATGTAATGAAATCCGTAAACCGACTCTTTCCAAAGACTCCCTCTGCTCTTCCGTCCTTCTTCAGTAATCACAGGCTGGGGCACATGAACTAAGAGCAATGCACCAATTGCTACTAGAAAAGTGATTATGTCAAATGTTAGAATACCAGTTATACCAGTTATGCCCAGCAGAATAGCAGCTAACGCTGGAGCGAAGATACCAGAGGCGAATTGGGCAGCAGAAAGCATACCGCTGGCACGACCGTACTGCTCTTTTGACACCATCGTAGTCACAGCAGCAGAGTACGCGGGAAATTGGAAGGCTCCAAAAGCCCCAGCGAAGGCTCCAGTTGCGAATAGATGCCAGATTTGCAAATTTCCTGTTGAAAAAAGGAGTAGCACAGCTACTGTGGAGGAAACGGCAGCTAAATCGCTGAGCATCATCACGAATTTTCGGTTCCAACGATCCACCAGTGCGCCTGCAAAAGGGCTGATCAGTATAGTTGGGGCAAACGAGAAAAACCCGACTAAAGCTAGGGCTGTAGCTTCTCCAGTAATCTCCCAAGCCCAGATGGTAAGGGCGAAGGTTGTCATAGCAGAGCCCAATAGTGAAATTACTTGACCTATCCAAATAATAGTAAACGCTAACATACCCGTTGGATGTAATGGTTGTGAAGGGTGTTTGTTGAGAGGTTGGTTCATTGTTTGTAGGTCTCTTTCGCCAGTATCACGTTTTCATCAGATTTAATCCTTTAGACAGAAAGAGTTCTTGAGTGAATACTGTATGAGCACGTGGAATGGGATGCTGTGTAACTCTATTTTATAAATCCCAAAGCGTTCTAACTATATTGTCCAAAAAGGGAATAGCCGTGAAAAAAACGCTGACAAGCTTTGATGTAGCTGCAATTGTCTTAGAGCTTAAAAAACAGCTTAAAGGCGCACGAATACAAAACATCTACCAAATCAAAGGAAAAACGGTGATTTTAAAGCTTCATCAACCCAACCAGCCAGCCTTAAACCTTTTAATTGAAGCAGGCAAACGCTTACACTTAACCTCTTATGTTCTGGAAAAGCCTCAAAGACCTCCTGCCTTTTGTATGGCTCTTCGTAAATATCTACGAAATGGCAAAATCACTGAAATTAGTCAACACGAGTTTGAACGCATTATAACTATTAAAGCCGAGACAAAGGAAGGAGAGTTTAAGCTGATTTTAGAGTTGTTTGCCGACGGTAACGTGATACTTGTTGATGCTCAAGGCATTATACGACAAGCGCTTATTTTTAAGAAGATGCGTGACCGAAACATTTTGCGAGGAGAACATTTTCAACACCCTCCTTCCAGCGGAAAAAATCCCTTGCACCCAGAATCGTTGGATTTGCCTGAACTAGTGAAGTTTAAAGATTTAGAACTGGTTAAGGCCCTTACAAAGTTCTTAAGCATCGGCGGTATGTACGCAGAAGAGATTTTTCTCCGTGCCCAAGTGGATAAAAACAAAAGATGTGAGTCGCTGAAAAACAGTGACTTTGATAAAATCTCTAAAGCTCTCAACAAAATTCTTTCTCAGCTTGAAAAAAAGCTTGAACCCTGCATAGTAATAGATGAAGAAGGAAGATGGATTGATGTAGTTCCAGTTCAGCTAAAAAAATATGAAGGTTTTAAGTGTAAAAAGCTTGAAAGTTTCACCGAAGCCTTAGACGAGTATTACAAAAAAGCTTTTGTTGAACGAGAAGTTACGGCGGTATCAGAGAAAGTTGAGCAGGAAATAGCTAAACAGCAGAGAATTCTTCATGAGCAACAGACATCTTTGGAAGAAGAGAGGCAAGAAGCTGAACGCTTGAAAAGAGTTGGAGACAAAATCTACGCGCATTTTCATCAATTACAGACGTTTTTGCTGAGAATTATGGATGAAAAGAGGAATGGAAAAACTTGGCAAGAGATTATTTTGAAGATTGAAAATGAGAAAGAAAGTGGAGAGACGCCGTCGGTCTATTTTGAATCTTTAGATACGAAGAAGCTGGTTCTAAACGTGTCGATTGAAGGCTTGGCTTTTTCTCTCAGGCTTCGTAGCTCGATTCAAGAAAACGCAGCAAATTATTATGATCGAGCGAAAAAGGCAAAGAAGAAGGTGAAGGGTGCTGAAAAGGCGATAGAGGAAACGTTGAATCGCATCGAAGAGCTAAGCCAACGTAAAGAAATTGTAATACAAGAGACCAGCAAGCCAGTCATGAAGAGAAGAAAGAAAGCTTGGTTCGAGAAATTCAGATGGTTCTATACATCAGAAAATCTGTTAGTGGTCAGCGGAAAAGATGCCGTCACAAACGACATTCTAATCAAAAAACACACAGAACCCCTCGACTTAGTTTTTCACGCAGACATTACAGGTGCCCCATTCGTGCTAATAAAAACAGAAGGAAAAACGCCTTCTCAACGGTCAATAAACGAAGCAGCCCAGCTAGCAGCCTCACATTCACGAGCTTGGAAAGCCAACTTTAACGCAATCGACGTCTACTGGGTCTATCCTGACCAAGTGAGCAAAACTCCTCCCTCTGGAGAGTACCTTCAAAGAGGAGCCTTCATGATCCGCGGCAAGAAAAACTACGTTAGAAAAACTCCGCTACAACTTGCCGTAGGAGTTGACGTCAAAACAGCACTGCCTACCGTGATTGGTGGACCAAGAGAAGCGGTAAAGAGTAGAACCAACATTTATGTAGAGATCGTTCCAGGAGACCTTTCAAGTAGTAAACTGGCGAATAAGATTCGCCAGGTTCTCAAGAAGAAAGTTTCCAAAAATCTGCAAGAAAATATTTCTAAAATTCCTCTTGAAGAAATTCAAGTCTTTATTCCTTTTGGAAAGGGAAGAACAATTACCACTAAGAATTCTAGGACAGCGTAAAAAGGGACTTGTATAACGTGTGCACTTTGCTACCCTATGATTCACTTTCGCTTAACTCTCTGCCTTCCAAAGTATATTTTGTTTGACAATGTTAATAAACCATCAGTGGCAATGGCTTTGGATGCAGGTGTGATTTTTGGTGTCGCAAGTCGCAGTAGTTGAGTTGAATGGAGATGTTCAAGAATCTTTTAACCAAGCGCTCAAGCTTATTGGAAAAATAGACGGTTTAAACTCTACAGAAAGACCTGTTGTAGTCAAGGTTGGAGTCTTTAACCACAAGGGTCCCAGAATAAATTGTCCCACAGTCAGTGTAGTTAATGCGATCGTCAACAGCTTCAATAAAGCCCCGCAAATCTACATAGCTGAATCCGATAACTATAAGGGAATAGGTTTGGAGCGGCTTCAAATCTGGAAGGAACTTTTCACTGATCGAGTTGTTCCCTTCAACCTCTCAGATGATGTTGACACGAAAGAAGTTGAGATTGCTGGTGAAAAAATGAGATTTTCGCATGTACTATTCAAACCTAACGTCTTCGTAAGCACGCATGCGTTACGCAGATATGACAAAGGAACAATTCTGAAGAACCTTTTTGGTTTGGTTCCAGACAGAAAAAAAGCGAGACTCCACAAAAAACTGGTGGCAGTTTTACTTGACGCTTATAAAGCAATTGGTGGGGTAGATCTTGCCGTCATAGATGCCACTCGTACGTATTCAGGTGCAGCTGCAATCAAGGCGTTAAACACAAACACTATTGTGGTAGGTAAAGACGCAGTTGCCGTCGAAACAGTTGGGGCTGTTCTTGTTGGCTTGAAGCCTGAGAAAATGGCGGTGATACAAGAAGCCGTGAAGAGGGGTCTAGGCGAGGGAAATATTGAAAAAATTGAGGTTTTGGGAAGCTCCATTGACAGCCTCAAAGAAAGATTTAGTCAACTATGAAAAAACTCGTTAGCAAGTGGCATAAAGAGAGGCTTCTAATTGCCAATTTCGGGGAATAGTTTAACAACATTTTAATAAACCTTCCATTTATTCTCGTATGGGTGAAAAATAGCTGTGGCTGAAATCGGTTTAAGAACTCGGATGCTCGTTAAAGATGTCATGTCTAGCCCCGTCATCACGGTTGGCGAAAAAGAGACTGTGGACAAAGTAGCTCAGTTTATGGAAATGCAACGATTAGGCTGCATAATCGTAACCGACAAAGACGGAAGACCAGTGGGGATAATTACAGAAAGAGACCTCGTAACACGAGTTCTAGCAAAAAACAAGCTACCTAGCAAGCTCTTGGCAAAAGAAGTTATGACGTCGCCTTTAATCACTGTAAATCCTGATGAAACTCTGAGCAACGTTGCAAGGCAGATGAGTAGATTAAACATCCGAAGACTCGGCGTAGTTTATAAGGGCGACCTCGTAGGCGTAATTTCAAGCAAAGATGTCTTAGCAATCACGCCTGAACTCATAGAAACCATTCAAGAACAAGCTCGCATTGAAAGCGGAAACATAGAAGAAACGCCCGAAAGTTCTCCAATGGCTGGATACTGTGAACGCTGCGGACAATGGTCAAGCCAGCTGAAAGAAGCGGAGGGCGAATTTCTCTGCGAAGACTGCCGCACTGAAAATCAAGGTGAATATTAACAGGGCTGATTGTTTGCTTGTTAAAGAAATAATGAACCACAACTATACCTCACTCTATGTAGACGAGCTCGCAACAAAAGCAAGAGCAGTTCTCCGTGACCAAAACCTCAGAGTTCTGCCAATAATCGATGACAAAAAACGTCTTGTCGGCACCCTTTCACGCCGTAACATCATGACCATAACCTCCTCTATCTCACCCATGCGCATTAAAGGAATAATGGATACACCACCTTTCGTCGCTACCATGGACATGGACGTTTTACAAGTTTTAAAAGAAATGAATGGTCTTGACAAATGGTATGTTGCAGTGGTGAAATCTTCGCAAGATAAAACTTACATGGGAATGTTAGGACTAGAAAATTTTATCGATTTCCTTTTGAAAAAAAAGTCTCAAAAACTTGAGAGACATGTCTTTGAAATAATGTCAAAGGAAATAGTTACATGCTCACCAGAAGATGAAATTGACAATGTCTGGCGTAGAATGCAAGAACGTAAATTGACTGGCTGCCCCGTTGTGAGGAAAAAAAGGTTGGTAGGTATTGTCACTCAAGCCAATATGCTTGACAGCGGTTCCCTTTTTCCTGCTTTTGAAGCGAAAAAAGGCAGATTCAAAAAATCTTCAAGAATTTCCGCAGTAATGAAAACATCAGTATTTTCTCTCAAGCCCAAATCTACGGTGAGAGAGGCGGCTGAACTCTTGCTTAAAAAGAACATTGGACGGTTGCCCGTTGTTGACAAAAAAGGCGAGCTTGTAGGAATCGTTGATCGAGAAGATCTCGTAAAATCACTTGTTTAAGGGTAGGCTTCAAATTTGACTCCAAGCAGCAAGAAAAGTGAAAGCTTCAGGCGAACACTACGGGCAGGTGGACCGGTAAAACTGAAGTCTCACCCGTCCAAACCCCGCGAAGGAGAAATCATGACAATCGCGAGACGATCAGTCGTCATGGCATCGCTTACAACATCTGTTTACGACGTTGTTCATATTATGGCAAAGGAAGGTTTCCGCCGCATACCTATTGTAGATCCGGGAACGAAGAGACTTCAAGGAATCGTGACAAGTAGAGATATAGTCAACTACTTAGGCGGAGGTGAAAAATTTCAGATAATTCAGCAGAAATTCAAGGGTTCCTTCTTTAAAGCAATAAATGAACCAATTAAATCTATTATTCGACCAAACCCGCCATCAGTCAAAACCACCGCCACAATAGGCGATGCGATTAGGCTTATGAAACAACATAGAGTGGGCGGCTTGGTAGTGGTAGACAACACGAACAGGGTTTGGGCAATTGTCACCGAAAGGAACATGTTAAACATTTTTAAGGGGAAAATCAGCGGAGTCAAAGTTGCAGATTTGATGATGAAAAATGTAGTCACTGCTACTCCTAGAACAACAATTTTCGAAGCCGAAAGAACAATGATAGAAAAGAGCTTCCGCCGTCTACCTATAGTCTCTGAAGGCAAACTTGCTGGCATAGTAACCTCCATGGATGTTGTTAGATTCTTCGGATCCGGCAAAGTGTTTCAACACTTACGTTCTGGAACAATTCTTCAAGTCCTCCAAACTCCCGCATTAGAAATAGGTGCTAAAAACGTAATTACAATTTCTTCTAGTGAAGATTTGGGCGAAGCGGCTAGAATAATGAATGAAAAGAACATTGGCGCATTACTTGTTGTTGATGAGAGGTTGGTTGGCATAATTACTGAACGTGACTTCCTCAAGCTCATTACAAAATGAGAAAAGAAAAAGATTGTACACATAACAAGGTTTTTCTGCACTGCTGCAATTTACAACACGGTATTTTGTCATGAGTTCTCTGGGAGAGATTCTCTATCTTTCTCGAAATGAAGTGGAGAAGCTAAACATTCACATGAGGGATATCATTCGAGTTGTTGAAGAAGCCTTCCTTGAGAAAGCAAAAGGAAGAGTGGAGGTGCCACCCAAGCCTGCTATTCATCCTCAGATAGATGCCTTCATCCACGCTATGCCTGCATACATACCTGAAATGAGATCCGCTGGCGTGAAATGGGTGAGCGGGTATCCAGAAAATCCCAAGTATGGGCTACCATACATATCTGGATTACTCATCTTAAACGATCTAGAAACAGGCGTCCCAATATGCGTCATGGACTGCACTTGGATAACGGCTAAACGAACTGGAGCAGCGACCGCCGTTGCAGCTAAACATTTGGCAAAAGAGGACTCAAAGATCTTGGGCATCCTTGGATGTGGCGTTCAAGGCAAGAGCAATCTCGAAGCCTTAATGGTAGTGTGCAAGAACTTGGAAAATGTGAAGGCCTATGACATCAATGAAAGGAACTTGGGGAGATATGTGAAAGAAATAACCACTAAATATAGAATTAAAGTTGTTCCTGTTGACTCGCCTAGAAAAGCTGTCGAAGACTGCGACATTGTCGTTACTGCTGGGCCAATTTTGAAACACCCGCAGCCCGTAATTGAAGGGTCGTGGTTTAAAGACGGCGGCTTCGCTATTCCTTTAGATTTCGATTCATACTGGAAACCAGAAGCAATGCGTTCCATGGACAAATTTTGCACTGATGATAGGGGTCAGCTAACATATTATAAGAAACTAGGATATTTTTCTAGCATACAACGTGTATATGCAGATTTGAGTGAGATTGTGAGCGGCGAGAAACTTGGCCGCGAGAACCCTAAGGAACGTATTATGTCAATGAACCTAGGTCTAGCTATCGAAGACATGGCGACGGCTATACTCATCTACGAGAAGGCCAAGAAGGTGAGAGTTGGAAAAAAGCTTCCCTTGTAGTTAAAAGACCAAAAGCTTGTGGAATTTATTTTTAACGCATTCGTTAAACTGTTGTTTCGATTCATAATAGCTATAAGAACGCTAGTCGAAAACGCTATCATAAACCAGCAATAGAATTGGAGGATCTCTAAGTTGAAGAGAACAATTCAACGATATAAGCTTGGTTACGCAATTAGCGCAACACTTTGCTTCATAGGAATCGTTGCACTATTAGTAGTGATCCGAGAAGCTTGGTCAGAAGTGTCTTCCAGCCCAGACCCTCTATCTGTCTTTTGGTCTCTCCTCTGGACAAAACAGTTCAGCCTAACTTCTGGAATCGAATTCAAGCTAATGTATCTCATAATCTTAGCAGCTGCGACGCTAACATCAGGGGCTGCAGTATTTGCATTTAGCCGACAATGGTTCTCTCTTCCCGGAAAGACAATAAAGTTTCAATGTCCTTTCTGCAAAAAGTATTGGAGGGCAAGTTACGACCGAGGGCAAGTGATATGTCCTCATTGTCGTCATCTGGTTCATCCAAAGATGAACGAAGAATAAGCACGCTGCCATTTCCTCAACTATCTAATTACTAAATATCGGTTTTGATCTATCAGAGACGAATTACATTGAATCGGACCAAGTAACACGCGACAGTTCAAATTAAAAAGCGTGTTAGTCAAATAGAGTAGTAAAAAGAGCTTGCGGCTCATTAATTGGTGAAGGGAAGGTTGAAATAATCGGACTTCGTGCATTCACTAAGATTTACCAATGAACCACAAGCCAAAAAAGAATCAGGCACATTTTGTATTTAACCACAGTGAAGCAAAGTATTTCATGGAACTGGAGAGATAGGTGAAATAAAGCTTTGACCGTTGACACAGTTCTTCACAACGCAAAAGTCTATACTAAAGGCAAAATCGTAGACGGTGGAATCGCAGTTGAAAACGGCAAAATAGTTAGGGTTGCAAAGGAAACGAATCTGCCTTCAGCGTCAAATAAAATCAACTTGAATGGATGTTTGACGCTTCCAGGTTTAATTGATGTGCATGTTCATCTTCGTAGTCAACTGCAAGCGTATGAGGAAGACTTCTACACTGGAACGGCAGCGGCTGTTACAGGCGGTATCGCATCGGTTCTAGACATGCCTAACAATGAGCCAGTTACAATGGATTCTGTATCTCTTAGAGAACGAATGCGAGTAGCTGAGCGGAGAATCGTGGCAAATGTAGGTTTCTATTCAGCATTTCCCGAAAACCTAGACGAAATTGCCAGAGTGGTTGAAGGAGGAGCAATGGCTTTCAAACTATACCTCACCACGCAGATAGGAGGGCTTGACATCGACGATGACAAAGCCTTGTTGCTTGCTTTCAATAAAGTTGGTGGACTTGGTGTTCCTGTGGCAGTTCATGCCGAAGATAGAGAAGCATTGGAGTCTATTGCAAAGGCAGAGCAAAGACTTGGACATAACGATATTAAAGCGTACCTGAAGGCACACACGTCCGAAGTAGAAACTAAGGCTGTTGAAAGAATTCTCAAGGTCGCTCGCAAATCTGACGTGCAAATTCATTTCTGTCACATAAGCTCCAAAAAAGCAGTCACCCTCATTCAGAACGCAAGAAAAAATGGGTCGAGAGTCAGCTGTGAAATCTCGCCCCATCATCTTTTGTTGACATCCAAAGACTTGAAGCAGCATGGAACGATAATACTAACTGACCCTCCAGTGAGAAGCAAAAACATTGTAAAGGTTCTTTGGAACGCTGTGAAGAACGGACAAATCGACATCATAGCATCTGATCATGCACCCCACTTGATAACTGAGAAAACAGCAGATTCTATCTGGGACGTAAAACCAGGCATTCCCGGTCTTGAAACATCATTGCCACTGCTTTTGACAAAGGTGAATGAAGGGAAGCTTAGCATACACGATTTGGTGAGGTTGACAGCTGAAAATCCTACAGAAATATTTAGCCTTTATGGAGACGGTTTTTTGAAAGAGGGCTATAACGCTAACATCACAGTTGTTGATATGCATCGCCGAGGAAGAATAGATGCGAGCAAGTTTTATTCAAAGGCAAAATATTCTCCTTTTAACGGGTGGCGGGTGAGAGGTATGCCCGTGAAAACTTTTGTAGACGGACGGTTAGTTATGGATGAGGGAGAAGTAATCGCTGAAGCGGGAGTTGGCAGAATTCTGCACAGTCGAGCTTTACGATAAGATGCTTTTAGATCTTTTTGCTTTTCCGTTTGGAAATGTATAGAATGTCCTGATGGGCGACGTATCCCATTTTTTGAAAGAGACCGAGTGATTCTTCGTTTGGAACTTCGATTAAGGCGCAAAAAATTGCGGCGCCATGCTTTTCTAAGGCTTTTTCCACTGTTTTGACGAGTTGCTGAGCGATTCCCTTCTGCCTATATTTAGGGTCTACCGCTAGGCGGTTTATCCACCCCTTCATTCTCCCTTCGTAACTGCCAATCACGACCCCTACAAGCTTTCCTTCATGGAAGGCGCCGATGAAAAACTCTGGAAAAGCCTTCATCTGCTGTTTCATCATCTGTTTGCTTTCCCTGCCTTTTGGCTTAAAAGGTAAACATGCCCGCATCCAAAGCTCAATAATAGCATTGTAATCCTCAATTGTCAAAGTCCGAGTTTCTATTTGCTTCAACTCTCAGCCTCCGTATTCGATAAACATCATTCTTCGGATAGGTAAACATGGCTTTAATAGCTTTAAGTATCTCTCTTGATGCGCGCGCGCAATTTTAACCTATTACTGTGAATTAGAGACAGCATTTATGTAGTTAGGTTCTTTCACAATACTGTAACATTAAGAGAACAGTGAAGTAGTTTGAAGTTCGTTACAGATGGCATGCTGGGAAAACTAACCCGCTGGCTCCGCATGCTAGGCCACAACGTAAAATACGCAAACAACCTAGACGACAAATTACTCATTAAAATCGTAAAAACCGAAAAACGCACTCTTCTAACAAGAGACGTAGAACTATACCAACAAGCAACAAGCCAACACGCAGAAGCCTTCATTGTCGAAGGAAAAAACGAAGCAGAACGACTCGCAGCCTTATCAAAGCGCTTCAACCTAAACCTCGAACTCAACCCCAACAATTCCCGCTGCCCCAAATGCAACGCAAAAATAAGACCCGCAAAGAAACAAGAAATCTCCGACAAACTTCCATCCTCCACCAAGACTTTCTACGAAGAGTTTTGGGAATGCCCCAAATGTGGAAAAATCTATTGGCAAGGAGCCCACTGGAAAAGAATCACTGAAACATTAAAAGAAGCCAAAAAAATTATAGTGAAATAAAAATGAGGATAGCTTATTTTTCTTGAAGAAGCCATTCAAGCGGTATATCTTGGAATTTTCCGTCAGGCAACAATCTGCGAATAGTCATAGGAAGAATTCCGCTTTCAAGTTCGCTCAAGGCAATATCAATAGGGTTGGAAAGAGTTGAAGGCTCTATAAGAATAGGTGCACCCATGGCTACTTGAAGCGCTCTAGCACCCACTATCCGAGCCTTCTCGAAACGGGTTAACTTCGGAGGACCCACTTCGATTTTGTTGTGAGAAGACGTCTCCTTAATACGCTCCAGCACCAGGGGGCATTCCGCCCATTCCGCCTGGAGGCATTCCACCTCCCGGAGGTCCTGCAGGCATCTTAGTTTTGCCAGATGCGATGACATCATCGATTTTCAAGATCATTGTCGTGGCTTCGGTTGCAGATTTTATAATCTGCTTCTTTACAGCGAGAGGTTCGTACACGCCTGCTTTGTTCATATCGGCTACTTTGCCGTTGAAAACGTCTACTCCTGTCCACATCTCCTTCTTTTCGTGACGCGCCCTTAACTCAGATATAATGTCTATCGGGTCTAGTCCAGCGTTCTCAGCCAATGTTGTGGGCACAGATTCCAGTGCTTCTGCATAGCGCATTACCGCCAGCTGCTCTCTTCCAGGCAAGGTTTCCGCGTAGTCTTTCAACACTCGCCCTATCTCGAGTTCTGGTGCGCCTCCACCTGCCACAATTTTTGGTTCTTCAACTACGTCTCTTATGACGCAGAGAGCATCATGTATTGAACGTTCGGCTTCGTCTACGATGCGTTCTGTTCCACCACGGATTAGGACTGTAACCGAGCGTGGATGCTTGCAACCTTCAATAAAGGTCATTTTGTCGTCACCTATTTTGCGCTCTTCCACAACCGCAGCGTAGCCAAGGTCTTTTTTGGTCATACCGTCTAGGTTGCTGACTATTTTTCCACCAGTGGCTTTCGTCAAGCCTTCCATATCTGACTTCTTAGCCCGTCGTACTACTAGAATATTCTTTCTAGCCATAAAATGTTGGGCTAAGTCGTCGATGCCTTTTTGACAAATAACTACGTTTGCGCCTGATTTAGCGATTTTTTCTACCATTGTTTTCAGCATGTTTTCTTCTTGTTTAAGGAACGCTTCCATTTGTTCGGGGCTTTCAATGTTGATTTTTGCATCAAATTCGGTTTTTTCAATCTCTAAGGCAGTGTCAAGTAGTGCTATTTTGGCGTTTTCAACTCTTTTTGGCATTCCTGGGTGAACAACCTCTTTGTCTAATACGATACCGTTGATGAGCTTTGTATCTCTAATTGATTCACCTGGCTTTTTCTGGATTTTCACATCATCCAAGTCAGCTTTGTACTCTGTTCCTGTTTTCTCTGCCACTGAGAGAATGGCTTCCACTGCCAAGTCAGCAAGGTAGTCACGGTTTTCTGAGACAAGTTTGCTTGCCATAGAAGTCATAGCAATTTTTTTGAGGAAAATTTTGTTTGTGGGTTTTACTTTGATGGCAATTTTTTCCAATGCATCAAGAGCTTTTTCAGCTGCTTTCTTGTATCCGTCTATGATGACTGTTGGATGAACGTTTTTGTCGACGAGATCTTCGGCTTGTGATAGGAGTTCACCCGAGACGACTACGGCTGTTGTTGTTCCGTCACCGACCTCGTTGTCTTGGGTTTTAGCCACTTCTACCATCATTTTGGCTGCTGGGTGTTGTATGTCCATTTCATCTAGGACTGTGCGTCCGTCGCTTGTTATGGTGACGTCGCCGAAACTGTCGACGAGCATTTTGTCCATGCCTTTTGGGCCGAGTGAGGATTTTACGGATTCTGCGACGATTTTTGCTGCCATGATGTTGGCGTGTTGAGCGTCTCTTCCTCTTGATCTTGAAGAGCCTTCGCGGAGAATTAAAACTGGAGTTCCTGCTAATTCTGGTTGTGTCAATTTTTTCATACACCTTTTGCTATTTATTATGCGGAACAACAGAAACAGCTTTGTAATATAAATTTTTCTAAAGCAAGAAAAGTTCAAGGGATGAAGGGTTAATTTTAAGGGGAAGTGCTTGTGTGTTTAACAAAAGATTTAAGCTGTTTGTTTGTTGATTTTGTTTGGATATATCTGTGTGCCTCGGTAGCTCAGTGGCTAGAGCAACAGCCTTGTAAGCTGTAGGTCGCGGGTTCAAATCCCGCTCGAGGCTCTGCTATGTTCTGTTTCTAGGTTTATCAGTATTTCAATGGTTTTCTTTATGAAGTGGGTGCACTTTTTGTCGAACACTTTAGCTTTCTGTGCCTTTTCTAGTTCTTCTGGTTTTGTGAGGTCATAACCTATGAGTTCGAGGCAGAAAGGTGTGCTAAATTCCTGTGTGAATTTTTCGTAGAGTTGCCGGGCTAATGTGTAGGCTTGCAACCGTTTTTCTAGGCTTGGTTCGTTTGTTCCGTGCTTTAGTCCGATTGCCATGACACCGCTTGTTAGTGCTCCGCAGAGTGAGCCCTGTCTTCCGATTCCTGCTCCGAAGGCGGTGGCGATTTTTGGGATTAATTTGTTGTGTTTGTTGCCGTAGTATTCTTGCATTGTTAGTAGGATGCTTTGCGCGCAGTTGTAGCCTTGTTTGAAGTGCGTTGCTGCTTTTTGAGGGTAGGGGGTTGTTTGTTGTTTCATGGTGGTTTTTTGTGTTTGGTTTGGTTATTTTTGTGTTTCTTTTTTTTGTGTGCTTTTTCTCTGCGCAATGGGTAGACCATCCTATTAGGAACTAAATATGCGGTGGTGTGTGGTGCGCGCGGTCTATTGCGTTCTAAACGGTATAAGCCGCAACAATACATTGAACATGGTGCTACTAGAATGGTTGAGCGTTGGAAGGAAATTGAAGGTAACCTGCCAAAACTCTCATAGTGTAAATTGTGAGTTATTGTGTGTCAAGATTTAAAAACTGAAATGTAGATTAGACAAATCTGTGAGAGATTGTTGTGAGTGTAGCTAGTGATGATTTGAAACGGGAAATTTGGGGTAGTTTTGGTCTCCAACAGTATATTTTTCTTGCCACTGCAGAAGGAGACAAACCTAGAGTGCGACCTGTGACGCTTTTACACTTTCGAAAAAAACTCTACTTTGTTACAGGTTCCAGAGATGCTAAGACAAAACAAATTAAGAAGAATCCTAGGGTGGAGTTCTGTCTTTTGTTAGAAAAGGGTGATCATAAGGGTACATTGAGAGGAGAGTGTGTTGCGCATATTGTTGAGGATAAGAAGCTCAAGGCAGATGTTTTTAACGAAGTGTCTTTTGTTAAGGAGTTTTTCGAGAGTCCAGAGGATTCTGGTTATGCTCTTGTTTGGCTTAAGCCTGTTGGTTTTGAGTATATGAGACCCGGTGAGATGCAAGCAGTGAAAGTTAAGCTTTGATGCATGTTATTTGTTTAGTTTTTTGTGGATGTTGTCTAGGGTTTGTTTTGCTTCGGGTGATTGTTGGTGGCTTGGGGTGAGTTTTGAGCAGGGATAGTCAGTGCAGTGAGCACAGTTTTCGACGTTTCTTTCGATTCCGCATTGTCTTATTGTGCAGGCTTTGACGAAGGAAATTGTTCGTGCGTTTTTGGTTAGGCAGCCGTCGCAGTTTATGTCTTCAGGCTTTAAGGGGTATTCTGGGGTTGACCAAGCCTTAGCAACTTTCCTTCTTTTTTCGTCATTGTTTTCTTGAGTGGCAATGTAGGCTGGACAAGTTGTACATGTTAGTCCACAAAATGCAATTATCTTATCCATGTAATGACCTCTCTTGAATAGGATCATTTCTTTGATATAAGAATTAAGGCTTGTTGAAGTTTTTTCCCACAAGTCATGAAAACCAAAAGAAAGAGGTGTTATAGTGGGATATTGAAGAAAAAAAGGAGATATTTCTATTCTGAGGTGCTATAGTATTCCTAGTTTTATTGCTACGTCCACCGCTTTATAATCAGGATGTAGCTTAACAAACGCCTTCTTCTCTCCCCGAGGCGTAATCAAAACATTAACCCTCGCCACCCGAACCTCATACAACTCCTCAACCGCCCGCCTAATGTCTTCCTTTCCAGCCTTCAAGTTAACCATCAAAACCAACTTATTCTCCGTCTCAAGCATCCGACTAGCCACCTCAGTCATCAACGGATACAAAACAACCTCATACGGATCCAAGCTAGTCGCCTCCAAACTTCTCATTAAGCCTCTCAACAGCAGAATTAGACCAAACCGTAAGCCTACCCAGATGCGTCCCCGGCGCCAACAACTCCACATTCAAATCATTTACTAAAGCAACGTCAACACCCGGCAAATTCCGCGCAGCCTCAACAACCCCACTATTCTCCGCAACCACAACCAAAGGACCAACAGCCTGCTTATACCTCCGCCCACGCCCTTTCCCCTTCCCAGCCCGCACATTCCTGCTCTCCCGCACCCGAAAAACATCACCCCAAACACCCAAACTCAACAAAACCTCTCGCACATCCCTAGTCCGCCGCAAACCCTCCACCTCATTAACCACCACTAACGGAAAATCAGGAACATCCTCAACCACATGACCCCGTCCTTTAACAACTTCCTTCACACCAGTCGCAGCAACAGCCGAACGCAAAGCCAAACGCATCTCCTTCCGCGGAATCTTCTTCTCAATCTTTTTTTCCGACCGAGGCGGATGCGCACTATGACCCCCAACAATACCCACCCCAAAAGCAGCCTGCGACCTACCACCCTTCAACCTTGGCACCCTCGATATTCCCAAACCAACACCCCGAGACTCAGCAGTGGTCCTCTTACCCGCCATCGGATCCCGTCCCTGCGGCTGAAAACCCCTCGACTGCAAAGCCACAACAGCCCGCTTAACAACATCAGGACGCAAAGGCGTCTTAAACACATCAGGAAGCTTAACCCTGCCAACAGCCTTCCCCTTCAAGTCAAAAACCTTTGACGACACTTTACCCATAAAGGCACCCCACTACCCTTGCTGCGACTCCAAAGAAACACTCACAATCTTCGGAGGCTCTGCAGAGACTTGCACAGGCGCTCGCGCAGGATAACGAAGCCGAATTAAACGCTTCCTAGGACCAGGCACACTTCCACTCAACAAAACATACGGTCCCTTTACAACTCCGTATCTCACAAAACCACCGCTAGGTGTCACCTCTTTACCGTCACTTCCTATTTTCAAAATACGTTTGTTGTACTCGGTTCTCTGATGATATCCCATCTGCCCAGCCCGTGGAACGGTATACAAAACTCTGGGCGGCTTCCAAGGTCCAATACAAGCCACACCCCTCTTCGTTTTCCTAGATTTGCGAGACAAAATTCGAATACCCCACCGTTTTACAGGTCCTTGAAAACCCTTTCCCTTAGAAACTGCAATCGCGTCTACAAACTGTCCTTCCTTAAAAACTTCAGCAATCCCAATCGTCTTGCCTAGCAATCCCTTCGCATACTCAAATAACTCTTCTATGGGCGCACCATCAATCTTTGATTCCATAAGCTCTGGCTTCTTCTTCGAAACATTTGCTAATCGCGGTTGACTAATGGTTAAAAAGCGAAACTCAAAAATGTCACCCAAGTTTTCTCCAATCTTCTTCAACCCATTTTCTGGAGTAAATTTTTCTGGTAGAGTGAAAACACGTTCCAAATCCTTTGGTGGGTCTTCCATCCAGGCTTCCGCGAACGTTTTCAGACCATAGTCTGTTCGGGTGTAAGCTCGGATTGCACAGATTAGGATTGGCGGGGTTTCGATGACTGTGACAGGTTGGTTTACTTCTTTTCCAAAATTTGGGGAACGGGGGTGATCTTCTATGTAGAAGAGGTGGGTCATTCCGGCTTTGTAGCCCATGTACCCTAAGAGTTTGGGTCCTTCCGATGCAGAGGGCCAGTAACGGATTCTTCCTGTTTCTTGAGCGGCGCGTCCCCTAGGTAGGTATGCTAAGGATCCGCGTTTTGGAGCACTTTTCTTTCTATGCCCCATGGTTTTCCACTCGTCTTTGTTTCAATGCAAGCATCAAGTTATAAAGGTTACGAAGCGATTTTTTGCTTGATAATGCGGTACACACCCAAACCCAGAAGCCACCCTCCAACTACTACAAGAGTGGCAGGAAAAACTCTAGCAAACTCCTCGTAATGAAAAGCTATAATTTCGAATAAAAAGAAGGCAAGGCCTACTGATACAGCAGATATGGCGCCTGCTTTTCTATTGTATTTCTCTGTAGCCTGAACTGCAAGTAGTCCAGTCAAAAATATGTCACCTAATCCTAAGACAAATTTGCCTTGACGTGGAAATGTATCACCTATTATCAATACAGGCAGCTTAAGGTCAATGAATTTGTTTGCGGCATCAACCATAAAACCTGTTCCAAAAACTTGGATAACATCCATGACAGTAATTAACGCGGCAAAAACTAGAACGGTTTTCCACGAAAAGAAACCACCCAAATAAACTGAAACAAATACAACAAAAAGTAGGGCAAATATGTTGAGCAGAATGATGCTCCAAGAGAAAATGTAGAGTGCCACAAAAATGATGGGAGGTAAAACTGCGAAATACCATCGCTCTACAGCGATGTAAGTAAAGAGAAATAGGATGAAGGAGTAAGCCGCCAAAAACAAAACCATGATGGCTTGCTGAGGAATAAGCGCAATAACTGTAACCATAACTCCCATAGTTATGACGAGAAAAACGGCGTCGCGAATGTGAAACTCTTTTTCTTCTTCGAAAAGTGACTTTATCTTAGTTTCAAATTTTGCATACAGCCAAACTATGGCGATTGTGACTACACTAATTACTGATGGAAGCACTATGTCGAACAGCATACGCCACAATATGACATAGTAGAATTTTAACCTTTAGCAACCATCAAGCTAAGAATCCCCAAAGTCACGTGCAGCGCTTCTTCGGTGCGCACAGTTTCAACTCTTTGGCATGGAATTGTGTTTACCACAAAATCGGCAATTTCATCTAAGTTTAGATTTTCTTGTTTGATAATTTCGTATAACCCTCGTGTAGGTGCGCCGAAAGCCACAAGAATTTTGTGCGAGGTTTTCCAGCGGGTTATCAGCTTCTTCGAAGTTTCCATGAAAGGTTTTCCGTACTTTGAGGTTGCTATGATTAAATCAAAAACTTGCTTTTTCAAAAATTTTCCAAGCATTAAGTTGGAACGAGTTACGCGGTACCCCCAATACTCCGCGATTTCGCTGCGACTTGCAACCTCTGCCTCTAACTGTTTTTTGGTCCTTTTTATCCTTACTGTAACACGTGTATTAATCGGCATTTTCTTGTTCCATACTAAAGTGAATCGTTCAACACCCACATCAACAAGAGTCCCATCCTTTGTATGAGATACAACTGCGCCTTCGCGATATCCACCGTCGATCAAGTCTTTCACACGACTTGGCAAAGGGTGATGCGGCGTCCGGAGAGGTGGTAGCACACCCACATATCTCAGCTTAGGCTTTATTTTGAATAACCGCTTCCGCAAATATTGCGGCGTCTCCATGTAAGAAAGAATTGTCGCAATAAGGTCAATCTCTCGACCCTGATTCCCATGCGGCGTGTCTGGAAAAACGATTATTTCATCTACACCGAATATTGCGGCGGCTCTTCCTACCATTCCGATTTTCAGAGTTTTTTCTCTGAGGTGTGGAATGTCAGAAACTAATGATGCGGGGATTGCTATTGAAAGCTCATGTTTAGAGACCAATTTTCACATTCTCCATTCACAAAATAGGAATGCAGTCTTTCACACTTGTTGAATTCTAAATCTACCTCTGCTTTTAAAAGCTTAGACGCAGAAAATAGAGTAAGTTGATGAGTGAATGCAAAAACTCACAATTTTAGATCAACAAGAAAAAGTTAAGGCAATAGATAAGAGCAACATGCTTGAGGCGTGCGAGAAAACTCCAGACTTCTGCAGTGATGCCCTTAAACGAGCTGAAAAAATTAAAGTACCAACTTCCTACAAGCCTCCAAAAAACGTCATTGTTGCTGGAATGGGTGGCTCAGCCATAGGTGGGGAACTACTTAAAGACTGGCTGAATGATAGAGCGGCAATTCCTATTGAAGTTTGCAGAGACTATGTCTTACCCGCATATGCCAGTGAAAACACCCTTGTTATTGCTGTAAGTTACTCAGGAGAAACAGAAGAAACCCTAAGCGCTTTCCTAGAAGCGGTAAAACGTCGCTGTATGGTTGTAACAGTCTCTTCTGGAGGTCACCTTCAAACATTTTCGCAAAAACTAAAAATTCCACATATAACTATACCTACAGGTTTGCCTGCCCCTCGCGCTGCAATTGCGTATTTATTCTTTCCACTTGTGGTACTGATGGAAAAATTATGTGTCGCCAAAAAAGCAAACGAGGAAATTGAGGAAACTTTGTATGTTTTGCAGAAAATCAGTGAAGAAAACATGATTCGGACCCCTCTAAAAAACAACAAGGCGAAAAAGATTGCCCTAGAGATAGGAGACACCGTTCCGATAGTTTACGGATTCAGACAATACAGTGCCGTGGCGCGGCGCCTAAAATGTCAATTTAACGAGAACAGCAAGGTTCCAAGCAAATTTGACGTATTTTCAGAACTCAACCATAACGAAGTTGTTGGGTGGGAGGCGTCAAGAAACCTCACAAAAGCTTTCGCTATACTAGTCATTCGAGACCCGAAAGAATCTCCCGAAATCAAACAAAGAATTGAGATAACAAAACAAATTGCATCCAAAGTCTGCAGGATTATGGAAATCCAAGCAGTAGGCAAACAGAAGCTATCAAAAATGCTTTCAGCAATGTACATAGGTGATTTTGTAAGCATATATCTGGCGTTACTGAAAGGCGTTGATCCAACGCCTACGAAAACTATTGTGCATCTGAAGAAGGAGATGAAGAAGAAATTCGACATGACAAAGAGATTTGAAAAAGAAATTATAACAATAAGATGAAACTTTCTAGGAGCTTACGTTTGATTTATTATAAAGAAATACATTAAAAGTTGTAAAAAATAAAAGCCTAAAGAGGAGCTGAAGCTTATTGCTGAAACCCGACAAATACGAAGTCATCAGCGAACTTGCCAGACGCCGAGGCTTCTTCTGGCCTTCCTACGAAATATACGGCGGCGTCAGCGGCTTCTACACCTACGGACCCCTAGGCTCACTGCTTAAACAAAGAATTGAAGCAAAATTCAGAGACTTCTTCATCAAACCCCTCAACATCCTCGAAACAGAATCCTCAGTTATAACACCAGCGAAAGTGTTTGAAGCATCTGGCCACGTAAAAGCCTTTCAAGAGCCCATGGTAGAATGCTTAAAATGTAAGAAAAAGTTTCGCGCCGACCATCTGCTTCAAGAACAAGCCAAAATGAGCGACACACACACTGAAAAACTTGACCTCCAAGAAATAGCCACAGAAATAAAGAAACACAAGATAAAATGCCCCGAATGTAGCGGCGAGTTAGGCAAGCCCAAATATTTCATGACCATGTTTACTACAACAATAGGACCTTACTCCGACGCAGTTGGCTACGGTAGACCGGAAGCGGCACAGGGTGTTTTTGTTGAGTTTAAACGCCTTTACGAGACCGCCCGAGAAAAGCTGCCATTAGGCATTGTTCAAATAGGTCATGCTTTAAGAAACGAAATCTCGCCTAGGCAAGGTCTCATCAGACAAAGGGAGTTCACAATCGCCGACATCGAATTCTTTTTTGACCCGAAAGAACCTCAATGCCCAAAGCTGAAGAAATACGAAAAAGAAACTTTACGCCTCATCCCTGCGGTGGCAAAACAGAGAAATGTGAAAAAAGCAGTGCAAGTGACGGTAAAAGAAGCATTGCAAAAAGGCTACATCAAAACAGAATGGCAAGCATACTTCATGATCTTAGCTAAACACTTCCTAAACGAGCTTGGGGTCCCAGACGATAAACAACGTTTTATTGAGAAACTGGAATGGGAAAGAGCGCACTATTCTGCACAGGGTTATGACCAGGAAATCTACTTAGACCGCTTAGGATGGACAGAAGCTTCAGGGCACAACTACCGCACAGACTATGACCTAAAACAGCACATGGAACACAGCGGTGTGGACATGCAAGTTTTCAAAGAATACGACAAACCAAAAATGACAAAGAAAGCCATTGTTGAACCTGTTCTAGCTAAAATTGGTCCAACATTCAAAAAAGACGCCTCAAAAGTAACAGTTATACTTTCGAAAGCAAACGTTGAAGAAGTGGAAAAATCGCTGAGAGAAAACGGGTGGTATCTGGCAGAGTCGTTTAGAATCCTACCCGAACACGTCAAAATTACTCGCAAAAACGTAGAAGAAACGGGAAGACGATTTATCCCCCATGTTGTTGAGCCAAGTTTTGGAATAGACAGACTTGTATATGCAACTCTAGAATATGCCTACCATAAACGGGAGGACAGAACGTTTCTGAAGCTTCCCAGAGAAGTTGCGCCTATACAAGTTGGAGTGTATCCTTTAGTCACTAAAGACGGTTTGGCAGAAAAAGCAAGAATGCTATACAAGATGTTAATGAAAGAAGGCTTTATGACCGAGTATGACGAAGCTGGCTCTATTGGAAGGCGCTATGCTCGAGCAGATGAAATTGGCACACCTTTCTGCATCACAGTTGACTATCAAACATTAAAGGAAAACACGGTGACTATACGAGATCGCGATTCATGGAAACAAGTTCGCGTAAAAACAAAGAACTTGCCCACAAGTATACGTTCTTATTTCAGCCACAAAAAAGAATTTGAAGATCTGGGAGAAAGCATGTAAAGAACAGTGGTAGGTTTCGTTAACTTTTTTAATGCATTTGCATATTCTATTGTTGTGCCTTTAAGGCATTTTCCGGGGCGAGGACTTGGTTCTTCCGGTTGAAACAGAAGAGCGTGTGAAGCGAAGAGCACTTAGCGTTTGCCAAGACCATCTACGAAAGGTGCTGGAGATTACACGCAAAGTTCCTCAAATGGTTGACTGCTTCGCCGCCGATGACAAAGACACTGCAAGGCAGGTTTTCACTGAGATAAAAAAAGCGGAAGAAGAAGTGGACCAGGCAAGACGAATAGTTTCTCACGAACTCGCCCAAATAGGTGCCATACTTATAAACCGAGAAGACTTTCTACGTTTCACAAACTTGGCCAGCGAAATCTCAGATTTTTGTGAAGGTTTAGCGTTCTGGCTGCTTTCAATTATGGAACGTGGATGGAAGGTACCGTTAGAAGTTAAACAAGACCTTGTAAAACTAGCAGGAGCCACGCTGGACACCGTGATAAAACTTAGAGAAACTGCTATAACACTTTCTTACGGTCCTGAGAAGACTTTGGAGAAAGCTAAAGAGGTTGAAACTGCAGAACAAATAGTAGATGACTTATACAGAGAGTTGGAAGTCAAAATAATAAACAGCAACCTAGAGATTCCAGTGATGCTTCTTTTAAGGGACATAACCCAACTCCTTGAAAATGCAGCGGACAAAGCTGAGGATGCCTCTGACGCTGCACGGATATTGTCTTTTGCCATGTGACAAAGCTGAGATTGCAATGAGTAAACGTATCGTGGTTGAATTTATCGAAAACTTTCTTGTTGTTTGGGATTCAGCTCAAAGCTCTGAGCTTTATAAAATGGGGTATTATGGCAAGCCTCTAGGCATACCTAAGCCAAAAATAGCCGAGTTCAATGTCCCACTAATTTTAGACCTCATGGAAGGCCTATACCTCACCGAAAATAAAATCATAGAAGTAAGAGAAGGCCCGAAAAAAAAGAAAGTAGGATTGGAGAAGCTTAAACAAAGAGCTTGTAGATTTTACGAAGAGTTTGACTTGAAATACGCGGTTTACCGCGATTTGAGAGGTAGTGGTTTTATCGTTACTCCTGGGATCAAATACGGATGTGATTTCGCTGTTTACAAACATGGACCGGGAATTGAACACGCCCCATACATGGTGTCGGTGAAAAAACGTGAGGAAGATGTAACGGCGACTGAGATCGTGAAGGCAGGAAGACTCGCAACAACCGTACGTAAAAGATTTATCGTTGCGATACCTGACCTTGGAACAAAAAAGATTCAATACTTGATATTCAAATGGTTCAAAGCGTAAATCGTCTTTCCAAGCTGCTCCTTAATTTAAGGGTTTATTGGCTTTGACCTTAATGCTGCTGGCAATTCCCTTAAAATCTTGCTTTGACATTACCAGAACGTTTTTGAAACCCGCATTGCTGATTTTTCGAAGATACTCTTCTTTCTCCAACGCACCAGCTATGCATCCCGCCCACATTTCAGGATCCTTACGAATTTCATCTGGCAATTCGCCTTGTGTCACTATATCAGAGACTAGCATTCGTCCTCCAGGTTTCAACGCTCTAAAGGCTTCCTTGAAAACCTTGTCTTTGTCTGGCGAAAGGTTGATTACACAGTTACTAATTATCACGTCAACCGAGTTATCTTCAACTGGCAAATTCTCGATTTCACCTAAACGGAATTCCACGTTTTTTGTGTTCATTTTTTTCTTGTTTTCGTTTGCAAGCTTTATCATGTCTTCTGTCATGTCCACTCCAATTACTTCTCCAGCGACACCAACTTTCTTTGCTGCTAGGAAGGCATCAATGCCCCCACCAGAACCGAGGTCTAAAACTGTTTCCCCTTCCTTAAGATCAGCAAACGCTGTTGGATTTCCGCAACCTGCCAAAGTGTTGAGCACGGTGTCTGGCAAATCTTTTAGTTCTTCATTCTTATATCCGATCTTTTTAGCATAGCTGCTTTTTGCGTCTGGACAACATGTTGACACGTTTACACTGCAAGAACATCCACTCCTTGCTAGTTTTGAGTAGCGTTTCTTAACGAAATCCTTGATTCCTTTCTCATTATGCTTTGTTTTCAATTTATTAACCCTCTATTATTGGATGACCAATATTATCATATTTTCGAGCAATATTTAAATGTATCGGACACCCAATATAATCCTTGATGAAACCTGAAAAATGCTGCAACATCGAACCCCCAGAATGCTGTGACATGAGAGGGATGCTATCCTTTTACATACTTTGGTTGCTCTCCAAAAAAGACATGTATGGACAAGAGGTTGCAGAAGAAATAGGTAAGAGGAGGGGCAGCAGACCCAATCCAGGAACGATATATCCTGCACTGAAAGAGCTGGAAAAACGAGGCTTAGTTAAATCAAATACTATCGGGAGAAAGACAACTTACCACCTAACCGAAAAGGGCAGAAAAGGAATGCAAAATGCGTGTAAATACTTTTGTAAAGCCTTTGGAGAGATTTTCAAAGAATACGCCGATGAAACCTAATGAAAGCTTTAAAGTGATGTCTCTGTGGTTCAAGTAGCGCTTGTCAAGGGTCTAAGAGAATTAGAAACTGTCTATAGAGCAATAAAGCTTGCAGGCGGATTCAAGGAAATAGCAAAGGAACACGGTAGGACTTTGATAAAGGTAAATTTTATTTCAACCAAAACTTATGAAACTGGTGTAACAACCGATCCTTTAGTAGTAGAGGGTTTAATCCATAAAGCTCGAGAAGTTTTCGACTGTGTCTTCGTTGTAGAATCTGATGCTAGCATGACAAATGCAGACAAAGCTTGTGAAACCACAGGAATGAAGGAAGTATGCGGTAAAAACGAAGTTAAATTTCTTAATCTGAGAAGAGAGAAAGACAGAGTAAAGCTGCAGATTCCAAACGCCGAAATACTAGAGGCAATCAAAGTGCCACGAATAGTTGTAGATTCAGCGATAATTAATGCTGCGAAATTAAAAACCCACAGCGCTACCGGCGTATCTCTCGGAATGAAAAACATGTTCGGACTTTTACCAGATAAGATGAAGTTCAGGTATCATCTCAAAAACATCAGCAAGGTCATCGTGGACATAAACGCTGTGTTAAGACCAAAATTCACAATAATTGACGGTTTCTATGCACTTGAAGGGCCAGGTCCAACTTCTGGAACACCAGTTAAAATGGATCTGTTGATTGCTGGTAAAGATGTGGTTGCAACAGATGCAACTGCCTGCCGGGTGATGGACATAGATCCTGCCGAAATTTATCATATTAAGCGAGCTTATGAAAAGGGCTTCGGTGAAATGGATGAAACAAAAATAAACATAATGGGTTCGGAAATAGACGAAGTTAAAAGACGGTTCAAAAGAGAATAGGAAATGCTTAAAAGAGCGAAAACGATATTTTTCGTTGTTAAGGGAGATTATCAGCGAAAATGCCAACTCATGGCTCACTTTCAAAAGCAGGCAAAGTACGTAGCCAGACCCCTAAAATGCAGCCAACACCTAAGAAAAGTGCGATACCCCGAAGACGGTCAAGACGAAACTATGAAAAACGCATAATTCTACAACGAAAAGCCGGCCAGAACTGGGGAAAAAGGCGTTACTAACAAGCCTTTTAACAGTGCAACCTAATACGTTTAGTCTATGCTTTACGCCGACATGGTTCTTGTGAACGGCAACATAACCACTATGGATTCTGAACAATCGAAAGCCCAAGCCTTAGCAATAAAACAGGGCAAGTTTATTGCAGTTGGCACTAATACGCAAATCCTTTCTTATGTAGGTGAAAACACCAGAAAAATAGACTTAAAAGGCAAGACCGTTGTCCCAGGCTTTATTGAGGCACACGTGCATGGTGCATCATTGGGACGGCTTCTATCTCAGATCAATTTACGCAACGTAAAATCGATAAAGGAAATTCAGCAAAAAGTAGGGCAATGGGCAAAGAAAACTGACGAGGGTAAATGGATAGTTGGTCGAGGATGGGACCAAGACAAACTAGTAGAAAATAGATATCCCTCACGTTTTGATCTAGATCAAGTTGCACCTAACCACTCAGTCTTTTTGCTACGTGTATGCGGACACCTCGGTGTAGCTAACTCAGAAGCCATGAGACTTGCTGAAATCACGAAACAAACCAAACCACCTAAAGGTGGACGTATAGACAGAGAACCGAAAACAGGTGAGCCAAATGGGATTCTAAGGGAGAACGCTCTTAATCTCATTTACGACATTTTACCTGAGTCCACTGAGAAAAACCTCTTTGCCACCTGTTTATCGGTTTGTCAAAGAATGGTTGAAGAGGGCATAACTACTGCTCATTGGATAATCAGCTCAGCAAACGAGCTGCGTGTGATTCAAAGATTGGATGATCGTGACATGCTTCCGTTACGTATTTACGTGTTAATACCAGTTGAATTTCTCGAAAACCTTGTCGAGTTGGGTTTATCAACAGGTTTTGGCAGTAACAAAATTAAGATTGGTAGCATCAAAATGTTGGCAGATGGTTCTTTGGGAGCAAGAACGGCATCACTAAAGCAACCTTACAATGATGCGCCAGGAACTGATGGAATGCTACTTTATTCTCAAAAACAACTAGAGAAATTCGTGAAAAAAGCGCATGAAGCAAATCTTCAGTTGGCCATCCACGCCATAGGCGACAGAACAGTCGAAATAGTGCTAAAAATCTTGGAGAAAACACTCAAAAAGATGCCGAAAGAGAACCACCGTCACCGGATAGAACATGCTTCAGTTCTTAACTTGGGTTTAATAAGTAAAATGAAAGAACTCGGCGTCATTGCCTCAGTGCAGCCCCATTTTGTGGTTTCTGATTTTTGGATAATAGATCGTTTAGGAAAAGCCAGAGCTAGATGGACTTATGCGTTCAAAAGTCTCTTAAAAAAGGGCGTGACGACAATGGGGGGCTCTGATGCTCCGGTAGAACCTGTCAGCCCAATTTTGGGAATCTATGCTGCTGTTGCGAGAAAAGCGTTTCCACAAGAACGGTTAACTGTTGACGAAGCCCTGCGTCTTTATACAATAAATGCTGCTTACGGGTCTTTTGAAGAAGACGTTAAGGGTTCGATAGAGAAAGGTAAATTTGCCGATTTGGCGGTGCTTTCCCAAGACCCATACAAAACTACACCCGGACGAATTAGGGAAATTAAAGTTGAAACGACAATTGTTGATGGCAACATCGTTTACACAAGAAAGCAGTAACTCAGCAACTACACCTTTATTTTAAAGGACAATTGCATAGTTAGATGAGATTATCATGAATCAGGAAGCCTGCCGCGAAATTATTGAATCTCTGATGCAGATTCCTAAACCCACAAAAGAAGATGTGAACATAGTCAAAGTAAAAGTTGCAGGCAAGCAAAGTTTAGCTTCTATCATTCCCAACTCAGAACTAATACAATGCCTAAAACCTTATGAGAAACGTAAACTCTTGCCTGTGCTAACAAGAAAAACCACCCGCACCATCTCTGGCGTCACGATAATTGCTGTGATGACGAAACCATGGCCATGTCCTCATGATGCTCCATGCGCCTATTGTCCTGGAGGGCCTTACCAAGGAGTGCCTCAAAGTTATACTGGTCATGAGCCAGCAGCTATGCGAGGAATACAAAACCAGTATGATCCATACATGCAGGTTAGGAGCCGCATAAACCAACTGCAAGCGATTGGTCATGTGGTGGACAAGGTGGAATTGATAGTTATGGGCGGCACATTTCCAAGCACGCCTGTAGGCTATCAGGAAAGTTTTGTTAAAGGATGCATGGACGCATTAATAGGGGTTGAAACGCAGAATTTTGAAGAGGCAAAAAGGCTTGCCGAGACTAGCAAGATTCGTAATGTGGGCATCACCGTCGAAACCCGCCCCGACTGGGCTAAGACGAAACAAATAGACCACATGCTGTCAATGGGTGTAACTCGCGTGGAAGTTGGAGTGCAGAACGTTTATGATGACATCTATCGTCATGTTAAGCGAGGTCACACAGTTGAAGATGTAATTGAAGCAACACGCATGCTGAAAGATTCGGGTTTGAAAGTGCTTTATCACCTTATGCCTGGTCTACCGGGGTCTGATTTTGAAAGGGACTTGAAGGGATTTAGAACGGTTTTTAGTGACTCAAATTTCAAGCCAGACATGATTAAGATTTACCCGTGTCTTGTCTTGAAAGGCACGAAAGCTTATGAGTGGTGGAGAAACGGCAAATATATCCCATACTCCACAGAAGAAGCAGTTCAGCTAATAGCTGAAATAAAGAAGTTTATTCCGCCGTGGGTTCGTATTATGCGTGTGCAACGAGACATTCCAGCTTATTTGGTGGAAGCAGGAGTCAAGAAAAGTAATCTCAGACAGCTTGTTTTGAAAAAGCTGAAGCAAGAAGGAGTGAGGTGTCGCTGCATAAGGTGCCGCGAGGTTGGACATCGATGGCTGAGAGACAAGATTAAGCCTAATTCTGAAAATGTTCAAATTCTTTCGAAGAGAGAGAAAGCGTCTGAAGGAGTTGACGTGTTTATTTCTGCCGAAGACCCCGTTAGCGATGTTCTTGTGGGATATTTGCGGTTGCGTATTCCTTCAGAAAATGCTCATCGCCCCGAAACACTGTCTGAGGTTTCTTCGATTGTGCGTGAGCTTCATGTGTATGGCTCTCTCGTTCCAGTTGGGAAGCGCATAGCTAAAGCGTGGCAACACAAGGGCTACGGAGCTGTCCTCCTCTCTGAAGCAGAACAAATTTCAAAAGAAGAGTATGATAGGCAAAAAGTTGCAGTTATAAGCGCCTTAGGAACAAAGAGATACTATATGCGTTTCGGCTACAAATACGACGGTCCTTACATGTCCAAGATATTGGAGAAGTAAAAGAGTTGAGTGAAAAATTTCCGGGCTATAGAGGCAAAGCTCTGACAATGTTAAAAGATGCAAGTGCAGAAATTGGAGACGTTATTCGCGTTATGAAGGATGGAGAAGCATACGAGGGTGTGCTTATTCCAAGGTCAGAATTTGGCGATGATAAACACATAGTAATTAAACTGAAAAACGGCTACAACATTGGAATCCAGGTAACTCACGAAACAAAGATTGAAAAAATCGGAACAGGAGCAAAACCTACATTTTCGAAGCCTCCTTTACCTAAACAAAAATCAAATTTTCCAAGAGTAGCCGTCCTCAGCACAGGAGGCACAATTGCAAGCAGAGTCGACTACAGAACAGGCGGCGTAAGACCCGCACTCACAGCAAATGATCTCTACAGCGTTGTCCCAGAACTCTCCAACATAGCCACAATAGAAGCAGAGATTCTCTACAGCATATTCAGCGAAAACATAACACCAAGAGACTGGACGCAAACCGCAAAACATGTTGCCAAGCATATAGAAGACAATGTTGCCGGGGTTGTTGTGGCGCATGGAACCGACACAATGGGCTACACTGCAGCAGCACTAAGTTTTGCACTACAAGACTTACCCGTACCCGTGATCCTAGTTGGGTCTCAACGTTCTGCCGACAGACCAAGTTCAGACGCTGCAACCAACCTAATTGGAGCCGTAAAAGCTGCAGCAAACGCGCCCTTCGCAGAGGTTGTTATTGCCATGCACGAAACAGTTTCTGATAGGTCAATTGTTTTTCATCGAGGAACCAAGGTAAGAAAGTGTCACACTAGCCGTCGCGACGCTTTTAAATCTATAAATATGACGCCATTGGCTAAACTTGAAAACGGCGAAATTAGAATGCTAACCGAGAGTTATCATAAACGAGACGCTAAACGAGAACTTACAGTAAAACCTATATTCGATGAAAAAGTTGCCCTTGCAAAGTTTTATCCAGGCATGAACCCAAGAGCGATCGATTGGTATGTTGATAACGGCTTTAAAGGCATCATTTTAGAGGGAACAGGTTTGGGACATGTAGGTAGTAATTGCTTTTCCACGCTTAAGAAAGCGATTGCAAATAATGTTATTGTCGGCATGACCTCGCAATGTATCTGGGGACAAGTGAACATGAATGTCTACGATACTGGCAGAGACCTCTTGGAAATCGGTGTAATTCCTCTTGAAGACATGTTACCTGAAACCGCACTTGTGAAAATGATGTGGGTGTTTGGACAAACAGAAGATATTGAAGAAGCCAAAAAACTCCTCTCAAAAAATATTATTAACGAATTTTCCGATCGAACAGTTTTTGAAGAAAGCTGAAAGGGTGAAAATGATTGGGAACTATTGATTATAAGAAAATAGGCTTAAAAGTAGGCTTAGAAATACATCAACAACTAAACTCTGAAAAAAAGCTTTTCTGCGATTGCAAAACTGAACTTTTCAAAGAAGAACCAGAAATCACTTTTTTGCGTAGACTGCGACCAACACAAAGTGAACTGGGGCAAGTCGATACTGCTGCTTTTTTCGAGTTTCAGAAAGGCGTCAAAATTCTATACGAAGGAAACAAAGACACGGCGTGCTTAGTCGAAATGGATGAAGAACCACCTCACGATTTAAACCGCGAAGCTCTAGAAGCAGCTCTTATTATTTCGCTTATGCTGAAGGCTAAGCCTATCGATGAAATTCACGTTATGCGGAAAACCGTAATTGACGGCTCAAACACCACAGGTTTCCAGCGCACCTGTGTAGTGGCTTTTAAAGGTAAAGTTGAAACCACGGAGAAATCTGTTCCAATTCAGCATGTAGGCCTTGAAGAAGATGCAGCCCGAAAAATGGGCGAAAACAGCAACATTATTCAATACCGTATTGACCGTCTTTGCATCCCCCTTGTTGAGGTTGCAACCGCTCCAGTTATTTATACGCCTCAAGAAGCGGAAGAGGTTGCTTTGGCTATTGGGCGAATTTTGAGAGCTTCAGGCAAGGTGAAAAGGGGTATAGGCACTATACGGCAAGACTTGAACATTTCCATTCGTGATGGCGCTCTTATAGAGATTAAAGGAGTTCAAGAACTTGAACTTGTTTCTTTGGTTATTGAGAACGAGGTTCAGCGACAACTTAATCTCCTAAAAATAAAAGAAGAGTTGACGAAACATGGCGTTAAAGAAGAAAACATCAAAAACGAGTTTGTGGACGTTACACGCGTTTTTGCGAACACAAAGTGTAAAATTATTCGCTCTGCTCTAGAGCAGGACAAACAGGTTCTTGCTGTTAAATTGCCAAAATTTGAAGGTCTTTTGAAGAGAGAATTAATACCTGACGTTAGGATAGGTACGGAGATGGCGGATACAGCACGTTTTTGGGGACGTGTAGGAGGAATCTTTCACACAGACGAGTTGCCTGCCTACGGAATCAGTATAGAAGAGGTTAACGCATTGAAGCGTTGTACGAATGCAAAATCAGATGATGCTGTAGTTTTTGTTGCAGACATCCAAGAAAATGCGTCTGATGCTTTGAAAGCGGTGAACGAGCGGGCAAAGGAGGCTTTGAAGGGGGTGCCACAAGAAACTCGTGCTGCAAAGCCAGATGGATCAACTCGATATATGCGGCCTAGACCCGGTGCTGCTCGCATGTATCCCGAAACCGACGTGCCTCCCATCCAGATTTATAGGGACTACATAGACAATTTGCGTAAACGTTTACCAGAGTTGCCTGAGCAGAAGATGCAGCGCCTAATGCGAGACCATGGACTGAATGCGAAGTTGGCGAAGCAAGTTATTGATTCCGAGTTTAGCCAACTTTTCGAAGAGGCTATTAAGGAGAGTAAGGTTTCGCCTACGATGGTTGCTGTTGTTTTGACTGAGATGCTGAAGGCTTTGAAACGTGACGGTGTAGAGGTTGAAAACGTTTCTGATGAGCAGTTTTTGCAGTTGTTCCGTTTAGTGGGTATAGGAGAAATTGCGAAGGAGGCAGCTTCGGATATTATTGTCTGGTTATCACAGCATGATGAGGCGAAGGTTGTTGAGGCGGTTGATACCCTTGGTTTAGGTATGCTTTCACAAAATGATCTTGAAAAGATTGTTGACAAATTGATTGAAGAGAATCAAAGTCTTTTGATAGAACGCGGGAATAGAGCTTTTGATCTTCTTGTGGGTTTGGTGATGAAACAGGTGCGGGGAAGAGTCAAAGTAGAGTTTGTGAGGGAGATAGTGAAGAGGAAACTCAAAGATTTCAATAGTTAGTATGCAACTCCTATCTCCCTCTATAGGTTTTATTTGGTTCCTAGTAGTGTTGTGTTTCAGGTTAGGTAGGTGTTGGCTAGGAGTATGCTGATTAGGAGGCTGGTGAGCATTGCGGCTGTCATGGTGGTGATGGCTGTTTTCCAGTTGGTTTTTTGGAGTTTTTGGATGATGACTGTGCCTAGTAGTGTGCCTATAATTTCTGGTAGTAGGAGGATTGCAGTGGTTTGTGGGTTGGAGTAGTTTGGGGTTAGGATGCCTGTTTGGAATGCTAATATCCATAGGGTGATGGCGAGGGTGTAGCTTGCTGTTAGGGCGATGAGCATTGTTAGTGTGGCTTTTTGCCACTGTGCCTGGTGGAGATGGACGAGTATGGCTATGCCTACTACTAAACCGCAGAATTCAGAGACTATTATAGAGAAGTATTGAATGGGGTCTAGGTGGAGGAAAGATTCTACGGGGTCCCAAGGAATGGGATTGCCAAAAACAACACCAATAAAACAGCATGTAAGTAGGAATGTAATTATGGCTTGTAGTAGGCACTTCACTTATTGTCTCTCGCGTTGATGGTGTTTGGGGTGGCTGGGTTATAATAATTGTGGCTTAACATTAATCCGTCAAATTTTATGGATGTCGAGAAAATATCGGTCAGTTGAGTTTTTCTTTGTTTTTTAAATAACTCAACCTAGGCATAATGCTGGTTAGTTTGATAGAAAGCTATTTACATGTTGTTTTCGATTCAGAGTGAAGCTTTGGAATTGTGGGTGTTGTGGTTTGACTTCAAAAGTTGCAATAGTTGAGTTTGAGGGTAATCAGGGTGAAGCGTTTAGGCGAGCCATCGGTCTAATTGGCGGAATAGATGACTTGAACACTTCTGAAAGATTGGTGACGCTGAAGGTTGGGATTTATCATCCTCGGCTTCCGCAGCATACGAGTAGTGAATTTGTTGGGGTAATTTTGGATGGTTTTGATAGGGTTTCGAAGGTCTATATGGTTGAGTCCGACAATTACTGTGGTAGAGGTTTGGAGAGGCTTCAGATTTACAAGGAGTTTTTCGGTAAGCGGGTTGTTCCTTTCAACCTTTCTGGAGATGCTGAGGCTAGGTATGTGAGGCTTGCTGGGATGGATATGCAGTTGTCGCATGTTTTGTTTAAGCCGAATGTATTTGTGGATACGCACATTATGCGCACTATGAAGAGGGGGAGCCTTCTTAAGAATTTGTTTGGGTGTGTTCCAGAGGCGAAGAAGGCGAAATATCATAAGACTGAAGTTTTCTGCCCATTATTGGCGGACATTTATGAAGCAATAGGTGGGATTGACCTTGCGGTGTTGGATGGAACGTGTCTTTTCCGTTCGGGTGATAGGTTGAATGTGGGGGTGAATACGTTGGTTGTGGGGCGGGATGCGGTTGCGGTTGAGACTGTGGGCACGGTGCTTGCGGGTTTGAAGCCTGAGAAGAATCCGGTTATTCAGG
>Ga0209636_10000165_pt1 | contig 55324 bp, 45 predicted proteins | sample DeeMarSWOR152_54_FD_187464 | JGI IMG/M metagenome (GOLD analysis project Ga0209636, IMG submission 187464) | Marine sediment microbial communities from White Oak River estuary, North Carolina - WOR-1-52-54 (SPAdes) (version 2) | ecosystem: Environmental > Aquatic > Marine > Intertidal zone >...
AAATACAGAAAAGTCGATATTCTGGTCAATAATGCTGCCCATGACAGGTTTGATACGTTTTTACCCCCGGCAGAATTAAAGAAAAATCCACTGTTTGTAGGTGAATACCCTATGATAACAATAACTCAAGATTCACATGACGAGCACTTTGCCGTCAATACGCGCGCCGTTGCACTTTTAATCAAAGAATTTAGCGAACGTCACATAGCCAGAAAAGCCAGTTGGGGACGAATAATCAACATCAGCACAGATGGCGCTTACTCCCATCCTTCAAACATTTCCTACGGAGCCAGCAAATTCGCCATGGAAAGCTTCAGCAGAGCAGCTGCCGTTGAACTTGGACCTTACGGATTAACCGTCAATGTTATCTCTCCCGGAGCTGTTCAAACTGGCTGGATGACACCTGAGCTGGAAAAAAAGATCGCCACCAGCTATCCGTTGAGAAGAATCGGTCAGCCGGAAGATATCGCCAATGCAGCCATCTTTTTTGCCTCAGAACAAGCAAGCTGGATAACCGGGCAGGTGCTGCAAGTGGGCGGCGGGAACAGGATGTAATATAATATTGGCTTCGATTTTTTATTATGACTTGATATTTAGAATACTGCTCAGAATACGCTATCCTCATCGATGAATTTATCGAAAATGAGGATGCCTACATAGGAGGAATCCTGGAGCATATCCAGGAAGCAGGCATCCGTTCCGGAGACGCCACCATGGTTACCTATCTTTATTTTCTCATGGATTTGGTTAAGCATAGATTGCTTTCAATTCAGCAATGCGGCTTGCTATATCAACATGACTAAAACATTTTGCTTTGCATGAATCACAAGAAATACATGCATCCAATCCTGTTGCTTTTGGTATCTCACGGAGTGTGTTCCAGGCTTGATAGAAGTTAGGATAACAGACGGCATACATGTGAGCTCGCATAAGTGAGGGAATATCAACCTTATTTGGGCAACTCGACACACAGCGAGAGCACTGCTGACAAAAGCCTTTCATAGCAGTCTTCACATCCCTATCTTTAAGGAATTTTCTCTCTTCATCTGTGTAGTCGAGATTGTAAGCTACAGAGAAATCCTCTTCCATCTGTTTGTAGTTTGTATATCCAGGGACAGCAGATGCTATAAAATCATTTTGCAGAGCCCACTTCAGAACGGCAGAATGTAAGATGTTTCTTTTATAAAATTGCTGTTTTTCAGGAGGAATATTTGTTAGGCGGAAATATTGGCCACCACATTGGGTTTTCATTGCCAACAACCCGATTCCCTTTGAGGCAGCATTCCTCAAAGCCTCTATTAAGAGATTGTCTTCACTCATAGTGTAATTAAAGGCTGTACATATCACATCGTAAAAATCCATCTGGGCTGCTTCATTAATACATTCAGCCATGTTTTGATGTGTGCTAAACCCAACAAAGCGGGTCTTTTTTTGATCTTTCAAAAGCTGCAGTGCTTCCAAGATGCCTGGATTTTTTAGCCACTTTATGTCATATACACAATGAGAATAAAGAATATCGACATAATCGGTCTTAAGTCTTCTCAGACTATCCTCTGCACTATTTAGGTAGGCTTCTTTTACCTCTTTAGGCCTCATCCCTCGCTGGAAAAGGGATATATAAACTTTTGTTCCAATAATAACCTGATCTCTAGCATTTAGTTCTTTAATAACATCTCCCACCATTTCCTCATTCCTGCCACGCATATACTCAGCAGCCGTGTCAAAGAGGCGAATCCCAATCTCATATGATCTTTTCACTAATGCCGAATCCAGCGTGTTCATAACACCCATACTCACAATAGGCAAGCTGATTCCGGTCTTTCCAAGCGTTCGATAAATGATCTTATTTTTCGGATTCTGAACTGATTCTTCTTGAGTATAAGAAGTCGTTTTCTTCCCGGAGATACCCAATAGTCCTACCGTCGCCATGCTTGAAACGGTTTTGGAGAGAAACTCCCGTCTGCTAAATTTATCTTTTCTTTTAGTCATGCTTCGATCCTCATCAATTTCAGTAGAGATTATAAAATTTGGTCTTTTTTCTCCCTGACAGGAATGATAATCTCTGTTCTACATTCTTCAAGCTTTACCTGATTAGGGTCGTCCAACCACCTTTCTAATGGTGGACCAATCACTTCTAAGTTGTTTTCCTCGATAAACGGTATAATAACGCTATAACCCTGCCCCACTGTATCATAAGGCCCTTTGTAGATCATTGTTGCCACCTTCTTATAATAATACTTAGCTTTTTTTAAAGGTAAGTGAGCGACTGTATCTTCGGAAATATTGTAAGCAAGTCCCCAAACGCCACGCACTCCTTCCACTTGTAAAGGGGAGTCAAAGAGGATACAGAATACACCTCCTGATATCTTTGACTGCAGCTCCTGCTCTTGTATTTCCTGTGAGAAAATTCTTATCTTTTCAGGTGTCTCAAATCGAGATCCCTTAATTTCCATAAATACATACCAGAAAGATATGTTTTCTTTGATATTCACTTGATCTTGAGGATAAAGTGATAGGGAAAGAGATAGACCTAACACAAGAAATAAAATTTTTTTCATTTTATTGTTCTCCTAGGTAATATTTTCTGGGCTAAAACAGCGTTAAGTTTCCAGTCAATTAAGAAATTAAATTTAATTAAGGGAATAGTCGACTCGATTCGTGAAGTAGGACATGGATATGATTATTGTTAAGTTAGTTTTTGGAGTTAAGATCAGTCTTTTAGACGAAATTCAACTTTGGTTCGCCTTCTTAAAGGAGGAGGGTGTCATTCCTGTATGCTTTTTAAAAACCCGGTTAAACACGGATTTGGTGTTAAAGCCTACATCCAAAAGGACATCCAGGATGTTCTTATTTTGATTTGAGATATCCGTCAAATACTTCTTGGCCTCCTCCACCCGGTAGCTGTTCACAAAGTCAAAGAAGTTCACGCCGAGAGACTCGTTGATGATCTGGGAGAAATCCCTGGGCGAGATCGAGATTTTCCTGGCCAGCTGATTAATTGTCAGCGATGGATTTAAATGGGGTTTTTCTTCGAGCATATAAGATCTCAGCCGTTTCAAATACCGATCTTTGTCGGGCTGTGTCAATCTGGAATGGATGTATTTCGGTTTCTCTTCGATTCCGTTGAATATTTCTGGCTGTTTTAGGCCTTTATAAAGAATAATATTGGCGAAGATAAAAATGAGAACGAGGGCTGATCCGTCTAAAAAGGAATGCGGAACCGACAGCCTGCCCAATATAAAGATTGAAACATCAATAATCCAAATAACCGAGAAGCCGAAGAGGACATAATTAAGCCAGGACAGGTTGATTTTTTCAGTGCTGGAAAAAATCTCTTTAAGTTGATTTCTGTAGTCAAATAGGATGAAAAACGAAGCAGCCAGGTAACAGAATATGAGTATATGATAAAAACTGATTATGAATATCGCCTGGGTGGGTAGGCCATCTCTCAGACCAGTTAAGATTCCTATTTTTGTTGCGATGCCTTGGACGTGGTAAATCACAGTAAAATAAATATTTACTAACAGGAAAGGAATGAGATGAAGAGCATGCACTAGTCTGAAAGAAAAGTCTCGGTAGGCCAACGATCTGACATAGAAATAGAGAGAAGGTCCATACAAAAATATAAAAGGTAGCAGAATGAAATAAATATGAGGATTTCTGATTTCGAATCTTAAGATAAGATAATTGATGATTCCAAAAGCCTTTGACAAGAGAAAGACAGTTAAAATGAAATTGCTCAGGCGCTTACCTCTTTTTAGTGTCAGCAAGAAAAAAGAGAAGAGAAGCAGTTGAAAAGTGGTGAAGAAATGGAGGATATCAAGGACTCCAATTTTCATATTATCTTTTCTTTATATTAGCAGAGGGGATAAAAATTTTCAACGAAGAGACCATAAAGTAGCAGTTCATGTATCAGGACGACAGGACACCACGTTTATCTTATTTTATGATGTGCAGAAATAAATATCTGATGAAGGATTTATATGTTAGAAGGAAAAAGATGAAGCTGAGAATATCCTTGGTAAGTGCTTTCCTATTGTTCTTCCTGGCCATTCGCTGCAAGAGCCCGCTGGTTCCTGAGAAGACTGTGGATATCGCGCTTTATGCTGGAGACGGCGCTTCTGAGACTAGCATCCAGGCTGCGAATAACATGTTTCAATGGATGGGTTATACAGTCTCCTTAGTAGAGGGGGAAGACTTTGACAATGGCCTCGGCCAGTTTCGCCTACTTTGTTTTCCAGGCGGAGACATGTATCAGTATGGCCAGGGCATCTCATCTGATGGAAAGGAAAACATAAGAGATTTCATCCGCTCCGGAGGAAGCTACATCGGAATATGCGGAGGCGCCTATTTTGCCAGTGAGCATGTCGTCTGGCAGGGAACAGCTCTCCCGATGATGCCTCTAGGCCTGTTACCAGGGACAGCCCAGGGCCCGATTGATGCCATCGCTCCTTATCCGAACTGCACGATGTGCAGAGTGATCTTTGTCGACTGTATTCATCCCATCACTCAATCAAGCCAAGACTCTGAATGGATTCTCTACTGTTATGGGCCGGCGTTCACGCCATCCGTGCATGTCGATATTCTAGCAAGGTATGAGATAGGAGATCAGCCAGCCATGCTTGCCTTTGATTACAGCCGAGGCAGGGTTTTTCTCATCGGCCTGCACCCTGAGATAGAGGAAGACAGCGACAGGGATGGAATTACATTCGGCGATAGTTTTGACGACCTTGGCTCGGATTGGGAGCTGATGAGAAGGGCCGTGCTCTGGTGCTTAAGAGACTAGTCTTGGATGTTGGGCGTAATTCCTTTGTTTCTTCTATTCTGCTTATCTTCTGTTTTGCATATCAACTTTATTCATAACAAAAGCCTCTCTGGGAAGGGAAATTGCCTGCCCCATAATTGAGGGGGTAAGTCTATATCATTTTGAACTTTATATCTTACTCCTAAAGGCCTGCGAAATTTTGACACTAAATTTTTCCCGTGCTATAAATTTTTATGGGTCGGAGTAAGAGAACCGTCTCTAAACAGGACAGTCGACAGTATATAAGAAATGCAAAATATTGGAGAAAAAGCATGACTTTAAAGAATCAGGGTATTGTAAAGGAGAACAGAAAAGAATCCTCTTACGCATACAGGCTTTTAAAAACCTGGGCAGAAATAAACCTTGGAGCTGTTCGCTATAACATAAAAAACATTCAGAAGAAACTGGGCAAAAACATTGATTTAATGGCAATAGTCAAATGCAATGCCTATGGTCATGGAGCCATCGAAGTTTCCGGGCAGGCCCTTAATCTTGGAGTAAAAGCTCTGGGCGTTTCCAGTTTGTATGAAGGCATTGAGCTTAGAGATATTTATAAGGATGTTCCCATAATTGTTTTAAGCTCAGGGATGAGCGGACAGTCCGAAGAGTTTATTAAGTATAATCTCTCAGCAGTTGTTTGCACGTGGCAGATGACAAACGCCCTGGCAGATGCAGCAAGAAAAAGAGGAACCCGGGCAAAGGTTCATATAAAGGTCGACACCGGTATGGGACGAATTGGAGTATGGCATGAGAGGGCAGACGAATTTATAAGGCAAGTTTATATGATGCCCGACGTTGAAATTGAGGGCATCTGTTCGCATTTTGCCACCTCGGATGAACAGAATTTGGATTTTGCAAGACAGCAGTTTAATTGGTTTAATCGCTGCCTGGAAAAAATCAAAGATTTGCCGATAAAGTTCAAGCATATCTCCAATACCGGAGCAATATTTAACCTTCCAGAGGCACATTTGAACATGGTCAGGCCTGGTTTATCAATTTATGGTGTAAGCCCATCCGAGTATGTTAAAGGCTCAGAGAAGCTCAAGCCAGCTCTTTCTCTCAAGACAAAAATAGCATTTCTGAAGGAGATTCCTAAAGGAAGGACTCTCAGTTACGCCAGGACGTATAAAACCAAAAAAGAGATGAAAGTAGCAACCCTGCCTGTTGGCTACGGAGATGGATATCCCCTTTCTCTCTCTAATAAGGGTTATGTTCTCATAAGAGGCAAAAAAGCCCGTATACTCGGTACTGTTACTATGGACCAGATCATGGTGGATGTGACCGATATAAAAGATGTTAAGACTGAAGACATTGCCGTTCTCATCGGAAAACAGGGAACAGAAGAAATAACCGCGACCGAAGTCGCCAGAATAACAGGCACTATTCCTTACGAGATATTCACTTCTATAAACAAGAGAGTCCAGAGAGTTTATTTAGATAAGGATTAACGTTTTACTGTTTGCGTTCTTCTTTCCTTTTCGAGAAGAAAAAATACCAGCTAACCAAAACTATGAGCAAAACGCCAAAAACTGTCACAATCAACTTTGCTAGCACCAAAACCTCCGATTACGAACGAAGCTTAATTCTCCTTAATCTCAATGAATTGGAAACAACGGAGACAGAACTGAAAGCCATGGCTGCTGAGGCAAAGATCGGGTTTAAGAGAATCCCGAAAAATGGATAGAGCACTCCAGCAGCAACAGGGATTCCTGCTATATTGTAAAAAAATGCCCAGAAAAGATTCTGCTTTATGACTCTTATGGTCCGCTTGCTCAGCTCTATGGCAGATGCAACTCCTCGCAGGTCGCCCTTGATCAAAGTTATATCCGAAGCTTCCATGGCCACGTCTGTCCCGGAACCTATGGCTATTCCTACATCCGCTTGAGCTAGGGCAGGAGCATCGTTTATTCCGTCTCCAACCATGGCAACTTTTCTTCCTTCAGATTGAAGTCTCTTTATCTCATTGACCTTGTCCTCGGGGAGAACTTCAGAAATCACTCCATCAATTCCTGCTTTTCTGGCAATTGCCTCAGCAGTTTTTTTGTTATCCCCTGTAAGCATAACAATTTTTAATCCAAGTCTTTTCAGCCTCTCTAAAGCTTCTACAGAACTTTCCTTTAAAGGGTCGGCAACTGCAATTATTCCAGCACTCTTTCCATCGAGAGATACATAAATAGAAGTTTTCCCATCGCCTGCGAACTCCTCAGCTTTCTTCTTCAAATCTTTGATATCGATTCCCCGATCTTTCATCAGTTTAATATTACCAAGGATAACGTTTCTTCCATCAACTCTGGCTTCAATGCCATGGCCCTCGATCGCTTTAAAATCCTTTGGATCATGAAGCTCGATCTTTCTCTCTATTGCACTTTTTATAATTGCTTCTCCCAGCGGATGCTCAGAAACTTTCTCGGCACTTGCCGCATTCTTTAGAACTTCTTCCTCGGAGTGAGCATTTACAGAGATTAAGTCCGTAATCTCCGGTTCTCCCTTGGTTAGAGTTCCAGTCTTATCAAAAACAATAGTATCGAGCTTATGGGCAGTTTCTAAGCTTTCTCCTCCCTTGATTAATATTCCATTATCAGCTCCTTTGCCTGTTCCAACCATGACAGCCGTAGGTGTGGCCAAGCCCAGAGCACAGGGACAAGCAATAATCATCACTGCTACAAAAGTTAAAAGAGCAAAGGTTAAGGAAGGAAAAGGACCAAAGTTAAACCAGATGACAAAGGTAGCGATGGCAATGGAGATTACAATGGGAACAAAGTAGCCTGAGATGACATCCGCCAGTCTCTGGATAGGAGCTTTAGAGCCTTGGGCGTCCTGGACAAGCTTTATGATCTGGGCTAAGGCAGTATCTTTCCCAACTTTTGTTGCCTGGAATTTGAAGCTTCCTGTTTTATTAATGGTGGCGCCCATGACCTCATCCCCTGCCCTCTTTTTTACAGGAATGCTCTCTCCTGTAATCATTGACTCATCAACCGCTGATTTTCCTTCCTTGACAATGCCATCAACTGGAATCTTTTCTCCAGGTCTGACAACAACCGTATCTTCGACTAAAACTTCTTCCACGGGGATATCCACTTCCTTTCCATCTCTTATGATGCGAGCTGTTTTAGGCTGGAGTCCCATCAGTTTTTTTATGGCTTCAGAAGTCTGTCCTTTAGCTCTTGCCTCAAGAAGTCTTCCGAAGAGGATTAAGACTATTATTAAAGCAGAGGTATCAAAAAAAACATCAGGCTTCATTCCTGCAGTCTCAAAGAAGGAAGGAAAAAGAGTCGCTACCACACTGTAGAGATATGCGGCTGAAGTGCCGACAGCTATCAAGGTGTTCATATCAGCGTTTCTATGCTTGAATGCCCCCCATGCTCCCTTGTAGAACTGCCACCCAATCCAGAACTGAACAGGTGTAGCAAGCGCCCAGAGCATATAAAAATTACCAAGGAAAGAAGGAATCCATGGAAACCAGTGCCGAGAACTACCCAGAAATACTAAAAGGCCCAGAATAAGGCCAACGATAAACTTTGTTTTGAGCTTTTTATATTCTTTCTCTCGGACGAGCCTCTCAGGATCTTCTATCCCTTCGGAAGGCTCAAACTCAAGAACTTTGTAGCCTGTTGATTCTACAGCACGCTTCATTTCCTCGATATTCGTCTCTGAAGGAAGATATTCAACCTTGGCCTTCGCTGTAGCCAAATTCACAACTGCTTTCACTACTCCTCTGGTTTGAAGAAGTGCTTTCTCTATCTTCTGGACACAAGAGGCACACTCAATACCCCGGATAGGAAGCTCAAGAGAAGCTGTGCCTACTTCGTATCCGCTTTTTCTAACAGAAGAGATAAAATCTTCTGGCTTTGCCAACTGAGGTTGAAAAAAGACTGTAGCCTTGGAGTTAGCAAAATTTACATTAGCCTTCTCTACCCCGTTTATGCCGGTAAGACCTCGCTGTATTGTTGAAGCACAACTGGCACAGCTCATTCCAACTATGGGGAGGTCAATTCTCTCAGATTTGGCTTTATCCATTTTTTAAAGTCTTAACTTCCTTTCAATATTTCCTGAAGTTTTTTAAAACTTCGATTACTTCACTGATCTTTGCCTCTTTATCGTATCTGTTACCTTTTAGAAAAGAACCCTTGACACATCCTTTAAGGTGTCTGCTCAAGATATTCTCTTCGACACGCTTGATGGCTCCTATTGCTGAGGAAAGCTGCGTCAGAATATCTATGCAGTATCTCTTCTCTTCGATCATTTTTTGAATGCCTCTAATCTGTCCCTCTATTCTTTTCAAAGGTACGATTTCATCCAAGTGAGTTGTCATCTGTTCTTTCATTCAAACCTCCATGTATAATATAGTATACCCCCCTATGGTATGTCAAGCTTTTTTAAAAAAAGACTTCCAGATAATATGCAGCTTTTCTTAACGTAAGCAAGAAATAAAGAAAAAATATTAATCCCTCTGCTATTTAACCCGGATTAACCAGCATTTAAATTGATATATTGTCAAAGCAGGTTTTTATTAATGCGATTTTAATAGATTCTCAAAAAAAAGAAAGGAAAAATGAAAGCTACGAAAGAGATAGAAGCTAAAACAAGGAATCCGAAAAATAAAATTATCCTGACCTGAAATCCCTATATTAAACCTATAATAAAGAGCGTGCTTCTTGTTTTTTCTTCATTTGCAAGCCCCCCTTATTTTGTGTTAGAATTTTTTTGCCTTAATCGGAAGGAGATAAAATGTCAGGCCATTCAAAGTGGCACTCTATAAAATACAAAAAAGCTGCCCAGGACGCCAAAAGAGGTAAGATCTTCACAAAAATTATCCGGGAATTAGCTGTTGCCGCGCGCACCGGCGGGGGCGAACCGGATATCAATCCAAGATTAAGAAAAGCTATCGTTGACGCTAAGGCAGTAAACATGCCTGCAGATAACATCAAAAGAGCCATTTTGAAAGGCACAGGGCAGCTGGAAGGGGTAAGCTACGAAGAGATCGCCTACGAAGGATATGGCGCAGGTGGCGTAGCGATCTACGTGGAAGTTCTGTCTGACAACAAAAACAGAACAATCTCTGAGTTAAGGCACATTTTTACTAAAAATAATGGCCGGATAGGCGAATCTGGATGTGTTGCCTGGATGTTCAAACGCAAAGGATACATCGTTGTTGAACAAGAAAAAGCATTAGAAGATGAGCTTTTAGATGTTGCCCTGGATGCAGGAGCAGAGGATTTAAGAGAGGACGGCTCCAACTATGAAATCTTCACCTCGCCAGAAAATTACGAGCCAGTGGTCAATGCTCTGAAAGAGCACAACATAGAATTAGCTGCTTCTAACCTAGGATATATTCCCCAGAATTATGTTAAATTGGAGGGAAAACAAGCCCAGCAGCTCTTGCGGCTGATGGAGGAATTAGAAGATCATGATGATGTTCAGCATGTTTGGGCCAACTTTGACATAGATGAAGAGGAAATTGCCAAATATTCTGGTTAAAAAATAATATTTATGCGGGTCCTTGGAATTGATCCTAGTATTCAATCTACAGGATTCGGCATCATCGAATACTCCAATAACACCTACACAGTAATTAATTGTGGAGTTATCAAACCTTCTCGCCGGAAGCTCTTTCACCATAAAATAAACGAAATAAAATCACGCTTGGATGAACTCATAGCCGAATTTGAACCCGATGAGGTGGCCATTGAAAATCCTTTTTACGCACAGAACATCAAAACAGCTCTCACTCTCGGTCAAGTAAGAGGCGCCACTTTGGTGGCTGTAGCCTCCCATAATTGTTCGCTCTATGAGTATTCTCCCTTGGAGATAAAAAAAGCTGTTACGGGCTATGGTCAGGCGGATAAAAATCAGGTGAGGATGATGGTCCAGACATTACTCAAAGTTAAAGACAAAATGCTTGAAACAGACGCATCGGATGCCCTGGCAACCGCCTACTGCCATCTAAACTCGAGAATTTTTCACCAGAAAATAAAGGAATCAAAAGAAGAGAGGTAGAAGAGATAATGATTGCCTATCTTAAAGGAAACATGATTCAAAAGTCTTCTAATCAGGTCGTCCTTGATATCGGAGGCGTTGGTTATTGTGTCTGGATTCCCCTTTCCACATATTTAAAGCTGGGAGATCTTAACGAAACTGTTGAGCTCTTTATCCACACCCATGTTACTGACAATTCCCTTTCCCTGTATGGGTTTTCATCCGAGGATGAAAGGGAAATCTTTCTTAAACTAATCAGCATCTCAGGGATAGGACCAAAGATTGGCCTTAATATTCTCTCGGGAATCGAAGCTTCAGACCTTGAAGACGCTATAAAGCGAAGCGATGTAGCCCGAATCTCTCTCGTGCCCGGGATCGGAAAAAAGACAGCCTTGCGCATTGCTATAGAACTCCAGGAAAAACTTGAAGAGAAAGAAAAAGTGTTGGAGGTAAAAGGATTCCAGGAAAAAGAGGATTTGATCTCAGCCCTTATTAACCTTGGCTTCAAAAGGAAAGAAGTTGAAAGAATCGTGGACGAGACCATAAAAACATTTTCCATCGATGCAGGCTTCGAAAAACTTCTAAGAGAAAGCCTGAAAAGAATGGCAAAAATATAAGAAAGGATAGATTATGGAAGCTGTTCTCAGTCCGGTCAGAACAAAAGAGGACCTTCTTTTTGAAGACAGTCTCCGGCCCAGAAATTTCAAAGAATTTGTGGGGCAGGAAACCGTTAAATCAAATCTGAAAATCTTCATAGAAGCAGCGCGCAAAAGAGACGAGCACCTTGATCATGTTCTCCTTTATGGACCTCCGGGATTGGGGAAAACAAGCCTTGCCTATCTCATTGCTAAAGAGATGGGAGTGGGAATAAAGCCCACATCAGGTCCGGTTATCGAAAGGACAGGCGACCTTTCTGCCATTCTTTCCAATTTGCAGATGAAAGAAATTCTTTTCCTGGATGAGATCCATCGCCTCCATCCATCGGTTGAAGAAATTCTCTACTCGGCCATGGAAGACTTCAGGCTGGATATTGTCATAGGACAAGGACCGAGTGCACGGAGTCACAAACTCCAGCTTAAAAAATTCACACTGATCGGCGCAACTACCCGCGCTGGCCGAATAACTCCTCCTTTAAGGGGAAGATTCGGTATAATCCATCGCCTGGATTACTACAAGAAAGAAGATCTAAAGAAGATAATAAAAAGGTCTGCCTCAATCCTCAAAGTGGCCATCGATGATAAAGGAGCTGACCAGATAGCCCATCGCTCCCGTGGAACCCCCAGGGTCGCCAACAGGCTGCTTAGGCGAGTGAGAGATTATGCTGATGTAAAGGGCGAGGGAAAAATCACTGGCAAGGAAGCCACAAACGCACTGGATATGATGGAAGTCGACATCCTCGGCCTGGACGAAGTAGACAGGAAAATCCTAATGACCATAATCGAAAACTTCAGCGGCGGTCCGGTAGGAATTAACACGATTGCGGCTGCAATAGATGAAGAAAAGGACACGATAGAATCTATTTACGAGCCATTCCTGATGCGCATCGGCTTTCTAGAAAGAACAATCCGAGGTCGAAAGGTCACTCAAAAGGCTTATTCTCACCTAGGACTCTTACCGTCATCCGCAGGTCAGGGGAAGCTTTTTAAGGAAAGCAAAAAGTAAACGTATGTGTTTTATTTATCTTGCGCAGTGGCATGATTCATCAAACCTATAAAAATGGCGCCAATCCCCATTTTTTTTGGCTATTTCATAGGCTGATTCATCTTGTGTAGGGGCTTGATTTATCAAGTCCACCTTATGATTATCGAAGGGGCTTGATCTATCAATCCCAGAGATTTATTTTGTAGGGGCTTGATTTATCAAACCCAAATTTTGGTTATTGCATGGGCTGATTCATCTTGTGTAGGGGCTTGATTTATCAAGTCCACCTTATGATTATATGTAAATGTTTTATTTATGATCCCGCAAAAAACCTGTAAGATAAAAAAAGGCGATTATTTCAGATGCTTAAGGCTGACTTTGATTACGACCTCCCACAAGAACTAATCGCTCAGACACCCCTCCCTGAAAGGGAAAAGTCCAAGATGATGATTCTCCACCGCCAAACGGGCGAAATCATCCATTCACGATTCGAAGAGTTTCCTGATTATCTGAACAAAGGAGATGTTCTCATCCTTAACAATACCAAAGTCATCCCGGCAAGAGCATGGGGAAAGATAAAAGGAAAAGAAATAGAATTTCTCTTCCTTAAAGAAACCAAGGAAGGTTTGTGGGAAGTCCTCTGTCGTCCAGCTAAAAAGGCAAGATTAGGGGACGTAATCTCCTTTTCCCGCGGATTTGAAGGCAATATCGTCAAAGTCGAACCAGAGGGTAAAAGAGTGATCCGATTTTCTTCAGGCGATGTTCTCTCAAGGCTGAAAAAAATAGGCTTTGCTCCTCTTCCTCCATACATAAAACGCAAGAAAAAAAATGTTGAGCTCAGGGCGCAGGATTTAGAAAGGTATCAGACTGTTTTTGCTCGTAAGGAAGGAGCCATAGCGGCCCCAACAGCAGGCCTTCACTTCACGCCTCAAGTTATTGAAAGAATAAAATCAAAACAGATTGAAACGGCCGAAATAACGCTCGATGTGGGACTGGCAACTTTCCAGCCAATTAGAGCTAAACGCGTAGAAGACTTCCGTATGCTTGAGGAAACATATTCCATAAGTCAGGCAGTATCCAAGACTATAAATGAGGCAAAAAAAGAGTCACGGCCGATAATCGCTGTGGGGACTACATCGGTCCGCACTTTGGAGAGTGCTCTTAAGCAAGGAAAAATCCATCCCGGGAGGAACTCCACAAATCTCTTCATCTATCCAGGTTATGGTTTTAATGTTGTTGACAGGCTCTTAACCAATTTTCATCTTCCTCAGTCAACTCTACTTATGTTAGTGGCAGCCTTTGCTGGCCTTGATTTCATCAAAAAAGCCTACCAGGAAGCTATCCGCCACAGCTACCGGTTCTACAGCTACGGTGACTGCATGTTCATTCTATGAAATGCCCTTTTAAGCAAAGTCTTTAAAGTTGGATTCTGAGAATTCGAATGCAATTAAAATGCTAATAGGATTTATGAAAAAGACTAGCAATAGAGATAAACAAGCAATATTATGCGAGCCCTTAGTACCAGGCTAAATGTTTCTTGGGAGGCATGAAAATTTTCTTGATGGGAACTTTCGAGTATCCTTTATAGCGCATAATTGTCAAACGTTTGGTCTTTAGCTTGGCTACCACTCGCCCGTTAGCATCCAAAACTCGGGCCTGTAGTTGAAACAAAACCTCTTGCTTTGGATTCTTGGGTAAAAAGACATCAAAGAATCGGGCATTGCCGATAGAAGAAGCTTGAATGTACCTCGAAGGAAGTCTCATCTCATAAAGATCATACGATCTAGAAAAACGACTCCTTTGTTGATCAAAAACCTGTACAGTAAACTGAACTGAGTCAATATCAGGAATATCCAAAAGGGGCTGCCCAAAACGCATTTTACAATTTCCATTTCCTGTCCAGATCAACGTCATAGCTTCGAATCGCTTCCCAAAATCGTAGCCTTCAATCAATTTGTGAACTTCGCGCGCCGGAACCCATTCAGGAAACTCATAATCTGTAGAACAAATAATGCCAACAGATTCGAAGCCCGCTAAGGCCCCATGAGTTCCAGATCGCCCTCTTAACTTTGATAAAAATTTCATAAATTTACTTCCGCTTTCCCATCCTTTCTTAAGACTGACGATGACGGATGCAGGATGATTCACACGCCGCTGCGTTAGCCCTGTCTGGATCCGCATCAAACTATCAGGATAGCCTGTTTCAACCGAAGCTTCCAAAACTTGGGATTGAGGAATCCACTTCCCCATAGGAAGATGTGGTACCAATCCTAAAGGATCTTCACCCAAGACGCTTCTAATTCTGAATTCGTCTGTCTCTTCGCGATATTCAAAAGCCAAAGTCCCTTCTTGAGATATCACGAGAAAGACATCTTTTTCTTTGTCAAAAGTTACAACCACATCCGCCCAAGGTTGGGTTGCAAAGGTTTGAGCTAATTCGATTTTTCGAGCATCCTGAATAAAAAAATTGGCCACAGACAATATTCCACTATTGTGATGAATAACGTCATTGGGACCTTTAAGCTTTTTAGTAAGGTTAAAATTATTTTCTCTCAATACTTTTTTGACGCTGATGATTTTCCCGCTTTTCAAAGTGTTACCGTGATCAGAAACTATAGTGACGGCCAAGGGTTCTTTGAATTTTTTAAAGTGTTCTTCGCGCATTAGGACAAGTTCTCGATCCACAATTTTAAGAACCTTATGAAGACCCTTAGCTCCCTTCATATGAGCGACTATGTCAGACGCCCCTATTAAAGCGAAAAACAATCGCGGTTGATTTGAACTAAGAACTTTACGAGCAAGATGCCTCATTTCACCCTTAACAGAGCCTCCGCCCGTAATATAAGCTATAATTTTTTTTATAACTCTGTCGTCACTGAAATCAAATTGATTGGGATAGACAGGCTTCCCGACCTCGTGCATTAATCTTCCAACGACTTTATTAAGGCCAAAATGATAGTATTTAGCTTGGTAGCTTTCCACTTTTTCTGTATTCATTATCACCGCCCAGGCATAATTGGATAAAGCAGGAAAGGACGAAATCACTTTTGATGGGGAACGAAAATCTCTAAAAAGCCCCCTCTCCTGAGCTTCCATAAATATCGGATAGGGAACTGAATCCAGACCTAAATATAGATGTCGGGGACTGAAGTCCTCTGCAAAACTCTTGATCTCACAAACAAAAACTAACGTGAGAAACAACAACACGCTGATTGCAGATTGGAATTTTCTTCTTCGTGTCACAGCAATCTTCTCCATCTTTTGTTAAATTTTAACGAATTGGTTCCCTCACCAATATATATATAATATAACAGGCAAAAATTGAGGTCAAATACAAAAAGAAAAGTACAAACAAGAAGTATATCAGTAAATTTCAGAGCAGTATTGATTTATCAAATCCAACTTTTTGTGGCTCGTAATGAGCATAATGCTAAAAATTATGATTGGAAGATTCTTGCTGGATACATATTATTTTCTTGCGGGTTAAATAATCATTTTTTTGCGCACAAAAGGCCAGGTCCTAAAACTTATTTGCTGTATTTATTAACCTGGGGTATGTCTCAAGAAGCGGTGTTTAAATTTTTCACTAATTCCCAGTTGAATCTCAGTATGCTTCTGTTCTGGTATTTACCTTTTTGTAGTTGTTTTTTCTTCCTCTTCAGCAATCTTTTATTTTTTCTCCTGCTCCTATCTAAGTCTGAACTATAAAGAGAGGTATAATTAATTAAACTAATAGAGTTAAGGTGCTCAGTCTTGCAGTTCGATTGTATCATTGTCTTAAGCAGGACGTCATCGTAGCCATAGTGCCCGCAAAAATCTTCGTCGTAGCCTCCTAGTTTCCAAAAAATATCTTTATGTATTAAAAATGAATTAGGATGCGGGTTTCTGCTTTCTCCATTATCCGTTAACCGCGAGAAATAATAGACGGTTCTTTTATCCTTCTTAAGTTCCATTAGTTTTTCACACATTTCCGGCTGAAGAATGTGATCGATATCAGAAGTAAAAACCCAGTCTGTCTTGGCAAACTTGAATCCCAGGTTCTTGGCACCAGGCTGGTTCCAAGGGATGTCATCAGCGATTCTCAATAGCGTGAGATTAATCGGAAAATTTATGGCTAAATCAGCTTTGCTGTCGGAACAATCATCAATCAGGATAAAATGCAACTTCTTCATTAGTTCTATCGGGTATTGAGACCAGTTATCTATTTGAATTCCGAGGGCTTTACCGCTGTTGTAGTATGAATATAATATGGTCAACATCTCACCACACACTTCAATTCATTAGAAAACATAGAATTAGAATCAAGAAATCGGCCTCATTTCTTTTTCTTTCTTAGTTTTTCCGTTTGTTTGAGGTCTACTTCATATGTCTCAGAATCTATAACTACTCCATAATCTTCTTTTGCCTTCTTTATGCTTATAATTCCATTCTTTGCTTCGTGGGCAACTTGAGCTGGATGTCTAAGATAAGGATTTCCGTATCCTCCGCCTCCCCCAGCTTGCTGGAAGAGAATGGTTTCTTCTGGCACATCCTCAACCAGGTCTTTGCTTGTCGTCTTATACACTTTTCCATCTGGATACTGAAGCTCTATTTTATTTAGTGTCGCCATCTTTCCATCAAAAAGCCCGAATGGAGCCTCAACATCTCCATCTCCAAAAGTCACAACCTTTGTGTTCTCCCCTCTTATCCTGAACTTGGTCTCTACACCAAGACCTCCTCGCCACTGCCCTGCCCCAGCAGAATCAGGCCAGTATTCGTGGTGTAATAATAAATGCGGAGTCTGCTGTTCAAACATCTCATAATCCTGGTCCAATACGCCTCCAGATGCGTCTATCATACCTATGTGGTCATATCCATCCACTCCATGGGTGGCACCAGAGCCACCTTTCAAACCCAGGAAGCCGATATCGACGTAGCTATCTTTTTTCCTGGGATCAAAGCCGCTCGTCAGGTAGCATAAAAGCTGGTTCCATCCTGCAGTCACTCTCTTGGGTATCGCTTGAGACAGAGCTCTGATTATGGCATCTGCATTTGGAGGGCAAAGATGATTTCCGAACGTGGTTGCAGCCGGATATTTAGCATTCAGGATGGTGCCTTCTGGAATGATGATCTTCACCGGCCTTACCATCCCGTCATTATGAGGCATGTCAGGATTGACCATCTGGAGGAAGGTTAATAGGGTGGCGCTCGCCGATGAAGTGTATGTCCCGTTAACAAATCCATCTGTCTGAGGATCTGTATCTGAATAATCGAAGGTAATCTCCTCGTTTTCGACTGTTATCTTAACCCTTATTTTATATTTTGAACCAGGCGTTCTCCCGTCATAGTATACAGTGGATTCTCCCCAATATACTCCGTTGGGGATGGTTTTTATCTCTGCGCGCATCATCTTTTCTGTGGAGTCGAAAAGATATTCTTTATGGGATTCAAAGACTTTAAGCCCATATTTTCCAACAAGCTTTAGCACTCCTCTCTCCCCCACCACACATGAACCTATCTGAGCTCTCATATCCGCAGCTACGATATCAAAACGGATATTGGCAAAGATGAGCTCCCAGACATCCTTTCTCAGTTTCCCTCGCTCATATACTTTAACCGGTGGGATCCTGATTGTCTCCTGCCAGACCTCAGTAGCCCTGGGGTTATATCCTCCAGCAACCGCGCCTCCTACATCTGCTTGATGTCCCTTCGAAGCTGACCAGGCAATGAGTTTATCTTCGTAAAATATTGGTTTATAAACAGCTACATCATTATTCTGATTGCCCATTGAGAAGACATCGTTATGAAATATGACATCACCTGGATGAATATCATCACCAAAATAACGAACTATGTACTCACACACAGGTCCCAGAGAAAAAGAGAGGATAGGAAGGTTTTCAGTCTGTTCAAGCATCTTCCCCTTTCCATCATATAGTCCGGTAACGAAATCTTTTGCTTCGCAGAGGATAGGAGAGCGTGTCGTTTTTTCTAAGACTATACTCATCTCTTCCGTTATGGATTTAAACCTTCTCTGGAATACAGAAACCAATATCTTGTCTATTTTCATTTTGCTAGCCGTTTCCTATTTAATCGTTTTCATACAATTGCTTTATATATTCAAAAGGTGGGTTTGATGAATCAAACCCCTACAAAACCGCATCTCTCCTTTTCTTTTTCAATTATTTTTTCATCATGCGTTCTATTCAATGTGGGTTTGATGAATCAAACCCCTACAACTTTCTTTTTGATTTCTTTTTCTTTTGTTTTTAGATACATCGTATAGCTTCCGTATTTATCGCAGAGGATATTATATTCGGGAGTTACGAAGGTTGTTGTATTAACCTGCTCTATTACCGCTGGTCCCTCTACCCTGTTTCCATACTTAAGTTTATGTCCATCATACACGGGTACTTCCTCAAAGAACCCCTTCAGAGGCAGATATACTTTTCTCTTCTTTTTAAAAGCCTCTGAAGGATCAAGCTTGTCATGCTCTTCCTTTTCAAATTTTGGTTTGGTTGTCTTCCCGATACTTGTAAGTCTCAGGTTGATCAACTCAATCGGCATTCCCACTTCTTCTAAAGAATACCCGTAAAGCCGATTGTGTTCTGGATGAAACTTTGAAACTACGGATTCGATATTTCCTCTCTCCAGCTCATCCGCAGTCATCTTTACGTTTACTTCGTGGTACTGTTTAACATACCTCATATCCAGGGAATAGATATGTTGAATAGAACTCTCCGGAATGTTTTCTGATCTAAGAATCTCGGTGGCTTCTTTCCGCATTTCATTAAACAGAGACCTGAATTTTTTCTTATTCAGCTTATTAAGAGATGTCGAATAGGTTCGGACGAAGTTGTGCTTCAGATCAGACATCAACATTCCGGCTGCACAGAAAATTGACGATTCCTTGGGGATAACCATAACCGGAATCTCAAGCTCCAGGGCAATCATACAGGCATGAACCGGTCCTGCTCCACCTGCCACCACCAGAGGGAACTCCCTCGGATCGTGCCCGCGCTTGACACTCACCTCTCTCACCCCAGAAGCCATATTGACATTTATCACCCGATACATCCCGGCCGCGGCCTCAACCACATTCATGCCTAAAGGAGCAGCTATTTTTTCTTTTATGGTCCTCTCTGCCCGCTCATAATTCAGTGGTATTTTTCCTCCGGCAAAGAAATCTTTATCCAGATAACCCAGCACGAGGTCCGCATCTGTACAGGTTGGAAGCTTTCCTCCCAAATCATAGCATGCAGGTCCTGGCTTAGAGCCGGCACTCTGAGGCCCCATTCGCAAAAGCCCACCCTCATCAACCCAACCTACACTTCCGCCCCCAGCTCCGATGGTCACTATTCCCAGCATAGGAAGGGCTATTCTCAGCCGATTAATTTCTCCCTCGGTAGTAACCAGCGGTGTTTTGTCTTTAATAAGCGCGGCGTCGAAACTTGTTCCGCCCATATCGATTGTTAGGCAATCATCATAACCCTGGACAGATGTGTACTCGATTCCAGCTACTGGCCCCGCTGCCGGACCTGAGAGGAGGGTTACGGCTGCCTTATCCATTGCAATCTGGGGCGAGACAACACCTCCATTGGACTGCATGATGAGTAAGACTCCTTCAAAACCGACATCTTTTAATTTCTTAATCAGGCTTTTTATATAGCTCTTCAGTATAGGGCCAACATATGAGTTTAGAACGGTTGTCGATATCCTGTCATAAAACCTAATGCTAGGAAAAAATGAGGATGAAACTGTAATGTAGGGGCTTGATTCATCATGCCCGTCGCTGGATTCACCAGGCTCTTCGCCTGGTTTATCAAATTCTTCGCCAGATTCACCAGGACGTTTGCCAAATTCGCCCTTTATGATTTTCTCTGCCATGGATTCGTGGGCATCATTAGCAAAAGAATTCATAAAACAGATAGCAACGGCTTCGATGTTTTCTTTTTTAAAAAGTTTGGCCGCGTTGAAAACATCTTCCTCGTTAAGGGGAGTTACAATGTCTCCCTTGTAATCAAGCCTCTCCTCTACTGGAAATCTCAGGCACCTCGGAACCAACGGCTCCACGTTAGTGTATCTGTTGTTATACTGTTCCTCCCTTATTCCCCTTCTCATCTCCAGCGCATCTCTTAAACCTTGTGTGGTCAGAAGCCCTGTTTTAGCTCCTCTGCGTGTCAATACTGCGTTTGTTGTGACAGTGGTTCCGTGCACAATAGTCTCAACATCTTTGATGAATTCTTTTAAGGAGATGCTTCTGGCTTTTGCCATTTCTGCAAGTCCCTCCATCAATCCTATTGACGGATCATCGGGCGTGGATAAAACCTTATAAATCTCAGAACTCCCATCCTTAGAAGTCAGCAGAAAATCCGTGAATGTCCCCCCGACATCTATTCCGATTTTGTATTCCATAGTTATTTCTGTCTTTTCATAATCCGACCGGTTCTTTGAATTCGCCGAAGACTTCTTTGAAAACTCTGGTTATCTCACCTAAAGTTACATAGCTCTTCACGGCTTTTAAAATATGAGGCATCACGTTCTCATCCGTCTGAGCAGCCTTTTTCAATCCAAGCAAGGCGTCTTTAACTTCATTCTCATTTCTTTGAATTTTTATCTCCTTAAGTTTATTCTTCTGCTGTTCGGCAACTTCAGGATTAAACTGATGAATCTCAACCTCGGCTTTTTCTTCTTCCATCACATATTTATTCACACCTATTTTCGTCGTTTCTCCAGATTGAATCCTTTTCTCCTGAATATAGGCCTGCCGGCTTACTTCTTCCTGTATATAGCCTGATTCTACTGCCTTAATCATGCCGCCCATCTCTTCTACTTTTTTCATACACTCCACAATCTTTTTTTCCATCTCACCCGTTAACCATTCAATATAATAGGAACCAGCCAGAGGATCGACCGTATCCCTGAGCCCCATCTCATCTGCCAGAATCTGCATCGTCCTCAAGCTTATTAGAGCTGCCTTCTTTGAGGGAATGGTGTAAGCCTCATCATAAGAGCAAAGGGCCATTGTCTGGGTTCCTGATAAAGCCGAGGTCAAAGCATAATAGGCACCGCGCACTATATTGTTTTCAGGCTGCTGGATAGTCAAACCACCGCCTCCTCCGCCGGCAATCATCCTTAAGGTCATTGAACGGGGATTCTTGGCACCAAAGCGTTCCTTTATTATTTTTGCCCAAAGTCTCCGCCCGGCCCTGAATTTTGTTACCTGCTCCCAAATGTTGCCATGAATGTCAAAGTTGAAGGCGATCCTTCCCGCAAAATCATCAATGTCAAGTCCTCTATTAAGGACTTCCTGGATATAAGCAACAGCAATCTCAAAGGCATAAGCCATCTCCTGGACTGGAGTGGCACCTGATTCTCTTATGTGATAGCCGCAGACACTGAAGGGATTGAATTTGGGAACATTCTTAGAACAGAATTCAACCATATCGCCTGTTAACCGGATCGAAGGCTCGACCGGGAAAATCCAGGTTCCACGACCTATGTACTCTTTCAAGATATCATTCTGGGTGGTGCCTCTTACCTCTTCCCAAGGTATACCCTGGTTCTCTGCCACCACAAGATACATAGCCAGCATAACTGAGGCCACAGGATTGATAGTTAGCGAGGTGCTAATTTTATCGATAGGGATATCAGCAAAAGCCTCTTCCAGATCTTTGAGAGTATCAATAGCCATTCCTACCCTGCCAACTTCTTCTTCAGCCAAAGGATCATCAGAATCCAAGCCCAGCTGTGTCGGCAAATCAAAAGCAACATTAAGCGCTGTCTGCCCCTGGCCCAGAAGCCATTTAAACCTTTCGTTCGTTTCTTTGGCAGTCCCGAATCCTGAATACTGGCGCATAGTCCAGGGGCGTTTGCGGTACATCAGAGGATGGATACCTCTTGTGAAAGGGTATTCACCGGGTTGACCAATATCTTTCGCGTAATTTAGGTCTTTTATGTCTTCGGGACCATAAACAGGCTTAACTTTTATCCCGGACTCGAGACTAATCTCTTTAATCTCTTCAGGTTTATCAGGTTTTTTCATTTTGTTCCCCTACCTTTCTTTTTATAAACTCTATGATTTCATCCAGCTTGGCCCCAACCGGAAAAACCTCGGCTACCCCGTACTCTTTGATAATTTTCGCATCCCCTGAAGGGATATTACCACCGACCAGCACTAATTTATCAGCGAGCTTATTTTCTTTAAGCTGCTCCATCAACTTTTTACTCAAAGGAAGATGAGCACCAGAGTAAATGGAGAGTCCGACCACATCCACATCTTCTTCTAAAGCTGTGTTCACTATTTCATCGATTGTTTTATGAAGACCGGTATAGAGAACCTCCATCCCTGCCTCTTTGAGGGCGTGAACTATTACTTTCGCGCCTTTGTCATGCCCATCAAGGCCTGGTTTGGCTATGAGCACCCTGATTCTTTTCTCGCTCAAAGTCCTATCCCCTAGAAGTTATAATCGGATAATCAAACTTAATATTTCCCGTCAATTATCTCGGTCAAGATTCCGTGGGTCGCCGCAGGATGGATAAAGGCAAAATTTCTCTTGTACTCGGCAAAAAATCTGGGCTTCTGATCAATAAGCCTTACCTTATTTCTTTTAAGTAACTCCAGAGATTCCTCGCAATTATCCACATTATAGCTTATGAGCATAACGCCTTCGCCGGCACGTCTAATAAATTTAGCCACCTCTCCGGTGCCATCAAGATCTTCCATGATTTCTATTGCTGTCTGCCCGACCATAAAACCCGTTACTCTGATCTTCTCTGGCTCATCGACGTAGCGGTAAGCTACTTCCCAGCCAAAGGCATCTATATAGTCCTTTTCTGCTTTTTTTACATCGTTGACAGCAATACAGATATGATCCACATAGTTTGTTTTTAGTTTTTCTGACATCTTGTATCCTCCTTTTCTATGATATCCATGATCTAAATGTTTAGTTCTTTCCAAAAGTAATGTGATTTAAATAGTCGTTGCGAGCGAAGCGTGGCAATCCCATACAACAATATGTCATTGCGAGGATCGGAGCGACGTTGCAATCTCAACCTTTTATGAGATTGCTTCGCCCCTTCGGGGCTCGCAATGACAAGCGAAGTAATCATCTCAGCTCCTCACAATGACATGGAATTACTCAACTTTCGGACAAAACCAAATGATTATAATCATAGTCTTATCGCCTGGAGATGTAAGGCGTATTCCCGGTCTCAGGTGATCCAGGAGGAAGTTTGAAAAGAAGAGCACCCTCAACCGGACACGCTTCGAAGCATTCCCCACACTGCTGGCAGAGGTCGAGTACGATGGCCGCCTTGCCCTTGTGCAGCCCGATGATACCAGGAGGACATGCCCTCATGCAAGCTCCGCAGCCGTTACACCGGAAAGCATCAACCCATGGATAGAGCCCCATGTCGCTCGAACCAGAATGGGGATAAACGCTCATTTTTGTGCCCGGGATCTGGGGACGAGCACTCGCAATTTCATTTAATATCATAATAAATGTCTCCTTTCTTATTTTATCTCGGGGTCAGACTTTATTATGTGATGTTCAAAAACAAAATACAGTATTGTTCCTATATTGATGACAAAGTCTGACCCCAGCAACATTAGAATCTCATTCCTAAGCGGTAGCCATCCTGGATGGCATCAAGGCCGCGCCTTACCCATACACAATCACCTATCATAGCGGTATCAGCCTTGAAAGAGCCGTAGCCCAGTTCTTTATTGGGACCGAGTCGAGCCAAGATAACCGTGTCGGCAGGTATTGTCTGGTTTTTGAACTGCTTTTTTTCTTTTGTTTTCCTTTCTACAATCGTCCAATCCGCCACTACACCTTTATCAGTGATCTTTTTAGTCTGCCCGTAGGTTAGCTGTTGAACTTCTGCCTGCCTGAGTCTGAGCCTGTAACGCCAGATGTATGAAGGATTGACATCCCAACCAAACCTGGGAGCAGGATCGATCATGGCCAAGTTGTAATCCTTTATCTTTTCCTTTTCCATTTTTCCGATCACAAAGAGGGCAAGAGATATTGCAGCACCCGAGCCCCCGAGGATAACCACGTTCTTTCCGAGCTTTGCTTTGCCAGTAAAAACATCGAACATGCTCACGACATGCGGCTTATCTGCTCCAGGAATATCTGGAACTTCAGGGACAGCGCCTGTGGCAATGACCAGGGAGTCCGGCTTTTCTTTTTCAAGAAGCTCCCTTGTCACTGGCGTGTTGAGAACGAATTTTACTCCTGACTTATCACACTTAGCCTTCATGTTGTTAATCCACCTCATAAATTCCTGATCGTCCCAGTATCTGCTTGATCTTTCGCCCCAGGGATTCCGCGAGGCATAATACCACTGCCCGCCGATGTTACCGGTCTTTTCGTAGACGGTTACTTCATGACCCTTTTCAGCAGCGATACTGGCTGCTTGAAGACCGGCGATTCCAGCGCCGGCAACAATTATCTTTCTCTTTACCTCAGCCTTGGGGAATCCGTAATAGCCCCATTCGCGTTCGCCCTCATGGCCGCAGGAAGGCCGAACGGTGCAGGTGACCGGAGCATCACGGAATAGCCGGGCCAGGCAGACCTGGCAAGCTATGCAGGGAATAATGTCCTCCTGGCGGTCCCACTTGATTTTATTAGGAAGGGATGGATCTGCAATCTGGGGCCGGCACATTTCCCATATGTCAAGCTTGCCTTCAGCTATTGCCTTCTCAGGAATCTCTGGAACAAAGAGCCGGTAGGCCATGCTGATAGGTATCTTTACTGCTTTCTTTGTCCGTTCAGCTACGTAGAGCCATTTTCCCATAGGAATATCTCTGGAGATGACTGAGCCCAAAGATTCCTGCCAGCCTACGGTGACGCTAATATAATCACAACCAGCCGCCTCAGCTATTTTAATCGATTCTAAGCTTTCCTCTTCGGTGTTTCCCTCAACATCATCCAGCATCTCCCAGCCGCAGAGGCGTATTCCCAGGGCGATATCAGGGCCAATTTCTTTGCGAATACCCTCAATAATTTTCCTCATAAATGCGCTTCGCCCCTGGATGTCACCGCCATACTCATCGCTTCTCCAATTCGTAAACTTAGAGATAAAGTTGGAAATGAGGTAGCCGACTATTCCTGAAATCTCAATGATTTCGTAGCCGGCTTCCACAGCTCTTCGGGCGCCGTCAATATGCTCCTGAATACATTCCTCAACCTCAGGTATACTCATCTTTCTTTGTGGCCGGAATCGGCGCAGCCTTTGTTTGATTGCTGACGGCCCTACAGTGTAAGAAAGGTTTATTCCCCCAACACGACCGCAGTGCATCAATTGAAGACAGGCCAGCGCTTCACCTTGATGGATAACATCAGCCATTTTCTTCAAACCAGGAATAAACTTGTCATCCCAGATTCCCATCATTCCCACATACCCTTGCCCTTCACCCCTCGGGTCAGTTGAGGCACCTTGAGTAGTCACAATCCCTGAACCGCCTCTCGCGTGTGCTTCTATATAGGCAAGTTCCTTCTCAGAGATAAAACCATCGCTATAATTGAAGTTTGTCTCAGTAGAGGCGTACTTAATCCTATTCTTTGCCCAAAACTTACCAATTTGAATCGGGCTAAAGATGTTAGGATATTTCTTTTCTCCCGGCAACATATTCTCCTCCTTCCAATTAGCTGGACAAAGTCATCAATTTGCCCGGCCTACATTTTTCAATATCTGACTGATCCGACCTTTCTTACTGCATATACGCATGAAAGATTATACGGAAAAACATTTAATTTGCAAGAAACGGGATTTTTCCATAGAATTCAATGAGGGAAAGATACAATGGAAGAGGTTTATACAGAAATCGAAATTAACGCATGAGAGGATTGAGAATCTTGAAACCACAAGTCGTGCTCAGTTTGGAACAGGCCCTGACCATGACCTACGCAACACTGCGCTTTGTCCATCTGGGCTGGCGTGTTATCCGGGTGGAGCCAACGCCGGTGGCAGGACGGAAGTCCAAAGGTGATCCCAACCGCTATATCGGCCGGCAGGTAGCGGGCGAGGACCGGCACAGCTATTTCGTGGCTCCAAACCTTGGAAAGGAGGCTATCGCCATAGATTTAAAACAAGCTGAGGGACAGGCATTACTGAAACGCCTGATCAAAGAACTCCAGGCAGATGTTTTTTGCACAAACACTTTGCCTGCGCGCCACAAGCAGCTGGGTGTCGATTATGAAAGCTTACGCCAAGAAAAAGAAGATCTCGTCTGGTGCTGTATCTCCGCCATGGGGCTAGCACATCCTGATGTCCCTGGATATGACCCTGTCATCCAGGCGCTTTGTGGATATATGGATATCACCGGACACGCTGATGGACCGCCGCTGCAGTGTGGACCGCCGTTGGTGGACCTTAAGGCAGGAGACGAGGCTTTTCTCCAGATCATACTGGCTTTGATGGAGCGCAACGAAACTGGCAAGGGAAAACAGATTGATATCTCCATGGCCAAAGTGGCAGTTTCCTGGTTACACACTTTCCTCCCCATGCTGGACATGGGCAGCCCTCCCTCTGAGTTGAAGCGCTCGGGCAACGAACACCGTCAGTTTATCCCCGTCAACGCCTACCGGACCAAAGACGGCTTCATCTATATGGCTATCGGCAGCGATGCTCAGTGGAACCGTTTCGTCAAACAGCCCCTGTTCTCATCTCTAGACGAAGAGCGTTTCTGTACCAATGAAGGGCGTCGAAAAGATAAAGCAGAATTGCACAAGTCCATAGAGGCGATTACCAAGCAACATCCTTCAAAAAAGATAGCCAACGTGCTGGCCAAAGCTGGAATACCCCATTCGCCGATCACTCCCATAGAAGAGGTGCCTGACCTGCCTTTTGTTTCCCCAAAGGCCCTGAGAACCACAACACCCGACGGCCGCGCTGTGAGGCTGCCTCCTCCCGCAGTAGAAACGGACTATCTTAAACAAATTAAGGGAACTCTTCCCTTTGCCCCAGCTTACGGTGAACACACCGATACCATCCTCAGTGAGGCAGGAATTTCTCCTGCTGAGATCACTTCGCTCAGAGAGCGCGGGATTGTGGCATGAGGCGTTTTGATTACCTCAGGCCAAAATCTCTGAAAGAAGCGCTGCAACTGAAAAAAAACATAGCTGGTGCCAAATATATATCAGGGGGAACAGACCTTATAATCCAGATCAAGAACCGCGAGCTGCAACCGCCGGCTCTGATCTCTCTGCGATCTATTCCCGAACTTGCCACCATAGAAATCAATGGAGGTGCCCGTATCGGGGCACTGGCTACAATCAGCGACATCATCCAGCATCGTGAACTTGGCCATAACTACCCTGTGCTGATAGAAGCAGCCAAGAGGCTGGGAAGCGTTCAGATCCGGAATGTCGCCACCGTAGGTGGGAACCTTTGCAACTGTTCTCCGAGCGCAGATATGGCCCTGCCGCTCCTTGTGCTGGAAGCGAAAGTCAGGCTCCAAGCCGCCAAAACAAGTCGAGAGATCCCGCTCAGTGAATTCTTCAAAGGGCCTGGCGAGTCGTGCCTTTCCTCCGATGAGATATTAACAGATATCCTGTTGGATCCTCCTCGTCAAAATGCAAAAGCGACTTTTCTGAAAAAGGGTCGAGTGAAAATGGATCTGGCCCTAGCCAGTCTGGCTCTGCTTCTGGAGATTGAGGGGGGAAGATGCCGTAAAGCCCGTATTGCTGCTGGATCTGTGGCCCCGATTCCGCTACGTCTTTCCAAAGTGGAGACTTTGCTCGAAGGCGGCGCTATATCTAAAGATTTAATCTCCAAAGCCCAACAATTGGCAACAAAAATTGTCTCTCCGATAACCGACGTCCGCGCCACCGAGAAATACCGCCGGCAGATTATCGGAGTATACATGAAGCGCGGACTCGAGAAAGTCCTCGGATAAAGCCACGAATGAAAACAGAAATCTCTTTCATCCTCAACGGCTCAGAAGTAAAGGTGTCGGTCGATGGACATCTGCGTCTTATTGATGTCCTGCGCAACAGGATGAGTCTGACTGGAACTAAGGAGGGCTGCGGCAAGGGCGAGTGTGGGGCTTGCACTGTCATTGTCGACGGCAGAGCTGTCAACTCCTGCCTGTATCTTGCTCATGAGATCGAAGGCAAGAGCGTTACTACCATCGAAGGCCTTCAGATGCCCGGACACAAGCTGTCCATGATCCAGCAGGCCTTTGTCGATAATGGTGCGATCCAATGCGGCTTTTGCACGCCGGGTATGATCATGTCAGCCAAAGCTTTACTCGATTCCAATCCCAATCCATCAGATGAAGAGATCCGAGACGCTTTGCAGGGCAACCTCTGCCGCTGTACCGGCTACGTGCAGATAGTCGAGGCTGTGAAGAGGGTGGCGGAGCAACTAAAGAGTAAACAATGAAAAATTTCCATTACATCGGAAAAGAAACTCCGCGGCCGGACGCACCCGACAAGGCTGCGGGCAAAGCTCTTTATATCCATGACCTTCAGCGCCCGGGCATGCTGCATGGAAAAATAAAATTCAGCAATCATCCTCATGCCCGGATTAAACACATCGACACCTCCAAAGCCGAGCGTCTCTCAGGTGTCAGTGCTGTGCTTACGGCAGACAACTCACCCGAGGTTCGCTTGGGTTTCTTGCGCGATAACTTCGCCCTAAAGAAAGATAAGGTTCGCCAGTATCGGGATGAGATTGCCGCGGTTGCAGCTATCGACCCTGATATAGCCGAAGAGGCAGTAGAGTTGATCAAGGTGGAGTATGAACCTTTGCCTGGCCTCTTTTCGACTCGCGAAGCAATGAAGAAAGGATCGCCCCTCATCCACGAAACCGACGGCCAGGGTCGCCCCAGAACCGACAACCTGGTCCCGCTTCGATATCATCATGAGTCGGGCGACTTGGATGCCGGAAAGCGAGCAGCGAAGTACATTGCACAAGGCGAGTTCTCCACTCCTCGGGTTCAGCAGTGCTGCATGGGAACCGCAGGGTGCATAGCCGAGTTTGACATGAACGGCAACCTTACTATCTGGGCCAAAACTCAGATCCCTTTTCTGGCCCAGCGTGACTTCAACCGAGCTCTCTCTGACATTGGATTACACGACAAGAATACCCGGGTCATCGTGCCTGCGCTTGGGGGAGGTTTCGGGACAGGCCTTGACACCCATGCCTACGAATACATAGCCATCCTGCTAGCGTTTAAGACCGGTCAGCCGGTAAAGATAGTCTATGAGAGAGAGGAAGAGTTTGCGTATCTTTCGCCACGACAGTCTTCGACCACCAAAATCACCCAAGGCTGTGATCAGACCGGCAAGCTAACTTTCCGCGAGGTCGAAGTATTACAAGACAATGGAGCCTACACCTCCTGGGGAGCGACTTACCCCTCGGTCATGATGATGCCTGCTACCTCACTCTATCGTGTTTCCAACGTCTACTTTAACGCTCAATTAGTATATACAAACAATACCTATTGCCAGGCTATGCGTGGATACGGCAATCCTGAGCACACCTGGGCCCTGGAAAGCAACTTGGATGAACTGGCAGGAGAAGCTGGGATAGATCCATATGAGTTCAGGATAATCAATTGTAACCGGCCTGACGAAACCACACCCATGGGGCTGAAGGTCAGTACCTGTGGACTAAAGGAGTGTTTGGAGGCAGTCGCCAAAAAGCTAGACTGGAAGAAAAAGAGCAAGAAAGGCAAGTGCCGTGGAAAGGGGATGGCTTCTCTTGTTCATGTGGGTGGCGGAGCCCGCATCTATCGGTCAGATGCCAGCGGCCTCATCTTGAAGCTTGATGACTTCGGTAATGTGAATGCTTACCACGGCGGGGTGGAGATGGGTCAGGGTCTGCATTCTGTCTTGACTCTTGGGATTGCCGAAGCCCTTGGTGTTCGCCCAGAGAAAGTATTCATCAATCCTCTTGATACATCAACTTGTCCGTGGGATGTGGGAACTCATGCAAGCCGGGGTGCGTTTATGGCCTGTAATGCTGCCATCCTTGCGGCCAATAAGCTACGCAACAAGATCTTTGAGCTGGCAGAGGAACTATTTCCGCAAGAGGCAGAAAAAAACCTCGATAAGTTCAAAAAGAAAAATCCAGGCTATAAACCGCCAGCTTTCGACTTTGTTAAGGCAGCAAAACGAGAACGCTTCGATTTAAAGGACGGATCCATTTTTATCAAAGGCGCTCCACGTGAGCCCTGGCTAAGTTTGGATCTGGGAAGGCTGCTTCGGGCAATCCACTTCCGTACTCAGGGTCAAATGCTGACAACTGAAGTCTTCTACGATCCCCCGAATGAACTGCCCGACTTTGCCAAAGGATTTGGCAACATCTCTGCGACCTATGCTTATGGAACTCAAGGCGCAGAAGTGGAAGTAGATACTGAGACCGGCGAAGTCAAGATTCTGAGGATGGTCGCTGCCCACGATGTAGGCAAAATCCTTAATCCCCCGGCACTCAAGGGTCAGATTTATGGGGCGCTCGCTCAAGGCATCGGATACGCGCTTTATGAAGAGCTTCAATCTGAGAAAGGAAAGATACTGAACCCGAATTTCAGGGACTACAAGATACCCACTGCCCAGGAGATGAATTTTCCCGTAGATCTTGAGTTTATAGAGACCAATGACAGCTTCGGTCCCTTCGGGGCCAAAGGAGTCGCCGAGCCCGGCCTCGTGCCTACCGCTCCTGCTATCTCCAATGCAATCTACGATGCTGTCGGGATCAGGATACGCGATCTCCCCATCACTCCGGAAAAAATTCTGTCAGCTCTGAAGAAGCCCAAGGCATCAAAAGGCTAAAATACGGGCCTGTACTCTTTTTTCGACAACTGCTCACGATTTATGACAATAAAACAGATAAAATTCTCTGCTTTTGCCTTAAAATACTTGGCATGAAAGTTGCAAAAGATGTATAATAGTTATGTTGGAAAGGAGATGAACAAATGAAAAAATTAGTTCTTATCTTTTCTGTGATTTTCTTAATCTCAAGCTGCACCACTATTGACGAGATGTATACAGGGGAAGGAATAAAAGTAAAACCTGAAAAGCATAAAGAATACTATGATGATAGCCCTTATTATTCTCATTACACACCGCATTATTATAATCCGTTCTTTTGGGGAGGATTTTCTTTAGGATTTCCTTATTTCTTCTGGAGCCCATATTCCTATTATGGATTCTATGATTATTATTATGGATATTACGGCGGTTATTATCGAGGCTACCCCACCTATTATAGATCCAGGGTTGGCAGATCTGTGATCTCCAAGAAACAGTTAAAGAAGAGAACCAGCTCGAGAGTTACAACGGGAAATGTTTATGGAACCGCTGGAAAAACAAAGAGCACTGGAAGCATTAAATCGACGGTTACAAGATCAGGTTCGTCAACAGGGTCAAGAGGAATATCCTCCGGAAGAGTATCAAGAAGCACGGTATCAAGAGGCGCAGTAAAGAAAAAGAATTAATTTAAGAATAGAGACCTAGGTCTCTTCTTTTAGAAAAAAAGGGGCAGGATATTTTTTTGCATAAGTGGTTTCTGTAAATCAAAATTCTACAAACAAGGGGTGCTTGATAAATCAAGCCCCTACAAACAATGTGGATTTGATAAATCAAAATTTATGAAAAAGTAGCCTACCCCCTTTTTATTTCTACTTTTTAACGTCTACTTTCACGACAACTGCTGCTGCAGTATCTCCGGCTGCACAGCCATCGAATAAACCATATCCCCCGCCCTTAACTACAAGTTCTTCTATCAATTCGATGATCAATCGGGCACCGGTGGGACCCTGGGGATGGCCCCAGATAAGCGAACAGCCATAATTGTTCATATCTTCAAACTTGATTCCCATTTCCCGGCAGAAATAGACGTCATTTACAGCAAATGGGGTGTGAGTCTTTACAGCCTTAACATCCTTGATTCCTATCCCTGCAGTTGAGAGTGCTTTCCTGGCTGCCGGCACGATAGACATGGCCATATAGCCTTTCTTTGCTCTTGCCTCGGCGTAGGAAAGAATTTTTATCTCGATATTCGGGTCGCGGCTAAGCTCTCGTGCCTTCTCCCGAGTGGTGATGACAATACTCGCGTTTCCATCAGCGGGGAATGTCTGTGTTCCGTAGCTTACTGTCCCCTCTTCAAGCACAGGTCTCAATCTTGCCAGTGCTGCGGCAGTTGTCGGAAAAACTCCTTCATCCCCACTAACTGTTGCTATGACTTTCCTTCCGGATGGATCCTTGACATCAATCGGGACAACCATGAAGCGGTGAAGGAAGGCACTATTATCTTTTAAGGCATCCTGGTACTGGTTATATCTTATAAGGGCAACCTCGTCCTGCTCCTCCCTTGATATCCCTGCTTCCTCAGCCACATTTTCTGCAGTTTCTATCATAGCGTTTTTAGCCCATGGGTCATAGCCAAAATTGTCCCACACCCAGTCTTCTTTATCACCGGTTCCACCTACCCCCAACGGGTTGGGATAATAGATATGAGGTCCGTTACTCGTCCGGTCGCAGGTGACCACAAGAACCGCCTCGTTGTCGCCCATTTCTATTCCTTCCACTGCAGCATTCACACATTTTGCCGAAGTCGCACAAGCCTGGCTGATTAAGGGTCCTGTAAGTCCTGCAGCTCCTATCATGCCTGCCATCCACGGCGCGCCGTAGAAACTGCTTTTCTGGGGTATTGTCATTCCCAGGACTATTCCGTCGAATATCTTTGGGGAGATTCTTCGAGCAGGGAAAGCCCCCTTACAAATCTCAGCTGCAAATTGCATTGAATGGAGATGAGCAAAACTTCCTTGCCACCGACAAAACGGCGTGCTCCAGTATCCATCATATGGAATAAATGCTTTTTCAAAAAACATTTTTACCTCCAGTTTCCATTTTTTTTGCTTACGAACACTTTTTTCGGATTATGCGTGGGAAAATTCTGCATTCCTTTTAGGACCGAATTTCATAAAATTCTCCATACCTATTCTCATATCCTTGGTCCTCAGGCATTTTCCGAAAGCCTTGGCTTCATATTTTAGGCCTTCTTCGAGAGTCATTTTTGCCCCTCCAAGTATGGCTTCTTTCATTATCTCATCAGTCTTCCGGGAAAGATGCCCGATATCAACGTCGGGCAGAGATTTGGGAATCTCGATTGGCTCCTTTTTGATGGGAGGCACTTTTGCTTCACCTGAAATTAACTTCTTGGCAAAGGTAATCCCGGCTTCTTTGACATCACCTTCGACTTCCTCCTGGATTAATCCTATCTTTAATGCTTCTTCGGAAGATATTGGATTTCCAGTCCGAAGAATGGGCCATGCATTGGATAATCCCACAAGCCGAGGAAGTCTCTGGCTTCCCCCAAATCCCGGAATGATTCCCAGTTTGGGCTCTGGTTGACCTGCTAAAGCCCTTAATCCCTTCTTGGCAATCCTTGCCGTGCAGGCCATAGCCATCTCATTTCCGCCACCAAAAGCAAGGCCATTCATGGCACAAATAACAGGTTTACCGAGGTTCTCGATCAGCTTTAATGTCTCTTGACCCTTTAACGACAGAGCTTCCCCTTCTTCAGGCGTCCTTAATCGAGCAAGCAAATTGATATCAGCACCTGAAACAAAAGCCTTTACACCAAAACCCGTAAGAACAGCGCCCTTTATTTTGTTGTCCTTTTTTATATCCGTAAGTATCTTATCAAGCTGGCTCATTACCGTGGAATTGAGAGCATTCAGCGTCTTTGGCCTTCGAATCGTGAGTAAAGCTACCTCATCCTTGTCTTCTCTAAGAACCAAAGGAATATTCCACGGCTTCCCTGACTTGGCCTGTTCAACAAGAACCTTAGGAACGATAAAATCTGGCCATTCTTTAGCATAAGCTTCAACAAGTTCAAGAGCTTTATCTATTCCAACCTTGTTCATCATTTGGAAAGGAGGATTCATAACAAGGGCATTCTCCACAGCCATCTCTAAATCTTCAATACTTACAATTCCAGAATCGAGGATTTGACAGACAAGACCGAAGTAAGCGCCTTTTAATATGTTAGAGACTGTTTTGAAAGAATTTTCGTTATATTTTACTTCCTCACCTCTTCCAGCAGCATCCCATGGTTTTCCGGACGCGACCTGGCTGTCTAATATTTTGGGTGAGTGAAACCAGGAGTTAAATTTGCCGTGCATCTCGCTGAGACCATGCTGAGAAAGCGGATTACCCCCTGTCAGATTCATTGCCGTAAAAGGACCAACTCCAAGACCCAACGCCCTCTGAGCCATAGCATCCACCTGTTTAACCGTTCCCACTCCTTTCTCGACCAGAAGGGCTGAAGCCAAGAAGACGCCTTCAAATATTGGGTCTATAGCGTATCCAAATCGACTTTTTACCTTGATTGGTGCCTTGCCGATTTCTTCATAGAATTTCATCAAAAATTCTGTTATCTCGGAAGAAGTGTCTTTTCCCGGAACGATCTCGACGATGATACTTCGTTCAGCAGGGAAAAAGTAGTGGATTACCAGGCATCTATTTTTGTTCGTGGCTTTTTCAAAAATCAACTCGGGTTCCAAATGAGAAGAGTTCGAGGCAAGAATCGCTTTCTCTGAGCAAATTTTCTCGAGCTCAGAAAAGATTTTGCCTTTTATCGCGCTGTCTTCTGTTGCCGCCTCGATCACTAAATCAGTACCTTTTAGCTGCGAATACTCTGTTGTCCAAGATATATTGGCCATCATCGAGTCTGCCTCATCTTTTTTGAATGCTCCGGTTTTAACTCCTCTTCCAATTTTCCCTTTGACTCGGGCTTCTCCGGATTTTAGTGCGGCCTCAGCGATGTCTACGACTACAATAGGAACCCCATGCCCGTGAAGAACCTTGCTGAAATAGAGAGCGATATCTGGTCCGATATTGCCGGAGCCAATCACTCCTACTTTATTGATTGTACGCCCAAAAATTTTCCAGGCCATAGTATCCCTCCTTATTGTTTTCTTTTAAGATTGTTGATAGTTCCAATTTTATCTCAAAGAGTGCTATACCTATTTATTAGGGCGGTTTTTCTCTATAGTATAGAATTTTACAGATGTCAAGTTTTTCACGTTTGGGGTCAGGTCTTGTTTTTTGTTTTTGTGCTTTTGAGCCATTGGGATCAGCCCTTGTTCTTTGCTCATGCTTATACAAGCACAATTTAAAAAGTACAGCCTGGCCTAGCATGACCCAGATACACAAGATACGCAGGTACAGGCAAAAAACAAGACCTGACCCCATTTATTGAGCAAAAACTGTTTGCTATGCATTAGTTTTTATGATTACAATCAAAAAGCATTATCGGGAGATAAATATGGCAAAAATAAAGGTTAGTGTTGAAAGGATTGATGGCGTCTGCAGCCTCCCTGTGCAGGTTGGCGACCACTTTTATGTTGAGGATTCCAAGCTTTATGTTCCTGAGGGCATGTATGTCTGTATCTGGGCATTACAAAGCATGATGCCAATCTTTCCCATTTTAGCTGAAAGGGACAGATTGGCAGACGAGCACTGGGTAAAAAAGGTAAAGAATTTTTCCTGCCCAGATCCAAAAGGACTTGTCCAATTTCGTCTGGATGTGATCGAATAGGGATGGCGTCAAAAGCTGAACTCCGGCTATTTTGGCGGCATGAACTCAAGGGCTAGAGGCTAACATTGATCCGAGTTGATATAAGTAAATGTACTGGATGTAAAAGGTGCGAGACTGCCTGCTCCTTCTTCCGTTCCGGAAGGATCAATAACCACATATCCAGGATAAAAGCCATAAATTTATACGACATAGGCATTGATGGTGTGGTTGTATGCAATCAATGCAAAGAACGCTATTGTGACTGCTGTCCAAAAAATGCCATAACCATCGGTTCCCTGGGACAAGTGGTTATCTCCCAAACATTATGTACACTCTGTGGAGTTTGTGAAAAAGCCTGCCCTATAGGAGCCATTGAAATATTCAATGATTTTGTTTACGTATGCGACCTTTGTGGGGGGAGACCCAGGTGTATTGAAGCTTGTAAGGAAGGAGCGATCACTCATGAAGTTGATGAGGCGTATCATCCTTCTCTTGCTGCCTTTAAAAAAGATACCAAAAAAATGAATCCAAGCCAGAAGCAATATTTTTACCTAAAGAAGCTAGGACTCGAAGAAAGGAAGAAATGGAGGAAAAACCGTGCTTAAATATGGCTATGGCGGCAGAGTACTGAGAATAGACCTTACAGAACGAAGATTCCGTATAGAGCCTCTTGATTCTTCCTGGATTAGGCCTGTTATTGGGGGAAGGGCAGCAAACACAAAGAGGCTTTTTGAAGAGCTAAACCCGGATTGCGATCCCCTGGGACCTGATAATATCCTTATCTTCGGCATAGGTCCCCTTACAGGTTCTCTACTGCCAGCATCTGCTTATTATACTATTACTGCCAAATCTCCCCTGACTGGCATACTTGGAGACTCTGCAGCAGGGGGGCAATTTGGGGCTGAGATGAAACTCACAGGATTTGACCAGATTATCATCACGGGAAAGGCTGATAACCTTCTCTATCTTCTAGTAACAGAATCAGGCGTCGAGTTTGTTGACTGCCCGGAATACAGAGGAAAGACCATTATTGAAACAACAACAGCGATCAGAAAGGAGAAAAAGGACCATGCCATCCAGGTGGCTGCCATCGGACCAGCCGGAGAGAATCTAGTCCTTTTTTCAAGCATAGTCTCTAGCGGCAATAGGGTGAACGGACGCGCCGGAATGGGCGCGGTCATGGGTTCAAAGAATCTAAAAGCCTTGGCCGTAAGGGGCACACTCTCTCTAGGAGTGGCTGATCCTCTGGCCTTTCTATCAGAGGTCAAGAAAATCGAAAAAGCCATATTAGGTCACAATGAATACCAGAAGCGCTACAAGATGGGCACCACTATGTTGATGAAGGATTTAAACAACATAGGCATCCTCCCTACCAAACACTTCCAGGAAGGAGTTTGTAAATACGTGGATGAGATCTCGGGGCAGAAATTGGCAAAAAGCTACAAGGTAAAGAATAAAGCATGCTTTAACTGCCATCTAGCCTGCTCCCGCTATTATATGGTTGATGACCATGAGGCAGAGGGGCCCGAGTTCGAAACACTCTGCAGTTTTACCTCTCGCCTCGGAAGCCGCGACCTTCCGTTTGCCCTGGAGATGAATGCCTATCTGAACAAGATGGGCATGGATTCAATATCAACCAGTGAGGTAATCGGCTGGATAATAGAGTGTCAGGAGAAGGGATTAATTCATCCTGATGATTTGGATGGCCTTAGCATTACCTGGGGCGAAACAGACAAGATAAGGGAAGTTGTGGATATGATTACATGGCGCCGTGGCATTGGAGACAAACTGGCAAATGGAGCAAAAAAGCTGTCTGAAGGCTTTAGCGAGGAAGCACGAAAATTAGTCATGCACGTCAAGGGATTGGATATGATCTGTGGGGACCCCCGGGGAATTAAAGCCTATGGACTTACCTATGCTATTGCTTCCAGGGGTTCTGATCACCTGCGCGCAGAACCCTACTTCGAATTAACAAATAAAAAAGAGGAGGCAAAAAAGCGTTTTGGAACAGAAAAAGCCGCAGACAGGCTCGCAGAAGAGGGAAAAGCTGCCCTGGTAGCCTATTCAGAAAAGATTGCTCTTCTTACTGATTCCCTTACTATGTGCAAGAATATCGGCCTCTGCATGGATATATTAAATTTCGAAAACACATCCGCGCTATTAAAGGCAGGCACCGGGATAGACTATTCTCCCGAATATTTGAAAAAAATAATGGGAGATGGAATTGATCGTGATTTTAAGCTAAACAGAAGATTCGGCACAAAAAAAGAAGATGATACCTTGCCCGAAAGATTCCAGAAGGAGCCGTTATCTGAAGGACCGACAAAAGGCTCTACCGTGGATATAAAAAGAATGGTGGATGAGTATTACAGGATTCACAAATGGGAAGGATAGCAGGATCATATGAGCGATCAGCACTCGGGTCCAAAACGAGAAACATTCTCCTCGTTCTTTGGTCTTCTAATGACCATGATCGGAGTTGCCGTCGGACTGGGCGCTGTCTGGCGCTTCCCCTATATGGCCGGGAAATTCGGAGGCGCAGCATTTGTTCTTTTTTATATGGCGATTGTTTTTTTCGTTGGAATACCCGCCTTGATGGCAGAATGGACGCTGGGTCGATACACGAGGCGAGGCACGTTAGGATCCTATGAGAAAGGGGGATTTCCTGGCGGAAAGTATGTTGGAGCGTTTTTATTCTTTATTGTTTTCTGGGCAACAGGATATTATTCCAATGCTGTTGGTTGGGTAGGATTTCATGCCCTGGGTGAATTCCTGAATGCCTTTGGCGCTGATTTAAAAGCATCGGCCATCCTTCCACCCCAGGAAGGGTTTAATCTCACTTCATTCCTTTTACAGCTCATGATGACTGGCTTTGTCATCTTTACCTGCGGTGTTGTCCTTGTAAAAGGCTTGAGGAAGGGCATTGAAAAAGCCAGCAAGTGGATAGTCCCCACGCTTTTTTCCATTCTGATTATCCTCATCATAAGATCAGTTACTTTGAGAGGTGCCAGCGAGGGAATCAAGTGGTATATTGGCGGTTTCCGCTTCAGCGAACTCACTCCTTCGGTAATGGCCGCAGCCCTGGGAATGGCCTTTTTTTCCATGTCCCTTGGGGGGACTTTCATGGTTATTTACGGTTCCTATCTTAACAAAAAGGCCAATATGCCAAAGAATGCCATACTTACGGGGATTGGTGCTTCTACAGCAGGCATTTTAGCTGGTTTTGTGATCTTTCCTGCTGTTTTTTCCTTCGGTCTGGAGCCTGACTCAGGTCCCGGTCTTATCTTTTCCACGCTGCCAAAAACCTTTGACATGATGCCCGTGGGCTGGCTGTTTGGCCTCCTCTTTTTTCTCGGTCTTTTTGGTGCTGCTTTCCTTTCTGATGTTGCAGCCTTTGAGGTACTGGTAGGAGGAGCTGTGGATAACTCAAAGATAGACAGGAAAAAGGCAGTCTTTATTATCTGCGGGATTGTCTATGTTCTGGCTATCCCTCCCATGATTAATTTTAAGATTTTTCTCCCCTGGGATTTGACCTTCGGCTCAGGAATGCAAGCTTTAGGCTCGCTTCTGGCAGTAATCACTGCAGCCTGGTGTATTAAAAGATCAAAATCCCTGAAAGAACTATCAGAGGGAAGAGTAAAGCCCTTCCCTCTTTTCCTTTATTGGTGGATAAGAATTGTTGTCCCTGCGGCTATATTATTTGTGGGTATCAACTGGCTTCTGGAATATGTCTTCAACATCAAAATATTCGGATAAATTTAATAAGTAAGCACATTGCTTAGTATCCCAGCAAATTGAAAACAACGGCTGTCTAGATATTCTCCTCGTTGTCGACTTCTGTTTCCATTCTTGCAAAGAGAGCCTTTCTCGCGTTTCTTCTCCTTCTTCTTCCATTGACTAGGCCCTTTTTTGCTGTGATAGGCTTATTCCAACATATCAGTGGGTAAACATTGTGAGGTTCTGGCACGATAGAGAAAGCGGATTTCCTATGTTTTCCGGGAAAGGTTCAATTCTTTCTGGAAGAATTAAAAAGAGGAGTTTAACACTCACAGAAAAGGCTAAAACGGAAAAGCAAAAAAAGATCAATGGCGGTGCAGGTCTTTATGCATGATCTTTTGGACTTCTTCAAGACGTTGCTTCCCCGACAGAGCTTTTAATTTCTTACTCAACCCTTTATCTTTCTCTTCCTGGAGAATTTCGGCAACATAATCAATAACATTGGGCGGGAATACATCCTCTCGTTCATACAAAGCCCTTTTCTCCAGCAGAATCCGGCTGGATTCATCACAGCTTCCGGGCAGATTGGGGAAAGACTTGAGATGGGTAAGGCCTTTGGGAAGACCGCCTCTTGCATAATACTTTTCAGCCAGCTTCAAAGAGTTCTCGTCTTTTATACTCCATTCCGCAGCCATCACTATCCCGGCCAGAAGAAGATGAACAAGAGCACTGCCATCAGGCGTGCGCAATTCAACGGTTTGACGGTTTTCTGAGTATTCGAGTTCGGTTTCTTCCTGGGGATTTAAGACTCGGGCAAGATTGGTCACATTCAACCAGCCAAGGGGAACACGAATCATCGCGTTTCTGTCCATATCGCTCCAGAAAATGCGCGTCGGGGCTTCCTGGTCCGGGACCAGACGCAAATAAGAAGAAGCCGCAGTATTTCCAAAAGCTGTCAATGAATCAGCATACTCACACAATCCACCGATAAGTCGAAGCGCGGATTCTGATAATTGACGGTCTAAGCCCACCATGATGTTTTTTCCGTTTCTTTTCAGTTCCAGGTGAAAATGGAATCCGTTGCCCGCAACTCCCTCCGCCAGTTTCGGAGTAAAGGTTGCTATACAGCCATGTTTGTAGGCAACGTTGCGGATCAACCAGCGCCCCAACACAAGAGCATCTGCCATTTCTTCCACTGGCTTGGACAGAAATTCCACTTCAAGCTGTTCGGCGCTTTTTCCGTTAATCTCATCCACTTTACTCTGGATCGCCTCGATAGAGCCAACCTCAGAATGGATATACTTCACAGCACCCGTTGTCTGAGTGATATAACGCACTATCTCGTTTAGAATCTCACCGCTCTTCATAAAAGGTTCCGCTTCATGGTAGCCCTGCTGTTTCTGGAGAAGATAAGCTTTCCGACCACTTTCACTGATAAGAAAAAATTCCAGCTCTCCTAAAACATACAGTTCCAATCCGGTGTTTTCCCGGAAGAGCTGGTAAGCTTTGGCTAAAATGTTGTCCAAAGCAAAAGGAGCACGGTTTCCTTCTTTCGTTAAAAACCGGCAGACAAAATCCAGGCTTTTGTTATCAAACGGGTTCAAGAATGCTGTCTTATACTCCGGCACCACGTATAAATCTGAGAGAGACACGTCAATCATCCCCTTGAACAGAGAAGATCCGTCAACACGCTCACCATCCGCGAGAATGTTTTCGGCTTCGCGACGGCTCGAAAAAGGCAGTCTCAATTCCTTGGGCTTCCCATCCAGAGCCGTGTAATGAAACGTGATTCGCTCGATCTGCTTATGCTCGATGACTTTTAGAAGATCAGCCCTTTGAAAATCCTGACTGGGCTTATCCAGAATAGCGGATAGGGGATTAGCTAAGGCATAGGAAAAGTCTTTCTTTGACATCACTGCTTTCCCTTCATAATCTTATAAAAAAAGGGAATAAACATTTTACAAAAACAGGGGAATTCATTGCAACAAAAGATTCTAAAGATTATAAACGGAATACAATTGTGATAGACTTATCCCAGTACATCAGTAAGTGAACATTGTGAAGTTTTTAAGCGATAGAGAAAACAAGTTTCCTATGTTTTTAATAACTTTCCTTTTTGAAAACCTAACTCAAGCGCCTTCAAATTTACTTTGAGGTTTTTCTCTCTACTGACTAATTCCAATACGTATTTCAGGTCTTCGTAAAAATATGGGAGTTTCCTTTTTGGCCTTTCTCCAAATCCTTCACCATTTTCCACAATTCCCGCCCTCTGACATTCTAGAATGAAAGTATCACAGTTAAGACAGCATGGTCAATGGCCAAAAATCGCAACAATTCGCGAATAACAGTTAAACACAAAGCCCTTAGATAGACTTTTCCCTCAAAATCGACAGAAAACAGCTACAGAGGCCCTCAGAAATACTTCTATGATGATGTAACGCAAGTATTTTCTATTTCGTCCTCCTTTTTTTTATACTATCAGTCTTATGGACCATCCTTCTATCCGTGCCCTCGATCATCCGATCGAGTCCGCACACACCGTATTATCTGGTCTCGACCCCTTAACCTCGCCCGTGAACGCAGCCTTTTTAGCCCGTTAAGTATTTCACAAGGCGGTCGATTTTATATTCTTTTATAGGGAACATAAGCTCTCTTCTCTTTCAACATCCGGTAGATAATGGTCAACAGACGGCGAGCCGTGGCCACTTTGGCGGAGTTGGCTCCCTTGCGTTTTGCTCGTTTTTGATAAAACACTCGGATGTCGAAATCTCCTTTGGTGGCCGGCCAGACTGCCTCTACCACTGCCCAACGCAGCCACTTATTGCCCTGATTGATAAGGCGGCCGTGGAAATTGCGGTCTCCTGAGGCATGAGTCGAGGGGACCACCCCCGCATAGCAGTGAAGTTTCGCTGGGGAATCGAAGCGTTCGATATCGGCGATCTCTGTGGCGACTAGAACGGAGAAGAAATCCCCAAATCCCGGAACCGTGCTGATCAGACGTGCCTCTCGGCTTTCCCGGTAAATCGCACGGATCATAGCATCCGATGTCTTGATCTCCACCGCGAGCTGATCATATATCCTAATAAGGGCACGCAGCATCTCTCCATCGATGCCGGCCAGTTCCACTTCTCCTAAAACCTTCAACCCACGGCCCGTAAATAGCTTGTCCCAAAACGACAGCTCCCGTACTTCTCCATCCTGTTGAGCCAGAAGAGCTCGAATGCGGTTCTTGATCTGGGTGTGCATGCGCACATGAAACACACGATGTCGGAGAACCCGTTGTCTCTGTCGATTCTCCGCTTCCCGAAGATAGACCTGAGGGATGAGATCCGATCGTAACAGATGAGCCAAAATGCGGGAATCCCGCTTGTCGGTCTTGATCCTGGCTTTGGCGATCGCCTTGACCTGCTGGGGATGAGCCATTTTTACCCGCACTCCCAGACGCTCCAAAAGCTCAACCATGGTGTAGCTGGAGCGACCAGCCTCGATGACGGCTTCCAGCTTTTGCAAGGTAATACCCTGTAGAAAATGTTCGATCTCTCTTTGTTGGTTAAAAACCCGGCCTGTCTTGATCTCTCGGCCTCTCTCATCAACTACGGTCAGTTGTGAGGATTGATTGTGATGATCAATACCCATATAATTCATGTGGGCACCTCCTTTTAAAGTGTTTTGTTGCTAACGGGTAATCTATCACAAAATAGTCACCCGCCGGAGGTGCATCACATCATCATATTACCTCCCCCCTCTCCTCAGCTGCCATCAGGAGCTCATGCTGGAGAACTTGAGGTGGAGGAGGCCGTTCAGCTTTTCCCGAAGCAGCAGGGAGAAGAGCTCATGGGTGAAAAAATCGCGGATTATGCCATCATGGAAGCGGGAGACATGGTGAAAGGCTCCATCTGAGGCTGTGCCTCCTTCGGTAACCAGAACATGGATGTGGGAATGGAAATTGATGCGATCTCCGAAAGTCTGAATCACCCCACCACCCCCGGGATAAGATCCAAACCTGTGACAGCACGGAGATACTTCAAGAGGGCCTGGACGGCTGCCAGAGATAATGAAGAAAGGAGAGCTCTCTTGTAAAGGAAGAAGAGTCGCAGCATCTTAGGGACGGTGAAGACAACCTGACGGTGAGGGACATCGAGCAGAAGCTTCTCCTGCATCCACTCGCCCCACTCCTCGCGTCTTTTGGAATGGCAGGAGGGGCAGAATCCGCGAGTCTTGCAGGAAAACATGAGGAGGCGCTCCTCCCCACAGTCCACACACCGGATGCGAGCAAATCCACTCATCGGATTGCCGCAATCAAGATACTTCTCAACAACATCCTGAATGATGGGACGGAAATAGCCGTACTCTCGCTCAAACCGGTTTTCGTATTCTCTGAGAAACTCCTCGAAGTAATGAAAGACCACCTGATAAAAAACAGTATGTTCCGGATGCCGCTGACGATAGATTCCTGCCACAGCAGAGAGGAGAATTCATGAAACATGCCAGATGTCAATTTCAAGAGTTGATAACCCTGGAATGGGTCAGCCATGAGGAAGTCTATCATCCAAAAAATGTCAACAGGAGTTGACAACGAGGATAATGGTCGGTCAATTATTGTTAATTCAGCCTCCTTTTCATTCAGCAAATCTCCGAGTCCTCGCTTTTTTCTGCGTCCTCCAATGCATCTGATACTGCTTTAGAAAAATTACCAACTTTAATATAGCTAAGATAATTTTGTATTTCCGAAAGAATTTTTTCATATTGAGCTTTCTTTTTCTTAATAAGCTCTGGAACATTATTTAGACCTTTTGCTATCAGCTTTTCTAAAGTCTTGTAAACATATTCTAGATTATCTGCGGTTAATATCTTTTCTTTCAATCCTAAAATAATTGCTTTCTCTACTCGTTTTCGCGGCACTAATAAATTATTGTTGCAAGTTTTTCTTTTTGCGTTATAACACCCATAATAGCCGCTGCCTTTTCCACTGATTAAAACAATGACTCCTCCGCATATATGGCATTTCAGAAGGCCAGAAAACAGATGAGCTGGGCCGGCTTGCACATAGCTTTTTTGTTTTATGTTATTATTATCAGCTTTTTTCCGGAGGGGCCATGTTCCCTCAATTTCTGTCCATCTTTTCTGGGCTTTTCTCCAAGTTTCTTTATTAATGATTACTAAGCTTTCTTTATATGAAGGCAATTGTTCTTTTTTTGGTCGCGAAACCTTTTTTATTTTTCCTGTCATGGGATCTCTGACGTTTTTCCATTTTCTCCAAATCCATAGACCTATATATTTCTCATTCTTAAAGATTCTGCTTACAGTTGATGTGTTCCATCCCCCAGAATAGCCCTTTTTTGTCGGAACCTTATCGTTATTAAGCTCTTTTACTATCTTGCTTATACTTTTTCCTCCAATAAATTCCTTATAAGGTCTTTTAACAATATCTGCTTCATCTGGATTTATTTTGTGAACCATTCCTTCGTATTTCGCTTGTCCTTTCTTGTTTAGCTTTAATTCACCTACAGGTTTAGTATAATATCCAAATACCCTTTCTCCGGCGCTAAATCCTCTTAGTTTTTGACCTTCTAATCCACGCATTGTCTTTTTCTTAAGATCATCAAGATATAGCTCATTTATGAGCCCACGTATGTGAATGCCTAATTTAGAGTTATCATCATCTGTAATAATGCCATGCCCTCTAACTCAAAATCTGTGGTCAAAAGTTTACATTTTTACATGACCAGAAACTGTACATTTTTAACTTGACCTTAACACTCCAGTAGACTTTTCCATCTACTTTGGTTAGATTTTTAAACGACAAGATGATACTCCTAAAGTTAGATTTTACATGATTTGATTCGTTCTCTATCAATCTGGTATAATACATATGTAAAATTCCTGATGCGGATAAAAATTCTTCTCTGCGGCCTTCTTTTTTCCCTCATCATCTCGCCTTCAACCAGCTCCCAGACCAGAAAATTTTTCGAGGCTCTCCCCCCGCGCTATCAACGCTGGCTCAAGGAGGAGGTCGTTTACATCATAACGCCCAAGGAAAGAGATGTCTTTCTCAAGCTCGATTCAGACCGGGGGCGGGACATCTTCATCGAGGCCTTCTGGAAGCAAAGAGACCCCAATCCCAACACTCTGGAAAACGAGTTCAAGAAAGAGCATTACAGGCGCATCGGCTACGCCAATCAATGGTTTGGAAAGGAATCCCCCGGGCCAGGCTGGAGAACAGATATGGGGCGGATCTATATCATCCTGGGTGAGCCCTATTCGATCGAAAAATTTGAATCCCTGACCGAAGTTTTTCCCACGATCATCTGGTTTTATCAAGGGATGATGGAATACGGTCTGCCCAATGCCTTTAGTGTCGTCTTTTTCAAAAGAAGTGGAATCGGCGAATACGAGCTTTACAGCCCGATCAAATACGGTCCGCAGTTCTTATTGACCCACTACATGGGAGACCCGAGAGATTACGAAAGCGCCTTCAAGCAGCTTCTAGAGATCGAGCCGAATATCGCCAGTGTTTCACTATCTTTGATCCACGGAGAAACATCGACCTATCTTCCTTCGCCATCGATTGCCTCGGAAGTCCTCCTCTCCGCTAAGATCCCCTTAGCGCCCTATGAAAAAGTCAAGGACGAGTACGCCGAAAAGCTACTCCGCTACAAAGATATTATCGAGGTCGATTATACGGCGAATTACATCGAGAGTGAATTTCTTGCCGAAATTGTCAGGGACGGCTCAGGGACTTTCTTTGTCCATTACCTCATCGAGCCGAAGAGGCTGTCGGTCGAGCAATACGGTCAGAAATTCCAGACCATTCTCGAAATCAACGGCCAGGTCTCGGATACAGAGGGGAATTCGATTTTCCAGTTTGACCGGACCATCCCTGTTGAGCTCGACCAGAGCCAGATGGACCGGATTAAATCCAAGCTCTTCAGCTTCCAGGATGTTTTCCCTCTTGTCGAAGGAAATTACAAATTCAGTGCTCTCCTGAAAAATAAAGTCTCCAAAGAATTCACCTCCATCGAACGGGATATTGTCATTCCCAAGCCGGCCAAGATTCAGATGAGTCCTCTCATCCTCGCCAACAGAGTCCAGAAGGATCCGGAGGATAAAAGAAGCAAGAAAGCATTTCTGATCGGGGATATTCAGTTCGTGCCATCCCCGAGGAATGATTTTTCTCGTGAAGATACTCTTTACCTTGCCTTCCAGATCTATCCCATGAATGAAGAGTTGAGAGAGAGTGGATTCCTGGAATATTCCATCCTCAGACAGAATTTTGCGGATTCTGAAAAAGTCCTTTCTTTCGCCAAAAGCATCAAAGAATACGCTGATCCGATGAACTTTTTTGAAGAATTTGCCTTAAAGGACCTACCACCCGATTACTATCTAATCAGGGTTACTCTCCTGAAAAAAAACAAGGAGAAAGTTCTGTCCCGGGAAAACAATTTCTACATCTCCCAATTTGCCTCCCTTCCCCGGCCGTGGATTCTCTCGCTGCCCGGACCTCCTCCGGATAATCCCGTTTATCTCAACATTTTGGGCAACCAGCTTTTAAACAAAAAAGCTATTCCGCAGGCGAAGACTTTATTGAAGAAAGCCCATCGAAAAGATCCAAATTCTCCAGAATTTGCTCTGGATTTTTGCCGGGTCCTCTTCATGGCCAAAGACTACCAGGGCGTTAAAAGTGTGGCTCTCCCGTTTTATCAAAACCAGGGAAAAAATGAATTCCTGGGGTTGTTGGGTCAATCCTGCCAGGCCCTCCGGGAGTATGAAGAAGCCATTTCTTACTACAAGGCTTACCTTTCTCAGTTCGGCGCCAACATCAACATCCTGAATTCTATAGGCGAGTGCTATTATCGGCTGGGCAACATCGAAGAGGCTTTAATCGCCTGGGAAAAATCGCTGGAACTCAACCCGAAACAGGAAAACGTCAAAAAGCTCGTCGATTCCCTCAAGCAAAAAAAATGAGAAAAACCGCAATATCCGCATTCTCTTTTCTCCTTTTATCTCTTTTTCTGGCTTCTTGTGCCTTGAAACAGGTGGGAAAAGATCTGGACCCGGAAAGCCAGAAATTTCTTTCCGATGTCAGGTATCTCATCACCAAGAGAGAGCAGGAAGCCTTCCTTAAGCTTCCACCATCGGAGCGGGATCAATTCATCGAAGAATTCTGGAAAAAAAGAGATTTAGACCCGGAGACCAAAGAGAACAAATTCAAGGACGAATATTACCAGCGCATCAAAGAGGCGAACCATCTTTTCACTGAAGGCGGAACACAGGGCTGGCTCCAGGACAGAGGCAGGATTTACATCCTCATCGGGGCTCCAGACCAGAGAGAAGCCTATCCGCGGGGCCGTTCCTTTTACGATGTTCCGACGGAAATCTGGTATTACGGATTTTTTCGAATTGTTTTTATCGATTCTCACTGGAGCGGAAATTATAAGCTCGACCCTCAGAGCGCACAGCATGTCACGGAAATCAATAAAGGCCAGATGGCCTTCAAACCCAGAATTATGGAAGATAGCTACGTTGGCGTTTTTGAGCTCGGCTTTGAGATTGATAAAACTCAAAAAGAGCAGCCCATCCTCCGGGTTAAGGTACCGTATAAAAATATTTGGCTCACCGAGGAAGGCGAAAAGCTCAAGACCACGCTGGAATTGTCTCTTGTTGTATTTGACGCTTCTCAAAAGAAAGTGTGGGAATTCGAGAATCAGTATTTGATCCTTTTCGAGGAGGATGAGCTGGAGGAACTTTCCGGGCAGGAGTATGTGATCGAAATCCCCGTGATCCTGGAAAGGGGCGATTATGATCTCTTCTTAGAGCTCATCAATACGGCGGATGGAAGCAAGGAGCGAGGAAAAATCTCGTTTCAGGTTTGAGCCGGAAGATGGTTAGTTTTTTAGGCTGTTGGATGCCTCTTTTCGATAGCCAGAAAACGGGTATTTAGGATTTTTTTGACTTTGACTTTAAAAGGAGGGAGGAAATGAAGATAAAGAAACAATGGCAATTATTATCTTTTTTGTTCATTTTCTCTGCTTTCTCCATCCTCAGCTTTGGCCAGGCAGGAAGGGGAAAAGCTCGAATCGGTGGAGTAGTCGTCGATGAGAATGGAAACCCCGTAAGGTCGGCGAAGATCATCATCTATTTTCAGGGGAAAGAAGAGATATCGCGGCAGGCAAAGTCTGATAAGAAAGGCAGATGGTCGATCATGGGCCTGGGTTCGGGAGACTGGTACGTGACCGCATCGGCCGAAGGCTATATTCCGACTTACTTTGATGTAAATGTCAGCCAGATCAAGATCAACCCGACGATTACTCTGACCCTGAAAAAAGTCAAGCCGTCCGAAAGCAGTATCATTGAGGATAAAACGAGCCTGGCCCTTCTCGACCAGGCCAGCCAGCTTTTTGACCAGAGAAAATACACGGAAGCGATCGACCTTTGCCGGGAGTTTTTGAAAAGGAATCCCCAAGCCTATCAGGCTCATCTGAATATCGGAGATTGTTACAGAGAGATGGGGGAACCAGACAAGGCCATCGCCGAGTATACTTTCGTCCTGGAAAAGTCTGAAGAAGACAAGCTTACTGGGAAAAAGATGACCGCCAAGGCTCTGTCCAGTATCGGTGATATCCATCTGAAAAAAGGCGATCTGGAGAAAGCCCAGAGCTACTTCAGACAATCGATCGAAGTTTCACCTGAAGACGAGATTCTTACCTATAACGTGGGCGAGATCTATTTTTCTAACCAGAAAATCGATGAGGCGATTTTTTACTTTGAATTGTCTACCAAGATTAGGCCGGGCTGGAGCGATCCTTATCTCAAGCTGGGATATGTCTATCTGAACAAGGGAGATAAGGAGAAGGTGGTGGTGAATTTTCAAAAATTCCTGGAGCTCGAGCCCGATTCCGAGCGCTCCCAGACCGTCCGGGGGATTTTAGAGACTCTCCAGAAATAAGGGAAAAAAAGAAAAAGTCCGCCCCGACTCAGCCGTCGGGGCGGACTTTTTTGTCCTGCTGTTGCTTCCTGCTTGGATCAGAAGATGAACTTTACACCCAGTCGGATGGCAATCGGGTCGAAGAAGTTGTATTTATAGTTGAACCTGGGATCTAATTTGGCAGTTGGGGAAGGTTCCCAAACCGTGGAGACCAAAGCGTCGTCACCTGGACTAACATTCGATATGTACTTATTCCAATAGACCCACTGGGCTGTGTCGGTGTTTAACAGGTTGGTGACGTTGGCGTTGATGTTGATTACGTACCTGTCAGTGAGCTTCAGGCTGTACTCTACATAGAGGTCGGCCCAAAGCAGGAATGGCGTCCGCCCCAAATTTCCACGGTTATAAGGTAAGAAATTGGGTGTGTCGACATTCCACATTTCGGTGACTGGATTCCCGCTGAAGGCGTTGACGGTAGCACCGAGATTCAGCCCCCAGTCGAAAACATAGCTGCCGTAAGCTTTGAAAGCGTGGGTTCTGTCAGTAGGGAGAGGCCCATCGATCGCTTCCAGGTTCTTGGTCCAGGACATATGCCACAGGTCGAAGAATCGTTCGCCGTTGGGGCTGTTCCGGCCGCGCTCATCTCCACTGGCCAAGCCGGTGAAATTTCCTTTGAGACTGCTCAAGGTGTAGGAAATTCCGCCCAGCCAGTTATGGCTGAGGCGCTTATCCAGGGCGATGTTTATGCCGTAGTACTCCCGCTTGGCCCAGGGCATCCTGGGAACGCTTGACGGCATAAGCCCCGCCGTCATACTTTCCTGGTACTTCTCCCAGAGAAAGTCGCTTCCCGGGTTGGTGTAATAGTAGAACTCACCCACATCCGGAAGGACAACACCGCAGTCTTCAATGGCCTTGAGAACTGACTTCTGCACCAGGCGGATAGAAACCGACATGTCCTGGCCGAGCATTTTTTCTGCGCCCAGAGAAATCTCCCGCTGGGTGAAGGGGTCCAAATCCGGATCGATTGATTCGAAGACGGGTGCCCGGAAATCGAGAACCGTGAGCAGGCTGCCGGGATAATTGTTGTTCATACCAATCGTCGTATATTCGTAGGTGTCGAGAGTGTAATAAGCGCTTTTCCACTTGAACCCGCCGAGGGCGTTCGCTCCCATGTTGAGCTTCATGACATCGTAGAAGATGCCGAAGGTGCCGTAAAGTTTCAGACTGGAGTCGCCGAAGACGTCATAGACAACACCCAGGCGGGGGGCAATCTTCTTCGAGAACGGGAAATTGATGGGCTTTGAGATATCGGCAAAAGCAGGGTCTGTGGTGTAGCTCGGCAGGTATTCCGATTCTGCACGGACGCCCAGGTTAAGGGTCAGCTTGCCGGCGATCGTCCAGCTGTCCTGCAGGTAGAGAGACCAGCTGTCCATGGCAACCTTATATTTGTTCCCGTAAGCCCCGGAATCATCGTTACCTCGGACTCCATACCAGCCGTATGTTCCACGGCCGTAATTTGTCCCGTAAGCCTCGAAATCCTGATCCCAGGTCAGATAGACGATGGGCTGGACTGACCCGTCATCGAAATCTTCAGTCCGGCGCATGAACTGGATGCCGGCTTTCCAGGCGTGCTCGCCGCCGAGGCTCATATAATAAGTGACATCGGCATTGAAGGTCAGCCTGTCTCTGATGTTGCTGACGCGATCTTGGACTTGAGACCTGGGAAAGCTCTGCCAGCCGGCGACTTGGACGAACTCGGGCGGGATCCCTGGCATACCCTCATTTGTGTTATGTGCATAGCTGTAGGGTTGTTCTGACCTGAAGGCATAATAAGGGGTGCTTGAAACCGGGGCCAGCTGGTCGGCGCTGTTAGTATAGAAATAACCTCCGCGGACACTGAGCAGAGCGTTGCTGCTGATCGTGTAATCAGCATAACCGGACACTGTATAGTTCGGGTAGGAGAAACCGTAAATCTTATAATCTGTCGTGCTGCTTGCCGTTGCCGCATTGGCATTATCACCTTTGTACTTGTAGAAATTGTTGACGAAGCTTGCGGTGACGCGGAGGTTGGGAATGGGCTGAGCTGTGATCTTGGCACTGATGTTGTAAGTGTTTTCCTTTCGGAGGTAATCGTTGTATACGTCCTCCTTGTTCTGGATCGCAAAATCCATATTCCTGTAGCGCTCGAAATAGACGGGCATGAAGGACCCGAAGAACCAAACCCTGTCCTTGAAGATGTAGCCGCCGAGGGATAATCCGCCCTCGAATCTTTTGTCCGTGGTATCGCCATAATATTGATCGTAGGGGTAATATGTGGCTGTTTGGTCCGCATTTTGATGATCGAGGGACAGCTCTTTTCTCCGCGTCCCTTCGAGAGGCGTGCCCGAAAAGTAGCCGAGCACCTCGCCGTGGAACTCATTCCCTCCGGAGCGGGTCACCACGTTGATAACGCCGCCCACTGAGCCGCCGTATTCGGCGGCGTAGCCGCTCGCCTTGAACTGAATTTCGTCGGCAAAATCAAAAGTGACATCCTGGCCGCTCGAACCGTTATAGGGATTCGTTGTATCCATGCCATCGACAAAGAACATGTTCTCAGCGCCCGAGGCTCCGTCGACGGAGATTCCCGCCAGGAGGTCGGAATCATCATAGACTCCGGGAACGGCGGTCACCAGGGTGTCAAAATTCCGGCCCTTGGGCAGAAGTTCGAAAACCTGCTTGGTTAGAGTCATGCCCCGCAACGTGCTCTTGACGTCGATGACCGGGCTCTGTCCGATGACAGTGATTTCTTCTTCGATAGCACCTGGTTCCATGACGATGCTAAGATTGATCGTCTGCTCGATTCCGACGTAAACTCGCTCCCGAACGACGGACTTGAAGCCCATCAGGGTGAAAACGAGCTTGTATTCTCCAGGAGTCAGCGCGAGAAGTCGGTATACACCCTTTGTGTCGGTTATTGCTGTCACCTTCCCGATCAGCTTCGGGTTGGTGCCTTCGATGGTGACACCGGGTAGAAACGTACCTTCATCATCGGTGACGGTGCCGATGATTTTGGAACCGGTCGGCAGTTGAGCGATGAGCGCTCCGCCGCACAGCAACAGACCGAGCAAAAAGGAGAACAGTAAACGGTATCTCTTCAATTCTTTCATTCCCTCCTTTGAGTCCGGCATCTTTTTTGATGCTCGAACTCCTTTTTTTCTTATTCACTCATCCTTCCAGGATGAACGAACGAGAAAAGGTTTCTTTCCCTGAAGATATGTGTCTTTCTATCGATTATCTTGTCCACATACCCTCACCTCATTCCATAAATTACTTCCCTCTTAAGATTATCACCCCCTTTTTTTGATGAATTCCTCGCTTAGATCACCATATTTCTTCTTCTTATTGAGGTTTGTCTTACTCTGATCCATAATCCAAATGTTGTGCCGATGAATATTTAATTAGCAATTTCCGTGCCAAAATCTTGGTTAAGTCCGAATTTATAAATCTATTATTATCAATAAAATAATATTTTGCAGTGAGGCTGTATGTCGGATATAATTCAAAAATATGAATTTAATCCATAAATTTGAATTTTTCCTCCTCAGTCTTTCCTGGAATTTGGCTTGTCTTGAGATATATAAGCGAAATTTATCGGTTTTTTTGAAAATAATATTTGGCAGTGAGGCTGTATGTCGGATATAATTCAAAAATATGAATTTAATCAATAAATTTGAATTTTTCCTCCCCAGTCTTTCCTGGAATTTGGCTTCTCTTGAGATATATAAGCGAAATTTATCGGTTTTTTTGAAAATAATATTTGGCAGTGAGGCTGTATGTCGGATATAATTCAAAAATATGAAATTAATCCATAAATTTGAATTTTTCCTCCCCCGTCTTTCCTGGAATTTGGCTTCTCTTGAGATATATAAGCGAAATTTATCGGTTTTTTTGACCCTTTTTCCGTCTGTTTTATTTTCCAGCAAGACATTAATTATGTAATTGCCTGAAGCAACCTCAGTCTTGACCCTGGTCAGATAGTTTTTTCCCAGGATTTCCTTGATTTCATCTTGGGCGAGAGAAATTGAATATTCTTCCTGAAAATCCTAGACTTTCTCTTCAGAATCGGATAAAATCTCTAATTAAAGGAGCAGAGTGATTTCGAGGTTCTCCTCCCTTTCCACCAGCCTGATGCCTTTGCAGGGCAAAGGATAGGAATTTCCTTTTGCTGGTCACCACAAACTTCCCATAAATATGTCGAATTTCCACTCGTTAACATCCCCGAACAAACATATCACTTCTTAAAAGGCAAGGTCAATTACCAGAAAATAGAATCAAACATCGAAACAGCAAGTCGCAAGATAGACTCCAGCTCGGACGGATCTGGGTGGACGAAAGTGATTTCAGTGTCTTAAAGATAGAATGGAATCAAGAGTCCGTAGGGAATTTCGAGATCACAGAAGAAATTGCCAGGAGATACAAGTCAAAGCCTCAGATGACATTAGTTTCAGAATATAAAGTTGAAAAAAACGGAATCAGATTTTCCAGCCGGTATTTTATCGAGGAGGCTTACATCGGCAAGAAAGGGAAGAAATTTATCAGTTCAGAAACAACTGTTATCTATAGAGATTATAAATTTTTTACTGTGGAGACTGAAATTAAATATTAACCTCCCTTTGCTCTCATTGACATTATGTTTTTCCTGTGTTAGTGATTATTCCATGGCAAAAGGAATGACGAATAAAAGAACGTCAAAATGAACAAAAAAACACAAATTTTCATTCTTTTGGTTTTGTTCATTCTTGTGGCCGCGAATTTTAGCTTTGGTCAGAGAGATTTTATCCAGGGAGAGAAAGAACTTGTCGAAAAATTTAAGCGCACTAACAGCTATTTCGCAAAAGGCAAAGAGCATTTCATCAAAGGGAACATTGCGAACGCAGAAAAAGAGTTTAAAAAATGCATGGAGATTATGCCCGAACATGCCGATGCGATGTTCTTTCTCTCCCAGATTGATTATAAAAAGGGCGACTTTGATCAAGCCTTGAAGGATATGGAAAAAGCAAAATCCAATTATGATTTTATTGCCAAATTCTACACTTTCAGCCATCAGCTGCGACTTGAGTCTCTGAGAGAGAAAAAACAAAAATCGGAAACGCAATTGATATATCTACAAAATAGTTTGCCATCAATCACAAATCAAGATGAGCGACAGAGGGTTGAATCCGCAATCGCCAACACAAGAAATGACATCTCTATTATCGATAACCGCTTAAGGGAGATAATCCCTCCAGTGCTACATACTCCGGCCGATTATTTCTATATCCACGGGAATATCTTCTTTAAATTGAAAAGATATCAGGATGCCCGTGACCAGTACATCGAAACGATAGAAAGAGACCCTACGCACAAAAATGCCTACAATAATCTCATCAATCTCTATTCTATGGCCAAAGATTATCAAAAGGCCTTAGACTATCTGAAAAAAGCAGAGGCTAATGGCGTTCAAATCAATCCTGAATTAAAAAAAGCTGTTCTAAAAGCCGCAGAAAAATAGAGAATCAATATTCCTCAAGCTTTTCCTTATCGCTGCCAACTCAATAAAAATTGCTGTATATTTTGAGTATTGAAAATATACGAATTTCCTTTTTGGCCTTTCTCCAAATCCTTCACCATTTTCCACAATTCCCGCCCTCTGACATTCTAGAATGAAAGTATCACAGTTAAGACAGCATGGTCAATGGCCAAAAATCGCAACAATTCGCGAA